>Ga0181536_10003572_pt1 | contig 16890 bp, 15 predicted proteins | sample PEATcosm2014_Bin_41_FD_121105 | JGI IMG/M metagenome (GOLD analysis project Ga0181536, IMG submission 121105) | Peatland microbial communities from MTU Mesocosm Facility, Houghton, MI, USA - PEATcosm2014_Bin17_60_metaG | ecosystem: Environmental > Terrestrial > Soil > Wetlands > Peat | place... | reverse complement strand
CGACCGGCGTCATGCCGGAATCGATCGGCGCGTTGGCGACGGTCAGCTGCAGAGCTTGCGCCCAAGCGGCGCGCGGCAGCGCCGTCGCCGATGCCGCGATACCGGCGAGGAACGGCGAACGTCTCATACTCTTGCGATCACGTCGGCCGGCGCGACGCGCTTGGCGACGGCCTTGTACTGGTAGGCGAGGTCCAACACGTTTTGCAGCATGGCCGGGGTAAGTGACGTGGCGTACGGAGCTCGGCTCATCGTTTTGAGCACCTGCGGGTCGAGCTTGGCGTACTTGGCCAGAATTGCCGCGCTCTCGTCGCCGTGCGCGTTGGCCCAACGGGCCACGTCGTAGATCGCGCCGACGAAGCGACGCGCCGTGTCGCGATTGCTCTGCAGCCAGTCGGAGCGGCAGAACCAGCCGGCGATCATGAAGTTGGGTCCGAAGACGCTGTACATCGGCGGAAGAAGGACCCGCACGCTCCCCGCCTGTTTCGCGACGCTCAGCGCCGGCTCGACGATCGGCGCGGCGTCGACGACCCCGCGCTGCAAGGAAGGACCCATTTGGGCGAAGGGAATTTCAACGAAGCGTGCCTTGCTCGAGTCACCGCCGGCGCGATCGATCCACGCCTTGATCGCGACGACGTTGATGTCGGCCAACGACGACGTGGCGATCGTCTTGCCGTCGAAGTCCTTACCGGTGTGGATCGGTGAGTCGGGCGAAACGCACAACGAGCCCTCGTCGAAGTTGATCAGGGCGCCGGCGCAGATGTAGACGAACGGAATGCCGTGCTCGACAGCGGCGAGCAACGGCAATGGATTGGTGATGCCGATGTCGGCCGCGCCCGCGGCGACGGCGGTCGTGATCGCAGCGCCGCTCCCGAGGATCTGCAAGTCGACGTTGAGTCCGGCTTTGGTGAACATGCCTTCATCGACGCCGTACAGTGCCTCGGCGTAGGAGTCACTGGCCGTTGCGGCGACCCGCAGCGGGGCGCTCTGCGCGAGTGCGCGATCCGGTCGCGCGGCAGCCAGCGCGACGGCAGTCGTTCCAAGGAATTGCCGGCGTTGCATAGCGCGCCTCCTCTTGTTGCCGAGAAAATTTCCTCCGGGTAGGTTGAAAATTCCTTGAAATCGAGATATCTTTCGGACATGTTTTGTTCGACGTACCGTCGCGCGGCGCTCAGTGCGCTTGCTGCGATCTGTCTGGCGGTGACGGCGGCCGGCGGCGCCGGTGCCGCGCCCGAACCGGTGCCCCTGACGGCGATCTTGCCGCTCACCGGAACCTTCGCGTTCGCGGGGCAATCGCAGCGCGACGGTCTCGAAGTACTCGCCGATTACATCAACAAGACCGGCGGCATCCAAGGCCGCCCGCTGCAAATGAAGTTCTTCGACGATCAGTCGAGCCCGCAGATTTCGGTGCAGCTCGTGAACAATGTCATTGCCGGCGGAGCGCAACTCTTGCTGGGAGGGGCGGGGGCGGCGCAATGCCGTGCCACCGCGCCGCTGGTCGCGCAGACCGGTCCGGTGCTGTACTGCATCAGCCCGGCCGTTAAGCCTGATGCCGGCAGCTATGTGTTCTCGTCGGGAGTGCAGCCGCGCGACGAGCTGATGGCGGCGTTGCACTTTTTCCGCGACAAGGGCTGGACGAAGATCGCCTTCCTCGCCACCAACGATGCATCGGGACAGGAAGCGGACGATAATTTCAACGCGATCGTCAAATTGCCCGAAAACGCAGCGATCCATGTGGTCGCTTACGAGCACTATGCTCCAAGCGACATCAACGTTGGCGCACAGATTGCAAGAATCAAGGCCGCGCAGCCGGACGCGCTCGTCATCTGGGCAGCCGGTCAGCCGATCGCGACCGCGTTCCACGGCATGCACGACGCCGGGCTCGACGTGCCCGTGATCACGAGCTTCGCCATGCAGGAATACTCGGCGATGGATCAGTTTGCCAGCATTCTGCCGACGCACCTCTACTTCGCGTCGAGCAAGTGGCCGGCGTACGACATCATGACGCCCGGACCCGTAAGGGATCAGCTGGCAACGTTCTTCGCGGCGTTCAAGGCGAAGAACATCCAGCCCGACGCGGGCGAGCAACTGGCGTGGGATCCGGGTTTGATCCTGATCGACAGCTTGCGCAAACTCGGTGCGAACGCGAAGGCGGCGCAGATTCGCGCGTACATCGAGTCGCAGCACGCGCTCGCCGGGACGAGCGGCATTTACGATTTCTCGACCGGCGACCAGCGCGGGCTCGGCCTGAATGATGTCGTCCTTAGCGAGTGGACCCCGGCCAAGCGCGCCTGGATCGCGGTTTCCGACGCCGGCGGAGCGGCGTTGCGGCCCAACGAGAAGATCAGCGGCCGTTAGCATGGAGCCCGACCGGGCCAACATCCTGATCCCGGCCTCGCATATCGCGCAGAGCCTGCAAGACTTTTCCGGCGAGTACGACGTCGACAGCATTCAGGTGTTCCACGCCGTGCGGGCTCTTGCACAGCGCATGAACGACGCAACCACCGAGTGGCTGGCGCCGTTCGACCTCTCGGCGCCGCGGTTCAATTACCTTGCCGTTCTGTATGCCAACCGCGAACGCGGCCTCTCGCCCAACGAGCTGGGCGCGCTGGTTCATACGGTGAGCGGTACCGTGACCTCAATGGTCGACTCGCTGGTGCGGATGGGGCTGGCCTCGCGCAACGAGCATCCGACCGATGGCCGGAGCTCCGTGGTATCCCTCACGCGCAAGGGCGAGCGGACGTTCGAGACTGCTGCGCGGACCCACCACGCGAACGTTTCCCGAACGATCGGAGCATTACGTCCGGCCGAGGCCAAGCGCTTGTTACGCTCGCTCTTGACGCTCGGCAACGCGCTCGTCACAGATCGCAAGCCGAGGCGAAGCGGTTAAGTCGAGCCCTTCAACGGAGCTCCGCCGGGAGCGCTCACGCCGTACCAGGTTCCTTTCGCCGCGTCCCAACGCAGCACGGTCGCCGTGTTGACGCCGAGACCGCGCTGCGGATACGTGCGGAAATCGTACGGTCCGTTTGCACCGACCCAATTACGGATGCCCGCGATGTAGTCGCGAAGCTGCGTGGCCGTTGCGTCGGGTCCGAGCTTGCGCAAGGCGTCGACGACGATCAAGGCCGGATCGTACGCCGTCGCTTGCACTTCGGGGCGGACGCCGAGCTGGGAGAGTGCGGCATCGTACGCGTCGACCGCTCGTTTCGTGGCGCGGTCCTGCACTTGGTCCGGTTCCATCGAAGGCACGCCGGCGAAGTAGAGCTCCTTCGGGAGGATTTGCGCGAACTGGGCCATCTGCGCATAGGTGGCATTCGCCTGCGACGTCAGCACCGGCACCTGATACGACGCGTCGTTGATGGCGCGGAAGACGGTTCCGATCGCCGTGCCGCTCGCCCAGGCGATGACCATTTGCGGGTTGCGGGCCTGGATGTGCGCGATCTGCGCCGCGACGCTGACGTCGGTGAGGTTGAAATGCTGCTGGTCGACGATTTGCAGGGCCTGGTTTCCCGGCTCGGCCAGCGCCGCGGCGATCGACTTGTCCGCATCTTGCCCGGTAGCGTCGGTCGGATTGATCGTCGCGATGCGGGTCCAGCCACGCTGGCGCGCGTAGCGGATCGCGACGAGAACCGTATCGCTTGCGGCTGCGCCGCCGGAGAACACGAAGCTTCCCGGATCGGGATGCAGAGCGGGCGAGAGGCAGTACAGCACGGGCCCGTTTTTCATGAGCGGCACCATCGCCAAGCAATTCGCCACGAGCGCCGATCCCATGATGACGGCAACGTGTTTTGCGATGAGATCGTTGGCGAGCTGGACGTCGTTCTGCGGGTTGGACTGATCGTCGGCCACGACGAACTTGACCGGTCGACCGCCAATGCCGCCGGACTTGTTGACGATGTTCTCGGCTGCCTTCAGACCTTCGGCCGAAGCTTTTCCAATGAATGCAGCTTGGCCGGTCAGCGGCAGAATGGCCTCGATCTCGACCGGGTCCGCGGCCGTCGACGACGTGGGCATCAGGGAGAGGACGAGCGTTACCGCGATGACCGAGCCAATCATTCGAATCATGTGCGCTTCACCTTCGTTTCTGTAGTATAGCGTGCGCCGGCGGAACCAATCGCGTCGACGGCACGAATCGCCTTTGCGGGCTCTTGGAGGAAAGCCAGCAGCGGAAGCCTCCCGCGCAAGTCACGCGCGTAGTCGGTCACGCTGTGCGAGATCATCGAGAACAGGGCCACGGGGATCCCCGGCTCGGCTGCCAGCATCTGATCGAGGCCGGCGAACATGGCTTCCTTGTGGGAACTTCCCGGACCGCGCAAGAGCTCGTCCTGTACCAGCACGACGTCGACGTTCGGATCGTTCCGAAACGCACGCAAGCACTCGAGGTACCTTTCCAGCCATCCCCCGATTGGCGGTCCGAAATCGAGCGGGTTGCCGATCGACCCACCGGTACCCACCTGACGGCTAAGGGTTGCGAGCGTGCCCTCCGCGAGCGTCGCCAATTCGGCGCCGATACGCTCGGCGCAGTCGGCCACCATCGCTTTCAGCCCGCCCGAGAAAACGATGACGCCGATGCGCTTGCCCCGCGGCGCCGCGGCATGCGCGAGAAACTCCGCCGCTTCGACGGCTTCGTCGAGCGTATCGACACGTACCGCCCCGGTCGTTGCGATCAACGCATCGAAGGCGTCGAGCGGGCCGGGCAGCGATCCGGTGTGCAGGAGCGCCGCTTCGCGGCCGCCCTCGGAGCGGCCGACCTTGTAGATGACGACGCGTTTTCCGGCCCCTGTCGCCGACCGGCACGCCGCCGCGAAGCGTTCCGGCTCGGCCAGGCCTTCCGCGTAGTACACGATGACGTTGACGCCGTCGCACGTTGCGAAGTACTCGATGTAGTCTGCGCTGCAGAGGCCGATCTCGTCGCCCGTCGTGAGCGCATACTCGGTGGCGATTCCACGGTCCCACAACGAGCGGTAGATCGCCATGACGATACCGCCGCTCTGACCGGCAACCGCCACGGTGCCCCGGTCGACGATCGGCACGCGTTCTTCGGCCATCGTCATGAAACGTGCCGGGGCGCTGAAATTCCCCATGCAGTTCGGTCCCGACACGGCCAGGCCGCTCTCCCGGAGCAGCGATTGTAATTCATCGCGGCGAGCGGCAACCTCCGGCTCGTTGCCTTCGAAACCGCTCGACATGATCGTTGCGCTGCCGGCGCCGGCGGCCACGGCTTCACGCAGGACCTCGACGACGTTCGGTGCCGGTACCGCGACGACGACGTGATCGGGCCGTTCCGGCAACGCGCTCAAGGACGGGTAGCACGGCAACCCGGCGACGTCGCCGTAGCGGGGATTTACCGGATAGACCGGATGCGGATAGCCGGCCCGTTGCAGTGCCTCGAGCACCGTCGTGGCCATGCCGGGCCGCGGGCTCGCGCCGACGAGGGCGACGTTGCGCGGGTGCAGCAACGCCGCCACGCCGTTCGGAAGCGTGCTACTCTTTGACGTGGCCGAGACCCGGTTTGAATTTGCCCTGCATGAACGACCCGATCCCTTCGTGCATCCCGCCGCGTCCCTGGAAGAAGTTCGTCTCGTACCCTTTGGCCGTGGCGTACGAATATGCTTCCTCGTAATTCATCTGCATGCTGACCTTGAAGGTTTCCTTGGTCTCGCGCAATGCGATCGGGTCTTTCTCCGCCAGCAACTGCGCGTGTTCGTAGACCTCCGCCATGAGCCGTTCCTTCGGGACCGCCATGGTGACGAGGCCGATCTCCGCCGCGCGCTTCCCGCTGAACGACTTCCCCGTCAGCGCATAGTACAGCCCTTCGCGGGGCCGGAGCATCTCCGTGATGTTCTTGGTGACCATCCCGCCCGGAATGCCGCGGAAATTGATCTCGGAGAGCCCGAAGGTCGCTTCCTCGGCGGCGATCGCGATATCGCACGAACACACGATGGAGAAGCCCCCGCCGAAACACCAACCATTGACCGCGGCGATCGTCGGCACCGGCAGAAGGCGCAAGAGGTAATTGCGCCACTCGTTGGAGATCGCTCGAATCTTGTCCCGCTCGACCGCCGCTGATTGCTCGTCGAGGTCGTAGAAGTATTCCTTGAGATCCTGGCCGGCGCAAAAGCTCTCGCCTGAGCCCGTAATGACGAGCACGCGCACGGATGGATCGAAACGTAAGTCGCTCAACGTCCGGTGCATTTGCCGGTGCATCTCCGGGTTCATGGCATTGCGTTTTTCGGGGCGGTCGATGGTCAGCGTCACGACGCCGCTGTTGTTCTCGACGCGAATGAGGGGCCGGTCTGAAACGCTCATGGGCGAGAATGCGTGTGCGTCCGGCGACGTTCCTGCCGCGTTAGATGCGATACTCTTCCCGCTTACGGCCTTGTCCGACGTTGATGAAGAGTTCGTCGAGCGGGATGCGGCGCGAGATGAACCCTTGCTCGTGCGAATACGAGACCAGCGTTTCGAGCGTCTTGACGTTTTGATCCGTCAGGCCGTATTGCCACGGGTCCGTTCCCATCAATTGCTCCTGCTCTTCCCACGTTTCGCGGTAGAATGCCAGCGGAACGATGCGCGGGTTCTCCATGCGTGTCATGGCGATCGCCTTCGATTCTTGGAAGGCGTGGAACATGTTGATCGGCACCCACGGGTATTTTTCGACGACCTCGGCTTTGATGCCGACGAGGTGCATGATCGGGAAGATGCCCGTCTTTTTGTAATAGGCGATTTCTTCGCTTTTGTAGTCCGGGAAGAGGCGGCCGACGCGCGGGTCGCCCGCGAGCAGCGGTTTGATCAGATCCGGGTGGATGAGAGCGTCGAGCTCGCCTTCGGCCAGCATCGTCTCGATCGACTTCTCGTGAGGTATGCGGCTGATGCGCAAGTCCGGCGGCGGCGTGAAGGGGACGTCTTCGTCGAGTTCGGTGAACCATTCCATCGACTTGTGCGGGACGCCGTATTCGTGCTCGAGGATGCCGCGCAGCCACAGCGTCGCGGTAAAGATGAAGGCCTTCGAGCCGACGCGCCGGCCGATCAAATCGGTTGGTTTGGTGATCCCTGCCGCGGTGTTGATGAAGGCGAAACCGTGACGAAAGCGGCGGTGCGGGAACACCGGGATGGCCCGGAAGGGCAACCCCTGGTCGCGGGCTGCGAAGTAGACCGAACTCGAACACTCGGCCATGTCATAATCGCGGTTCTGGAAGAAGCGCCAATGACGGGGCGAGGAGTCCATCGCCGTGAGAACCGTCAGATCGATGCCGTCGGGTTGGACCTGCCCTTCTTTGAGGGCGCGCATGATTTCGTAATCGCCGCAAGCGAGGGTGAGCGGGACGCGGCTCATGAGGCCGCGCGCTGTACGGGCAGCACGGCCGCCTCGGCGAGCTTGTGCCAGGCTTTCGGCGTGCCGTTCTCGAGTGCATCGAGTTCGCGCAGATAGATGCGGCGAAGCAGCGCAATGCCGGCATCGGAGCGGCCCAGCACTTCCTCTTCGCGGTCCGTGATGACGCCTTGGCCGCGCTGCGCGACGTAATCCTGGGCGCTCGTGAGATCGAACAGCGGATCGTCCGGGTAGACGCCCCGTCGCATCAGTTCGTCGTGATGGTCGGCCGGATTGTAGTCCGCCGCGCGCTCGAAATATGCGCGGACGCGGGCATCGGTCTTCGGGCCTTGCGAGGGCGTCGACCAGATGTTCATGCGGTAGGTATGCTCGTCATCGACGGGGACGTTCCAGTGCCCGACGTCGATCCAGGCGTCACCGTCGCGCAGGCCGGGAACGCTGATGTGGTTGTTGTTGGGAAACGTCCAATCGCTGATGCGAACGTTGCCGGAGCCGCGCGTGGCGATTTGCCGAATGCCGGCCTCCGTCTCGATGTATTCGAGTTCGGGCAGTGCCTCGGAGACGACCGCGATGAAGTTCCCGCTGCGCCCCTTTTGGTGAACGAAGCTCACGTGAACGGCGTCCATCGAGTTCTCGGTCATCTGGAGCCAGTTGCAGTTCCACAGCTCGTGACGCGCGTAAACGATGCGATCGGCGCCGGTATAGGCGTCCTTGCACGGCAGGTCGAAATCCGGCGGCGCGCCCGGACCAAAGTAAGCGAAGATCAAGCCGGCGTATTCGCGCACCGGATATCCGGGGATGCGAATGCCGCACGGCCCCGTGTCGCGCTCGGCCGGACGCTCGACGCAGTTTCCGGACGCGTCGAAGCGCCAGCCGTGGTACATGCAACGGATCGAATCGCCTTCGATCCAGCCCGTCGACAGCAGCGTGCGGCGGTGGGCGCAGTACGCACCCACGAGGTGCGGCGCTCCGTCAGCACCGCGGTAGAGGGTGAGGTCTTCCGAAAGAATTCGGATCTGAACGGCAGCGCCGGGAGCGAGCTCGCGGGCGACCGCAACCGGCTGCCAGAAGCGGCGGAGCAGGTGCCCCATCGGCGTATCCGGCGACGTCTGCGTGAGTTGGCGCAAGCGCGCCCCGCGCTTGGCCTGCTGGCCGTCAGTGGTCATCGAACGTTTCTCCATGCGCGCGAGAACGTGCGAATATATCTCGAAATCGAGATATATTCGGATGCTAGTCGACGCTGCGGGTTGTGTCAAGTCCCGGCGCTTGACAGAAAGCTCGAATTCGAGATACAAGTTGCCCAATATGCGTCTCGAAGGGAAGTCGGCCTTGGTGTTCGGTGCCGGGCCGAACATCGGCGGTACGGTCGCATTCTTTCTCGGGCGCGAAGGGGCGGCGGTCGCAGTGTGCGATCGCGACAGGGCGGCGGCGGAGGCGACGGTAGCGTTTCTGCGCGCTCACGACTGCAACGCGATGGCGGTGACCGGCGACGCGCTGCACGAGGACGACGTCGAACACGTCGTGAGCGAGGTGGCCGGACGCTACGGCAAGGTCGATATCGCCGTCAACATGGCCGGCACCGTCCATTGGTCGCCGATCACGGAGATGGATCTGGCGGACTGGAACGCAGCGATGCCGTCGTTCCCGACCGCCGGAATGCTCGTTACGAAGCACGTCGCGCGCTGCATGATCGCCAAGCAGACGAGAGGCAGCATCATCCATATCCTCTCGACGGCGGCGCACTTCGGCGAAGCGTCCGGGGCGGCATATACCGCCTCGAAGGCCGCGCTATTGAATCTCGCGCGCTCGGCCGCGATGGACCTCGCGCACGACGGCATTCGGGTCAACACGATCACGCCGTGCGCCATGGAGCACCAGCTTTGGACCGCGATGAGCGAGGAGATCGGCGAGCGCCCGGCGCCGCGGCCCGATCGCCGTTCGTTCTATTCGCGCGACGATTATCTGAAGATGATCCCGCTCGAACGCTTCCCGCGCGCCGCGGATCTCGCGTGGGCAGCGGTGTTCTTGGCATCGGACGAAGCGGCGTTCCTCACCGGGGTGGACATTCCGGTCGACGGCGGCCTGCGCTTCAAATATCCGGCCTGGCGCCCGGGGGACTGGACCGGCGTGAACATCGCCGACTACGCGCGCGGCGCCATGATCACCGAATACGGCGAGCCGGTCAGACCCGTCGTGTAGGGTCACCACGTGAGGACGAGGGCATGATCGAGACCAAGGCATCCATCGACGACGTCATCAAGGACGCAGCCGCGGTTCATGCATTTCCGCTGTGGAAAGCGGCGCACGCGCGGGTCGCGTCGCCGAATCCGCGGTCGGTGCCGTATCGCTGGGACTTCACGCAGATCCGATCGTTGCTGATGCGCGCCGGCGAGCTCATATCGGCCGAAGAGGCCGACCGCCGCGTCTTCATGATGATCAATCCGGGCACCGAACCGCCGTGCACGACGGAGACCATCGCCGCGGCCTATCAGCTGATCTTACCCGGCGAGTGCGCGCCGGCGCATCGCCACACGCCGTTCGCGCTGCGTTTCATCGTCGAAGGCAGCAACGCGTTCACGGCCGTCAACGGCGAGAAAGTATGGATGGAACCCGGCGATCTGATCTTGACGCCTTCGTGGACGTTCCACGATCACGGAAAGGAAGGCACCGGGCCGATGTTGTGGGTCGACGGGCTCGACGTGCCGCTCATGACCTACCTGCGGATTCAGTTTTTCGAGGATTGGAAAGAGCCGCGCTTCCCCAGCGTCGAGTACGGCGTGGATTCGAACTTGCGCTACCCGTGGGTGGAGATGCAGGCGCGCCTCGACGCGGAGCCCGGACCGTACGCGAGGCTCGAGTATTTCCAGCGGACCAGCGGCGCGCCGATTTCGCGAACGATCGGCGCCGCAGCGGAGCGGATCGCAGCCGGCACGGTTTCGCCCGTGCGCCAGGCGACGACGAGCCACGTCTTCGTGGTGCACTCCGGTGAGGGGCGCACGACGATCGGCTCCACCGCCGTCGATTGGAAGCCCGGCGACGTGTTTGCGGTGCCCACGTGGCAGCAATTTCATCACGCTGCCGGTGGCACGGACGCCTATCTGTTCTCGATGCACGACCGGCCGCTCATTGAAGCGCTGGGTTATTACCGGGAAAAGCCTCCCGGCGCCTGAGCCGGCAACAGGGCCAGCGCGTTGCCGCGCTGGATCGCGGCGAGCCGGTCGGGCGCGAGCCCGGCTTGCCGTAAGCCCTGCGTCGTATAGCCCATCTCGACGAACGGGAAATCGCTGCCGAAGAGCACGTGCGACGGATCGGCGTATGCCAGAATCGCCGACAGCGTCGGCCGGCTGACCGAAAGCGCGACGTCGTAGTACTGGCGCTTCAGCAGCGCCGCGGGCGGTTCGGAAAACGTCAGATCGCGCCGGGCCAACGTCTGCCGCACGACGCGGTCGGCCAACATCGGCATCGTGCCGCCACCGTGCGCGAAGATGAAACGAATGTCGGGAAAGCGCGAGAAGCCGCCGCCGATCAGCAGGCTCACGATCGCGCGCGTCGTGTCGATCGGGTACTCGATCAGCGAGAAACCGACGTTCGGGATGAGGTTCCGGCAGCAATTTCCGACCGAAGGATGGACGAAGACGATGGCCTTGCGCCGATTGAGCTCTTCAAAGATCGGAAAGAACGAGGCGTCTCCAACCCACTTGTCACCGTACACGCTCAACAGAACGACACCGTCCGCATGCAGGACGTCCATCGCGTAGGCGAGTTCGACGAGGCTCGACTGAACGTCGGGCAACGGGAGGGACGCGAACGATCCGAAGCGTGCCGGGTGCGAGCGTGCGAGGTCGGCGGCATATTCATTGCAACGGCGCGCCAGCGCTCCCCAGCCGCTCGCAGCTCCCAGCGATACGCCGGGTGTCGAGATCGATGTATACGCTTTCTGGATGCCGAGATCGTGCATGCGTTTGAGCGATAGCTCGGGCGTCCAGCCGAGGACGTTCGGCGTTTCACCGACGTCGGGCAGGCGGTCGGCGGCACGCGCGGCGTCGATGTAGAACGGCGGCACGATGTGCTGGTGCACGTCGATGTTGCCTTGGGCCGGTTGAGCGCCCAGCGCTCGCGGTACGGCGGCAACCGCAGTCGCAGCCGCAGCATTCCGCAGAAATGTGAAGCGATTCGGTCGCGGCGTGTCGTGGGCGCAGAGCATCATTGGCGAGCCCTCCGGGTGGAAATCTTGAAGTCGATGTAAAAAGCTCCTGCTCGGATCGTAAGGAGACACGTCATGGCTCGCATTCGCCATATCGCGTTGTTCGCGCGCGACACGCACGCCCAAGCCGAATTCTACGTGAAAACCTTCGGGATGCACGAAGTCATGCGGCGCGACACGCCCAACGGCGCCGTCTATCTTTCCGACGGGTACATCAATCTGGCCGTGCTGCCGGCCGACCATCCTGAGAGTGATGGCTCCCCGGAGGGCTTGCATCATTTCGGCTTCGAGGTCGATGACGTCGACGGCGTCGCCGCGCAAGCGATCGCGGCCGGAGCGACGCAAGGCCGCAGTAACGTCCCGCGCGACGGACGCTACGCCGAAGCCTACATCAAAGATCCGGCCGGCCAACGGGTCGACCTATCCGCGACGGGATGGGCGGTTTGAGGATCCTGCCGGCCTGCTCGCAGGCGTTGGTAGCTACGTTGATTGCCGTGCTCATCGCGGGCGTGCCGGCGCGGGCGGCGGATCCGGTTGCGATCGACGCCATCACCTCGCTCACGGGCCCCAGCACGTTCGTCGGGCGGGGTACGGTCGAAGGGCTGGAAGCGGTCGAAAGCATCATCAACAAGTCCGGCGGGATCGCCGGCCGGCCCATCAAGTTCGTCGTCCACAATGACGAGAGCAATCCGCAACTGACCGTGCAAATCGCAACGCAGATCAACGCGGCCCATCCGGCGCTCGTCGTCGGCAGCACGTACGGCGCAGGCTGCCGGGCGATCTTCCCGCTGACGGTCGACGGTCCGCTGACGTATTGCATGACGCCGGCCATCGCGCCGGCGCCGGGCAGCTTCGATTTTTCGGCCGGCGTGGCCAATAAGGACCTCTTGGCGGCGGCGATCCGTTATTGCCGCGGCCGCGGCTGGACGCGCATCGCGACCATTACGGCTACGGACGCCACCGGCCAGGACAACGATGCAGCGCTCGACGCGATCCTCGCGCTGCCCGAGAACGCCTCGGTGCGCGTGATCGACCGCGAGCACTTCGCGATCAGCGACCTCACCGTCGACGCCCAGCTCGCGCGCATCAAGAGCGCCGGCGCGCAGATGCTGATCATCGGCACGGCGGGAACGCCGACCGGCACGATCCTGCGCGGGGTCACCGAAGTCGGACTGACGATTCCGGTGGGCATCAACTACGGCAACGCGACGCGCCCGCAGATGACGCAACTCGCGAACTATTTGCCCAAGGAACTCTACTTTTTCGGCACGGCGTTTCTGGCGCGCAGCTCGGTGGGCGACCCGAAGACCAAGGCTGCCGTGGAGCAATATTACACCTCACTGCGCTCGCTGGGATACGTCCCGGATGCCAGTCAAGTCTCGGGCTTCGATACGGGGATGATCGTTGCCACGCTCCTACGCACGGCCGGCGTCAACGCGACCGCAGCGCAACTGCGCGACGCACTCGACAATTTACAGGGCTTCGTCGGCGCGAACGGTCCGTACGACTTCAAAGCATATCCGCAACGGGGGCTCGGGGCCTCGGCCGCGTTGATCTCGCGCTGGGACGCGGCGCGCAACGATTGGGTCGCGGTCAGTAAGCCGGGCGGAGAACCGCTTCGCTGAATCAGCGTTTGATCGGCACGCCGCCCGGCCTGCTTACGCTGAACCAATCGCTCTTGACCGGATCCCAGCGCACCATGATGACCCCGCTCTCGCCCAGGCCGCGCTGCGGGTAGGCCTTGAAGTCGTAGCGACCGTTTACGCCGACGAAGTTCTGCACGTTTGCGAGGTAGTCGTGCATTTGCGCGGCGGTAGCACCGGTGCCGAGCGTACGCAGGGCTTGGATCACGAGCAGTCCCGGATCCCAGGGCGTGCTCTGGGTAACGTCGGGCTTGACGTCGATCGCCGCCATCGCGTCGAAGAAAATCTTCTGCGCCGCCTTCGTCGGCGCGTCGTTCACGCCGTCGACCGCGGCGATTTCCGGGTTCGGGAAGTACAGTTCTTTGGGCAGAAACGCGGCGTACTGTTTCATCTGCACGTGCGTTGAGTTCGCGTTGGACGTGACGACCGGAATGTCGAGCGCCACATCCTGGATGCCGCGGAAGACCGTCGCTGCCGGCGTTCCCGCCGCCCACGCGATCAAGGCTTGCGGCTGGGCGGTCTTGATCCGCGCGAGCTGGGCGGTCACGCTCAAGTCGGCGGGGCTGAAGTGCTCGCGGGCGACGAGGCCGCCGCCGTTAGCCGCAAACGCCGCATCGATCGCGCGATCGGCTTCCTGACCGCTGGCATCGGTCGTCGTGATCGCGGCGATGCGCGTCAGGCCGAGTGCGCGCAGGTAGTTGATCGACACGGCAACGGTATCGGTGATGCCGGTGCTGGCCGAGGAGACGTAGCTGCCCGGCGGCGGACGGAGCGCGGGCGAGAGGCAGTAGTCGACCGGGCCGTCTTTCACGACGATCGGCAAGATCGCGCCGCACGTCGAACCGAACGAGCCGCCGAAGATCACCGCCGGCTTCTTCGCGATCGCCTCGTTGGCGAGTTGCACCGCCGTCTGCGGATTGGTCTGGTCGTCTTCGAAGACGAACTTCACCGGCCGGCCGTTGATGCCGCCGTTCTTGTTGACGTAGATCTCGAGCGCTTGCAGTCCTTGTTGCGTCGTCGTGCCCACGAACGAGCCCACCCCGGTGAGGGAGACGATCGCCGTCAGCTCGTACGGGTCGGCGGCGCTGGTCTGCTGCGGGCCGAGGACGGCGGCACACATGACGGCCACTAAAAAGACGCGAGACGCAGCATGAAAACGATGCATGCTTTTCCTCCGGCGAAACGTGCGAACGCCGAGTCCATGCGACGGCGTCGCGCAAAAATCATGCACTCCGTTGCCTTTACCGAAGGAGCAAAGTTGCGCCGCCGGAATTTCTTGGGCTCAAGACATCGTTCGGGAGGCACTACCATGGCTATGACCGCCGAGGAAAACGAGCGGCTGACGCGAGTCGGTCCGGGGACGCCGGGAGGCGAGCTGATGCGGCGCTATTGGCAGCCGGTGGCGGCGGCGCTGGAACTCGCCGACAATCCCGTCAAGCTCGTACGGCTGCTGGGTGAGGATCTCGTGCTCTACCGCACGCGGACCGGCGAGTTCGGGCTGATCGATACGACCTGCCCCCATCGCTGCGCGTCGATGGAATTCGGCGTGCCCGAGGCGCAGGGTCTGCGCTGCGGATACCACGGCTGGCTCTTCGACTTGACCGGCAAGTGCCTCGAAGCCCCGTTTGAAGACCGGATGCACCCCGAGGCCCGGTTCAAAGACAAGGTCTCGATCAAAGCCTACCCCGTTGCGGAACTCGGCGGTCTGCTCTTCGCTTACCTCGGGCCGGAGCCGGTCCCGCTCTTACCGCGTTGGGATCTGCTCGTTCGGGACGACCTCGACCGCGCGATCGAGGTTCACCCGTTGCCGTGCAACTGGCTGCAGTGCATGGACAACTCCGCCGATCCGGTGCACTTCGAGTTCTTGCATGCGTACTGGGGGAACTACGAACTCGAGCGCATGGGCTTGCCGCCGTCGATGAAGCAGGCGAAGCACGTCAAGATCGACTTCGATATTTTTCGCTACGGCATGATGAAGCGCCGGCTGGCGGAGGGCGAGAGCGAGGACTCGACCGAGTGGCAAATCGGGCACCCGCTGCTGTTCCCGAACATCCTCGCCGTCGGCGACAAAGGGCACGCCCACTTGCAGTTCCGTGTTCCGGTCGACGACGTCAACACGCGCAACTACACGTATTGGACCTCCCCGCGCGAGCCGGGCGCCGCACCCGCGCCGACGGCGTTCAGGTACACCGAGATGTTCGACCAGAACCGGCGTCTGATCGGGAAACTCGATTGCGTCGGCAATCAGGACATGGTCGCCTGGGTCGGCCAAGGGCCGATCTCCGACCGGACGCGCGAGCACCTCGGCTCGAGTGACCGCGGGGTCATCCTCTACCACAAGATGCTTTTCGACAACATGGACCGCGTCGCGCGCGGCGAGGAACCGGTCGCGGTCATCCGCGATCGGGCCGAGAACGAGCCGATGATCAACATCGAGCGCGGCCGCGAGCTCAGCTCGCATGAAGCCTTCGAATACGACCGCGACTTCGGACATAACTACAAACAGACCGTGGCCGGCGCGACCGCGGTGCGATGACCCTGCGTCTGGGCTTCGCCGGCCTCGGCGTCGGGGCCGGGATGTTCTTGCGCAGCATCGAGAACGAGCCGAACGTCAAGGTCGTCGCGGCGGCGGAGGTGCGGCCGCAAGCCCTCGAGACCTTCGCGCAGCGTTACGGCGGCCGCACCTACGACACCGTCGAAGCGTTGTGCGCCGATCCCGACGTCGACGTCGTCTGGATCGCGACCCCGAACCATTTGCACCGCGAGCACGCCATGCTGGCGGCGGCGCATCGCAAGCACATCATCTGCACGAAGCCGATGGCGTTGACCGTCGAGGAGTGCGCGCTGATGTGCGAGGCCGCCGAGCGGAGCGGCGTCGCCCTGTTATGCGGGCAGACCTACAGCATGTCGTCGGACATTCAGGCGATGGCGCAGGTGGCGGCTTCCGGCCGCCTCGGCCGCGTCATCGCGATCACGATGATGATGTCGGGCGATTGGCTGTTGAAACCACGCGTTCCGGAAGAGCTCGACGAATCGCTCGGCGGCGGCGTTCTCTATCGCCACGGCCCCCATCTCGTCGACACCGCGCGCGTCCTCGCCGGGAAGCGCTTGCAAACCGTTCGCGGATCGGTCGGGCGCTGGATGCCCGAGCGCCCGTGCGCCGGGAACTTTTCGGCCTTCCTGTCCTTCGAGGACGGAACGCCGGCGACGATTTCTTATAATGGCTACGGCTACTTCGACACGTCGGAGTTGACGTGGGGGATCGGGAACCGGCAATACTCCGACGCGGAGCGGATCGCCGTACGGCGCGAGCTCCGCGGCGGGCTCTCCGACGGAGCGAGCGGCAAGGAAGCGATGCGTTTCGGTGCAGCCGGCGAAGCGCCGCCGCTCGACGACCCGCACGACGTGAACAAGATCTCGCCGTGGTTCGGCGTGACCGTCGTCAGCTGCGAACGCGGCGACATCCGTCAGTCACCGCACGGCATCTTCGTCTACGACGACGACGGGCGGCACGAGATCGCGGTGAAGCTCGAGCCGATCGGACTTCCCGACGTCAAAGAGCTGGACGAATACCTGACCACCGGCAAGCCGCTCACCCACGACGGCCGCTGGGCGCTTGCAACGCTGGAAGCGTGCACGGCGATCCTGCAGTCGTCCGATGAGGGGCGCGAAATCACCCTCGAGCACCAGGGAAGGGAAGCGGTTCGCACGGGCTG
>Ga0181536_10003568_pt1 | contig 16902 bp, 10 predicted proteins | sample PEATcosm2014_Bin_41_FD_121105 | JGI IMG/M metagenome (GOLD analysis project Ga0181536, IMG submission 121105) | Peatland microbial communities from MTU Mesocosm Facility, Houghton, MI, USA - PEATcosm2014_Bin17_60_metaG | ecosystem: Environmental > Terrestrial > Soil > Wetlands > Peat | place... | reverse complement strand
CTTTAATGCTTTGCTCGGGCTGTTCCAGGAGAGCCGGGCGCAGGCAACCCTTGCTGCGCTCAAGTCGCGACTCGCACTGAACGCATCTGTCCGTCGGGACGGCGTATGGAAAACCATACCCGCCGTCGACTTGGTGCCGGGCGACGTGGTGAAGCTCTCCCTCGGCGCGGTGGTCGCCGCGGATGTGAAGCTCACCGCCGGAGAAGTCCTGCTCGACCAGTCCATGCTCACCGGCGAATCCGTGCCTATCGAGGCCGGCGCCGGCGTGCAGACCTATGCCGGAGCGTTGGTCAGGCGCGGCGAGGCGGTGGCCGAGGTCACGGCGACCGGCGCGCTCACCAAATTCGGCCGCACCGCCGAGCTCGTGCGCACCGCGCATGTCGTGAGCTCGCAGCAGAAAGCGGTGTTGCGCGTGGTGCGCAATCTCGCCGGGTTCAACGGCGTCGTCATCGTGCTGCTGGTCGCCTATGCGTGGTTTCTCAAAATGCCGCTCGACGAGATCATTCCCCTCGTCCTGACCGCGGTGCTCGCCTCGATACCGGTCGCGCTGCCGGCCACCTTTACGCTCGCATCGGCGCTTGGCGCGCGCGCCTTGGCAAAGCTGGGGGTGCTTCCGACCCGCCTCTCCGCCGTGGATGAAGCCGGATCGATGGATGTCCTGTGCGCCGACAAGACCGGCACGCTGACGCGCAACGCGCTGACCGTGACGACGGTGCATCCCATGCCGGGCTTCGACGAGGCGCACGTTCTGGCGCTGGCCGCACTGGCGAGCTCCGATGGCGGCCAGGACCCGGTCGATGGCGCCATTCGCACGGCCGCCGCGAGCAAGACCGTCTCCGATGCGCCGCACTTGATCAAGTTTGCCGCCTTCGATCCGGCGAAGAAGATGTCCGAGGCGACCGCAACAGATTCGACGGGAAGCCCGCAACGCATCGTAAAGGGCGCCTGCGCCGTGGTCATCGGCCTCGCCCAGCCTTCGCCGACCGCGACGGCGGCGACTGCGGCGACGGCGGCGGCGGACGAACTCGAAGCCAAGGGATTTAGAGTGCTGGCGGTGGCCGTCGGGACCGCGACGGCGATGAAGCTGGCAGGACTGATCGCGCTCAGCGACCCGCCGCGCCCGGACTCGGCGGCGCTCGTCAGCGAATTGCATGGGTTGGGCGTGCGCACCGTGATGGTGACGGGCGATGCGCCGGAGACTGCGGCCATCGTGGCGAAGGCGGTAGGACTTGACGGCGCCGTCTGTCCGCCCGGACCGATCCCCGACGCTGTCCATCCCGAGCAATTCGCGGTCTTCGCCGGCGTTCTGCCGGAGGACAAGTACAAGCTCGTCAAGGCGTTCCAGAAGGGCGGCCATACCGTCGGCATGTGCGGCGACGGCGTCAACGACGCGCCGGCCTTGCGCCAGGCGCAGATCGGTATAGCGGTCTCGACGGCAACCGACGTCGCCAAATCGGCGGCCGGCATGGTTTTGACCACGCCCGGCCTCGCCGGCATCGTCGCCGCGGTCAAGGAAGGTCGCGTGACGTTCCAACGCATCCTGAGCTATACGCTGAACTCGATTACCAAGAAGACAGTGCAGGTACTGTTCCTGGCGATCGGCCTGATCATGACCGGGTACGCGATCCTGACGCCCTTGCTGCTGGTTCTCATCATGATCACTGGCGACTTCCTCGGCATGTCGCTGACGACCGACAATGTCCGGCCGTCGCCCATGCCGAACGCGTGGCGGATCGGCAACCTGACGGTCGCCGGCGTCATCATGGGAATCGGCGAGCTGGTCTTTTGTACGTCCGTCCTGGCTTTCGGCGCCTACCGGATGGGGTTCGACATCGGTGCGCTGCGGACGCTGGCTTTTATCGTCATCGTATTCGGCAACCAGGCGACGATGTACACCAATCGTGAGCGTCGGCATCTGTGGTCGTCCCGTCCCAGCTTCTGGGTTATCGTTTCGTCCATCGCCGATCTCCTGATCGCCTCGACGTTAGCCATCGGTGGAATTGCAATGACGCCTTTGCCAGCCTGGATCGTGGCCGGCACACTTGCCGCTGCGGCGGTCTTCGCCGTCATCATGGATTTGGTGAAGATTCCGACTTTTCGTCGTCTTGGCATCACCTAGAATGTCTCTCGCTGCCGAAAGGATGAAGATGAAGATCAGCTCAAAGGATTTTCGCGTGCGGGAAGGAGACGTGGTCAGCCTCAAAAAGTGGCCGACGAAGGTCGATCCCGTGTACAAGTCGAAGGAGCAATATGAAAAATTCCTGGAAGAGCACGTTGCGCAATTGAGTGCGCAACAGGAGCTTCTCTACGCGTCCAATCGCCATGCCGTTTTGCTGATCTTTCAGGCGATGGATGCGGCGGGAAAAGACGGCGCCATTCAGCACGTCATGTCCGGGGTCAACCCGCAAGGCTGCCAGGTGTTCAGCTTCGACCATCCCAGCGCCGCCGAATTGGAACACGACTTTCTCTGGCGCACCACGCGCGATCTGCCGGAACGCGGCAAGATCGGCATTTTCAACCGATCCTATTACGAGGAGGTGTTGATCGTCCGCGTGCACCCCGAGATTCTGCGAAGCGAAGCGATCCCGAACACCCCGCATCACGACAAGAAGGTCTGGCACGACCGCTATCGTTCGATCGTGGATTTGGAGAAACACCTCCACGTCAACGGAACCCGCATCATCAAGTTCTACCTCCACCTCTCCAAGGAAGAACAGCGAAAGCGCTTCCTGGCGCGCATCGACGAACCGGAAAAGAACTGGAAACTCACCCTTGCAGACATCGCGGAGAGGAAATTCTGGAAGCAGTACATGAATGCCTATGAGGAATGCCTTACTGCGACAAGCACCCGGCACGCGCCCTGGTATGTCGTTCCCGCCGACGACAAGGAGAACGCTCGGCTCATCGTATCCAGAATTATCCTCGATGCGGCCGAAGAGCTCAAAATGACTTACCCGAAAACGAGCGCAAAGCGCCGTCGCGAATTGCTGGCGATCCGCAAGCAGCTCGCGAAGTGAGATTTTGAGTGTGCCGGCCGCGCTAAAAGGTCGCGATCAATGACGCCCGGCGTGATACCAAATCCGGCTAATCAGTTCGCTCGTCATTCCGGATCGCCGCGCAGCGGCGAGTCCGGAATCCATAATCACGGTCTGTGGTTATGGATTCCGGGCTCCTCGCTTCGCTCGGCCCCGGAATGACGAATCAAGAATCGATCAGCAGGATTCCGTATGAGACGCCAAGTCTACACGCCAAAGTCTGTTAATCACTCCGCCGCGAGCGCGCGCGCTTTGAACGGCAACTGGAGCCGCTGCCAGACATCGACGAGCGCTTCGGCGAGCGCGTCGATGAGGGCGTCCTCATGATAGGGACTGGGCGTGATGCGCAGCCGTTCCTTGCCCTTCGGCACCGTCGGATAATTGATCGGCTGAATGTAGATGCCGTGGTCGGAGAGCAAGAGATCGCTCGCCTGCTTGCACCGTTCGGGATCGCCGACATAGACCGGCACGATATGGGTGGGGCTCGTCATCACCGGCAGTCGTGCGGCCGCGAGCACGGCCTTGGTGCGCGCGGCGCGATCCTGGTGGCGTTCGCGCTCCCACTGCGACGTCTTGAGGTGGCGGATCGCGGCGATCGCCGCGGCGCAGACCGCAGGCGGCAACGCGGTGGTGAAGATGAAGCCGGGCGCATAGGAGCGCACCGCGTCGATCAGCGCGGTCGAGCCGGCGATGTAGCCGCCGAGGCAGCCGAACGCCTTGGCGAGCGTGGCTTCGATCACGTCGATGCGGCCCATGGCGCCGTCGCGCTCGGCGATGCCGCCGCCGCGCGGGCCGTACATGCCGACCGCGTGCACCTCGTCGACATAGGTCATGGCGCCGTAGCGCTCGGCGAGATCGCAGATGCTGTTCACGTGCGCGACATCGCCGTCCATGGAATAGAGGCTCTCGAACACGATGAGCTTCGGCCGGCCCGGATCGGCCGCGGCGAGCAGCTGTTCGAGATGCGCCATGTCGTTGTGGCGGAAAATCTGCTTCTCGCTATTCGCCTGGCGCACGCCCTCGATCATCGAATTGTGGTTCCAGGCATCCGACAGGATCAGGCAGTTCGGCATCAGCCGGGCCAGCGTGGAGATTCCGGTCTCGTTGGAGACGTAGCCGGACGTGAAGACCAGCGCCGCTTCCTTGCGGTGCAGGTCGGCAAGCTCGCGCTCAAGCTCGACCAGCGGGTGATTGTTGCCGGCGATGTTGCGGGTGCCGCCGGCGCCGGTACCCATCCGCGTCGCGGTCTCGACCATGGCGCCGATGACCTTGGGATGCTGGCCCATGCCGAGATAGTCGTTCGAGCACCAGATCACGACGTTCTTCGGACCATCCGGTGCATGCCAGACCGCGTGAGGGAACCGCCCGGCGATGCGCTCGAGATCGGCAAAAACGCGATAGCGCCGCTCGGTGTGCAGCCTCGACAGGGCACCGGTAAAATAATCACTGTAATCCATGAGTTTCCCGCCTCCCGCGGGCGGCCGTGTCCTCAGGCCGGGGGACCCTTTCTAGAGGGGTACCGGGTCGGTTGTCGAGGCGCTCTTTGGGGGTAAATTCGTCGCGCCGCATTGAGAAGGATCAAACCGCCCCGATTGCCGGGAGAAATGGGTGAATTTGCCCTTGTCTTGGCCAGTGCGCTTTGGTCTAGCTCGCGCGGGAGGTTGTTTTCGACATGACCCAGACCCAGCACGAAGCCGGCCTGAACCACGGGCTCACCGACTACGGCGACCGCGACTTTTCCCGCTACCTGCGGCGCTCCTTCGCGCAATCCATGGGCTATTCGCGCGCGCTTTTGGACAAGCCGGTGATCGGCATCGCCTATACGGCGTCGGATTTCAATAATTGCCACCGCCATTTCCCCGAACTGTTGGCGGCAGTGAAACGCGGCGTGCTTGCCGCAGGCGCGCTGCCGCTCGAGTTCCCGACCATTTCTCTCGGCGAAGTCTTTCTCAGCCCGACCAGCCTCAAATACCGCAACCTGATGGCGATCGACACCGAGGAGATGATCCGGGCACAACCGATGGATGCAGTCGTGCTGATGGGCGGTTGTGACAAAACCGTACCGGCGCAGCTCATGGGCGCGGTATCCGCCGACCGGCCCGCCATCACGCTGGTTGGCGGGCCGATGATGACCGGCCGCCACCGCGGCGAGCGGCTCGGCGCCTGCACCGATTGCCGGCGTTTCTGGGCGCGCTACCGCGCGGGCGACATCGACGCGGACGAGGTTTCAGACGTCGAGGGGCAGCTCGCCGTGACCGCCGGGACCTGCGCAGTGATGGGTACGGCCTCAACCATGGCCTGCCTCGCCGAGGCGCTCGGCATGTGCCTGCCCGGCACCGCCGCGATCCCCGCCGTGCACGCCGACCGCCTGCGCGCCGCCGAAGCGACCGGCGCCGCCGCAGTCAAGCTGATCGGGTCGGCGCTCACCCCGGCGCGGCTCATCAACGAAAAATCCGTCGAGAATGCGCTGCGCGTCCTGCTCGCGATCGGCGGCTCGACCAATGCGGTCATTCATCTGACCGCGATTGCCGGACGCGCCGGCGTAAAAATTTCGCTCGAACAGCTCAATGCGCTGTCGGACTCGACGCCGGTATTGGTCAATCTCAAGCCGGTCGGCAACGGCTACATGGAAGACTTTTATGCGGCCGGCGCCATGGGCGCGCTGTTGCGCGAATTAAAGCCGCTCCTGCATCTCGACTGCATGACGGTGACCGGAGAAACGCTGGGCGAGCGGCTTGACGGCGACGCCGACAGCTATGTCGACCGCTCGATCATTGCGCCGCTGGCAAAGCCGCTCGAACCGAACGGCGGTCTGGTCGCGCTGTTCGGCAATCTCGCGCCGAAGGGCGCGATCCTCAAGCGCTCGGCGGCCGACGCCAAACTGTTCGAGCATGACGGCCGCGCGGTGGTGTTTTCCTCGCTCGCCGACCTCGCGGCGCGGATGGACGATCCGGCGCTCGATGTCGAAGCGGCCGACATTTTGGTGTTGCAGAATGCGGGACCCCACGCGCCCGCCTGCATGCCGGAAGCCGGCTATTTGCCGATCCCGAAGAAACTCGCGCAGCGCGGCGTCAAGGACATGATCCGCATTTCCGATGCGCGCATGAGCGGCACTGCGTTCGGCACCATCGTGCTCCATGTCACGCCCGACGCCGCCTCCGGCGGCCCGCTCGGTCTCGTGCGCAGCGGCGACCGCATCCGGCTCTCGGTGAAAGAGCGCCGCATCGAGCTTTTGGTGGACGACGCCGAACTGAAGAAGCGCGCCGCCACGGCGGCGGCGCAGCCGGAAATCCCCGAGCGCGGCTACGCCAAACTGTTCGCCGAGCAAATCCTCGGCGCCGACGAGGGCTGCGATTTTGGATTTCTGCGCTAACTCGTCATTCCGGGGCCGAGCGAAGCGAGGAGCCCGGAATCCATAACCACGATCCTTCGAAGCGTTGCTCCGGCGCCAGTCCTGATTTTTCTGTGACTATGGATTCCGGGTTCGCGGCCTGCGGCCGCGCCCCGGAATGACGGGATTACCCCCCCGCCACCGCGATCTGCAACGGAAAATCGTCGACCACCTCGTGGCCTTTCTCCGTCACGATGAAAGTGTGGCCGAGGAAAATCCCGAACAACCCATCCATCGTGATCGGATTGGGCTCCGCCATGATGACCATGCCGGGCTTGAGCACTTCCTCGAATTTCTCGGCGGCAACATGCTCGGCGACCACGTGCGGCTTGTCGGTGACGAGGTCGATGCCGTGGCATTGCGTCGGCCGCGATTGATAGCCGTTGTCGCGGAAGAATTTGCTGGCCTGGCGCATGGCCTCCGCCGGCTTGCCGGGCGCGATCTCGGCGACGATGCGGCGGTAGCCGGGCAGCGTAATTTCTTCCCAGAATTTTCGCACCATCTCGGTCGGCTCGCCGAGGCAGATCGGCGAGCCGATCTGCGCGGTGTAGCCGCGATAGCCGGCGGCCAGCTCCATGTTGATGATGTCGCCCCGTTGCAGCACGCGGCCCGACGGACGCGGATTGCCGAAAATCTGCGCGGGGTTGTCCATCGGCGTCGAGCCGATGATCAAAAAGTCGATGTCGCCGCCGCCGTCGAGGATGGCGGCGCCCGCCGCGGCGCGCAACTCGTATTCTTTAACTCCGGGAGCCGCACGGGCGACCATCGCTTCCATCGCGTTGCCGCACAGCACGCCGGCCTTGCGCACGCAATCGAGCTCTTCGGCGCTGTGAATCGAGAGCAGCTCATGCAAAAAGCCTTGCGTGAAAACAAGCTCGGCGTCGGGCAGGTTTTCGCGCAGCACGTTATATTGGTTCACCGGCAGGTAATCGCCGTGCCGCGGATCGATCTCCATCAGCCCGATGCGGCCGCGTTCGAGCTTTAATTCGCGGATGCGCTCGACCATGATATCGGCGTAGCGTCCGCTGCGGCTGTGACGCACGTCCTTGACCGCGATCTCGACCTGCCGGCGCACCGCTTCGGCGTGCGTGCCGCCCATGGAATAGATCAGGGTCGGCTCGCCTTCGAGCGGCACCAGCACGTAACTCGCCAGCGCGTGCCATTCCCAATGGCCGGTCAGCCACAGCATGCCGCCGCCAAAACTCCAGTGGCTCGGTCCGCCGGGGACGATGATGACGTCGAGCTTGTGCTCGCGCATTTTCGCCCGCAGCGCGGCGTAGCGGCGATCGTATTCCGCCTTCGAGAATTGCTCCCACACCGCGTCGCGATAATACGGCGTGTCGCGCATGTTGGCGAACGGCAGCGACTGATCGAGCTTGCCTCGCACAACCTCCCACGGCTGCGGGCCGATGCGCGGCGGTCTGATGTTCATGGGCGGTCCTCAAATGTAGGGTGGGCACGGCTCGCCGTGACCACGCCTCGAAACCGAGCTATCATATTCTATACTATTGCGCTTTCGTTGTCGGTGAACGAATGAAAATTCCGCGGCGCGTTTTTCTCGGTCTTGTCGGCGCGGCAGTTCTTGAGCGACCGGCCTTGGCAACGGACAAGATTGTCGCCGGCACGCTCGGCGGCCAGGCGCCGCTGTGGCCGTTCTATATTGCTGCAGAAAAGGGATTCTTCGCTGCCGAAGACCTCGATGTTGAAATCAACTTTGCGCAAAGCGCCGCTGCGGTCATCCAGCAGCTCACCGGCGGCGCGTTCGACGTTGCGCTGAGCGTCGGGATCACCGACCCGATCCATGCCATCGACAAGGGCGCGCCGCTCGCGCTCATCCGTATTGTCGGCAATACCGCGCCTTACGTTCTGGTCGGCAAGCCGGAGCTGAAAACGATCGCGGACCTCAAAGGCAAGACGGTCGCCGTCGCCCAGGTCAATGACGTCACCACCGTCTATTTCGAGCGGATGGCGGCGGCAAACGGGCTCAAGCGCGGCGACTACGATGAGCTTTCCGTCGGCGTGGCGGCGGCGCGCTACGCCGCGCTGCGGGCCGGCGTCGCCGACGCCGCGTTCGTTCTGCCGCCGCTCAACTTCCAAGCCCTGGCGGCGGGCTATGTGACGCTCGGCGTGGCGGCGGATTACGTGAAAAACCTGCCGTTCACCGGCATGGTCGTGCGCAAGCCGTGGGCGCAAGCGCATGGGCCGCTCGTCAAGCGGCTGCTTGCGGCAACCGACACCAGCATCGCCTGGCTGGCGGACGAGGCGCACCGCGGCGAGGCGATCGACCTTCTGGTCAACGTCGCCCATGCCAGGAAACAGGACGCCGACGCGAGCTACGATCTGCTCCGCCGCATCGAATATTTCGAGCCGAGCAGCAAAGTTTCGCGCGCGAAATTGCAAAATCTGATCGATGCGGAGAACAGCCTCGGCAACGTCGATCCGTCGCTCACGCCCGATCGCCTGGTCATGCCGGGCGTCACGGAGCTTACGGATTGAAAGAGCCGACGTGCCGTGGTGCTGCCGCTCAGGATTGAACTGATACCAAATCCGCCTGATCACTTCTGTTCATTCGCCGCTCATTCCCGCGAAGGCGGGAATCCAGTCCTGGGTCCCCGCTTTCGCGGGGACGAGCGGAACCTGAACTGATCGTCCGGATTCCGTATGACAACCTCTCCCTTACCAAGGGCGCGCCGCTCACACCATCGTCATCTCGCGCCGCAGATCGGGGGCGAAGATGGATTTTGGGATCAGCGCGTGGACACCGCGCACGATGTCCACCACTTGCGTGACGCGGAAGCTCACGGCGACGCTGCACAGCGCGTAGGCGTCGAGCTCGCTGATCTTGGCCTGCGCCGCCAGAAACTTGATGGCGTTGCGCGCGCAAAGCGTCATTGCCGCGTTGAGGTCCTTGTCGAGGCCAATGATGACCCAGTGCGAAGCCGTCTCCGCCACCGGCCAGGCGAAATTCTTCTGCTTGTGCAGAATCACCTGGATGCGCAGTTCCTTCATGCGCGTCTCCAGGGCGGTGAGCGAAATTTCGCCGTCGCCCTGCACCGCATGGCTGTCGCCCGTATAGATGAGCGCGCCGGGCTTCCAGACCGGGATGTAGAGCGTCGAGCCCTCGGTCAGCTCGCTGAGATCGAGATTGCCGGCGTGCGGGCCCGGCGGCACCGAGGTGGTGACGCCGGGGCTTAACGGCGGGAAAAAGCCGTCGGGCGGCGCCAGCCCCAAAGTGCCCTGGAAGGGTTTCAGCGGAATGGTGATTTTGGGCATGAACTTGCCCGTCATGGCGCGCAGATCGAGATCGACGTATTTGATCTGCCCCTGCGCATAATCCTGCGGCAACAGGCCGGTGCCGAGCGAGCCCGGATTGTTGAAGACGGCGCCCCATTCGTAGGGACGGATGCGCTGATAGCGGATTTCCAGCACGTCGCCCGGCTCGGCCTTGTTCACCGCGATCGGCCCGATGATCGAATGCGGACCCCTGCCGGGATTGCTCACGCGCAGGTTCGCCAACGTGTCGATCGACACGCCCGGCTGCATTTCATTGAGGAAATGCGACCAGGTATCGGTAAAGCTTATGACATCGCCCGAGTCGATGGTGAGAATGGGCGTCAGATTGGTGTCGTAGACTCCGAGCCGGACCGTCTCATGGGTCGAGGGAACCACATGCAGGCGGCCTTCGGGAGGGGATCGGTGATGCGACCCCGCGCCGGCCTCTTGCGCCCGCGCCAACCTGGCGAACAACGGTTCGACGGCGGCGAGCGCGCCCATAAAGCCGCTCGCTTGCAAAAATTTGCGGCGCCAGCGGCCGCGTTCCGACAGATAGCCGTCGAAGATTTCCTGATCGACCTCGTCCATGTGGAGGAGGCGATCGGCGGCGCGCTTGTCGAAGGCGGCGTCCTTGATGTCCTCGCGGATGATGCCGGTGCCCTTCTCGTCGCCGCAGCCGAACAGGTTGCCGCAGTCGTGATGATGATGGTGATGATGCGCGTGCTCGTGGCCGTCGACGCACTCGTGTCCGTCGTCGTGCTCATGGTCGTGGTCTGACATGATGATCCCCGCAAAATGCGCGTCCCGACGCCGCAGGTTTCTGCCAGCTAACTCTTGCGCCGCCGCCGCGTCAATGGATGGGGGTGCGCTGCACAGTCACGCTGCCGACGGATCATTTCGGCGGTTGCGGAGGAGCAGTCGAGCGGCCCGGATGAAGGCCAACATGGTACATGGTGCTGCGTACATGGTGCTGCCGCTCAGGATTGAACTGAGGACCTCTCCCTTACCAAGGGAGTGCTCTACCACTGAGCTACGGCAGCGACCGCGCCAGGCGAATGCACAGGCGAGAACACATCAAAAAACACGGCGATCCTTGCCATATGGGGGCTTTTGGCGCAAGCGCGCCAGCCACTTGCCGGCGGCAGGATCGGTTGCGGCTCATCCGGCGGCATGCTTTGAACTTGCCGCCATCAGCGGACGCGGTAAATCGAAATGATCAAGCGCGGCAAAGCGGAGAAATGGGCGGCGCGGAGCGAACGGCTTGCTGCTGCGCTGCGCGAAAACCTCAAGCGGCGCAAGGAACAAGCGCGCGGCCGCGCAGACAGCCGCCCGCCGGGCGAAGATTCGCCGGCTGCGGATGCCAAAATCGAGCCTGACGCTCCTGACTTTCGCCGTAATCCGGGACGGAAGTCAGGTGCGGGACCGGGCGGGGCAGACCGGTAACCGTGACCGGAATTGCGCTTTGCCGGCTCGCCTCGCCAAGTCCATAACGGCTGCCTAAGGTGGCGGTCGAACCGGTCCGGGATGGGCCGCGGCGGCCGCGGGGGCTAAAGAATGGATCGCATTCGTATCGTCGGCGGCCGGCCTCTCAACGGCACGATCCCGATCTCGGGAGCGAAGAATGCCACGCTCCCCCTGATGATCGCTTCCCTCCTCACCGAGGAGACATTGATTCTCGACAACGTGCCCCGGCTCGCCGATGTCGGCCTGTTGCAGCACATCCTCGGCAATCACGGCGTCGACATCATGGTGGGCGGCAAGCGCCCCGGCGAGACCGCCGATCATGGCCAGACGCTGCATATTTCCGCGGCCCGCATCGTCGACACCACCGCGCCCTACGAGCTGGTCTCCAAAATGCGGGCGAGTTTTTGGGTCTTGGCGCCGCTCGTCGCGCGCATGGGCGAGGCGCGGGTGTCGATGCCGGGCGGCTGCGCCATCGGCACGCGCCCGGTCGACCTGCTCATCATGGCGATGGAGCGGCTCGGCGCCAAAATCGAGATTGACGGCGGTTATGTGGTGGCGCGGGCGCCGCACGGCCTCAAAGGCGGCGAGATTGTTTTTCCAAAAAACACAGTCGGCGGCACGCATACCGCGATCATGGCGGCTTCGCTCGCCAGTGGCACGAGTGTGATCGAGAATGCCGCACGCGAGCCGGAAATTGTCGACGTCGCCGACTGTCTCAACAAGATGGGCGCGCGCATTTCCGGCGCCGGCACCAGGCGCATCGTGGTCGAGGGCGTCGCAAAACTTCGCGGCGCGCGCCACGCCGTACTGCCCGACCGCATCGAGACCGGCACCTACGCCATGGCCGTCGCCATGGCGGGCGGCGACATTGTGTTGCAGAACGCGCGTCCGGAACTGCTGCAGGCCGCCCTCGACGTGCTCGAGCGCACCGGCGTCACGGTAACGCCGACCAACCAGGGCATCCGCATCGCGCGCAACGGGGCGCATCTCGCGCCGGTCGAGGTGACGACCGCGCCATTCCCCGACTTCCCGACCGATCTGCAGGCCCAGCTCATGGCGCTGATGACGCGCGCGCGCGGCACCTCGCACATCGTCGAGACGATTTTCGAGAACCGCTTCATGCACGTGCAGGAACTGGCGCGGCTCGGCGCGCACATCCACCTCGACGGCGAGCGCGCGACCATCGAAGGCGTCGAGCGCCTCAAGGGCGCGCCGGTGATGGCGACCGATCTGCGCGCCTCGGTGTCGCTGGTGATCGCGGCGCTGGCCGCCGAGGGCGAAACCATCGTCAACCGCGTCTATCACCTCGATCGCGGCTTCGAGCGGCTGGAAGACAAGCTCGGACGCTGCGGCGCGGCAATAGAGCGGCTATCGGGGTAGCCCCGGAATTCGTTATCCGCTCGTCCCCGCGAAAGCGGGGACGCAGTATGTTTCCCTGTTATAATGGTGATCGCTATCTGGATTCCCGCTTTCGCGGGAATGAGCGGAACAACACTCACGCCCTTATGCGCCCATGCACGTTGGCCACTTTGCATTAACTTCCCGGCGAGTCGTGTTCGCGCTCGCCGCCGCAACGCTCGCACTCGTCTTCACCGGCAGCGGATATGCGCAGGATTATCCCACGCGTCCGGCGCGCCTTATCGTCGCCTTTGCGCCCGGCGGCGCCGCCGATTTCACGGCGCGCCTGCTCGCCGACCGGATGCAAGACCTGTTGGGCAAAGCCATTGTCGTCGAGAACAAGCCGGGCGCCAGCGGCGCCATCGCGGCGGAGTACGTGGCCAAATCCGATCCGGACGGCTACACGCTGTTCTTCACCACCGTCGGCGCGGTCGCCATCAACCCCGCGCTGCGCAGCGACCTGCCCTACGATCCGCTCAAGGACTTTGCGGCGGTCGGCAAAGCCGCGGTCAATTCCACCATGCTGGTGGTGAACGCGGCCATGACGGTCAATTCGGCGCGCGAGCTTGCGGACCTCGCGCGCAACAAGCCCGGCGCGATCACGATCGGCATTACCGGCCGTGGCGCGATTTCCGATCTCGGCCGCCAGCTGTTTGAGGACGCGGCCGGCATCAAGCTGCAGAGCGTGCCGTATCACGGCGCCGCGCCGGCGATCACCGACATACTCGCCGGCCGGCTCGACGGCCTGTTCGGCGACGTGCCGACGGTGATGGCGCAGGTGCAAGCCGGCAAACTCAAAGCGCTCGCCGCAACCTCGACGCAGCGCTCCGATATTTTCCCCGACATTGCGACCTTCGTCGAGCAGGGCTTTGCCGGCGTGGTCGGCGACAACTGGGCGGGCGTGCTCGCGCCGGCCGGCACGCCGCAGCCGGTGATCGCCAAGTTCAACGCCGCGATGGTCGAGGCGCTGAACGATCCGGAGCTGCGCAACCGGCTGCGCAACGCCGGAACCACGCCGGCGCCGAGCACGCCTGAGGAATTCGAAAAATATCTCCGCGCGGAGAACGCGCGCTGGGGCAAGGTGATCCGCGACAACGGCATCAAGGGCGATTAGCATGGCGCTTGCGGGTGTGCGCATCGGCACGGCGGAGCGCGACAGCACGTTTCTGAGCCAGGGTCACGCACTCAAGACGGTGCTCGACCGCAATCCGGCGCTGGCGCCGGTCGACGTGAGCATTTCCGGTGACGCCAGTGTCGAGAACGCGAACCGGCTCGAAACCGGCGACATCGACTTCGGCTTCATGGCCTCGAACTGGATCGGCCGCGCCAACAATGGCGAGGCGCCGTTTGCCCGCAGCATCGATCTGCGCATGGTCGCGCCGATGAACGCCGGACCGCTGTTTTTCATCGCGCGCGCCGATTCCGCGCTACGGACGGTGAGCGACCTGCGCGGCCGCCGTCTCGTCGTCGGCCCGCAAACAAGCGGCATGACCCAGCACGCGCGCGCAATCCTCGGCACGCTGGGCCTCAGCTTCGCCGATTTCACGCCGGTCTATCTCGATTTTGCCGCCGGCGCCGATGCGCTTTGCCGCGGCGATGTCGACGCGCAATTGCAATGCCCGATCCCGAACAAGGTGATGACGGCTCTCGCCGAGCGCATCTTCGTGCGGGTCTTGGGCTACGGTCCGGGCGAGTTGGAAAAGCTGCTGCACGCCGTGCCGTTGTATCGGCGCACTGTGATGGGCAAGGGCGCGATCCGCGGACTCGACGCCGATGTTCCGCAGCCCGCCGTCGTCAATGTGCTGGTGAGCCATCCGCGCGTGGCTGATGACAAGGTTTTCGGCGTTGCGGCCGCCATACTCACTGCGCGCGCCGAGCTGCCGCGATTGAACCCATTGTTCAACGGCATCGCCGAGCTTTTCGAACCGTTGCGGTCGGAGGGTGCGCGCGCGCTCGAATTCGGCGGCGTCGCGCTTCATGCCGGTGCGATCGCCGCCTACCGGGCGGCCGGGCTGCTGGAATAATGGCTTGCTTGATTCCCGTCATCCCAGCGAAATCGGGTTTACCCGATTTCGGATTTTCAAGTGGCGCGCCCCTCAGGGCGACGGAGAACAGTGTTGGGTTGAACGGCCCCGCAGACCTAGGAGCGCTGATCTCAGCTTGCGGGGCCGTTCGTGAGGATCAAACAGGTTCCTTCACGGCAGCGATGTTAAAACAGCTTCCGTTGCCGAGACGCTAACGGGCTGGTCCGTAAAAATACGGAGGCATTGCCCGGGCGCGTACGTTATCAGCCGCCGAGAGCATGATCCGGAAAAAGCCTGCCCCCGGACGTGATCCGGGGGTGGGAACCGGTTTTCCGAAAAGATCATGCTCAAACAAAATGCTAGAGCCCGGTTCTGATTCAATCAGAACGGCTAGTGCTCTAGCTCATCGCGGGCCGATCAAGCCCGAATTCATCACGGCGCGCACCCGGGCGCGCTGGTCTTCGATCATCGCGACGAAGTCCGCCGTGGTGCCGACGCGCACCACCTGGCCGAGGTTGATCAGGCGCTCGTTCGGCATGTCGGGCGCGACAGCACGGACGTCCGCGGCAATGCGATCGCGCAGCGCGTCCGGCATGTCGCGCCAGCCGAAGAATCCTTGAAAACCCTCCGCGATCACGTCCGGGAAGCCGGCTTCGACAGCGGTCGGGATCTGCGGCGCCCCGGGCGAACGCCGGCGGCTGGTAATCGCAAGGATGCGCGCCTTGCCGCCTTGCAGCAGACCCAGCAGCGGCAACAGGCCGGTCGAGACCGCAGTGATGCGGCCTTCGCTCACATCCTGCAGCGCAGGCGCGAAGTCGCGATACGGGATGTAGATCATGTCAACGCCGGCCGACTTCAGGAAGCTGGCAAAGGCAAACTGGGGCATGCCGGCCGTGGCCGCCCAATTGAGCTTGCCCGGCTCGGCGCGCGCTCGTGCCTGCAGATCGACCAGAGAATTGATGTTCAAAGCGGCGTTGACGGCAATGGCCAGGAACGAATCGGACGCCGAAACGATAGGCACCAGATCGCGCTCCGGATCGTAGGGCAGCTTGTCGTACAGGATCGGATTGATGGTCACCGGCCCGCCGAACGAGAACAGCAGCGTATGCTCGTCGTTTGCAGTCGTCAGCGCGTTGACCGCGACAAGCGCGTCCGGCCCCGGCCTATTCTCGACGATCACGGGCTTGCCCCAGCGCTCGGCAAGGCGTTCCGCATAAAGCCGCGCGGTGACGTCAGTTGCGGTGCCCGGCGACAGCGGAACGATCAGCCGAACCGTTCGCTGCGGCCAGTTTTGCGTTTGCCCCTGCGCCGTTGCGTTTCCGCAAACGGCGAGGCCGAGGCCTAACGCCAGCATTGCCGGAACATTGATTACGGTTTGCCGCATGGTTTTTCCTCCGCAGGACATCTTGGCCATGTATCGTTGCCGCCGTCACCCGGCCAGCTCGTGCATGATGCGGTACAGCCGCGACTGGCCTTCGAAGCCGATGCCCGGACGGTCGCTTAGCGTCAGATAGCCGTTCGCCAGCTCGGCATCGTCGGCGAAACCGCCGAAATCGCCGAACACGCCGGGATAGGATTCCGCGCCGCCCAGCCCGAAGCCGGCGGCAATCGCGAGCGACATCTGGTTGCCGCCGTGCGGGAACATCAAGCGTCGCGGCCATTGGTGGCGCGCCAACATGTCGAGCGTGCGGGCATATTGCACGATGCCGTAGGCTTGCGGCGGATCGACCTGGATGACGTCGCGGCGCTGCGGTTTCAGCCCGCCGAAGCGCACCAGGTTTTCCACGTCCTGCGTCGAAAATAAATTCTCGCCGGTGGAGAGCGGCGCGTCGTAACCGCCGGCGATCTCGGCCAGCAGCGCAAAATCGAGCGGATCGCACGGCTCCTCGAACCAGCGCAGCGCGAACGGTTTTAGCCCGCGCGCATAGGCGAGCGCCTCGGCGCGGGCGAATTTCGAATTGGCGTCCACCGCAAGCTCGCCGCCCGGCGGCAGGATCGACTTGACGGCCTCGACGCGGGCAACATCGTCGGCAAGCCTCATGCCGCCGACTTTCATCTTCACCATGGTGTAGCCGGCGTCGAGATGGCGGCGCATCTCGTCCTGCAAATCCTTTGTGCTCTTGCCCGGCGCGTACCAGCCGCCGCCGACATAGCAAAAAACTTTTTGCGCGATTTTACCGCCGTTGTAGCGCTCGGCGAGCAGCCGGTGCAGCGGCTTTGCCGCGATCTTGGCGACCGCGTCCCAGACCGCGACCTCGATCGTGCCGATGCCGACCGAGCGCTCGCTGTGGCCGCCGGATTTCTCGTTCTGCATCAT
>Ga0181536_10003567_pt1 | contig 16904 bp, 11 predicted proteins | sample PEATcosm2014_Bin_41_FD_121105 | JGI IMG/M metagenome (GOLD analysis project Ga0181536, IMG submission 121105) | Peatland microbial communities from MTU Mesocosm Facility, Houghton, MI, USA - PEATcosm2014_Bin17_60_metaG | ecosystem: Environmental > Terrestrial > Soil > Wetlands > Peat | place... | reverse complement strand
TTCAATTTGGTATGGTTTCTTCATAGCGACTCTCCTTTTCTCGGCAAAAGAAAACTGCTCTTAGCCTATCAAGGCTGCGAGCGGGGAGTCGCTACTTTCTACGATCTACCGGACATTCCCGGACGGCTGGCCAAGCACCTCCTCCCACTCGTCAATAACAGTGCGAGTTCTGTCCAGATGCACCAACCCGGGAACCGAAATCAGGTCCTCATCGCTGGGCACCCAAAGGACCCCTTCATCCTCGCTGGGCCAGGAGCAGACCAGCAACAGGTTGCGCGCGAGCAGGCCCAGGAGGAAGAACTGCCGGTCGATTGCCTGTATGGAAGTCGGAATTGGTCCCTGGCTCTCACCCTTCCTCCACTTTAGCCACAGGTCACCCCCTTCAGAGAACGTGCCGGCGAAGGCCGACATGAATCGACCGACTTGGCAGCCTATGCGGACGGCCCGCCATGCACAAACCGCGCGAATGAGATCAAGATCGGAGGCGTAGTACCCTGGCTCTTCGTTATCGTCATGGGGTACGAATCTAAAGAGTTGCTCATCTTCCAATTTCATACTTTCTTGGAAGGTCGTCAGCAATAAGTGCCAAGCCAGGAGCACCTCGTTGTCGAAGCGCTCGAAAGCGGAAATTAGGTCGGGGTAAAGATCTCGGCAGTTCAGACATTCGCCTATATGTTTCCTGACCATGGGATGAGCGGATGGGCAGCGTCCTTCGCGTAAGGCGGATACGAACTTTGCGGCGACCTCACACTCGGAAGGTCGGCCGGTGGGAGCACTCGGGGGGGCGAGGTCAGGACCGCCTCGGGATTCCGTAAGCCGAATTCGGGCAAGGGACGGTTGGCGTTCGATTGGCACCAGAGCGCTGGTTTCTGGTGCCGTTGGGGCTTTCAGGGCAGGAGCGAAGCCGTGCTCGCTCAACGTGGCCGCGGCCTCGTCGATCTCTCCCGGCGTGAAAAGACGTTGCCACTTCGGCTCAAGGGCAAGCGCTTCGATCGACAGCTCCATGCGCCCAACTCTCTTTGTCGCCAGAAAATACGAGCTAGGCTGGTAGAGGAATTGGTGCGGTGGGGCATGACCTCTAGCACACAAGCGCTTTTTGGCCGCCTGAAGCCCGCCGAGACCCTGAATATCCTGCAGGATGGCGGCCACGCCGTGTCTCGTGCGCCGCCTGACCTCGTTAACGGCAGCGAGTAACCGGTCCTGGAACTCCTGCTCTCGACTGGGGGGTTCTGGAACAATCGCCAATTCGAGTTGCTTGGGTTGTAATCGCGGTCGTACCGGCGCTGCCTTCACGTGCCCGCAGGTGTAAGTCGTTATGATTAGGCCTGCTACACGAGTTTCTTTTTGAATCTCCGAGACCTTACCGCAGACTGGACATTTCTTTTCGGGGTCATGCTCATCGGCCTTCATTAAGCCCTCACTGTAGCCGCTGCTCTGGACTCATGATCCGATGCTACACCATTTCAAGTGGATGAAATGTCGGCGTCCCGCTGGAGTGTCGACACCGATCAGCAGGTTGGATCGGACGGTCATGGCGCGACACCATTTTCCGGAGACTCTCCAATAAACGCTAGGAACTGTGTGGCGAGCTCTGAAAGTGTCCATGAGAGCGAAGCAAGCGGCGAACTCGATTCGCGATTTCTCGCGATATAAGGACGGTGATCGACCAAGAGGCCGCGCGCGTTCAGATCGTTAATAACGGCGTCGGTAAATTCGCGATGGCTAGACATCCGGGAACGAACCGCAGTTCGCAGTTCGTCAGGGCATGATGGAGCGAAGGCTTCAAGAACCGCTAGGTGCGTAGGCGTGAAGGCGTCGACCCATGTTAGAAATATCAGTTGCCGGTCAGCGTCTGGCGCAGCACCGACTGCGACGTTGAGCACTGCGTTTCGAAGCGCCGTAAGTTTCTCCGTCTGGTGGCTTCGCATTGCCACCTGTGTCGCGTGGAGCGTCGCCGTAACGAATGCATCATTCGACGGGAGGGCCTCGATCAAGCCGGGAATCTTGGTCTCTAGCGAAACGAGCCGCTCTTCAAGCGACCGAATCCACTCGTCTTTTCGTTTTGAGGCTGGCGCGGCAACAAGAAAGCCGAAGAATTCGGCAGCGGGGCTCCCGATGACCGGCACCGCTGAGATTGCCGCTTTCACGCCTGTATGTATCCAATCGCTGGTTGTTCGGTTTTCGGGCTGGTTCTCCGCCATAATTGGTCCTCTCATAGTCCCGACTGCTTGACTGAAAAGTTAGCACAGCACCCTCACAAGCTGTGCGGGCCGGTCGTCCGCGCCGCGCGGGCTGGGATCCCAGCCAGAGCATGCGCCACAGCGGCGGTACCGCCGTGTGTGATCCTGAATAGATGTCCGCTCTCGAAAGCATCCGGCACGAGTGGCGGCCCCTGCTGGCGTTGGCCTGGCCGCTGGTGCTTGCCGAAATCGGCTGGATGGCCATGGGCATCATCGACACCATCATGGTGGGCCGCCTGCCGGATAGCGCCGTCGCCATCGGCGCCGTGAGCCTTGGCAGCATTCTGTTTTCCACCTGCTCTGTGTTTGGCGGTTGTCTGCTGCTCGGTCTGGACACGGTGGTCTCGCAAGCCTACGGCGCCAGGCGGATGGCGGATTGCCATCGCGCGTTGTGGAGCGCTCTGTACCTGTGCGCGGCGCTGACGCCCGCTTTGATGATCGTCACCGCCGCCATGGCCGCCGGTTTGCCCCGCTTCGGCGTGAATCCCAGGATCCTGCCGCGGGCCACCGCCTATCTTCGCATCCTCAACTGGGGCACTCTCCCGCTGATGCTGTACTTCGCCATTCGGCGCTACCTGCAGGGCATCGGCTTGGTCAAGCCGGTGATGTTCACGCTCCTCTCGGCGAACCTGGTCAACCTGTTCGGCAATTGGGTGCTGATCTACGGCCATCTGGGGTTTCGCGCCATGGGCACGGACGGATCGGCCTGGGCCACAGGCGCCGCGCGCGTGTATATGGTGGGTGTGCTGATCGCCAGCGCGCTCTACTACGATCGTGCGCGCCGCCCGGGATTGTTCCACGTTCCGATGGCGCCGGATTGGCCGCGCCTGTCCCGGCTGCTGAAACTCGGCGTCCCCGTCGCCACGCAAGTGGTTCTGGAGATCGGAGTCTTCGCATCGGCCACCGCGCTGATTGCCCGGCTGGACGCCGCCTCGCTGGCCGGCCACCAGATCGCGCTGAACCTGGCGAGCCTGACTTTCATGGTGCCCTTGGGCGTCAGCTCGGCGGCCGCCGTGCGCGTTGGACATTTGATCGGACAGCGCGACCCTGCCGCCGCCGCCCGGGCCGGATGGAGCGCGCTAGCCTGCGGCGTGGCGTTCATGAGCCTGGCGGCCGTCGCGTTCCTGACGATCCCCGCGCGGATCGCGCGCATCTACACCGCCGACCCCGCCGTCATCCGCATGAGCGTCACGCTACTCGCCATCGCCGCCGTGTTTCAGATGTTCGACGGCTGCCAGGTAGTCGTCGCGGGCGCCTTGCGCGGCACCGGCAACACCCGCACGCCGATGTGGTGCAACCTGCTGTTCTATTGGTTCTTTGGCTTGCCGCTAGGAATGTGGCTGTGCTTCCGCGCCGGATGGGGAGCGGCCGGCCTGTGGACGGGTCTCTGTTGCGGCCTCATTCTGATCGGCTCTGTCCTGCTGGCCGTGTGGCGCCAGACCGTGGCGGGGCTCCGCCGCAGCGCGGCTGCCATGCGGCTTCGCATGCCTGCCCCATGACGCAGGCACTCTTGCGGCCTGACTGACAGAGGCCGCTCCCTGACGGACCCAGAGGGTACCCCCATAAGCGCTAAGTTAAACCCAGATCGCCCAGTTTTTGTCTTGGCCTCGGCGATTGCAGTGCCTGAAACTAGAACATTTTTAACACCAAATGTTTTTATCTTAGCGCTTATGGAGGGTACTGGCCACCTGTTATGGCGGCCTCGAGCAGTGGAGGAAGGCCGAGGAGAAGTTTACCGAAGCGGCCAAGCGCGGCGCATCCGGCTTCGACTTGTATTTCAATCGCGCAGCGTGCCGCCTCAAGTTGGGCGATTTCGGCCTGGCCATGGAAGATCTGCGCGCGGCGCTGGAAATCGAGCCGACGCATCACCGGGCTGCTGAAGCTCGCGAGATTCTCCAGTTGGGACGCTCTGCGGGTGTTGCCGCAACAGACGATCAGTTTCGGTTTGGGGACTTGTGAGAGAAGGATATGCTCTGGTGATCGATAATTGCACCTGCTTTGACGGTTTGTTGGCAACACGTCGAAATGGCTTCAAACTCGACGGCGTTTCTCATTCTATAGCTGTCGCCGGTGCAAGAGATACCGTCCGCGCCCGGCCACGAAGCCGGGTGCATCACTACAGCTCAAGCCTGGGTGTTGTTTCCTGTGCCCGGATGCTCTGCTCGGCCGCCGTCAAACCAGGCGCAGTAGCTTTTATCCGAACAGTGCCGGGCGTCGTCGACATACGAATGACCAGTAGAGCACGCCCATGGAAAAGCCTCCGCCGGCTACCCTGGTACGGTGCGTCGCTGGTGCCATCCTCGTTACCTACTGCCGCAATTACGCCGGGACCGTTAATCTCGAACTGGACCATCTGGTCGGCGTTTGGCTGGATTCGTCCCTTTGCGTCCAGCGCTTCCACGGTGATGAAAGACAGGTCTTGGCCGTCCGCGCGAACCACGGCGCGATCGGCTGTTAGACGGAGCTGCGCAGGTTCGCCCGCCGTTGTCAAAACGCTCTCCGCCACGGTCCGGTCGCCATTCACTCCCACCGCCCTGAGCCTGCCCGGTTCGTAGAACACGCTGAAAGTTGCTTTGAACTGCTGTTCGCGGCCTGTAGGCAGCGCTCCGATGAGCTTGTCGTTGAGGAACAATCGCACCGTCGGGGCACCGGAATAAACATCCACCTGCATGGGCTTGCCCTCCTGGCCCCGCCAAGTCCAGCTCGGAGTCGTCGGAAACACACTCCAGCCGATCGCGACGGTCTTCTTGCCCTCAGGCTCGGGCACACGCACCGTCGTGAACACGCGGTCGCCTCCGTTCCACAGAATGTCGCGATACACCGATTGCGGCTTCCGGAACCCGGTGAGATCGATATCGCCACAGTCCGACGCGTGCCAAGGGTAGCCGGGGAACAGTACGCTCATGATTTTTGGGGCACCGGAACCCGCAGAGTCGGTCCCCGCGGCCATAGCGGCAAACGGATTCTCCCCGTTGGCGCCCATTTTGGCCACCATACCCCTCAACATCTGTTGAGCCTGATCGGCTTTGGCCGCGTCTTCAGGTGTGAGGTAACTCCAACTGCCGATCCCCGATTCCCCCAGGTAGTCCATGGCAGTCCAGACGAATTCGCCGATGATGTATGGGTTGTCCTTCACGAGCTGCCATTGCTCAAATGCATCGGCGGGAAATGACTCAGTCGTCATCATGATGCGCGATGGGACCCGGCGATGATCTTCCAGGTAGTTAGCCGCGAGGTTATAGTTATATCCGCCGATATCGAGGATCGAAAAGACAGAGTCCACATTCGGCGTGAAGGTTGCCCCGGGAAAGGCCTCCGTCAGTGGCCTGGATGGGTCCAATTTCCGGACTTCGCCGGCCAGCTTGCGCGCAATCGGAGCGCCTTGTTTCATCCAAGCCTCTGGAATCTCATTGCCTATGCCCCATGTCACGACAGACGGATGATTGCGATCCCGCAGAACCATCGCATCGATGTCCCGCTGCCACCAATCGTCGAAAAAACGCGCGTAGTCAAACTTGACTTTAGACAGCGTCCACACGTCGAACGGTTCGTCCAGCACCAGCAGGCCCAGGCGGTCGCAAGCCTCGAGAAACGCCGGCGACGGCGGATTGTGTGCCGTGCGGACGGCGTTGAACCCAGCCGCCTTCAGCAACTCCACTCTGCGTTCTTCCGCACGATCGAACGCAGCAGCGCCCAGTGGGCCGTTGTCGTGGTGGACGCTCCCGCCGGCGAACTTGATGGACTTGCCGTTTAGCAGGAATCCTTTCTCCACGGACCAGGCGAGGGAGCGGATGCCGAACGGCGTCACCACCTCGTCGACCACCTTGCCGCCGCTCACGACGCGCGTGATCGCTCGGTACAGTTGCGGTGTCTGCGGAGACCATAGCGCAGGATTTGCCACACTGAGATCGTGGGTCACCTCCGTCTCAGCTCCCGCTGCGAGTGTGGCCGGCGATTCCGCTTCTCCCAGCGTGGCGCCGCCGGGGCCGGTCAGCACGGTCCGAATGCTGACGGCTGACTCTGCTATGGCATCATTCGATACTCGCGCATGCACAGCGACCCTCGCTTTGTCGCTGGAAACCTCCGGGGTAGTGACGAACACGCCCCAATAGGCCACGTGCACCGGCTCGGTGATCGACAGGCGCACATGCCGGTAGATCCCCGACCCGCTGTACCAGCGGCTGTTCGGTTGCGCGGAATTGTCCACGCGAACAGCCAGCACGTTCTTTCCGGGGAGCTTCAGGTATGGAGTGAGATCGAAACGAAAGCCAGTGTAGCCGTAGGGATGTGTCCCCAGTTTCTGCCCATTCAGGTACACGGTAGCGTCCATGTAAACGCCGTCGAACTCCACGCTAATGCGTTTGCCTTTCCAATCCGCGGGCGCGCTGAAGGTCTTACGGTACCAGCCGACCCCGGCGGGGAAGTAACCCTCACCCGCGCCGGAAGGGCTGCTTCGATCCGGTTTCCCCTCGATGCTCCAATCGTGCGGAAGGTTCACCGTACGCCAGTGCGCGTCGTTAAAGTCCGTCACCTCAGCGCCCGCAGGATCGCCGAGAAGAAACATCCAACCAAAGTCCGCCGAAATCTGCTGCCGCACGGGCGGTGAGGTCTCAGCCTGTATGCCCGAAGTGAGGGCGAATACGGCCGCCAAACACGGAGCCGGAAAGAACCACTTCAAAGTTCGCCGCATCACGCACCGCCTTCCGCCAGTTCAGTATTCATTGTCGTACTTCTCAAAAGCGATTGTTGCGACCGTTCAAATTCAGGTGTTTGAACGCTCAACTGGATATTGGACGGCATAGCGTCCCATCTTCGGACTCGTGCACGCAACCGGCACAACAAGCGCAAAACAGAAGGCTGATCAACCATGGCAATTAAGGCCGCACAGCACCGAGAGTCAGGCATGCTCCAGTGCCACTCGATGGGACGCCCACACGGAAACCATGATGTTCGTCATTCGCACTTAAACCCTGCCCATCGAGTTGTCGCCCCGTCGCGCTAAAATGAGCTTCCACGAATTACCCAGGAGATAATCGGACCATGGACAACATCGCTAAGCAAAACCTTTCCGGCGTCGGCCGGCGCACCTGGATGAAGACTTCCGCGGGGCTGGCGGCCGCGGCCGTCACCGGCGTGGGAGCCAGGAGGGCCAAGGCCGAAGCACCATCCACAACCTCGGGAGAGACGCTCGTCGTAGTCTCGGACACCAACGCCATTGTCGAAACCACCGCCGGCAAGGTGCAGGGCTTCACGCGCAACGGTATCCAGACGTTCAAAGGCATCCCCTACGCGGCCAATGCCGGGGGAGGCGCCCGCTTCCTGCCTCCCTCGAAGCCCGAGCCGTGGAAAGAGACACGCACGTCGCTCTGGTACGGAAAAACCTGTCCGCAGGAAGCCCGTAGCGGCTGGGAAAGCGACGTGGTGTCGTTCCTCTCCGAGTGGGATGACGGTCAGCCGGGCGAGAATTGCCTGCGCGTCAACGTGTGGACGCCCGGCCTCGACCGCCAGAAACGTCCGGTCATGTTCTGGATTCACGGCGGCGGGTTCAGCGCCGGGTCCGGCCAGGAACAGCCGGCCTATCATGGAGAGAATCTGGCACGCCGAGGCGATGTGGTGGTCGTGAGTGTGAATCACAGGCTGGGCGTGCTCGGCTATTTGAACCTGGCGGATTTCGGTGCGCAGTACGCAGAGTCGGCGAATGCGGGCATGCTGGACCTGGTCGCCGCACTCGAATGGGTGCGCGACAACATCGCCAATTTCGGCGGCGATCCCGGCAACGTTCTGATTTTCGGCCAGTCGGGCGGCGGCGCCAAAGTCAGCACGCTGATGACCATGCCTGCCGCCAGGGGGCTCTTCCACAAGGCCGTGGTCCAGAGCGGATCGCTATCGCTGGCGATGAAGCCGGAGATGTCCGCCAAGCTCGGCGCATCCGTGGTAGCGGAATTGGGACTCGGTAAGTCGCAAATCGCGAAGATCCACGAGGTGCCGGTTTCCCTGCTCATCGATGCCGGCTCGCACGCGATGGCCAAGCTTTCGCCGCCGCGCAAACCCGGCGAGCCCTTCCGCCTGCCGAGGATCATGTGGGGGCCGGCCATTGACGGCAAGACGCTTCCCAGCGTGCCGTTCGATCCCGCCGCGCCGGAGATCTCGGCGAGTATTCCGATGCTGGTGGGCACCGTCATGCACGAGTTCAATCCCGCGATGGGCAATCCGAAAGCGGAAGGCATGACGGAGGCGCAGTTGAAAGCGCAATTCGCGCAAACCTACGGCGACCGGGCTTCGCGCATCGTGGAAACGGCGCAAAAGCTCTATCCGGGCCAGAAACCGGTGGCCATCGCCGCCATCGCCGGCGCGACCATGTTCCGGCTGCCAGCGGTGTCGCAATGCGACCGCAAAGCCGCGCAGAACGCCGCCCCCGTGTACATGTACCAGTTCGCCTGGGAGACTCCGGTGATGGACGGCCGGCCGCGCGCATTCCATTGCTCGGAAATCCCGTTCGTTTTTTACAACACGGATGTTTCCGCATTCTGCACCGGCGGTGGCCCTGCGCCGCGCGCGCTGGCGGCCAAAGTCAGCGACGCCTGGATCCACTTCGCGCACACCGGCGATCCCAACCATCCGGGCCTCCCGCAATGGCCGAAATACTCGGCGGAATCGCGCCCGGCGATGGTCTTCAATACCCGGTGCGAAGTGCAAAACGACTACGACAAAGAACTGCGCGCACTGCTAGCGCAGGCTTGAGCCCAATGCTACTTAGTTTCGAGTTGTGCATAATCGGAGGGCGGGCAATCCTGCCCGCAGCCGGCTTTCAGCCGGCTCTGGCCGCCTAAAAAGGCGGCTGCGGCCAAGATTGGCCGCCCTCCAATTTATACAGAATCGCGTCTCGTTTGGAAAACTATGTGGCATTGGGCTTAAGGCCGCGCGCGATTTCGAGGCGTTCCGCCTCCGTCTGCGCGGAGTAGCGGGCCGTGTTTCCAATTCGCAATCGGCAAGAAGTTTGACGCTCGGAAGAAGCGCGGGCAATTACGGGCCATACTTTCCCAACACACGCGCTTGTCGCCGACGAGTTCGCCACGTCAATCAAACCAAGACGTATCGCCATCCCAAAACCGCTACCGATATTTGCCTGACAACAGGCTGAGGCCCCAGGCGGCTTCATCAGACCTGGAGATCGCGAAGGTAGGGAACGCTGGCCTTCATCATCTCCAGGCTCATTTCAACGAAGTAGTTTTTTATCCCACCCGTTTTCGCCGCGGTAAAGATTTTCTTCCAGTCGAGAGTGCCCTGGCCCACCGCCATCGTTTTCCTGGTTTTCGCCGACCAGTCTTGCACGTGCATCGAAATGAAGCGGCCAGGATACTTCGTGAAGTACTCCGCCGCGTCGTAGCCGCGGCTGATCGTGGAGACCTGGAACTGGAACTTGACCAGCTTCGGATCGAGCAGGGCCAGCAACACGTCGTAGGTCCGCTTGCCGTCCACCAGCGAGAGCTCAAAGCCCTCATTGTGGAGGCCCTGCTGGATGCCGGCCTTGGCCGATTGTTCGCCCATTCTGTTGTATTCGTCGGCCGCCCGCTTCACATCGTCCATGCTCGGGTTCCGCGGCCCGTCGAGGCTTGGCACCATCATTTGCGTCAGGCCGACATCCTTTGCCCAGGCAATTCTGCCCGCGAGATTCTCCCTAAGCTCCTTGATGTCGAAGTGCGAGCTCTCACATTTGACACCCAGATCGCCGAAGATTCTCCGGAGCTCGACCCCTTTGTATTTGGCGATGCCGGCAAAGCCGGAATCCGCGTAACCCACCGGCGAACACAGCTCGATCGTCTGAAATCCGGCTTCGGCAAGCTGCTGGATCGTGCCGGGAAAATCCTGGGCGATCATCGTCCTGACAGGATACGTTTGACATCCAATTGGCATGCCAAGCGGATTGGCGCGAAGCTCCAGTGCGCCAGCGGACAGGAACCCGGCCACGGTGGCATCCGTCGCCGCACGCTTGAAAAACTCTCTTCTCGAAATTGCGGGCATTCACGCCTCCTTACGCGTTGAATCGGTCTGAAGCATGTTCAGCCAGTCTGCGGTATTGTCTCACGGTTCGCAGCCAGAGCCACAAGGGCGAAAGGGCGCATTCCATAGATGTGAGCGGAGCGGACCTCCGCATACTTTCCGATATCCCCCGCATCTTTCGCCATTCCTGCGCGGGGGTTCGCCTGGAAGGCCGCTAGAACGGCTCGACTGTGACGTTCTCGGCCAGCGCAGCGACGGTCGGCAGCACCGGCTCGTGCGACGCGCGCTGATCCCAAACTCGGACCTCTAGCGCTGGACGTAGGGTCGTGGCCTCCTTCCCGCTCAACAAGCCCAGCTCGCCCAATCGCCGTGCCAGTTCCGCGAAAACATGTTGCTGCTCCGCGATCAAGGCTGCCAACTCGCTACGGTAGGCGTCCAGCCCGTGCCAAGCGATGGTGTGAGACACATGCGCGCGAACCGGCGGCTGATCGGCAGAAGCAGAAAGCAGCTTGGTGAGGTAGTGCTGGCGCACCAGATCCTGATCCGGTTGGCAGCCGGAAACGCCTTCCACTTGGTAACTGGCGTTCACCTGCCGGTGATAGTAAGCCGGATCGGTTCCGCCCACCAGGACCGTGGCACCGGACTGCAAACGCTCGCCGCAACCGCCAAATGCGTAGACTCCCACCGGAGGCCATCCGGCCTTTGATTTGGGCGGGAAGCCGGTGCCGTCGCAAAAAAACGATCCTCCGCTGCCCCACCCGATGCCAGGCTCGGTGACCATGACCTGCGCATGTACAGTCATGCCTTCGACGACGGCCGCGGCAAAACCCTGGGCATGCCGCTCCAGCAGGAAGTTTCCAGCGGCCAGCCAAGCGGCGGGCCAGCGACGCTCGCTTTTGAAGATGGCCATCAGCGCAGGCGCCGTGTCTTCCTGGGAGCGCAATAGCAGGATGAGCGACTGCACTGGGAACTCCGGGTAGATCCGCTGTGCATCGCCGGCCGGCGCCTGCGCTCCGAGCTGAATGAGACCGTCAAGCACTCCCAGCATGGCGTCATGCTGGTCCACGTCCGCCTGCGTGGCTACCTCCTCGATTACCGGAAACCCCGCCTGCAGAGCCAGCAGATCGGGAATTGCTTCCGTGCGCCCGTCGCGCAACACCAGGTACGCGCCCCAAGCCTGCGTGCGCGAATCGGCGCTGTGCAGCCAGGCGCTCGCTAGCGGAGCCATCTGCTTCCCCAGGTTGCCCATGACGGTCGCCGGATCCGGCGGCGTCTGCTGCGCTAGCTAGGGCGGCTATGGCCAGCAGCGCCCACGCGTATAAACGAAAGACGGATCTCAGCATGTACTTAGCACGACGCCCCAAAACGGTTACCGGCTCAACGGTCCCCGTCAGGAGCGGCCCGGAGATGTGCCCAGGACTCGGTATCCGGCTTCCGCTCTTCCGGCGCTCGCAGGCGCAGACGCGGCGCCAGGAGGCGTTGCGATTGCCTGATGGAGGGCTTGGCATCCTCCGGGACTGCCAATCGTTCGCGGCGCCGGCTACCCCCAGAGCGGCTGCCGACCTTCGATCCGCCACAGCCCGGCCCGGCGAGCCGCTTCCACTGCGCGGGCGTACTGCGGCGCGGCTGATGTGTCGATTGATTTCCACAAACTGCGCCGCAGACACCCGCCCAGCGGGGCGATACTGGCCCATCGCGTTGACGTATGTGTCGCGCGAGACTTCGTTGGCAAGGAGCCGCATGATGGGCTCCGTCCCCGCCGTCTCGCCGGGCATCACCAAGTGGCGCACCAGCACGCCGCGCTTCGCCAGCCCCTGTTCGTCGCACTTCAGAACGCCGGTCTGGCGGTGCATCTCGCGGACATTGCGGCGCGCCACAGCCGGATAGTCCTTGGCCTTCACATACTTGAGCGAAGGCGCGCTGGCCCAGAATGTGAAATCCGGCATGTAGATAACTACTCCCGCGTCGCCAGCGACAGGAGGTTCCGGAGAATGCCGGGCGTCTGCTGCAATATTCGCAAGCACCGTTCCGAGTTGGGGATGCGTGTGTCTGGCATGGGACCTCCAGAGTACAATATAGGTTTCTCCGTGGAAAACTCAGTGCATACAAACCCAGTTTACTGTGCCGCTATGATCGCGCTGGCGATCCTGGCGGCGGGCTGCGGCAAGCAACAGGCGCGGGCTGTCGGCGGGATGCCTGCCGTTCCGGTCAGCGTGGCGGTGGCGGCCGAGGAAGCTGTGCCGGTCCAGATCCGCGCCATCGGCACGGTGGAACCGTCGTCCACCGTCCAGATCAAATCGCAGGTCGCCGGCGAGTTGCTCAGCGCCAACTTCACCGAAGGCCGCGACGTCAACAAAGACGACCTGCTGTTCGAAATCGATGCGCGGCCGTATCGCGAGGCGCTGGCCCAAGCCGAATCCGCGGTATCCAAGGATCGCGCGCAACTGGTGCAGGCGCAAGCCAACTTGGCGCGCGACACCGCGCAGTCCAAAAGCGCGGAGGCCGACGCCTACCGCTACGAGGAACTCGCCAAGGAGGGCGTTGCGCCGCAGATGCAGGCCACCCAGCAGCGCGCCGCGGCCGACGCCGCGCGTGAGTCCACGCACGCCGACCAGGCGGCCATCGAGAGCGCCCGCGCTTCGCTCGAAAGCGATCTGTCAGCCGTAGCGCGCGCCAAGCTGGACCTCGGCTATTGCGAGATTCGCTCGCCCGTAAGCGGCCGCACGGGCAATCTGCTGGTGCATCCCGGCAACCTCATCAAGGTGAATGACGTGGCGCTGGTGGTCATCAACCAGGTAGCGCCCATCTTCGTCTCGTTCGGCGTTCCGGAGGATCAGCTCAACGTCATCAAGCAGCGCAGCGTGGGCGGGAAACTGGCGGTCCAAGCCTCCACCGACGCCGAACCCAACCACATCGCGCGCGGCCGCTTGAAAGTCATCGACAATGCGGTGGACACCAACACGGGCACCATTCGGCTGAAAGCGGTCTTCGACAACACGGATCACACGCTCTGGCCGGGCCAGTTCGTCAACGTGCTGCTCATGCTGGATACCGAGAGCAACGCCACGGTAGTGCCTTCCGAAGCGGTGCAGGACGGCCAGCACGGCCAATTCATTTTCGTGGTGAAAGCGGACCAGACGGTGGAACCCCGGCCGGTCACGGTGGCCCGCACCATCGGCCGCAAGGCGGTCATCGCTAAAGGCGTCGCGCCCGGCGAGACGGTAGTGACCGATGGCCAGTTGCTTCTGTACCCGGGCGCGAAGATAAAGCCCGTCCCGGCCGGCAAAGTGGACAATCTGGCACTCTAACCATGCATATTTCACGCATCTTCATCGAGCGCCCGGTCATGACCGCGCTGGTCATGTTCGCGATTTTGCTGTTCGGAATCGTGGCCTTCCGGTCGCTGCCGGTGGCGGCTTTGCCGACGGTCGACTACCCGAACATCCGGGTGACCGCCGAACTGCCGGGCGCCAACCCGGAAACCATGGCGTCGTCCGTCGCCACACCGCTCGAGCGCCAGTTCTCCACCATCGCGGGCGTGCAGAGCATGAACTCGCAGAATAGCCAGGGCATGACGCAGATCACCGTGCAGTTCACGCTCGCGCGCAACATCGACGCCGCCGCGCAGGATATCCAAGCCGCCATCGCCAAGGCGGAGGGCCTGCTGCCCTCCAACATGCCGCATCCGCCTTCGTATCAGAAGGCCAATCCCGCCGACCAGCCGGTGCTGTATCTGTCGCTCACTTCCGATACGCTGCCGCTCTACACGGTCGACGAATATGCGGAGACGTTGCTGGCGCAGCGTATCTCCATGGCTAGCGGCGTTTCCAGTGTGCAGGTTTATGGCGCGCAGAAATACGCGGTACGCGTGCAGTTGAATCCCGACGAGATGGCCGCGCGCGGCATCGGTTTCGACGACGTGATGCAGGCTATCCAGCGCAGCAATGTGAACCTGCCTACCGGCAAGTTGTACGGCGAGAAGCAGGCCTTCACCGTGCAATCCAGCGGCGAGTTGACGCGCGCCGCCGCCTACCGGCCTTTGATCGTGGCCTACAAGAATGGCGTGCCCATTCGCCTGGAGCAGCTCGCCAACGTAATCGACGGCGTCGAAGACGATCACGCCGTGGCGTGGTTCCAGAGCGTGCGCGGCATGATCCTGGCAATTCAGCGGCAGCCCGGAACCAACACGGTGGAAGTAGTCGATAACATCAAAGCGCTGCTGCCGCAGTTACGCGCGGAGATTCCACCCGCTGTGAAACTGGATATCGCCTTCGACTCGTCGGAATCCATCCGAAGTTCCATCCACGACGTCGAGTTCACCTTGATGCTAACGGTGGGCCTGGTGGTGATGGTCATCTTCGTCTTCCTGCGGAACCTCAGCGCCACCGTGATTCCGGGCGTCGCCGTGCCGCTTTCCATCATCGGCACATTCGCCGCCATGTACCTGCTCGGCTACAGCTTGAACAATCTTTCCTTGATGGCGCTGACGCTGTCGGTGGGGTTCGTGGTGGACGACGCCATCGTCATGCTGGAGAATATCGTCCGCTACATGGAGATGGGCAAAGGACGCATGGAGGCCGCGCTGCTGGCTTCCAAGGAAATCGGCTTCACCATCATTTCCATGACCATCTCGCTGGTGGCCGTCTTTATTCCGGTGCTGTTCATGGGCGGCATCGTGGGGCGGCTGCTGCATGAGTTCTCGGTCACCATCACCATCGCCATTCTGATCTCCGGCTTCGTTTCGCTGAGCCTTACGCCGATGCTCGGCAGCCGCTTCCTGCGCTACAGCCGCACCGGCCATCATGGGCGGCTTTATGGCGCGTTTGAGGCGGGGCACCACGCTTTGGCCTCCGGCTACGATTACACGCTGAAGAAGGTGCTGCGGCATCAATTCGCCACCCTCATGGCCGGGGTTGTGCTGCTGGCCGGGACGCTGTATCTGTTCTTCACCATGCCGACCGGGTTCATACCCAGCCAGGACAGTTCGTTCGTCTTCGGCATCGGGATGGCCGGCCAGGATATTTCATTCGATTCCATGGCCAGGCACCTGAGAGCCGTTGCCGATATTGTGCAGAACGATCCGAACGTGCTGGATACCGGCACCTTCGTCATGGGTGGCAATCAGGGCGGCTTCTTCGCGCGCATGAAACCACGCTCTGAACGCAAGCTCTCCGTGGACCAGATCATCGAGGAACTGCGGCCCAAAGTCGGCGCCGTGCCAGGCATCATGATGTTCCTGCAGAATCCGCCGCCCATCACCGTGAGCGGTCAGTTCTCCACCAGCGTCTACCAGATGACGATGCAGAGCGCCAATCTGAAAGAGATCTATGCCTGGGTGGATCCGCTGATGCAGAAGATGCGCACGCTGCCCGGATTTCTGGACGTGAACTCCGACCTGCAGATCGCCAGCCCGCAGGTGATGGTGGATATCGATCGCGACCGCGCGGTGGCGCTGGGCTTGTCGCCGCAACAGATCGAAGACGCGCTCTACACGGCTTACGGCAGCCGCCAGGTCTCCACCATCTACACGCCGGCCAATCAGTATGCCGTCATCCTGCAGGTTGCGCCGCAGTATCAGCGCACGCCGGAGGGGCTGTCCAAGATTTATCTGCACTCCGCGCAAGGTACGCTCACGCCGCTCGACGCGGTGGTGAAGCTCTCGCGCGCGGCCGGCCCGCTGAGCGTCAACCATTTCGGGCAACTGCCGGCCGTGACCGTCTCGTTCAACCTGAAGCCCGGCTTTTCCCTCGGCGATGCGGCCACGGACGTGAAAGAGGCGCTGCAGGAGTTGCGCATACCGCCCACCATCAGCGTCAACTTCCAGGGCACGGTGAAGGAATTTCAGCAATCGTTCCAGGGGCTGTCCATCCTGCTGATCGTAGCCATTCTGGTGATTTACATCGTGCTGGGCATTTTGTACGAGAGCTTCATCCATCCCATCACGATTCTTTCGGGGCTGCCTTCGGCGGTGTTCGGCGCGCTGCTCACGTTGCGGCTGTTCCACAAGGAACTGGATCTCTATGCCTTCGTCGGCCTGATCATGCTGTTCGGCGTGGTGAAGAAGAACGCCATCATGATGATCGATTTCGCGCTGGAGCAGCAGCGCGTGGAGGGCAAGGCGCCGTTCGAAGCCATTTACTCGGGCTGCATGTTGCGCTTCCGGCCCATCATGATGACCACGGTGGCGGCGCTGTTCGGCACGCTGCCCATCGCGCTGGGCTACGGCGAAGGCGCCGACGCGCGGCAGCCGTTGGGCCTGGCCGTGGTCGGCGGGCTGGTGGTGTCGCAATTGCTGACGCTGTATATTACGCCGGTGATCTATCTGTACATGGAGCGCTTCCAGACCTGGCTGAGGGGCAGTAAGGGCGCGACGATGCCTGCGCCCGCGGAGTTGGCGGCGCAATGAACAGCAAGCGCGCCCCCGATGACGATCGGTGGATCGAAGACCTGATCGAGGAGGCCAAGGCCGAGCAGTCCCACAGCCCCATGGACGTCGGGGCGCTGCTCAAAGAAAGCGATCGCCTCGCAACCTACGGCGCTCGGCAAGCTAGTCAAGGGCTTCGCCCTTGGTATCCCTGGTGGTGTCTGGAGGCGTTCATCGCATAAACTTCCAGGTAGTGACCTTGGAGGATAACGATGAACGCCTTTTACCAACACCACCAC
>Ga0181536_10003566_pt1 | contig 16905 bp, 15 predicted proteins | sample PEATcosm2014_Bin_41_FD_121105 | JGI IMG/M metagenome (GOLD analysis project Ga0181536, IMG submission 121105) | Peatland microbial communities from MTU Mesocosm Facility, Houghton, MI, USA - PEATcosm2014_Bin17_60_metaG | ecosystem: Environmental > Terrestrial > Soil > Wetlands > Peat | place... | reverse complement strand
TTTGGGGCGCTGCTCAACGAGCTGGCGCGCGGCACGACGCCGCTCGCTGCGCGCATCGTCACGACCTCTCCGGATGTGACCGTATCGACCAGCCTCGGCCCGTGGGTCAATCGTCGGCGCTTGTTCGCGCGCGAAGCCTTGGCAGACACGTTCAAGAGCGAGCGCATCCCATCCACCTTCAGTTGGGAATTCTCGCCCGCCGGCCAGCATATCGAGCTTGGCATTGCCGAGATGAATCTGTTCTGCCTGCTCTCGGCGCTCGGTCTGTCGCACGCCATCAACGGCGAGCGGCTCATTCCGATCGGAACGCTCTACGACCCGTTCATCGCGCGCGGGCTCGATGCGCTGAACTATGCCTGCTATCAGGACGCGCGCTTTATTTTGGTGGCCACGCCGTCGGGCATAACGCTGGCGCCGGAAGGCGGCGCCCATCAATCGATCGCGGAACCGCTGATTGGAATGGCTCAGGACGGTCTTGCCGCGTTCGAGCCGGCGTTCGTCGACGAACTGGCCGCCATTCTCGCCTTTTCATTCGATTACATTCAACGGGACGGCCAAACGGACGACACAGGCGAACGCGCCGAGCGCAACTGGCTGCGCGACGAGACGGGTGGCTCCATCTATCTGCGTTTGTCCACCCGTCCGATTGAACAGATCATGCGCGCCATGACGCCGGCGTTGCGCCAGGCGATCGTCGACGGCGCCTACTGGCTGCGCGAGCCCGGGCCGAACTGCCAGGTCGTGGTCGCCTACACCGGTGCGGTCGCGCCCGAGGCCATCCAAGCTGTCGGACTGATGGCGGAGGACCGCCGCGACGTGGGGCTTCTCGCGGTCACCTCCGCCGATCGTCTCAACGCCGGCTGGACCGCCGCATGGCGCGCCCGCGAGCGCGGCCTGGTGCATGCCCGTTTCCATATCGAGCGGCTGTTCGCCGGCTTGCCGCGGCATTGCGGCATCGTCAGCGTGCTCGACGGCCATCCGGCGACGCTGGCCTGGCTGGGCGCAGTTTTCGGCCATCGCGTGCGGCCGCTCGGCGTCGAGCATTTCGGCCAGACCGGCTCGATCGCCGACCTCTACCGCCACTACGGCATCGACGCCAACGCCATCATCGCCGCCGCGCAAGCCATCGCGCCGGGACGCCCGATCCGGCATCTCGGCGTGGTGTGATTTTGTAACTTGTAGAATGGGCTGAGCGCAGCGAAGCCCACGCGGAATACATCGTCGCACACCAAGGCGTGGGCACGGCGCTTCGCGCCTTTGCCCACGCTACGCTCGCTTTCTGCGGGTGTGGGCCAAACGCAACGGCGCCTGGCAGCTGGTTTCTCACCAGGCAACCGAAATCCAACAGCCCTAGGTCACTGCAAGCCGGCGAAGTCAACCGAGTAGCGGTGGCTCCAAACCCGGCCCCCTCGCGGGGTTGGATTTTGGCGTGGTTTTCGGTGACTATTAGCATCTTCGTCGCTGCACAAACAGTAATCGCGCACTTGTCAAGTGCACGGTGCACCTAAAACTGTGCCATGGCACCCGCTTAGCAGAAGCGGCCCACTGGATAGATCTTTTTTGTTTTCGGCGTCTCTGCAACGCTAGCCCCGCCGTCATTCAGCACGTCACGCCGGTGCGAAAGTGGGGGCAACTCCGAAGACGCGTCGCCAAAGCTCGCTAAAGCGTTCCCGCGCCGCCGGTCCTTCGAAATCTGCCAACAACTCGCCATGTCGAAATGCCACGTGTCCGAGTTGGCCGGCATACTCCAGTGAGTAGCGCCAAGTTACGGTCATGCCGGGAAGGCCGTAGGTCTCCCAACGGCAGTAGGTTGGCAGGTCAGTGGTTTCGGTACACTCTCGCTGTTCGATGCGAGCCCCGATAACGTCGGTGCCGCGCCTGCCTTTGCGAACGCGCTGTATGTCGTCTTCGGTCTCCTCGGTTATCTCCGCCGCCGGCAGCCCAACGCCCCCGACTTCATGGAAGAGCATGTTGAAGAACGCATCAGGACCGACGCTGTCACAGATATCGTCCCAGTCGCTTGCGTCTGGCTCATGGAGCCCGCCTTCCGTCAAACGCATGAGGGTCATAGGCTGGCCCTTAGCAGAATTGCGTTCACGGCGCCTTCGGCTTCGATCGTAGTGCAGCGCGTAGGGCGGATTAGCCGAAGGCGTAATCCGCCGCATTGCAAGACTGAAATGGCGGAATACGCTTCGCTATTCCGCCCTACGTGCTCACCGGCCAACTGCCGCCTCCACCTGGGGCAAGACTTGCGCCGCGACATCGCCATAGGCCGTAGCGTTCAAATGCGGCCCTGCCGGCGTCGAGATGAGGTTGCCGGTGGAACGAGCCGCCCGGTGTTCACTTTGGACAATCCCCGTCACGACGATGCTCTTGATGTTGCGTGCCGCCAGCCGGCCTTGGATCGCCGCCAAATTGGCGGCGGTATTCGTGATCCCGCCTTTGGCTTCGTTGACGGGCGAATATTCGAGAAGCACCAGCCGCGTTCCACTCGGCACCGAATTGAGGCGCGCCAACATTCCGGCAGTGGTGTCGCCGTTGACGCCCATATTAATGACTTGCACGTTTTCGCCCTTGGCCCTGAGCATGGCCTGCAACTGCGCGGGATAGGATTGCTGCGGCGGGAGTCCTCTGCCGCGCGTATTGCTGGTCCCCAAGGCTACGATCGTGATCTGAGCCGCGCCCGATGTCGCGATTCCGGCGAGCATCACGGCAGCCAGGCAAGTCATCGACACCGCGCGCTTCGTGACTGCCGAACTCAGCAAAATAGCGGTCATGATGTCCTTTTTTCGCAGCGCGTAGGCGGAAGCGATACCCATCATCATAGGGCGACGAGGATAGGTGATGAAAGCCGAACCTCACATCAGCGTGGCCACTGCATGATCGGAACGGTGCTGATCGCATTCGCCGGCGAACCACGGACTATCTTCGTACTGATGGCGAGGTAGACGAGCGTGTTGTGAGGTTTATCCACCAAGCGATAAATACGGGTCGTCTTGAAAAAAATGCTGGTTTTCTGACTGAACACCTCTTGATTGTCGCGCAGCTTCGACAGATCGACGTCGATTGGACCAATCTGTCTGCACGAGACCGAAAAATTCGATGGGTCTTCGTTCAAGCCAAATGGTTGACCCCAGCCGCCCTTTCTGGCCTGCGAAATGTGGCACGCTATACCGGGCACTTGCGGATCTTCAAAGACGCTGACGCACACCTTGTCGTTGGGAGAGAGCGCATTGAACGTGGTGCTCACGCAGCCCAAGTCTGTGGCGTGTGCAGAATGAATAGATACGACGAGTACGGCCATCGTCAAAAACCGCGTCATTGGTCAATCTCCGCACTGGTTGCGACGACGTGCTCTGGCAATATCTACCCAGATTTTGGCCGCGACGTTATTGAATTTCTACATGTTGCAAAATTGACCGCTGCTTCTGCGCTTGGATTGCCGGATCAAGCCCGGCAACGACGATTGAAAACTTCCTGCGCCCGCCCCTCATGGCCGGACTTGTTCCGGCCATCCGACTTCCGCTTCGCGAAGCTCCAAAGACGTGGATGCCCGGCACAAGGTTTATACTCGGGCCGGCCAGAGGCCGGACCCGTGTGCCGGGCATGACGGGTTCAGGACGTCGCCTTGAAGCTCCGAATTTACGCAATAGCTCCGATATGATATACATTCCGCCAGGAGAACCGCGATGCGCCTGCAAGCTTTGGGATATGTCGGTATCCGCACCAAAAATCTCGACGATTGGGCGGCTTACGGCACCCGCTTGCTCGGCATGCAGCTGGTCGAGAAGAGCCGCGGCATGCTGGCGCTGCGCATGGACGACCGCAAGCAGCGCGTGATCGTCCATAGCGACGCGGCTGAGGGCCCGTCGTTCTACGGCTGGGAAGTCGCCGACGCTGCCGCGCTCGATGCGCTCGCGGCCCATCTGGAGAAATCCGGGGTCAAGGTCGCGCGCGGCTCGCGCGCGCTGGCGGACGAGCGCCGCGTCAAGGATTTGATCGTGTTCGCCGACCCGATCGGCAACCGGCTCGAAGTTTTTCACGGCGCCGAGACCGCGACCGATCCGTTCAAGCCCGGGCGCTCGATCTCCGGCTTCCGCACCGGCCCGCTCGGCCTGGGCCACGCCGTGCTCACGGCAGAGCGGCTCGACGAGGTGGTGCCGTTCTATACCGAGATCCTCAACTTCAAGCCGAGCGACTACATCCTGAAACCCTTCAAGGCCTATTTTTTTCACATCAATCCGCGGCACCACAGCCTCGCCTTCATCGACACCGGCAAGAACGGCATCCATCACCTGATGTTCGAGGTCTGCTACCTCGACGATGTCGGGCAGGCCTACGAACTCGCTTTGCGCAAGCCGGAGACCATCGGCACCACGCTCGGCCGCCACGTCAACGACCACGTCACCTCGTTCTATTCGTGGTCGCCGTCGAAATTCCTCGTCGAGTACGGCTGGGGCGGCCGCACCATCGACACCGAAAATTGGACGCCGCACGAGCGCACCGAAGGCCCGAGCCTGTGGGGCCACGATCGCATGTGGCTGACGCCGGAAGCGCGCGAAGAGGCGCGCAATCTGCGCGTCAGCGTCGCCGAGGCCGGCGGCCGCGAGCCGGTCAACGTCATGGACGGCAATTACCTGCGCGCGCGCGATGTCTGCCCGTGGTGGAACGCCAACGTGACCGCGCGCAAGACCGGGTGAACTTCGTCAGGGTGCCGGCCAGGGCGCAAGCCGATGAGCGCAGACCGACAATTTCACTTGCAGCTGTTGGGTGGATTTAGTCTCCGCCATTCAACTCAATCGCGTGACATCATTGTCATTTCCTCAAAAAATGCGCGGGCTCTGCTGGCTTACATTGCAATGCAGGATCCGATGCAGCTCAGTCGCGAGCGTCTTGCGACTCTGCTCTGGCCGGACCGGATTGATCGGCAGGCTCGCCAGAACTTACGGCAATGCCTAGCCTCGCTCCGTCAGGATCTCGCAGGCCTGGCCGATGAGTTGTTGGCAATCGACGGCGAAACAGTCGGGATAAGGGACGTTGTCATCGTTGATGCGCGTCAGCTGTGCAAGCTTTCCGGCGCCGACAAGGCAGTCGTCCTTGAACATGCGGCAGCTCTCTATCGAGGGCAGTTCCTTGCCGACTTGGCGATGGCAGGAGAGGAATTTTGCGACTGGGCGTCGTCAGAGCGCGCACGGCTTGATGCCGCCGCCGGCACGATCTTGGCAAAATTGGCAAGCTACGCGGACGAAGTCGGCGACTCGCCGAAGGCCCTCGAAGTTGCATCGCGACTGACTTCGATAGACCCTTTTCGCGAAGACTGGCTGAGGCTGAGCTTGAGGATTTCGGCGCGCCATGTCGGCCGCGACAAAGCCCTCATGCAGGCGAAGAATTTTATCGGGCTATTGAGCAAAGAGCTGGACGTAGAGCCCGAGGCAGAAACCGCCGGTCTGATCGAACAAATAAAAGCCGGACGCATCGGGCCGATCCAGCATCGGCAGGTTTTGATCAGTGACATGATCGACCATGCGGCGCCGCTTTACCCTTTGGCAGATCAAGTCGCCGCCCCGCCGCGATCGCCAACGGCCTTAAATGCCGACGGCCGACCAGCAATAGCATCGGTAATCGTTGCGGCAGTTGTTGCATTACTGATCGCGTATCTGTTCGTTGCGGACGGGCCGGGTGTGCGGATGCGATCGCTCAGGTCCGTTGCTCTCGACGCGGCGGCCATCGATAAATCCACAATCCCGCTGCTGGTCTTACCTTTTCGATCCGCGACGGCAGAAACCGCCGAGCTGGCTCGCGCGCTGACGGAAAACCTGCTCAGCAGCGTGTCGCGGTTTTCGGGATTGACGATATTTGACGGGCGTTCGACCCGCGGTGCAGAAGATCGATCGGGCGACGACGCTGACGGGCGGGGTATCCGCTTCGCAACGTGGGGATCCGTGCGGCGGCAAGGATCGATCATTCGCCTCAATGTGGGCTTGAATGACACGACCAATCAGACGCTGGTCTGGGCCGGCGATGTTACCGAGCGCGACGACCGCATCGCCAATCTGGAAAACGAGATTCCAAAACGCATCGCCCGCGACGTTCAGGTGCAGGCTACCTATGCGGAAGCCCGCGGGCTGGATGACGGCGAGCCGAAGCTTGCAGCATTGAACCAGCTGATCGCCAAGGCATTGACCATCCAGTATCGTGGTGCGACGCTTGCTGACGATGCGTCGGCTGTGTCGCTGTACGAAGAGGCGCTGCAGCGCGATCGCAACTGTCCGCTGGCGTTGATCGGACTTGCCGCCGAGCTCGTGGCGTCGAGCGCAAATTTGCTGCGCGAACGAAAATCAACGCTTTGGCGCGCCGAAAAGCTGATAAACCAGGCGCTCCAAATAAATCCTCGAATCGAACGGGCGCACTATTGGCTTGGCAATATTTATCTCGGCCGCGGCCAGCGCGACTTGGCGTTGCGGTCGTTTGATCGTGCCTTGGAGCTTAATCCAAGTTTTATCCCGGCAGAGGCGCATGCAGGCTATACCCTCGTTCTATTGGGGCGGACAAATGCAGGCCTCAGCCGCATCGAAAATGCATTGGGCGCAAATTCTCACGATCCGAACGAGCGCTTATGGCTCAGGTTTGCAGGAATTGCGCAACTCGAGCTTGGCAAAGACCAGCAGGCGATCGAGTCCCTGCTGGAAGCCGCCTCGCTTGCCGCTCCCACCCCGCCGCTCCATGCCGCTCTGGCTGCCGCCTACGCATTGATCGGCGAGCGTGCAAAAAGCCGAGAGCATTTTCGATTGGTGAAGGAGATGGCCGATCCCGCCGCGCTCGAACAGCTGCTGGAGACCGCGTCCAGGAACGACGGTCAGCACGGCTCGCGGTATTGGCAGGGTTTGCGTCTCGCCTCCCGCGACACGTTGTGATCAATACGGCTTTATAAGCGGTTTTTTTCAATCACTTTTTCGACAAACGTCGGACCCTCACGCCCGTTTCACGATCGGCTCACGCCCGCATCACGCCGGCTGTCGTAGCATCTGCTCGCGCTTGCCGGTTGCAAGGCCCGAGGACGGACGACCTCTGATCCACGCCACCGGCCGCAAACTTGCGTATGGCGAGTCATGGCCGGGAGACAACAATGTCGAAACTGGTTGCGCTAGCTCTTTTGCTGAGTCTCGTAACTGTGTCGGTTCCCGCCGTCGCGCAAACTTCGTGCCAGCAACGCTGCCTTGCAAGCTGTTCGGGAAAAGGAAATATGTGCCTGAACAAGTGCGAGACGAGGTGCAGCATATACGGCACGGCTCGTCGCGGTTCATAACAACCATGCTTTTGCAAACCGACTTCTCGGCCAGTCCGGCCCAATCGCGATCGAGGAGGACAAGCGATGATGGACCTGAAGCCAGCTTTCATCATGCTCTTTATGACTCTGTTCCTATTGTTCGCTGCGTTTGCAACTCAGTGCATCGCAAGCGGTCGAACGTTCGAACAGTGTCAGGCGCTCGCGGTCGAGCGCGGCGTTCAGATCCGCTATTCGGGAAAGGTGTTTCAACGCTACATGCGCTATAAAGCAGCGGGAACGGCGATCAATCCAAAGGGCCTGATCGCGCGGTGCATGGCTGGCAGATAGACCACTACGCTTCACCGGCAGCCGGGCAGGGTGCTCGCCTTGTTCTCGAGCACGAAAGGTCCGAGTTTTTCGGCGGCATAATCGGCGTAGGATGAATCGACCACCCGCTCGGCGGGAAATTTCGCGGTCGACATTTTGTTGGCAGAGTACCAGTCCTGCATGTCCAGCATGCTGGCGATGTTGATCTTGCCGTTCGGACTGCGCGCCGGCCATGCCTTTTGATCGTTGAGAACTTCCGGACGGCGCTCGATGCCGGAGGAAGCCACGAGATCGACGAACTCCTTGCGCACCGATCCGTCGTGATAGGCCTGACAATAGTCGCGCACGCCGCGCAGATTGGCGACGAAGTAGTTGCGCACGAGATCGGGATTCTGCTTCGCCCAGTCGGTATTGACCATGACGACGGCGATTGTCATCGGCGTTGGTTTTACCAGTTCGTCGACGTTGAGGAACGGCACGGCAATGTTGTCATTGACGAACTGCGTGGTCCACGGCGGGATGACCAGCGCGCCGTCGATCGCCTTGTTGGCAAAGGCGAGCGCGTATTGCGTGAACGGCAGAACCTTGAGATCGACGTCGTCGATGGTGAGGCCGCCGAGCGCGAGCAGCTTGCCGATCTCGTAGGTCGACACCGAGCCGGTGCCGTTGGTCGCGATGACCTTGCCCTTGAGCTGTCTGGGGTCGGTGATTTGATCTTTCAGATCGGGCCGCAGCATCAGATTATGCCCGATCGGCGTGCTGACGCGGTCCATGACCATCGTAATCGGCAGTCCCTTCTCCAGGCCGTTGAAATAGGCCGCGGCGATGCCGCCCTCGACGACATCGAGCTGGTTCTGCGACAGCAGCGCGATGGAGTTTGCCGAGGTGTCGAGGTCCGAGCTGTCGAGCTTGATGCCGACGTCCTTGAAATAACCGCGCGCGCTGGCCCAGGCCGTCACGCCCGACGTGATCGAGCGCACGAGGCCGAGACGGACGGTCGGTTCGCCCGCGCCCGCCGTCGTCATTCCGGCCGAGATCAGCAGGACCGCCGCCCCGATCAGCCGGCTTGTTTGCGCGGCAGTTGCTTTTGCCGAACTCGCATTCGCCCTGCTCATGGTGTTCCTCGCCCTGATGCAGCCCGCCGACGGCGCCTTTGCGGCTCGGCGCGGCTTTGCAGCATCCTAGAGCGTGTCCAGCAAAAGTGGAAACCGGTTTTGCGTCTGGACACGCGACAAAACAAATACCTGGAGCAGGATGACGATTCGAAGATAAGTCATCCTGCTCTAGCAGGCTTGTGCCGCAGCTTGCCACGCGCAGAAGCTGCGGTTCGCGGCAAAACGGACGATTGGCAATCGTTTGTCGCGGCAGCTAGCCGCGTCGGATGGCGCTCCAGGTCCCGGAGCATTGACCGCCAGCAGCGCGCCACCAGCCGGCGCCGCGCGATCGGGATAGCCGGCCGTAGCCCGTTGCGCTCTGGCCGCCGCTGCTCACCGTCACGCTGATCCCGCCATTGCGGACGACGGCACCGTTGATTTCATAGTTGAAATCGTTCTCGGCCTGCATGACATGCCCACCGACGATGCGCGCCGGATAGCGGTAGCTCGGAGCACAGGGGCCATCCTGCGTGAAGATCGACACGCTCCATAACCCGTCGAAGGCCATGGTTCTGACGTAGACGTGCTTAGGCGCCGCGTCCGACGGCGTCACTGCAATTGCCGCGAGCAAACCCGCAACCGCGATTGCAGTAAAAATGCCGCCAAATTTCCTCATCGGTTTGCTCCGGCTTTGTCCGTATCCGGTGATTGTAGCGCGGGCCGACCCGGATAGGGTGGCGATTCGTTGCTGAAAGGCGTTGCGCTCTTGCCCAACTCGTAGCCGACCTGGAACAACGCGCCCATGTAGTCGGGATCGAATGGGCCCCGGCTCGGCGCGCGAAAGCCCACGGGAATGGTGGCGACATTGAAATCCACACCGCTGCGCTTCGCGGCGACATAGGTGCGGTCCAACATGAGTCGCGTGTCGACCTTCACCGCGGCACCGACCGCTTGGGCGAGGATCGCGGGCGTCGAGCGCTCGACAACCTGGAAGTCCCGTTCGAGTCCGCTGTTGACCACGACATAGAGCTGCGTTGCAGGCAGCCGATAGTCGCTCGTGCTTGCCATCAAGGCGGCCGGGGCGACGAAGAACTGGCCGCCGACACCGCCGTCCACGTGCATTTCCGCAAAGTGCTTGCCGTTCGCTTCGACGTCGATCAGAACCGGCGGGAAGCCGCCCGGAATGGCGCTCGAGGCGAGCAGCACGCTGCGGAACAGATTAAGCGCGGCATCGCCGCCGTGAACCGCGATGGCACCCATGTTCCAGACCACGGCGTGTTGGGCATCGAGATCGGTGGTGATCACGAACAAACGCCGGCCGCTGCGCTGCGCGGCGGCGACATCGGCGAGCAGCGCCGGCGTAATCTCTTTCGCGATCAGGTCCTTGAGCGGCCAAGAATCGGCAAAGCTCTCGCCGGTTCCGCCCGCCTCGAAAACATCCGCCGCCGTGATTTTCGTATAAGCATCGCGCAGCGCTCCGTCATAGCGCGGGCCGGCGAACGCAAACGGCGCCATCAGCGCACCTGTGCTGACGCCGGTGACGACCGCGTAGTCGGGCCGCTTTCCGCTTTCGCTCAAGCCATTGAGCAGGCCGGCGCCGAAAGCCCCATCTTCACCGCCACTCGAGAGAATAAGCCAGGGGCCGGGCTGCGCCGGCAGCGCGCTGTTGAAATCCGCTACCGAATCCGCCCAGAAGCGCGCATCCGGCATATCGGGAATTGCGGCGGCAGCCTGATCGGCGGCGGTGAATGGTATGCGCGGCGGCTGCTGCCGCGGTTGAGCGGCTACAACCGGCGGCTTGGTTGGCGCATTCCTGCCACGCCCACGCGTATTTCGATGCGGAACGGCGGTCGTCGTTGCCGGGCCGCTTACGCTTTGCGCCGCCGCCGGCGCGGCTGCGAACGGCGCCGCTGACGGCGCGAGCAATGCGGCCACCAGCAAGGCCGCCGCCGTATAAATGTACCATCGCGGAGTGCTGATCATGATGCAGTGGGTAGCACGACTACCCAACGACGGGCAGCAAATCGGACTGCCCTGCAGGAACTTCAATCGGGCTGAAGCGGAAGTCGCAGCCAACCTAGAAATCCCTGCCAGGCATCGCAATCCCCTGTGCGGACCTATCCACGGTTACGGTTCTGTCACGCGCCGGCTCAGGCATGCCGATCGGCGACGAATCTTGCGCCCTCGATGAGGATTGCCGCCGCGGCTCCGAATGGCGCCAGCGCCTGTTCGGCCTCCGTGACGAGCCGCAGCAGCCGCGCCTTGGCCCCCGCTACGCCCAGCACGCCGACCATGGTCGCCTTGCCCGCCACCGCATCCTTGCCGGTCGATTTGCCGACGAGGGCGGGATCGCCTTCGAGATCGAGCAGATCGTCAGCGATCTGGAATGCCTGACCGACCGCCGCGCCATAACGCTCGAGCGCTTCGCGTTGCGGCGGCGTCGCCGCCGCGAGAATACCGCCGGCCTGGCAGGCGAAACGCAACAGCGCGCCGGTCTTCATCGCCTGTAAGGTTCGCACATCGTTCTCGCTGAATTGCGCCGGATGGCTTTGCACGAAGCGGCCCTCCGCGGCGAGATCGAGCATCTGGCCGCCCGCCATGCCGCCGACACCCGATGCGCGCGCCAGCGCCGTGACGAGCTCGACGCGGACGGCCGGGTCGGCGTGCGTCTGCGGACGCGACAGGATATCGAAGGCGAAGGTGAGCAGACCGTCGCCGGCGAGGATGGCGGTTGCCTCATCGAATGCCTTGTGCGCGGTCGGCTGTCCGCGCCGCAGCGCGTCATTGTCCATGGCCGGCAGATCGTCATGCACCAACGAGTAGCAATGCACGCATTCCAGCGCCGCGCCCGCCATCAGTGCGTTCTGCCGCGGCACCTCGAACAAGCCGGCGCTTTCCACGACCAGAAAGGGCCGGAAGCGCTTGCCGCCGCCGAGGCTGGCATAGCGCATGGCCTCGATGAGACGCGTCGGCCGGCTCAATTCGCCAGCAGCCGGCGTCGCCGTCAGCAGGCGGTCGAGCAAAGCCTCGATGTCGGCAGCCACCGCATCGAGGCGCGAGAGAAAGGGGCTGACTTTGCTATTCATCGTTACATTGTCCAGCATGGCGGCGGTCCGCGGGGGTCCTATTTTTGATCCTGCATTTACAGGATAACGATGAGCCGACACAGGGGACAATCTGTGGCCAACGACCTCATAGCGTCAATGGTGCTTGCGATCTGGCTGTATCTCGTGGCGGCGCGGGGCGGGTTCTGGCGCGCAGCGCAGCGCGATGACGAGAGCCCGGCATGGAGCGGCGGATCGGACGGTTCTTGGCCGGTCATTGCGGCCGTTATTGCCGCGCGCGACGAGGCCGCTTGCGTGGCGCAGACCATTTCGTCGCTGCTGCGGCAGAACTATCCGGGCGCATTCGATGTGATCTTGGTCGACGACCAGAGCCGCGACGCCACCGTCCAGGTCGCGCGCGAGGCCGCCGCGGCGCTCGGCGCGGCCGATCGTCTCACCGTCTTGTCGGGAGCTGCGTTGCCGGCCGGCTGGACCGGCAAGCTATGGGCGCAGCACCAAGGCGTCGAGCTCGCGGATCATAGGCCGCAGCCGCCGGCCTATCTGCTGTTCACCGATGCCGACATTGTCTACGCGCCGGACGCGCTGCAAAACCTTGTCGCGCGGGCGCAGGCGGGCGGTTTTATTCTGACGTCGCTGATGGTGAAGCTGCGCTGCGAAAGTTTCGCCGAGCGCCTGTTCATCCCGGCCTTCATTTTCTTCTTCCAGATGCTTTATCCGTTCGCATGGGCGAACGATCGGCGTCGCGCGACCGCGGCCGCGGCAGGCGGCTGCATGTTGGTGCGCCGCGCGACCTTGCGCGAAGCCGGCGGCATGGCGGCGATCCGCGGCGCCTTGATCGACGACTGCGCGCTGGCGAAAAACCTCAAACAGCGCGGCCCGATCTGGATCGGATTGACGGAGCGCGTGCACAGCATCCGCGCCTATCCGGCGATCGACGACATCCGCCGCATGGTTTCGCGCACCGCCTATGCGCAGCTGCGCTATTCGCCGCTGCTGCTTGCCGGAACCATTTTTGGTCTGGCGATGACCTATCTTGCTCCCGTGGCGCTTGCGTTGTTGGCGACTGGCGCGGCGCAATTCCTCGGCATTTTCACGTGGGTGCTGATGGCCTTCGCCTTCCGGCCGACGCTGCGTTGCTATTGCATGTCGATGCTGTGGGGGCCGGCGTTGCCGGCGATCGCGGCGATGTATATGGCGTTCACGGTTGATTCCGCCTATCAGCATGCGCGCGGCCGCGGCGGCATGTGGAAGGGCCGCGCCCAAGCTGACGTGTGAGAATTGCCAACGTTTCGGAATTGTGATGAATGATGCGAGCATAGGCGACGCCAGAAATTGGCGGTCGGGCAAGGGCCATCGGAATGAGAATTTTCCGGTGGCCTCCTGGCTTATTCATCCGCGCCATCGCCGGGTGATCCTGGCGTTCTACAATTTCGTGCGCACCGCCGACGACATCGCCGATCATGCCACGCTGGCCGCGGCGGAGAAGCTCGCCCTGCTCGATCGCCTCGAAGCGGGCCTCGCCGGCCGGGACGACAGCGATGCGGCGGCACTGCGCCTGCGCGCCGCTCTCGCGGAGCGCAAGCTTTCGCCAAAACATGCGCTGGACCTGCTCGCCGCATTCAAGCTCGATGTCACCAAGCTGCGCTATCGCGATTGGGACGATCTTATCGGCTATTGCTCGCTTTCGGCGATGCCGGTCGGCCGCTTCGTGCTCGATGTGCACGGCGAAAGCCGCGACTGCTGGCCGGCCAACGACGCGCTGTGCGCCGCGTTGCAGATCATCAATCACCTGCAGGACTGCAAGGACGATTATCTCAATCTCGACCGGGTCTATGTTCCGCTTGACGCACTGGCGGCGTGCGGAACGACCGTCGAGGCGCTCGCCGCGCCGCGTGCATCGCCGCCGCTGCTCAAGTGTCTGCACGGGCTCGCCGAACGAACCGAGCGATTGCTGCGCGAGAGCGATGGCTTTGCCGTCTTGATCAACGACTGGCGCCTTGGCCTCGAAGTCTCCGTCATCAATAACCTCGCGCATCGCCTGACCGGTATTCTCATGGCGCGCGACCCGCTGAGCGATCCGGTGCATCTGCAGCTGCCCGCCGTCGCCGGCCGGACAATCATCGGCGTCGTCAGCGGCGCGTCGCGGCGGCTCGGCCGACGCTTCTTGGCAACGTCGCAGAAGCCGCGGGGTGTGTAAGTGAATAAGCCCTCAGCGGCAGCGGAGCGCGCCTCCGGCAGCTCGTTCTACAGAGGGATGCGGATTCTGCCGCGCGCCGAGCGCGAGGCGATGTTCGAAATCTATGCGTTCTGCCGGGCGGTCGACGATATTGCCGACGATCCCGGCCCGCGCGAACCGCGGCGCGAGCAATTGCAGCGCTGGCGCTCCGACATCGACGCACTCTATGGCGGCGCGCCACCGCCGCATCTGCTCGGACTGGCGCAGGCCGTGCACAAATTCGATCTCAAACGCGAGGATTTCATGGCCGTCATCGACGGCATGGCGATGGACGTGGTCGCCGATATCCGCGCACCCGATCGCGCGACGCTCGATCTGTATTGTGACCGGGTGGCTTGCGCGGTCGGGCGGCTTTCGGTGCGGGTTTTCGGGATGGAGCGCGAGGCCGGCCTCGCGCTCGCGCATCACCTCGGCCGCGCGTTGCAATTCACCAATATCTTGCGCGACCTCGACGAGGATGCGGCGCTGGGGCGTCTCTATCTGCCGCGCGAGGAATTGCGAGCGGCGGGGATCGACGCGACCGATCCGGCAACGGTTCTTGCGCATCCGGCCCTCGGCAAGATTTGCGCCGCCCTGGTCGAGCTTGCGAAAATCAATTTTCAAAAAGCGAACGCGATCATGGCGCAAAACCCGCGCCGCATGGTGCGGGCGCCGCGGATCATGGGCGAGGCCTATCGCCTCATTCTCGAGGCGCTGATGGCGCGCGGCTTTGCGCCGCCGCGTAAGCCTATTCATCTGCCGCGGGCAAAATTTCTGCTCATCGTGTTGCGCAATCTGATCTAGGCGCGGACTCATACCAGCGGCATCAATTCTTGACCTGTCATGCTCCGCCAACGGGTCCGGCCCGAAGTGGCCGGCCCGATGACAAGCTCCGGCGGAGCATCCAGTAATCGCCGCGTCCGCGGCTACTTCGGTGCTACGCAGCATAATGAGATTTCTGGAAGATAGCGTGGATATTCCGGACGAATTGATTCGTGCCGTACCCGACCAGAATGCTATCGTTCACGCGGGTTCCTAGTCATCAGGCGGCGGCTGCGGGCACTATTACTCCGCCTTGATATTGGCCGCACGAATGACTTTGCCCCATTTCTCCGTTTCATCGGCGACGAACTTGGCGAAATCGGCAGGAGAGCCTGCAAGCGCGGTGGCGCCCCACTCGGCGAGGCGGGCCTTCACGTTGGGATCGTCCAAGCCTGCATTGACCGCCTTGTTCAGCTTGTCGACGATCTCGGGCGGCGTGCCTTTCGGCGCCGCCATGCCGGTCCAGAAGCTCGCCTCGTAGCCCGGCACGAACTCGGCCACCGTCGGGACGTCCGGCAACGCTGCCTGGCGGGTCTTCGTCGCGACCCCTAGCGCGCGCAGCTTACCGGCCCTGACGTATTGGAGCGATGCCGACATGGTGTTGAACATGACCTGCACTTGACCGCCCATCAGATCGACCATCGCGGGGCCGGCACCGCGATAAGGCACGTGCACGAGGTCGACACCGGCCATCATCTTGAACATCTCGCCAGTGAGCTGGTTGCCCGAGCCAATCCCGCCCGACCCCATGTTGACCTTGCCGGGATGGGCCTTGGCATAGGCGATGAGCTCCGGGATCGTTGACACCGGCAACGCGGGAGTCACCTCCAGCACGAAGGGGTCGAGCGCGATGCCCGCGACCGCTGCGATGTCGCGAAGGAAGTTGAACTTGAGATTGTCGTAGAGCGTCGCGTTGCCGGCGTTGGCAAGACTGGCCGCCAGCAGTGTGTAGCCGTCGGGTGCTGCATTCAGGACGGCCTCGGTGGCGATGTTGGTGCCGGCGCCCGGCCGGTTCTCGATGACGATTTGCTGACCAAGCCGCTCCGACAGCGCCGGTTGCAGGAGGCGCGCCATGACATCGGTGCCCCCGCCGGGTGCGAATCCGACGAGGAGCCGCACCGGGCGTGATGGGTACGCTTGCGCGCTCGCGACCCCTGACATCACCGGCAGCGCCGAAGCGCTGGCCGCCAGCCGAAGAAATTGCCGCCTTTGAAGTCTTTTCATCCCCGTACTCTCCAGCACCTTGGGTGACGCGAGAAAATAGCGCAAAGGCATACGCCATGAAAGGATTGAGCCGAGGGTGACAACCGCTCCTGGCCCTTCCCGACATTTCGCTGCGCTGCAGAATTTGGTCGCTATCGGGCATAGCGTACGGTGCCGAGGCCCCGCTATATGCTGCCGATAGAATAGTGCAAACCCAACCAGACCTGGAGCCGCGTTTCCTGGCTCGCCATAAGTTGCCGGGACTTATGCCAATCAAACCATGACCAAAACGGTCCACATCGTCGGCGCCGGGCTTGCCGGATTGTCCGCCGCGCTCAAGATTTCGATCACCCTACAGAACGATCTGCGTGATGCCTTGCTTGACCGCCTCGAAGACGTACGCAGTATCAGCCACAGCCTTGGCTATAGGGTTGTCGATGAAATGAATATTCTTCTAGCTGATTATAAATACGATTTTTGAGCGGAGTCCGTCGAGGTAAACCGATGGCTGCCGTAGGGCCGCAGTTCGGTCGCTCGCCGTCGACCACCGTTCAGGCTGTGCCAGGTGCTGGTAGCCGCACGAACCTTACTTCTGTCACTCGTCCTGAACATTTAGTTCAGCTGGACGATGACTCTACACGCTCCACGACGCCGGTCATGTGATACGCGAGCAAGCATTCCGCTTCCAGCGATTGCCCGGCAGGACCACGAGCACGTTGAATGCCCTGACCGGAGCAACGCTGCTTGTCGCAATGTCGAGCCGTAATTCGACCGATCAAGAATCGCTGGCAGTCTGACCTATTTCAGCCATTTCCGGCGTTGCACCATGGTTTCGATTTCCACTGCTTTCGCCGAAAGTTCATGACCGGCGGCTTCGAGGCCTCTTGCGCAGCGAAAGCATTCCTCCGCCTC
>Ga0181536_10003565_pt1 | contig 16907 bp, 15 predicted proteins | sample PEATcosm2014_Bin_41_FD_121105 | JGI IMG/M metagenome (GOLD analysis project Ga0181536, IMG submission 121105) | Peatland microbial communities from MTU Mesocosm Facility, Houghton, MI, USA - PEATcosm2014_Bin17_60_metaG | ecosystem: Environmental > Terrestrial > Soil > Wetlands > Peat | place... | reverse complement strand
GAAGAACTTCGGCTTCACGCCGGAATTCGAGAAGGCCAAGGACAACCTGGAAGAGAACGACGGCGCTGGCAACACCTTCAAGGCCACCTCCAAGCCGGTGCTCATCGGCACCGCCGTGGTGGGCGCCACCACCATGGTTTTCTCGACCATCGTGTTCCTGACCAAAGGTCTCACCACGGACATCGACAAGCTCTCCCTGATGCATGCGCCGTTCCTGCTGGGCCTGATGGCGGGCGGCGCGATGATCTACTGGTTTACCGGCGCCAGCGCGCAGGCGGTCACCACGGGCGCCTACCGCGCGGTGGAGTTCATCAAGCGCCACATCCATCTGGAGACCGCCGACAAAGCCTCCGTGGCCGACTCCAAGCGGGTGGTGGAGATCTGCACGAAGTACGCGCAGAAAGGCATGTTGAACATCTTCCTGGTGGTATTCTTCGCCACCCTGGCGTTCGCTTTTTTGGAACCCTTCTTCTTTGTGGGCTACCTGATCTCGATCGCGCTCTTCGGCCTGTTCCAGGCCATCTTCATGGCCAACGCCGGCGGCGCATGGGATAACGCCAAGAAAGTGGTGGAGACCGAGCTGCGCGCCAAGGGGACGCCGCTGCACGACGCCTGCATAGTGGGCGACACGGTGGGCGATCCGTTCAAGGACACCTGCTCGGTGGCGCTCAACCCCATCATCAAGTTCACCACGCTGTTCGGATTGCTGGCCGTCTCGCTGGCCGTGAACCTTTCGGGCAAGCAGGGCAACGCGTTTACCACCGCGCTGGCGGCGGTATTCTTTGTCGTCTCCGTGGTGTTCGTCTACCGCAGCTTCTACGGGATGCGCATCGAGAGCGACAAGGAGTAGGCGGGCAGGCGGGCCGCGGTACCGCCGCTGTCGCGGCTCGTCACCGCAGGCTAAGGCATCATGATAGCAGCAAACGTGATGCTATGATAGCAACATGAGGACGACAGTGACCCTGGATCCCGATGTGGAACGGCTGATCCGGGACGCGATGAGGGAGCGGGCCATCTCCTTCAAGGAAGTTCTGAATGAAGCCGCACGCATCGGGCTTTGCGGCAAAGAGCACAAGCGCACCCGGAAGTTCACTCAGAAAACGTTTCGGATGGGAGAGGGACAAGAGTTCCGTTGGGACAAAGCGCTGGCCGTTGCCGACTCAATAGAGGACGAAGAACTCAGCCGAAAGCTCACGTTGCGCAAATGATCCTTCTCGACGCGAACCTCCTGATATACGCCGTCAACCAGGACGCCCCGCTGAACCGGAAAGCCAAGCCCTGGCTGGAATCGGCTTTGTCGGGACCGGAAACCGTGGGCTTTCCGTGGACTGTTCTTCTCGCATTCCTCCGGCTCACCACCCGGCCGGGCTTGTTCCGGCGCTCGCTGCCCGTGGACACGGCCTTTGATCTGGTGGCTTCCTGGCTGGATCAGGCATCGGCGACTATCGTACATCCGGGTCCGCGCCACCTAACGGTTCTCCGCGAGTTGATCGAGCCTCTGGGCACCGGTGGAAATCTCACATCCGACGCGCACCTGGCTGCACTGGCGATCGAGCATGGAGCGGAACTGTGTTCCTCCGATACCGACTTTGCCCGGTTCCGCGGCCTGAAGTGGCGCAACCCGCTGCGCTGAGCCAAGGGACATCGTCCACCGGGTCGCAGGGCGCGTCGCACCCCACGAAGCGGCGAATCCGGGTCAAACGCGCGTTGAATGGCCAGACTGACCTGGCGCATGCGCAGCGCCGAGAGCGGGGGGCGCTAAGGGTAGAAAAACACCGGCGGCAAAAATCGACCGCCGGCGCTACGGCACCCACTGCGGCTCGACGTAGGCCAGGAACATCGTAATCAGGGCGACCACCACGGTGAGCAGGAGGCTGTGGCGGAGCGCGAAGCGGAATAACTTTCCCTCGTCGGAGGAGGGCAGGCCGGCGCCGGTGGCGGCCACGGCGATGCTCTGGAGGCTGATCATCTTGGCCATCATGCCGCCGTTGGAGTTGGCGGCGGCCATCAACACCGGGTTCAGGTTCAGGCGCGTGGCCGTCACCACCTGGAGATTGCCAAACAGAGCGTTGGCGGAGGTGTTCGAGCCCGTCAAGAAGCCGCCCAGCCCTCCGAGCACGGCGCTAAAGAAGGGGAACAGCACACCGGTATTCGCAAAGACGAGGCCGAGAGTGCCGGTTTCCCCGGAATAGTTCATGACGTACGCCAGCGCGAGGACCGCGACCAGGGCGACTTCAGCCAGAAAGACTTGTTTGCAGGTGCCCCGGAGAACCTTGAGAAACCTGGCCGGCGACAAGCCCAGCAAGGCCGCCGAAAGCAGTGCCGAGAGCACGCTCGCCGTGCCCGCGGCGCTCAGCCAGTCGAAGCGGTAAATCGCCGGGTAGGGAGTCGGGGATGCGACGACGGGGGCGATTTCCATTACCGTGCGATGCAGCCCCGGCCACGGGAAGACTAACGAAACCTTGTTCAACTCCGTCTTGAACGCGCCCCACAGGAGCACGATGACCACCAACATCACGTAAGGACTCCAGGCCCAGAACACGGCGCTCGGCGAATGGCGTTTGATGGCTGTCCGGACAGATTGGTCGTTTTCGAGCGCGAAATGGTCCTTAGGCTTCCAGAAAAGCAGCAGGACGACCAGCCCCACCATGGTTACCAGCGCACTCACCATACTGGCGAGATACGGGCCGGCATACCAGGCGATCGCGAACTGCACCGAGCCCCAGAGCAGGCCGCAGACCACTACCGCCGGCAGCGCACCCAAAAGACCCTTCCGGCCACCCATCACATAGACGAGATACGCGGGCAGCAACAGAGAGGGGATCAAGCAGATCAGTGCCGTAGCGCCGCTGAGGCTGATGATCGGCAGATTTGTCACGGCGCTCAAGGTGACAATGGGAATCCCGATGGAACCGAAGGTTACCGGCACGGTGTTGGCCAGCAGGCAGACGCTGGCCGCGTAGAAGGGCGAAAACCCAAGTCCGATGAGCATGGTGGCCGCCACCGCCACGGGCGCCCCAAACCCCGCGGCGCTTTCCAGAAAGGCGCCGAAACAGAAGGCGATCAGCAAGGCCTGCAAGCGGCGGTCCTGGGTGAGGCCGCCGAGCGAATCCTTGATGATTTCGAACTTCCCGGACTCCACCGCGACGCGGTAGAGCAAGATGGCGCTGAAAATAATCCAGCCGATGGGGAACAGGCCAAAGGTGGCGCCAAAGCCGAGCGAACTGGCGACCAGTTCCACCGGCATGCGGTAGACGAAGAGCGCCACAACCACCGCGGCGCCCAGCCCGGCGACGGACGCCTTCCAGGCGGGGAGCCGTCTAACCCCGAGCAAATACAGCATGGCAAAGGCGGGAAGAGCGGCCGCCAGCGCGGACAGTGCCAGACTGCCGGCGAGAGGAGTATAGTTCTGGGTCCACATGTCTTGAATACCTCTGATACCGTAGGCGGCAAGGCGGTGTCAAGTCGCGGCGGCGCGCGAGGCACTACACTAGCTAGATATGTGGCAACAAAACTACACGCCGGTGGCGAGCAGCCTGCCGCTCTCGGCGCTGGTGGCGGCCATTCCCATCTTTGTCTTGCTGATCCTGCTGGGCGTGATGCGCAAGCCCGCCTGGATGGCGTCGCTGGCGGGACTGGGCGCGGCCGCGCTGGTGGCCGCGGGAGTTTACGGCATGCCTGTGGGAAAGCTTTTCGCCGCCGCCACCTGCGGCGCGGCGTTCGGGCTTTTGCCCATCGGCTATGTGGTGTTTGCCGCCATCCTGCTGTACCGCGTGACGCTGGAGAGCGGCAAGTTCGATCTGCTCAAGGATTCCATCGGCCACATCACCGAAGACGCGCGACTGCAAGCGCTGCTGATCGCCTTCGCGTTCGGCGCGTTCATCGAAGGCGCCACGGGATTCGGCACGCCGGTGGCGGTGGCCGCCGCCATGCTGGTGGGCCTGGGATTCGTGCCGTTCTCCGCCGCCGCCATCTGCCTGCTGGCGAATACCGCGGGGGTGGCCTTCGGCGCCATCGGAATTCCGGTGGCCACCCTGGCGGTCACGACGGGCCTGCCGCTCGATCGGCTCAGCGCGGCGGTGGCCCGCATCTGCACGCCGGCCTCTCTGTTTGTCCCGGCCTACTTGATGCTGGTGATGTACGGCCGCAAGGGTCTGCGCGGCGTCCTTCCCGCCGTGACGATTTGCGGCGTCTCCTACACCGTGGCGCAGTTGCTGGTTTCGAATTCCGTTCTGGCGCCGCTCACCGGGGTACTGGCGGGCATCGCCGCTCTGATCTCGCTGGTGGTTCTGCTCCGCCTGTGGAAGCCGCGCGACAGCGGTGCGGGCTGGGCGTCGCTCAAGGTCGCCAACCCAGCGGGGGACTCGGCGCCGCGCGCCCGGCATACCGCGGGCGAGATCGCGCACGCCTGGGCGCCATACGCGCTGCTGGTGGTGTGCGTGCTCCTGTGGGGCTACAAACCTCTGCAAGCGCAACTCAACCGCGTGAGCATCGTGTTTAACTGGCCGGGTCTGCACAACACCATCGAGCGCATGCCGCCGGTAGTTGCCAAGCCCTCGCTCTACGCCGCTTCCTACAACTTCAACTGGCTCGCCACGTCGGGCACCGGGTGCCTGTTCGCGGCCATTCTGGGCGCTCTAGTCGCCGGCTTGAAGCCCCGCCAGTTCGCGCGCACGGTGGGCCACACCGCGAAGCAACTGGCGCTGGCGGAGCTCACGCTGGCGGCGGTGCTGGGGCTGGCATTCGTGATGAACTACTCGGGCGCCACGGCCACGCTGGGCCTCGCTTTTGCCGCCACCGGCGTCTTATTCCCGTTCTTCAGCGCGCTGCTCGGCTGGGTGGGCGTCTTCCTGACCGGAAGCGACACTTCCGCCAACGCCCTGTTCGGCACCCTGCAAGTGGTGACCGCCGGCAAGCTGGGGATGAACCCGGTGTTGATGGCCGCCGCCAATTCAGCCGGCGGGGTGATGGGCAAAATGATCAGCCTGACCAGCATCGCGGTGGCCGCCGCCGCCACCTCCATGAAGCGCGAGGAGGAATACCGGCTGTTGCGTTTCACCCTGAAGCACAGCCTGCTGCTGGCTGGCATCATCGGCATGACGGTGATGTTCATCGCTTACGTGGCGCCGGGCTGGGCGCCGTAGGTGGCGAGGTTGGCAGGCCATGAAAAACCAGCCGACCCCGCAACGCAGCAGAGCCGCAACCAAATGTGGGGCGGACGCCCCCGTCCGCGCTGGACCCCGTGTCCCGGTCTTCGTGTGTTCGAGCAGGTCGGCCGCGGGGGTCGACCGCGGGCCTGGGCATGCCGCTAAGATCAGACCTCCTGATCCCGAGGAAAATGAGTTGATCCCGATCACGGTGGAATCACGCCGGAACTCGGATTCCGCCCTCATACCAGCAGGGTAGGAATCGGCAGACTATCCGGGGAGGCGGTTGCCGGCTTCGCGGGTTTTCCTGATCCGGTTAGACCATCAGATGGGATCAGGAGTAACGTTCATGTAACGTGCATCCACGGCACTGATACTTCGATAGTTGCGCGATAATACGGCCACCAGATCGAGCCCTTCCACCTATTCCGCTACTTAGATGAGCAGGCTTTCCGCGACAACCAACGCCATGCCACGGACGCGGATCGCTTCGTTCAGCTTTGCTCAAACGTTGCGGGAAAACGGCTCACATGGGATCGCCCGGCAGGTAAGGGCAACACAAGCCACCGCGACAGGGACGAGGTAAGAGAGGGATGGATCACTTTCTAATGTCCGTCTGCGATCAAGTCTGTGATGTGTTTCTCGATGGCCGCATGGTATTCAAGTGCGTCCTCAATTTCTTTATGTCCGTAACGTACGGCCCGATAGCGTGCGTTCCATGAGAATGTTTCGAGGTCAGAGTAATCATACGAAATAGCCGTCAGTACAGGGTTTCGTACTATGTTGTCATGTAGGTCTTGATGGTTTCGGCAGTGGTAATTAAACTGGGCGTTATACGCCTCAATGTAGTGGAGCGCAGAGTAGAAGAGAACCGTTAGTACCCAGCCAACGCGCGTTGAATTTTCGAGTTTGATCGAATCTGCAAACTCTTTATTGTTTCGGGCTTTGCTGAGGTGCTCACCACGCGACGGCATTATCTAGGGCGCTTCTGGATGCATCCACAAGATAAAAAGAAAAACCAAGAGTCGGGAATTCGCGGTAGAAATCCCGTTGCTTAGAATACACCTTACGACGCACGTCTCTCTCAAACGAAGAAAGGACTACCTCCACTGTGAAGCGGTCACAATCCTGCGACACGCGCACATCTTGAACTCCATTAACAGAGGAGAAATCGGCGGTAATAAACTCAGTCATGTCTAAAGCCGGAACGACCGTACTGCCGTTCGGAATTGCGACCATTGTGCTCATACAAGCCACTGGGATCACCTCAGTCTTTCCACTCTCGCGTTGCTTGCAAATAGAATTTCCAAGTGCATAGGCGAGGGCTGCTTCCCCAATAAGCATCTGTCAGTTCCCCTTACCCGGTCGCTGTATCTGCTGTACGGGCTGACTAACCGTAATGATTGCGTTTGGATTGATAACCGTCACGACTGCCATGCCTTCGAGAACATAGAACGGTGAGCCGTCAGGTTTTGTTCTGTTAATTAGCCTAAAGACGCGCGCAACCAGATTTTTCATCTTGATCGTTGTGCCATCCTCTACGGCGTACTCGGCCCATCCTTCTTTCTGCGCGTCAAAACTAAGTTCTTCGGCAGCTTCTTCCTGGCCTTCAAATATGACTGTCGTTGCCTTCAACTTCTCCTCCGCTTAAGCTGCTGCCGAGCTTTTCCTTTGCCCTCTTTTTCTTTATCGGCTTCGGCTTTAGAAACTCTAGCAATCATCCGCGTGAACTGTTCAACCGCCGCCAGATATGGCGAGACGAGCACACCTGTACTTGGCATGTTGTGTCTTCGTTCACCCTAGGGACACCAAAGAACCGGGCCCCCGTCCATTCTCCTGCATTCCGTGTTGCCGCCAGCGCGTCGAAAGCAAAGCAATGCGTAGCACTTGGCATTTTCAGGATAGCATGCAATTATGCTTGCTTGCAAGCATACAGTGTTTATTTTGTTTGGCTTACGAGCCAGCCTCCTAAGCGGATTCGCATGTTGTTGAAAAACCATATACTAGACACCCTCGGCGTGAGCGTCCGCTGAACGTTCGACTCGCGAACAAACCGGCCTATCACTGGTGCCGATGGTACCCCTCGGCATCAGGTGAGTCAAAGCATTTTTTGCCCTAACCTCCGGCGGCACTCTCCAGTTGGCGATGGTTGACCGTTGACTGCGTTCACCGGGTAGGGCTGCTGCGCCAGAGGCGCATTGCCGCCCTGCTAAGGGCCCACAAACAGTTCCCGCTCCGCCTCGCGCCGCCGGGTGAGTCCGGGAAGCACGGCACCGTTGGCGTGGTTCATGTCCAGGAATTCGAGGGCCGCCGCGGCGTAGTCGCCGGAGTTGATTTTGGAAACCAGCTTGGGCGCCGCCTTGGGAAGTTGCCGGGGGCCCCCTCTGAGGTTGAAGCACAGCGACACCAGCGCGTCGGTCTGCCCCTGGGTCAGCGGCGCATGAATCACCGAGGCCAGGCCGCGCTCGACCTCTTCGATATCGAGGCCGAGCAGTTCTTCGGCGTGTTGCTCGGTGATTCGCATTCCCGGTTCGACGCCGGCGGTGTGTCCCCAACCGATGGTCCATGCGCCTGCGGGACAAAGGTAGGCTTCGAGCGCGAGCGACTCGAAGCGTTTGATCAGTTCAATTGCCGCCCGGCTTGCCTTCATTGGTCACCTTGTCGAAGTTGGCCAGAACGAGATGCGCGAACCGGTAGAGCCACAGGTAGAGGGGCGAACCCATCGGCGTGGGCTCGGGGAGGGCGCGCGCGGCGGCCGAAGCCACCAGCGCGGCCGTGCCTCCCGTCAACAGATTGAACACGTATGAGCGCATGAACTCCAGACCCCTTCTGTCTTAAGGGCCTCAGCCAGCCTTTTGAGCGGTGTCGAGTGCCGCTGTCACGCTGGCCACGGTCGGATGGTTTTTCAGAGTTGCCACCAACGACTGGACGCCCGGCCAGATCTCACCGAACAGCGCAGAGAGGCTGGAAGCGTTTGTCACGTCGGCAGCGGCGGCGGCGATCTTTCCCACGATGGCCTCTTCCAGCGCGTCGAATTCCGTCACGATTGGCGCCAGTGACGGCGCCACGGCGGCGATCACGGTGCTGGCGTCCGTGACCACGGTTTGGATGGCTGCTGAGTCGTTGATGAGCACGGCGGCCACCTTGCTGGCGACCGCCTTCAGGTCTTTCCATGCTGCCGAGAATGCGTTTGCGAGTGTCATACGGATTGTTCCTTTCGTCTTCTGCCCGGTGCGCCGGGCGCGGTTATGTTACCCACTTCATGGCCGCGCGCTCAGAAACTGCGTTCCCGTGATCGCGAGGCTGGTTACAGGGTTGAGGTTGCGGTAGATCACCACCCCGTTCAATCCGTAGCCGATGAGGCGGTCGTACCACTTCGGCGTGGTCAGCCGCTTGATGTTGTTCGCCGTCGCTGCGCTGTCCGCTACCAGGGAATCGGCGTTCCTCACAAACCCTGGCAGCGCCGAATTGAAGGTTGTCGATGCTTGCCCAAAATTCAAGGCGGCGCGCTCGATTCCCCGGGAAGCTCCGACGTACCGGTTGAAGAAGCAATCGGCGTTGTGGTCGCAGTCGAGGAAGAGGGGGAGGGAAGCATTCACCTGCGCGGTGATGGCGGCGGAATTGTCGAGCACCGGCTGGAGGTCTCGCCGCAGCGCTTCCATCGTCCCAAGGGCGGTATCCACGCGCGCCAGGGTGTCGCCGAGGCGCCGGTCGGCCATCTTTCGGATCTCGGCAACCTCGGCCATTACGTCCGTGCGAAGCGCCGCCGACTGCCGCTCGGAGCGCGCCAGCACATCGTGGCGGGCGGATTCCACCTGCGCGGTGAGATCCTTACGGACCGCCTCCACCACGCCGATCAGTTCCCGGCGAGTAGCTTGGACCTCCCCGGGGATGGCCGCCACCGTCGCCGTGGCGGCGCGCAGCAAAAGGATGGTACACACCACCAGCGCCGTCAGGGCCGACAGAAGGGCACAAACGAGGATCTGCTGAAATGTCTTCATCGGATGAATCCGGAAACCCAGTACGCTCTCCCACCCTGTCCGGGGGACCCGGGAGCCGCCCAAGCCCCAGGCCGCCCAGACAAGTGGAAGCCATGGCATCAGGAGTCGTCCCAACGACTCCTCTGATTCGATCGTAGCAGGCGCCTTGTGCAAGCCAATCCCGCTAAGTCACTGAATCTGAACGAAAAGAAAGTTGTGACTGGGTTTTGCTGGTGAGTCATAATAACGGGCGGGAGATGCGGATTCGATATGACCGTCATGGAGCGCATCCAGGACTTCTTGGGCCAGAAGCGCTTCGCCATCGCGGGCGTTTCGCGCCGGCCAAAGGATTTCTCAAGAGCGCTGCTTCGCGAGTTTCGCGAGAGAGGCTACGATGCCGTGCCGGTGAATCCGGAAGCCCGCGAGATGGACGGGCAGCCGTGCTTTGCCCGCCTGCAAGAGATCCAACCTCCTGTCGGCGGCGCTCTGCTGATGACGCCGCCGTCGCTTACGGACCGGGTAGTCCGCGACTGCGCCGAAGCGGGCGTCAAGCGGGTATGGTTGTACCGCGCCACTGGCCAGGGAGCCGTGAGCGCCGATGCCGTGAAGTTCTGCGAAGCCAACGGCATCTCGGTGATTGCCGGCCAGTGCCCCATGATGTTCCTGCCCGGCGGGGCGTGGTTCCATCGTTTTCACGGCTTGGTGAAGAAGATCGCCGGTTCCTACCCCCGTTGATCGCCGCGCCGGTGACGCCCCGCTGTGGGCGTTCACTAAAACATAAGAACTGAATTTCCTTTAGAGTCAATGGCTTGGCGCAACCACTTCCTTACTTGGCAAATGCGTAAGGTAATGTGAAATTGAAAAGGACCGCTGCTTTTCTAGCGGTCGTCTACAGCGAAAATGCCAACCGATCCGATTATTATCATCGTTTCCGGATTGTGGTAAGAAGCTGTTGTTGAAGTAACCAAATCGCGTTACCCACAGACGCGGCATATGAATAGCCCCAATTTGGGGTAACCTATTCTTAGGTAAAAGCTGGTATGATTCTTTGGGGATATTACCGAAAGATAGTATTCCCAAAGAATTGCCAGGTCTGGTTTTGAATTCCGATAAACAGATCTGAGGCTGGGCCATTTGAAAACAGCTAAAGTAGCGGCCTGTTGCCTGCTCGTGTTTTCGTTAGCCGGCACGGCACGGAAGCCCGTTCCGAGACTCGGGGCGATGCCCCTGCTCGTCTCGGAATTCGCCCGCCGTGCGCCCATGCTGGCACGGCTGCGTCGGGGCGCCGACATATTCGGGGCCGGCCGAATTGGCGATGCCGAAAGTTATTTTGAATCGCTTCGGCGGGAAGCACTCGCGGCCGGGGAAGACGATGTAGCCGCGCGCGCCACCGGCAACGTGGGCGGTTGCCAATTCGCTCTTCACCAGTATCGACCCGCTCTACGCTCCTTCCTGGAGGCGCATCGTTTGGCCGATCGGGCCGGCGACGCCAGCTACACCGCGGTATTGGATGTCAACCTCGCATCGCTCTACTCCGAAATGGGAGAACTGGAAGCCGCGGCGCAATGGATCGAAGGCGCACTGGAGCGCGTGTCCGGCAAGGACCGGCGCGACCATCTGCCCCAGTTGCTGATCCAGTTGGCCACCTTGCGCGCGCGGCAAGACCGCATGCCAGAAGCGGCCGAGTTGTTCCGCCAGGGCACCGACGCCGCCGATCGCGCCGGCGACCTCGAACTTTACGCCCTTGGCTGGAACCGGCTGGGCGAAGAGTTTTTGAAGCGCGGCGACCTTTCGCAAGCCGAAGCACCCCTTCTGGAGGCCTACCGCGTCCGAAAACTGCACAAGCTGGCTTTGGACACTTCGTATCGCAATCTGGGACGCCTGCGCCTGGCGCAGGGCGACCTGTCGTCCGCTTCGGCGCTGCTGGACCGCGCCGTGGAGCTGGCGGCGCGTCCTCATGGTCCCATACCTTCGTGGGACGTCTATCATTTCCGAGGCTGTGTCCGGCTGGCGCAGGGCCGCTTCCGGGAAGCGCTCGAGGACTTGCGAATCGCGGCGCGTCTGGCGCGCGCGTGGCGCTGGTCCGCGCCGCCCTATGACGACGCCCGCACGGGAGCCGAAGGCTGGCTGGATCAGGTCTATTCCGCTCTGGTGGAAGCCGGCAACCGGCTGTATCTCGAGACTGGCGACCCGGCCCTGATCCGCGAAACCTTCGAGGCCGCCGAGGAGAACCGGGCGGGCAGTCTGCGGGAGATTCCCTTCGGACGCCGCGCGGCCGCCGTGGACGTGGCAGCCTCTTGGAAGGCGCTCGACCGGCTGCAGCGCGAGGAGGCCGAGGCTCTGCGGACTCAAGACCCCCACGCCCAGGATGTGGTTCGCGCCACACGCGCCGAAATCATCCGCCTGCAAGCAGTGCCGGACGCGGTTGCCCAACCCGCGGCCACCGGCCTGCTGGAACGCACGCGCGCCGCGCTCGATTCCCATACGGCTCTGCTCAGCTTCGACCTGGGCGATTCCGTCTCCTGGCTGTGGGCGCTGGACCGGGGCGGGCTGGCGCTCTACGTCTTGCCGCCACGCCACGAGATCGAGTCTCAGATCCAAGCCGTGGTGCGCGCCATCCGCGAAGATTCGACGGATCCCGGACCGGCCGGCGCGAATCTGTACCACACTCTTTTCGGGCCGCTGGCTTCCCGGTTCCGGCACAAGACGCGCTGGCTGCTGGCGTTGGACGAGGGCCTTTTCGACGTTCCGGTAGCCGCGCTGATCGAAAGCACCCGGCCGCGGCCCGTCTATGTAGCCGAACGGCGCACCACGGTAGTCATTCCCAGCGCCGGCTTTTGGCTCGAGACCGCCACGCGGCAGACCGCCAGGCAGCCCTCTCCGGTGTTCCTGGGAGTCGGCGATCCCATCTACAATGCGGCGGACCCGCGGCTGCCGCACGGCCGGAGGAATGCCGGAACCGGATGGCTGTCGCCGCTGAGAGTCTTCACCGCTTCCGCCCCGAGCGCCGCCGCCGGTCTGGTCCTGCCCCGTTTGGTGGCCAGCGGCGCTGAACTGGATCATTGCGCGCGAGCCTGGGATGGCGAGAGCATTCTGCTCGAGGGGGCCGGCGCGACGCGCCGCAACCTGGCGGACGAGATGCGCCGCAATCCGGCGGTGGTGCACTTCGCCACTCACGTTCTGGAATCCGCCGAGCGCCCGGCTTTCGGCATGATCGCCCTCAGCCTGTCGGAGAGCAAGGAGGCGGAACTTCTCACGCCGTTTGAGATCGCCCACTGGAGAATCGACGCAGGCCTCATCGTGCTGAGCGGGTGTTCCTCCGCCCAGGGTGCGACTCTGCCTGGAACCGGGCTGATGGGATTGACTCGCGCCTGGCTCACGGCGGGGGCGCGAGCCGTGGTGAGCAGCCGCTGGCCCACGCCCGACGAGGATGGGCCGCTGTTCAAGGCTCTCTACCGGAACCTGCGAACCGGGCGCCGCGCGGATCCGGGACAGGCGCTGCGCGCCGCGCAGCTTGAAATGATCCGTTCCGGAGGCTGGCATGCCCAGCCGGGCTATTGGGGAGCGTACTACGTGATTGGAGGCGAATGAACTCCACGACCCATGCCGCCATGGAATCGGTTACGAACTTCGCGGACTCGCCCTGGTCCGGAATGGTGGAACAGATTCGTAATGGAGACCCATCCGCCCTCGAGCGGATGTATCGCGTCTTTTCAACGGGCATTCGCTTTTATCTCTGCCGCCAACTGGGCCCGCAGGATCTCGACGACAGAGTGCACGATGTGTTTCTGATCATCGTCCAGTCCATTCAAAAAGGCGAGCTGCGCGAACCCGAGCGCTTGATGGGTTACGTGCGCACCATCGTCCGCCGGCAGGTAGCCGCGCAGATCGACGATAACGTGAAGGCGCGCCGCAACCGGGCCGATCTGGAATTCGGGATGACCCTCTCCGACCACCACCCCAACCCGGAACGGAGCGCCATCGAGCACCAAAACGGAGAGTTGGCCATGCGCATCCTGAACAGCCTTCCCAAGCGGGATCGCGAGGTTCTGGCCCGTTTCTATCTGGATGAGCAGCCGCCCGATCGGATCTGCCATGAGATGGGCCTCACGGAAACGCAGTTCCGCCTTGTCAAATCCCGCGCCAAGGCGCGATTCGGCGAACTCGGCAGGACCCGGTTCGCCCGCCACGTGGGTTTTCGCTCGTAAGGCATAAGTTCTCCCCGGAATTGTTGAGAGTTTCGCCACCTCCGATACACCTTGTCTTTCAGAGAGCAACTAATCCACAATACGGTGCTGGACATGTACGCCAACTGTCACCTGGACGACGAGGAGATCGAGCGGTACTCCATGGGGGCGATGCCGGAAGCGGCCATCGCCCCCTTTGAAGAACATATCTTGATCTGCGAACCCTGCCAACTGCGGCTGGCGCAGACCGACGCCTACGTTGGCGCCATGCGACAGGCCGCCGCGCGTCTGCGCATGGAGCCTCTCAAACGCGGACTCCCCTGGCTGCGTCTTCCCCGCCTGGTCCCTGCCCTGGCTGGCTTGGCGGTGGTGGTTGTGGCGGCCGGTTTATGGCTCGGCCGCGTGGATACGGGCGAGGCGCACCCGTTTGCAGTCGACCTGGAAGCCACGCGCGGGGCCGCTGTCGAAGCCAAAGCGCCGGCGGGCAGATGGCTTCTGCTGCGGCTGGACCTGGCGAATTTGCCGGCCTCTTCCCGCTACCGGCTGGAAATGGTGGATCGCTTCGGCAGCCGTGTCTGGCAGGCCACTGTGCCGGCACAGGGATCGAAAGCCGGCTTCAAGGTTCCGCGAACGCAGCCGGGGATCTACTTCGTGCGCGTCTATTGGCCGCCCGGCAAACTGCTTCGGGAGTTCGGTTTCGAAGTCGAAGGCCGTAGGTAATCAAGCCCGCTGATAGAATGGTGTCATGCTGCGTTCGCATGCGAGCGCGTGGCCCAGAGGGCGCCCCTCCGTCGAGCGTTTTTTCCAGTTTTCGCTGCTGGGCCTGGTGGCCAGCGGATATCTCGCGGTGGCCGGCTCGGGGTACCTGGATACCGCGACCATCGCGCTCACCGCCGCCGGCCTTGTGCTTCGCGGCCTGGTGATCCGCGGGTTCGTGCGGCTGGACCTGTCCGATCGCACCGTAACCATCGTCACCCTCGGCTATACCGGCTTCTTCGCGCTCGATTATTTCCTCCTTTCGCGGGAGTTTCTCACCGCCACTGTCCACCTGGTGTTTTTCCTGGCTGTGATGAAAATCCTCACGGCGAAAACCAATCGGGATTATCTTTACACCGCCGCCATTGCCTTTGTGGAGCTTTTGGCTGCCGCCCTCCTGTCCATCGATGTCAACTTCTTCCTGTTTTTGGCGCTCTACCTGCTGTTTGCCATAGCGGCGCTCACCAGCGGAGAGATTCGCCGCTCCACGCGCCAGGCCGCGGTCACGGCGCGTAGCGGGCTGAAGCGCTTCTACCCCCGCCTGGCGCTGCATTCGGCATTGATGACTTTGGGAATCCTGTCCATCGCCGCCGGGCTGTTCTTTCTCCTGCCGCGCACCGCCGAGGCGGCGTTCTCCCGCCTGATCTCGCATCGTTTCTATCTTCCCGGTTTCTCGAGCGAGGTGACGCTCGGCGAGTTCGGCGAGATCCGGACCGCCTCCCGGCCGGTCATGCACATCCGCATTTTCAGCAGCGAAACGCCTGGCGGCCTGAAATGGCGTGGCCGGGCGCTGGCCGAATTCGATGGGAAGCGGTGGTCCGAGCCCGGCCGGGCGAACCAGGCGGTTCCGGTGGAAAACGGCCACGCCAACCTGGAGCCGGCCGCCGGCCGCCGGCCGGGGCGGCACATCAACTACCACGTCGATCTGGACGCTTTCGGCACCGATGCGCTCTTTTTCGCCGGGGTGCCCGAGATGGTGGATCTGCGCTACCCATTTCTCTTGCGGACGGCGACCGGAAGTTACCGGCTCGGGTACCAGTCGCCCCAGGGCGTTCACTACGACGCCTACAGCCGGCTCGAAGATCCGCCGGAGACTTCGCCGGCCCCGTACCCCGAGCCCATTCTGCCGCTCCGGGCGCGAAGCGATTATCTGCAACTGCCGCCGCTCGACCCGCGAATCCCCGAGCTGGCGCGGGCCATGACGGCGGGGTGCCCCATGGGCCCGGCGACGGACCTGGAGCGGGCGCGCGCCATCGAGCGCCGGCTGCGCGCCGATTACGGCTACACGCTCGAACTTCCGGACCATGAAGTGGCCGATCCGCTGGCTTACTTCCTCTTCACGCGCAAGCAGGGCCACTGCGAATACTTCGCCTCCGCCATGACCGTGATGCTGCGGACTGCCGGCATCCCCGCGCGCCTCGCCACCGGCTTCCAAAGCGGCGTGTACAACCCCATCACGGATTTCTGGCTGGTGCGCGCCTCCGACGCGCACGCCTGGGTGGAGGCCTGGATTCCCGGCCGTGGCTGGACCACCTTCGATCCCACGCCGCCCGATCCCAACCGCCACGGTTTCGCCCTGCTGACGAAACTCGGGTTGTACCTGGATGCGGCCGGCACCTTCTGGCAGGAGTGGGTGGTGAGCTACGACATCAGCCGGCAGGGCACGCTGGCCGACCGCTTGGAACAGGGTGCGCGTAATATGGGCATCCGCTGGTTCGACTCCCTTTCCGGACTGGACTGGAATTGGCGTCTCCGCGCGGCGGCGTGGTTCCGGCGCTATGGCCCAGGCATCCCGATTGTGCTGGCGCTGGGTGTTTCGATCTGGGTGCTCGGGCCGCGGCTGGTACGCCTGCTGCGCATCCGCAGCCGTGTCGAGCGCGTCCGCCGCGGCCAGGCCACGGTGGCGGACGCCACCCTGCTGTACGAGCGCATGCTCGACCTGTTGAAACGCCGCGGTTACCAGAAGCCCGCGTGGTTCACGCCCACGGAGTTCTCCGAATCGCTGCCGCCAGGCCAACTGGGGACAGCCGTGACGGAGTTCACCGGCCAGTACAACGCTCTGCGTTTTGGCCGCCGCACCGAAGTGGCGCCGCGATTGTCGATGCTTCTCGATGAACTGGAGCGGCAGTAATGCGAACCTAGAAGCATGTTCATGTTGAAGAAGCTGCTGCCCGCCGCCGCGCCGATGAGCGCCTCCTGCTGCGCACCACCACGCACGCGAAAGACTTCGTCGGCGACATACCCGAGCCAGGCGCCGTGACGCTGGAAGCGTGGCCGCGGGGCGCCGATCCCAAGCAGAAGCCTCTCTACGCGGTGAAGGTCGCAGCGGACACCGCTCACACGCTCGACAATTGCCTCTGGGTGATCGACTGCGGCTACGTCGACGTGCCGATGTGGTCCATTCACCGCCTGGGCGACGGCCGCCATCTCTTCGACACGCATGTGGAGTTGGTCCGCTTCACGGTATCGAGAGCGGACGGCAATCCCCGATACGCCGGTCTGGACGTGCCGCCCGACGACACCCGCGATGCGCGCCTCAAAGAGCCGCACGTGGTCGCGGTGCTGGTCTACGCCGCGGAAGATCGCGTCCTGCGCGAAGCCCTGATCACCGACGACCAGCCGGCGGAGGCGCGGCAGATGCGTTCCTTTTCCGACGAGACGCAGGAGATCGCGTTCATCGAGACCCCCGCGCGCCGCCCCAAGATTGCTTTCAGCCACAACTACCCGGACGCGCCCAACACAGTGGAAGCCAGCGTCCCGTTAGTCAAGGACGACCCGGACGTGGCGCACGCCCAGCTTCCGCCCGGCATGCACATCGCGGCGTGGCGAAGATAGCG
>Ga0181536_10003564_pt1 | contig 16907 bp, 14 predicted proteins | sample PEATcosm2014_Bin_41_FD_121105 | JGI IMG/M metagenome (GOLD analysis project Ga0181536, IMG submission 121105) | Peatland microbial communities from MTU Mesocosm Facility, Houghton, MI, USA - PEATcosm2014_Bin17_60_metaG | ecosystem: Environmental > Terrestrial > Soil > Wetlands > Peat | place... | reverse complement strand
CCTCGCACGCGCCAACGTCTTCGACAACGCAATCGCCTCTTCGGTCGTCCGGTCTTCGACGAACGTGATTTCCGGAGTGTATCGCAGCTTCACCAAAGCCCCCAGCTCACCACGAATGAAACCAGCGGCATGTTTGAGCGCATCCATCGACTGCCGCGCCACGTGCCGGTCTCCGATGATGGAGACGAACACCTTGGCGTTCATCATGTCGCTCGTGATCTCACATCGCGTGACGGTGACGAAACCCAGCCGGGGGTCCTTCAGCTCCTCGGAAATGATCTTCGCTACGGCCCGTTGGATCTCATGATCGATCCGGGCCATCCGTTGCTGTTTCACGTGGACTAGGCCGGCTGCAGTTCAGCCGGAACCAGCTCCGAGCTATACGCTTCGATGACGTCGCCTTGCTTGAGGTCGGCGAACTTCGCGACCTGAACGCCGCACTCGAAGTTTTCGGCCACTTCGCGGACGTCGTCCTTGAAGCGCCGCAGCGATTCGAGCTCGCCGTCCCACACCATGGCCGAGTCACGGATGACGCGCACCTTGGCATTGCGGACGAGCTTGCCGGATTGCACGTAGCAACCGGCGATCGCGCCGACCTTGGAGACCTTGAAGATCTCGCGCACTTCGGCGCGGCCCAGGATGATCTCGCGGAACTTCGGCGCGAGCATCCCGACCATGGCTTTCTTGAGGTCGTTTTCGACGTCGTAGATGACCTGGTAGAAGCGCAGATCGACTTGCTCGGAATCCGCTTGGCGTTTGACCGACTCGTCGGGCCGGATGTTGAACCCGATGAGCACGGCGTTGGACGCCGACGCCAGGTTGACGTCGTTGGGCGTGATGCCGCCGACGCCGGCCAGGATGACGCGGATGTCGACTTCGGCGTTCGAGAGCGATTCGACGCGGGCGCGCAGCGCTTCGACCGAACCTTGGCCTTCGGCCTTGAGGATCAGGTTGAGCGTCTTTTGTCCGCCGTCGGCCGGCATCGCCATGAACGTTTCGAGCGAGACGCGTTGACCCGACGACGCGGCGATGCGAACGTCGCGGCGTTTGGTCGTGCGTTTGGCGGCCGCTTCACGCGCCGCGCGTTCGTCGGAGACGACCATCAGCGTGTCGCCGGCCGCCGGAACGTCGGAGAGGCCCATGATTTCCACCGGCACCGAAGGCCCGGCTTTCTTGACCTGTTTGCCCTTGTCGTCGGTGAGCGCGCGAATCTTGCCGTAGGCGGAGCCGACGACGACGACGTCGCCGATGCGCAGCGTACCGTTTTGCACGAGCACGGTGGCGATGGCGCCGCGGCCGCGGTCGAGCGCCGATTCGATCACGACGCCCGTCGCGCGGCGCATCTTGTTGGCTTTGAGCTCGCGCAGATCGGCTTCGAGCAGCACGGTTTCGAGCAGCTTGTCGATGCCGTCGCCGGTGCGGGCCGAAACCGGCACCATTTCGATCTTGCCGCCCCATTCGACCGGTTGCAGGCCTTCTTCGGTCAGCTGTTGCTTGACGCGATCGGGTTGGGCATCTTCCTTGTCCATCTTGTTGATCGCCACGACGATCGGGACTTTGGCCGCCCGGATATGCGCGATCGCTTCTTTGGTCTGCGGCATCACGCCGTCGTCGGCCGCAACCACCAGGATCGCGACGTCGGTGACCTTCGCGCCGCGCGCGCGCATGGCGGTGAACGCCTCGTGACCGGGCGTATCGATGAAGGTGATCTTGCGATCGTCTTTTTCGACCGTGTAGGCGCCGATCTTCTGCGTGATACCGCCGGCTTCGCCCGCGGCAACGTTGGCGAAACGGATCTTGTCGAGCAGCGAGGTCTTGCCGTGGTCGACGTGACCGAGCACGGTGACGACCGGCGGCCGCGGCGAGAGCAGCTCGGGCTTGTCTTCTTCTTGCTCGACGACGACTTCGTCGCCGGCTTCTTTGACGATGGCGTTGAAACCGAACTTGCGCGCGACGGCGATCGCCTGATCGCTCGAAACGTTCTGGTTGATCGTCGCCATCGTGCCCATGCGGAACAGTTCCTTGATGACGTCCGCAGCGTTGACGATCATCGAGGTCGCGAGTTCTTGCACGGTGAGAACGTCGGGAATCTCGATCGACTCGAGCTTGGTCGGCGCCGGTTGGATGACGCCGTCGATCATGCGACCGCCCTTGCGCTGACGCTGCTTCTCGAGCAGCATCTCGGTCTCGCGGTCCTTCTTCGATTCGTCGCGATCGCGCGCGCTCGGGCGCTGGCCGGGACGGCCGCCGCCGGACGGACCGGAGCTGGGGCTCGGGCCCTGGCCCGGATTCATCGGAACGCCGGGGCCGGTGCGCGGGATGAACGGTCGCGGCGGCGCGGTGCCGCCCGGGAGCGGGCGGAACGGGCCGTTGCCGGCCGGACGGCGCACCGGTGCGCCGTTGGGCGGGGCGGCGCCGGGCGCCTGGCCCGGACGCGGCGGCTGGTAGCCCTGACCGGGCACGCCCATGCCGGGACGCGGTGCTACGCCGGGACGGCCGGGGATCCCGCCGGGCGAGGCGGAGCTGGGCGCCTGCGGCGGCACGGGCCGGGGCTGCGCGATCGACGACTGACCGGCCGGAACGGGCCGCAGTTGCGGCACCGTATCGGCCGGCGAAAACGGACGGCGCGGCGGCGCCATCGGGCCGGCAGGCGGCCGGAGCGGCGCGCCCGGAGCCGGACGCGGGGCCGGAGAGCTGGGGAGCGGGCGGACGGGCGCGCTGGGCGCAGCGGCGGCACCGGGTTCTTCGGGCGGGGCTGCGGGCGCGGCGGCGGCGACGGCCGGTTCAGCTTCAGCCGGCGCCGCGGCGGGGGCGGCCTTGGGCGCGCGGCGCGGCGCGGCCGGGACCGGGCGGAGGGCCGGAACCGGTTCGGCGACCGCGGCGGCGGGCGGCGGAGCCGGCGGGGGCGCGGCTGCGACCGGCGCTGCGGCAGGAGCGGCGGCCGGCGCTGCGGCGGCCTTAGCGGCGGCCGGCGCGGCCTTGGGAGCCGCCTTGGCGGCGCCTTTGAGCTGGGCGCGGAGCAGGTCGGCGACCTTCGGTTCGACGACGCTCAGCTGACTTTTCGCCTCGAGACCCAGACGCCCGAAGAGCGCCATGAGGTCCTTCGACGACATGTTGAGCTCCTTGGCGAGCTCGAAAATCCGTACCTTACCGGTTGCCATAGTGTCCTTTATCGTAACTCGGCTGCGCCCGAAAAGGCTGCAGCCGACTCCCTCAATCGCTCATGTGTGTGTCCTGATGTTCGTAGTGCGTGATCGCAAACGCGCCGAGACCGGGAAATCGTTTGTTCTTGATGACTGCCCCCGCACACTGCGTCCCGCAGAGATAAACTCCGCGACCGTCGCTGCGGCGGGCGCCGTCGGCCGTCCAGCGGTCGCCGCGCCGGACGAAGCGCGACAGCAGCCGCTGCTCGCGCCGTGTCCGGCACCCCACGCACGTCCGCGTCGGCGTCGCCATTTACTCGCTGCCGAACTGCTCCCGCTTGAACTCCTCGAGCCGGCGTAGCAGTTCTTCGTCGATGGTCAACGCGGTCTCGCCTTCTTCCGCTTCGGTCACGCCTTCCTCCGCCGCCGGTTCCTCGGCGTACTCCTCGACCGGTGCAGCCTCGCGCTCGGCGAGATAGCGAGCCCGCGCCTCGGCGGCCTCGGAGTCGCTCGTGATGTCGAGACGCCAGCCGGTGAGCCGCGCGGCAAGCCGGACGTTCTGGCCTTCGCGGCCGATCGCCAGCGACAGCTGGTGGTCGGGAACCGTGACCAGCGCGATCCCGTCGTCCTCGAACAGCTCGACCGCGAGCACCTTGGCCGGCGCGAGCGCGTTCGAGATGAAGGTTTGCAGGTCGGGGGCATAGCGGATGACGTCGATTTTTTCGCCGCGCAGCTCGTCGGAGACGTTGGCGATGCGGCTCGATTTCGGCCCCAAGCACGCGCCGACCGCGTCGATCTCCGGGCGCTTCGAGTATACGGCGACCTTCGTGCGCGAACCCGGTTCGCGAGCGATGGCCATGATCTCGACGATGTCGTCCTGGATCTCCGGCACCTGAAACTCGATCAGGCGCTGCACGAGGCCTTCGGCCGCGCGCGAGAGCACGACCAGCGGACCTTTGTTCGTCTTGCGCACGTCGAGGACGTAGGCGCGAATGCGGTCGTTGATGCGGAAGTTCTCGCGCGGCACTTGCTCGGAGAACGGCAGCAGCGCCTCGTTCTTATTGTCGAGCAGCACGTACATGTTGCGCTGCTCGTAACGCTGCACCGAACCCATCACGATGTCGTGCAGCTTGGCGGAATACGTGTTGTACACCGTGTCGCGCTCGGCTTCACGGATGCGTTGGACGATCACTTGCTTCGCGGTCTGTGCGGCGATGCGGCCGAAGTCTTTCGGCGTGACTTCCTTGTCGAAGAAGTCGCCGGCTTCGTATTTCGATCCGGCTTCGGCCTTGGAGATCTCGAGCTTGGGATCGGTGACCTCGCCCTCGACGACGTTGCGGCGGTGATACACCTTGTAGTCGCCGGTTTGCCGGTCGATCGAAACGATCGCGTTTGCATCGGGGCCGAAGTTTCGCTTGTAGGCTGAAATCAACGCCGATTCGAGCGCTTCGAGCAAACTCTCGAAGCTGATGTTCCGTTCGTTTTCGATCTCGCGGAGGGCCGCGATCATCTCTGCATTCATAGCCTTGCTCGTGTCCTGACACAACAGAAGCGCGGGCAGCTGCCCACGCTTCTCGCGTACTCCGGCTAATTATGGCATGCCGGGCCCGGTTTGGCAAGGCGAGGTGGCCTCAGGGCGGCCGACCGGCCGGTTATGGGGGGGCGTCCGCGGGCGCCTTCAGTCCCGCTTTTTCTCGCGCTTCGCGCGCTGCAGATCGGCGCGGATGTCGTACTCGAGGTTTGCGGACCGGATGGCGGCCAGGGGAATCGGCAGCTCGGTCTCGTCCTTCGCGCCGCCGCGCAGGATCACGTTGCTGCCGCGCAAGCCGGCCAGCACGCCGCGGTGCGTTTTGGCGTTGCCGATCGCGAGGGTCGTGACGATCTTCGCGCGGCGCCCTTCGAACCGCTCGTAGTCGGCCGGCTTGACGAGCGGCCGGTCGAGGCCCGCCGAGCTCACCTCGAGCGTGTATTCCTCGGGAAAGGCATCGAGGGCGACGTTGATGCGCGCGGCGATCCGCTCGCACGTGACGATGTCGACGCCGCCTTCGCGGTCGACGACGAGCGTCAGGGCGGTCGTGCGTCCCGGACGCACGCTGCTGGTAACGATCTCGATCGAGCGAAACGGCGCTTCGTGCGGCAGTGCGTGAACGACGCGCTCGAACGCCTCGCCCAGATTCGTGCCGTCCGTGGACTGCTGCATGCCGGCGCCCTTCTACGGGCGGCGGCGTGGGACCGGCGCCTTGAGGCTGCCGGGCTCGACTTTGATCATGTCCGCCGTATCGCAGGCGACGTCGATCGTGTCGAGTTCCGGTTTCTCGTCGCGCAACGGGCCCGGCAGCGTCACGGCGCCCGGCTTCGAAACGTCGACCGGCGCCTCGGCGCCGCGCAGCGGATGCTCGGTGATGCGGAAGGCGTGACAGATCTCGTGTCCGAGCACCACGACGTGCGTGCGTTCGTAGACGTACGCGACCGAATCGGCGTGCGCGAGCGTGCGCGTCGTGTAGATCAAACCGAACGTCTTCGCCAGGATCTCGGGCGGCGGCGCGAGCGAGGCCTCGTAGGCGTCCAACACGCGGTTGGCGGTGTAGCCGCTGCCGAGGTCGACGGGTCGCATGCCGGCCGTCGGTTTGGTCGGCAGCGCGGCGCGCAAGCGGTCGTTGAGGCTCCCGAGCCCGGCGGCCGCCGGCGTCGGCGCCGGCGAGGGCGTCGCGGTGGGAGCGGTCAGCGCCACCGCGACGTGCACCGGCGCCGGCAGCGGGGTCGCGGGCACGGCGATGCGCGCCGGTGCGGGGCTCGTTCGCGCGACCGCCGCCGGAGGGCCCGCGGCCGAGGCGGCCGGCCGCGGCGTGCCCCGTTCGGCTACGGCCGTGGCGAGCGGGGTCGGACGTTGGGTCGGCGCGGCGGTCGGCGGCGCGGTGGGCGCGACGGTCGGGCGCGCCGTCGGCGCCGCCGTCGGGACGAGGGTCGGCTCCGCGGTCGGTTCGGGCGTCGGACGCACCGTGGGCTCCGGGGTCGGCCGGACGGTCGGTGCGGGGGTTGGGCGCAACGTCGGCTCCGGGGTCGGCGGCAGCGTCGGCTCGACGGTGGGACGCGCCGCCGGGACCGCGGTCGGAGGCACGGTGGGCGCGACGGTCGGCCGCACGGTCGGCGCGACGGTCGGGCGAACCGTCGGCACCGGCAGCGGCGGCTGCGCGAGCGCGACCGGCGGCGGCGGCGGCGGTTCGGGCGTCGCCACGGGCACGATGCGGGCCAGCTCGCGGGACGGCGGCGGCTTGGGCGGCGCAGTCCGCGCGACGATCGGCCGCGGGCGCGGCGGGGCGGGAACCGGCGGCCGCACGATGCTCGGCAGCGGCGGCCGAACGGCCCGCGGCGGCGGCGACACAAGCGGGGGCGCGGTCTCCGTGCGTACGATGATCTGCGTGTCGGCGACGACCGATTCGGAGGTACCGCCTTCGGTCAGCGAGCGCAACACGAACAGCGCCAGTAGCCAGAGCGCGACCGCGTGAATGAGAATCGAGCACAGGTACGCTACAGCGAATCGCCGCCGGTCGCCGGCCACGTTGGACGGAATTTTGTTGCGAACGCAGGACCGCCTTCGCACTCCTCTCAAGTCGGATCAGCGTGCTCTCCCGCATGACCAAACGTACGAAGATCGTCGCGACGATCGGCCCCGCATCGCGCGACCCGCAGATGCTGCGCGAGCTGTTCCTCGCCGGCGTCAACGTGGCCCGGCTGAATTTTTCGCACGGCACGCACGCCGAACATGCGACGGTCATCGCCGACGTGCGCAAGATCGCCGCGGAGCTCGGGATGCACGTCGCGGTGCTGCAAGATTTGCCCGGGCCGAAGGTTCGCACCGGCCCGCTCGCCGGCGGCGCCCCGTCGGTGCTGCTCGCCAACGGCGCACCCTTCACCTTGACGACCGAAGCGGTTGCCGGGACGAGCGAACGCGTCGGCGTTTCGTATGCGGGCCTCGCGCACGATGTCGACGCCGGCAAGCTCATCTATCTGGCCGACGGCGCGATCGCACTGCGCATCGAATCGATCGACGGCAACGACGTGCACACCCGCGTCGAGAACGGCGGCGCGCTGCGGCCGATGCAAGGGATCAACTATCCCGACGGCACGCTCGCGCTCGACGCGGTGACGGACACGGATCTCGAGCACCTCGCGTTCGGCCTCGAAGCCGGGGTCGACTGGGTCGGGGTCTCGTTCGTACGCAGCGCGGCCGACATCCACCGCGTGCGCGCGTTCATGGACGGCCGCGGCAAACGCGTCCCGATCATGGCCAAGATCGAGAAGCACGAAGCGCTCGAGGACATCGACGCCATCGTGCTCGCCGCCGACGGCATCATGGTCGCGCGCGGCGATCTCGGCATCGAGGTGCGCCTCGAAGACGTGCCGCTGATCCAGAAGGACCTCATCGCACGCGCCAACCGGGCCTCGAAACCGGTCGTCACCGCCACGCAGATGCTCGAGTCGATGATCTCGAACGCACGTCCGACGCGCGCGGAAGCGACCGACGTGGCCAACGCGATCCTCGACGGCACCGACGCGGTGATGCTGAGCGGCGAAACCGCGCGCGGCGACTTTCCGCTCGAAGCGGTCCGCACGATGGCCACGATTGCCGCCGCCGTGGAGAAACAGTATCCGCACGGCCGCTTCCACCGCCGTCATCAGAACGAAGTGGATCTCCGGGCCAGCGACGACATCGGAACGACCATCGCCGAGGCCGCCGCCAGCGGCGCCGAACGGCTCAAGCTCGAGCTGATCGTCACCGGGACGACGACCGGCAACACGGCGCGCTACATCTCGTCGTTCCGGCCGAAGGCGAAGATCATCGGGCTCACGCCGCTACCGGAGGTGGCGCGCCAGATGGTGATGATCTGGGGCGTCGAGTCGGTGCTCGTGCAGCCCTATCGTTATTTGGAAACCCTGATCGAGATCGCCGAACAGCGCGTCGTCGCCGACGGCCTCGCCAAATCGGGCGAAACGATCGTCATCACGAGCGGCATGCCCGTCGGCGCCGGCGGCACCAACGTCCTGAAGATTCACCGCCTGCCGTAATGCTTCTAACTACTCCTTGTAACCCTGAGCTTGACGAAGGGTGTGCGCGTCGATGCGGTCGATGAGGACTTTGCCGAAGATCGACTGATCGCGTTTGCGGTAGCCGGCTTGCATCGACTGCTCGAAGCATTGCAGGTTGGCGGCGGTTTGCGCCACCGGCACGTCGAGCGCGCGGGCGAACGCTTGCGCGAGGAAGAGATCCTTCGCCATCCACTCGGTCGCGAAGCCCGGGCGCCAGTCGTTCGACGCCGGGCCGTTGGGTTGGATGCCGGGCACCGGCACGCGCTGCTGGATCGCGACGCAGTTCGCGGTCGAGACCGCGAACACGTCGGTCGCGAGCTTCGCGTCGACGCCGGCCGCGTGCAGGATCGCATACGCTTCGGCGAGGGCGATCGTCTGCGCGCCGGCGATCATCTGGTTGCAGAGCTTGAGCGTCTGGCCCAGTCCCGGGCCGCCGACGTGAAAGATGTTCTTCGCCATCGACTCCAGCACCGGGCGCACGCGCTCGAGCACGGCCGCCTCGCCGCCGATCATCATCGTCAGCGTGCCGGCTTTGGCCCCGGTCGTGCCGCCCGACAGCGGCGCTTCGATCATCGCGATGCCGTGCCGGCCGCACAACGCGATCAGCTGCTGCGACGCCGACGGGTCGATCGTCGACGTGTCGACGAAGGTCGCACCGGGCCGGAAACCAGCCAGCAAACCGTCCGCGCGCTGCAGCACGTCGCGCACCTCGTCCTGCGTCGGCAAGCACGTCAGCACGACGTCGGCGGCCGCTGCCGCCGCTTGCGGCGACGCCGCGCGCACGGCGCCCGCCGCTACAAGCGCATCGGCTTTTTCCGGCGTGCGATTCCAAACGGTCAGCGGGAAGCCGGCGGCCAACACGTGTTCCGCCATCGGCAGCCCCATCGCGCCCAAGCCCAAGAACGCAACCGGCGTTTGTTGCGCCATCACGCACCGCCCTTCGCGGCTTGCGCCGCGCCGATCGCGGCGTACCGCTCGGCCAAGCCTTCGTACATCTTGCCGACCCCCGCTTCGTCGCGGCCGAACACGGCGATCTCGCGCATCTCACCGTCCCAGCGATACGCCTTCGGATACATCGTCGGAATCTGCCGCGTCAGCCAGGCGAACAAGGCCGGCTGGCTGGCCGAAAACTCCGCTTCCAGCGCCGCGCTCAAGCCGTGGCTTTCGGCGCAGGCGAACATCGCCGAACCGATGCCGGTGATCCCTTTCGTCAATCCGCCGTAACACATCTTGAGCCCCGATGCGACGCCGACCGGCCCGTCGAGCACGCGCACCCGCAGACCATGCGCGCCCAGCGCGGCGAACGGCGCGACGTCGGGACCACACGCGTAGATGTTCGGGCCGTCGTAGCCCTCGCGCGGCGCCCCGCCGATGATTCCCGCATCGACGAAACGGACACCGGCGCCGGTGATGACGCCGGCCACGGCCCGCGCCGTCTCCGGCGCGATGGCGTTGCAATCGACGTACACCGGCGGTTCGGGCCGCGGAACGTAGGCCGCGACAAAGCCCAACGCGACGCCGAGCGCCCGGTCCGGCGGCACGATCGAGAGGATCAGCGGGCAGCGCGCCACCGCGGCGAGATCGTCGACGGTGCCGATCCCGGCGCGCCGGACGCGCTCGGCGCTCGCCGCGCTGCGTCCCGCGAGCGTCGTTCGAACGTCCGCGCCGTGACGCACGAGCCACCCTCCGACCCCGCTGCCCATCTCGCCCGCACCGATCAAACCGATGCACTCCCCCGCCGTATTTCCGTTCATGTCCATGAGTTAATCGCAAGACCGCCCCTGTCATCCCGAGCGGAGCGAGCGAAGCCGAGCGAAGACGAGGGACGAGGGACAGCTAGCGTTCGTTGACGGTCGCGATCGTCGGCGTGTCGATGACGAGCTCGCTGTACGTTGCGGTCAGTTCGGCGCGCATGTGCGGGATGTCGATCGTCGCGTGCTGTGCGGTCACGACGTCCGCCGTACCCAGCTCGGAATACGTCTGGGTCAACACGATCGTTCCGCCGTCGTGACGCGTCCAGGTCGCCTTGAGCATGCGCCCGTGTTTGGCGTCGGTTTGGATGTCGAGATACGCGACCATCCCGGCGGCCTTCTTCGGCGTGAGGCGCAAGACCGGCGCGTCGTCGGTACTCTGCGGCGCCATCGTGATGTCGTAGCGTGTTTCCCACAACGTCGGATCGCCGAGATCGTAGCGCAGATCGTCGAACTTGCCGGCGATGCGCGGCACGTTCGTCAGCTGGTAGTGATAGAACCCGGGACGCCGGTAACTGCTCGTTCCGTGAACGGTCAGCCCGATGAACGGGAACGAATGCAGTTTGACGTGCAACTCGACGTGGGCGGAATACCCTTCGGGCGTCCGCGGATCGGTCGCCAACGCCGTGAGCACGATCGCCGGCACCGGCGGCGTGACCGCCGTCACCGTGGCGGCGTTGTCGTCGGCGCGCACCGGGCTCGCGCAGAGCGCGAGGCTCGCGACGAGCGCGGCGACGATATTGCTTCGGAACGGCTGACGCCCCATGGCGCGATAGTACGTCAGGCTGCCGCCCGATTCAAGCAGCAAGCGCTACTTCTCATCTCAGCTAAATCTCAGGCTCCCTCAGGCGAGCGAGCTACCGGTCGGCCCGCGTCGACGCCACCAGGCTTGCGGCGTGTTCGAGCGAGATGCGTTTGGTATCGCCCGAGAGCATGCGCGCGATTTCGGCCAGGCGATCGTCGTCGCTCAGCGCCACGACCTCGATCGTCGTTTCGCCGCCGTCGTCGTACTTGCGCAGCGCGTAATGCGTGCCGGCGTACGATGCGATCTGCGCGAGATGCGTCACGCAAACGACCTGCGTCACGCCGGCCAAGCGCGCCAGGCGCGCGCCCACCGCGAGCGCGGTCGCGCCGCCGATGCCCGCGTCGATTTCGTCGAAGACGAACGTGCGCGCGTCGTGCCGGTCGGCGAGCACGACGACCAGCGCCAGGAACACGCGCGAACGTTCGCCGCCCGAAGCGACGCGCGCCAGCGGCCGCTCGGGTTCACCCGGATTCGCGGAAAAACGAAACTCGATGCGGTCCGCGCCGTGGGCCGCGATCTCGTCGAGCGGTTCGAGCGCCACCCCAAAACGCGCCGCCGGCATCGCGAGCGCGTGCAACTCCGCCGCGATCCGTTCTTCGCAACGCCCGATCGCAGCGCTGCGCTGCGCTCGCAATTCGGCCGCATCGGCGGCCAGCGCCGCATCGATGGCCGCGAGTTCGTCGTCGATCGCCGCCAGCCGTTCGTCGCGTCCCGCGTCCGCTTCGAGCGTGGCGGCGAAACGGTCGCGCGCGGCGAGCACCGCGCCGATCGACGCACCGTACTTCTTCTTCAGCGTTTCGATCGCGTCCAGGCGCGCGGTCACGTTCTCGAGTTCCAGCGGATCCAACTCCACGTCGTCGAGCGAGCGCGCGATCTCCGCTGCCAACGCGTTCGCGTCGGCCTGCAGCGCGCCGGCGCTCTCGGACAACGCGGCGAACGCGCCGCCGAAGCGCGCGATGCCGCTCAGGGCATGCGCGGCCGCGCCGAGCGCATCGACCGCACCGCCGTCGTCTTCGAGTGCGGCGCGGGCGCGCATCAGCGCCTCGGCGATCCGTTCGGCGCTCCCCAGGACCTCGCGCCGCTCGCGCAAGCGGTCGTCTTCACCCTCCGCGAGCGCCGCCGCCTCGATCTCGCCGAGCGCGAACCGCGCGAACTCAGCTGCGGCCAGCGCGCGTTCGGCGCCGCCGGTCAACGCATCGCGCTCCGCGCGCAGCGCGCGCGCCGTCTCGTAGCTCTCCCGCAGACGGTCGCGCAGCGCCAACGCGGCCGGGCCGGCAAAGCGGTCGAGCAGATCGCGCGCGAACGCCGGCTCGAGCAAGCGCTGCGCTTCGCCCTGTCCGATCGCATCCACGACGTGCGCTCCGAGCGCGCGCAATTGGCCGGCGCTCACCGCGACCCCGTTGACGCGGGCCTGCGAACGCCCGGCCGCGGTCACCTCGCGCACGATCACCACGTCGTCGTCGTCCGCCAGCTCGATTCCCATCGTGTCGAGCAGATCCCGCAGCCCTTCGCCGGCCGCAATCTCCAGCGCGACGCGCAACCGGTCGCCGCGGATCAGCTCGCGCTCGACCCGTCCGCCGAGCGCCGCGTCGAGCGCGCCCAGCAACATCGTCTTCCCCGAACCGGTCTCGCCGGTGAAGGCCGTGAAGGCGTCGCCGAACTCCACCTGAGCGTGCGCGATCAAGCCGACGTTTTCGATGCGCAGGCGCAACAGCACCGGCGTTACGCGCGTTTGATCGGAACGCCCCATTGCAGCTTGTCTTCGAGGCGGCCGAAGAAGTCGTGGTCGGTGGTGCGAGCGAACTTCACCGGCCGCGAGGCGCACGTAACGGTGACCAAATCGCCGGACGAGAGGTCGCTCACGAACGTGCCGTCCATCTCGAGGTTGGCGTGGACGATCTCGGAATCGCAGGTGATCTGGATCGTCGATGACGTCGGGACGATCAGCGGCCGCGCGAAGAGCGTGTGCGGCAGCAGCGCGGCGACCCCGAGCGCATCGACGGTCGGCGCGATGATCGGGCCGCCGGCCGACAGGAAGTACGCCGTCGAACCGGTCGGCGTCGCGACCACGATGCCGTCGGCCGAGATGTGCGCGATGCGTTCGCCGTCGAGCGAGAGCCCGAACGGAGCCATGCGCGCCTCCGCTCCGCGCCGGACGACGACGTCGTTGAGGGCAAAGTGCGCGCCCTGCCCGTTCACCGAGGCCTGGAGCGCGAGCCGTTCGTCGATGGTGAACTCGCCGCGCAGCGCGCGGCTCACGCCGGCCATGCCCTCGGGCGTCGTTTCGATCTCGGTAAGGAATCCCAAGCGCCCCGTGTTCACGCCGAGGATCGGCACGTCGAGCGGCATCGCGAGCCGCACGCCGCGCAGGAACGTTCCGTCGCCGCCGATCGTGATGATCAGTTCCGCGGCATCGATCCGCGCCCCCGGCGTCGAGCACAGCCCCGGAATGTCCTCGGCCACCGCAACCGCAATCCCCGCGTCGTCCGCCATGCGGATGATCTCGTTCGCGCGTTCGAGTGCGGTCGGCCGGTCGGCACTGACCGAGATCGCGATTGTTTTCACGACGCGTTCGCCGCGGCGACGAGCCCGTCGAGGCACTCGTCGCCGACCGGCGCGCCGGCGCGCTCGATGCGGTAGAAGAACTCGACGTTACCGGCCGGGCCGCGCAGCGGCGAGACGCAGGCATCGACGGCGTGCACGCCGAGGGTTTCGAGCGCCGCCCGCACTTCGCGCAAGACCGCGGCGTGCACGGCCGGGTCGCGAACGACCCCGCCGCTCCCCAGACGTTCGCGCCCGGCCTCGAACTGCGGCTTGACCAGCGCCACGATCGTGCCGCCCGGGCGCAAGTAGGCGATCGCGCGCGCCACGATCGTGCGCAGCGAGATGAACGACGCGTCGATGACGATCAGATCGAAGCCGTCCGGAAACGCGTCGTTCCCGAGCAAACGAAAGTTGGTGCGCTCGACGACGCGCACGCGCGGATCTTGCCGCAGCTTCCAGGCCAGCTGTCCGTAGCCGACGTCCAGCGCGACGACCGAGCGCGCCCCGCCCGCCAGCAACACGTCGGTGAATCCGCCGGTCGAGGCACCGACGTCGAGCGCGTCGAGGCCGGCCGGATCGAGGCCGAAGGCCGCCAGCGCGCCGGCGAGCTTCTCGCCGCCGCGGCTGACGTAACGCGCCGGCGCGTCGACGATCACCTCGGCGCCGGCCCGAACGCTCTGGCCGGGCTTGGTGCGCGGCTCGCCGTCGACGCGCACGCGCCCGGCCAGGATCATCCCGCGCGCTTGCGAGCGCGTCAGCTCCGCCACGGCCGCCACGACGTCGTCGAGACGCCGGCTAGAACGGGGCTTCGTCGTCGGGGCGTTCATCGTCGCGCTCCGGGGCGGTCGGCGCCGCGGCGGTCCCATCGGCAGTGCGCAACGTCTCCTCGGCGGTTTTCAACAGTGCCTCACAGCGCGCGACCAAGCTCCGGCCCTCGCGAAAGAGCTCCACCGAGCGCTCCAAGTCGACGCTCTCCCGTTCCAGTTCGTCGACGACGGCCCGGAGCCGATCGAGCGAACTCTCAAAAGAGGTTGATTTGTTCTCCGCCATTCGCTCCATCGCGTTCGACGCGCGCACGCAGGGTTCCGCGAGCGAGCTGCGCGGCGATCACCGTGCCCGGCGGTGCATCGGCCGGATCGCGCACCAGCCGCCCGCCCGAGGTAACGATCGCATAGCCGCGTTTCAGCAATGCTTCCGGATCGTTGCCTTCGAAACGCGCCGTGAGCGTGGCGAGACGCGCGGCGTCCCGGGCGACCACCCGCACGAAGGCCGGCCGCAGCCGGTCGGCGAGCGGCACGAGGCGCCGGCGCCGGCGCACGGTGATCTCCCCGCGCAGCCGCTCGAGCTGCGACCCCAATTGCGCGAGGGCGGCGCGGCGGCGTTCGAACAGCGCCCGCGGCGAGGACGCCGTCAAGCGCCGTTCGAGCGGCAGCAGCGTGCTCCGCGAGCGCGCGATGCGGCGCTCCGCGCCGACCGTCACCGCGTTCCGCAGCGCGTCAACCGCCTGGCGGCGCGCGTACAACAACCGCGCGGGATCGGCCAGCGGGGAACGATGTTCGATGCGTTCGAGCGCCGAGCGCGCGCGCTGCAGGCGGTTGGCGAACGCCCGCCGCGCGGCCGCCGCGCGTTCGCCGACCGAGCGCAGCACGTCTTCGCGTTTGGGCAGCACGGTCTGCGCCACCGTCGACGGCGTCGACGCGCGCACGTCGGCGGCCAGTTCGATCAGCGGCACGTCGCGTTCGTGTCCGATCGCCGCCACGGTCGGCGTCGCGCAGGCGGCGATCGCGCGTACCACGCGCTCGTCGGAGAAGCCGAACAGATCCTCGTACGACCCGCCGCCCCGAACGACGACCACCAGGTCCGCTCGCGCCGCGTCGGCAGCGCGAATCGCATGCACGATCTCCGGCGCCGCGCCGACGCCGTTGACGGCGGTCGCAAAGAGTTTCACGGCGACATGCGGCGCGCGCTGGCGCGCTTGGGTGAAGAAATCGCGCGTGCCGTCGCCGGTCGGCGAGCCGACCAGTGCCACCCGAAACGGAAATCGCGGCAGCGGCTTCTTGCGTTCGGCCGCAAAGAGGCCCTCGCGCTGCAGCTTCGCGCTCAGTTCCTCGTACTTCGCATGCAGCACGCCGATGCCGGCCAGGTCGAGCCGCGTCGCGACCAGTTGGTAGGTCGAATTGCGCCCGTAGATCTTAACCTCGCCGTACGCGACCACATCGGCCCCGTTATCGAACGCCGGGAAGGTCGCAGCCCGCTCGCTGAAGGCGACGCAGTTCAGCAGCGCTTCGCGGTCCTTGAGCGAGAAATAGACGTTGCCGTTCGGCTGCACTTTGAGGTTCGACACTTCGCCCTGCACGCCGACGTAGCGCAGGTGGCGGTCGTCGGTGAATTTTTTTTCGAGGTAGAGGCGCAGCCGGTTGGGGGTGATGACGGGCGCGTTCGCGCTCGACGGCACGCTCACGGCGTCGACTGCGCCTGCGGTTGGGTGTCGAGCGATTCGAACGTCGTGCCGTCGCCGATCGCGTCGGCGGGTGCAGCAGGCGCAGCCGGCGTGGCGATTGCGGCTTTCGGCACGGCCGCCGCTTTCTGGTCCGCCGTCGCCGGAGCTTTCTTCGGCACCTGCTCCCACGCGGGCGGCGGCGTCGCGCCGTCGCCGCAGGTATGCGACGGCTCCGTACCCGCTAGGAACACTTCGGATTTGCCGGTGTCGCACAACGTCACGCGCCGCACCTCACCGGCCGGCATGGCGAAGTCGTGCTTAGGCGTGTGGGTGAGCGCCGCTTTCATGAAGCGCGCCCAGATACGCGCCGGAATGTTGCCGCCGTAGCTTTCGTTCATGCGTTTGTAGTTGTCGTTACCGATCCACACCGCCGCCACCAAGTCCGGCGTGTAGCCGACGAACCACGCGTCGCGAAAATCCGACGTGGTCCCGGTCTTACCGGCCGCCGGCCGGCCGATCTGCGCGTTGGGATAGCCGGTGCCTTCATCGATCACCGATTCCAGCATCGACGTCACGACGTAAGCCGTGCCGGCGCTGACGACCTCGCTCTGCTGCGGATACGAATTGTCGAGCACGGGCGTGCCGAACGAGTCGCGCACGATGCGAATCGGTGTCGGATCGATGTGGATGCCGGCATCGGCCAGCGTCGCGTAGCCGGCGGCTTGATCGAGCGGCGCCACGCCGCTGGTGCCCAGCGCCAACGACAGGTTGGCTTCGAGCGGCGCCTTCACGCCCATGCGCTTCGCGTACTCGATCACGCGGTCGATGCCGAGCTGTTCGGCCAGCTTCACCGCTACCACGTTGCGCGATTGCGCCAGCGCGTAACGCAGCGTGATCGGGCCCATGAAACGGTGGTCGTCGTCGGTCGGCGCCCAGCGCGTGCCGTCGCCCATCGGATACGAGATCGGCGAGTCGTCGACGATCGTGGTCGGCGGCATCCCGCTGTCGATCGCCGCCGTGTACACGTACGCTTTGAACGAGGAGCCGGGTTGGCGGCGCGCTTGCCAGGCGCGATTGAACTGATTGTGCAGTGAGAACGGCCCGGCCCCGCCGACCATCGCCAGAATCTCGCCGGT
>Ga0181536_10003560_pt1 | contig 16926 bp, 18 predicted proteins | sample PEATcosm2014_Bin_41_FD_121105 | JGI IMG/M metagenome (GOLD analysis project Ga0181536, IMG submission 121105) | Peatland microbial communities from MTU Mesocosm Facility, Houghton, MI, USA - PEATcosm2014_Bin17_60_metaG | ecosystem: Environmental > Terrestrial > Soil > Wetlands > Peat | place... | reverse complement strand
CGCCTGGTGCAGTTGAAAGAAACGATACCTAATGACCGAGCCCCCGAGATCCTGGACTTGCTGGAGAGCCTGAAAACAAGGCTGTGCGGGTTATTGCCGGAACCGAAACCCGCGGAACGGAAACAATAATGCGCGAATATCTTGGAGCAGATCGCATGGAAGGGCCGCTGGTGATAGCCGAGGGCTACGGCCATGCCGCGTACGGAGAATTGGTGGAGCTGGATGCGCCCGATGGCACGCGGTTGGGCCAGGTTCTCACGACAGGAGAAGATCTGGCCATTGCGGAATTGTGGAGCGATACGGCCGGATTGCAGTCCGATCAAGTCATATTCCGATTTCTTGGTGAAACGTTCCATGTGGGCGTGTCTCGCGAGATGCTGGGCCGGGTCTTCGACGGTTTGGGGAGGCCCAGGGACGGAATGCCTCCACCGCTGGCCGAAACACGGGTGGAAATGCATGGAGCTCCCCTCAATCCCACGGCACGCGCCTATCCCCAGGATTTCATCGAGACTGGCATTTCCGCGATCGACGGCCTGAATACGGTAGTCCGCGGCCAGAAGCTACCGATCTTCTCCGGCTCGGGATTGCCGCACAACGAACTGGCGGCGCAGATCGCGCTGCAGGCGCGCATCGCCGAAAACGAGGAGACGTTCGCCGTGGTTTTCGCGGCGCTGGGCGTGTCGCGCGACACGGCCGCCTACTTTCAGAAGCAGTTCGAAAACTCCGGCTTGTTGGCGCGCACGGCGCTTTTTCTGAATCTGGCGGATGAATCGCCACTCGAGCGGCTGGTCACGCCGCGCGTGGCGCTCAGTCTGGCGGAATTCCTGGCGTTCGAGCACGGATACCAGGTGCTGGTCCTCATGACGGACATGACCAACTATGCGGAAGCGCTCCGCGAAATCTCATCGCGGCGCAACGAAGTGCCCGGCCGGAAAGCCTACCCCGGTTATCTGTACTCGGATCTGGCGGACATTTTCGAACGCTGTGGCCGGGTTCGGGGACGGCCGGGTTCCGTGACCCAAATTCCCATTCTGACCATGCCCAACGACGATATCACTCACCCGGTGCCGGATTTGGCGGGTTACATCACAGAAGGCCAAATCGTTCTCAGCCGGGCCTTGCATCGGGAGGGAATTTATCCGCCGATCGACGTCTTGCCTTCGCTGTCGCGCCTGATGAAGGACGGCATCGGAAAAGGACGGACGCGCGAGGATCATCCCAGTTGGGCCGCCCAACTCTATGCCAGCTACGCCCGCGTGCAGGAGATCCGCTCGATTTCCGTGGTGATCGGGGAGACGGGCTTGACCTCGATTGACCGCGCCTACCTGGAGTTCGGCCGCGCGTTCGAGACGCGATTCGTCGGGCAGGGCACCATCCACGCCCGCTCGATGGAGGAGACGCTCGAACTCGGATGGGAGGTTCTTTCGCTGCTGCCGCCGGGCGAGTTGACGCGCATCAGCGAAGCGGATCTTCAGGCGCATTACAAAGGAAAACTCGCGGGTAGCGCGCCATGACGGACCTGGATCAACTTCCGGCCACGCGAACGACGTTGCTCAGCTTGCGCAGTGAGCTCGATCAGGCGCGTCAGGGTCACGCCATCCTGGAGCGCAAGCGGGAAGCCCTGCTGCGTGAGTTGTGGGATCTGCTTCGCGAAGTCAAGCATGCCGAGCACGACGTGCGTGAACGATTTGCCCGGGCCTACCAGGTACAGCGCGAAGCGCGCATCACGATGGGCCGGGATGCGATGAGGTTCGCCGGCCTGGCGCCCGCGGCGCAAACAGATTATTCCGTCGAGTCACGGATGGTGATGGGCGTCGCCTTGCCGTTGGTCTCCTTGCGTGTGGAACCCCTGCCATTTCCCTACAGCCCGGGCGGAATCCATCCAGTGTTCGACGAGCTGCGCGTCCGATGGATCGAGGCCGGCAAAACCCTGGGTCCGTGGAGCGAGATGATCGGCTCTGTTTGGAAAGTGGCCGCCGAACTGCAGCGCACGCAGCGTTTGGTGAACGCGCTCGAAAGCATATTGATTCCGCGGTACCAGGCGGCCATCCGCCGCATTCAAGCAGTTCTCGAAGAGCAGGAACGCGAGAGTTTCTCGAGGACTAAGCGCGTCAAGCAGCGCCGGCAGGGGAGAATCTGAAGAGGGAACCGCCTGTTTGGATATCTCCGAGCGCGTTTAACCGGAAGTAGGCATATCAAGCACCAAAGTTAGGCTGGCTGAGTGATTTGGCGCAGCAGTGCCAGACCCATGCCGTCGCGAGAGGGCGACTCGAACGAGTCTATTGAAAACACAGGATAACGCCACGGAGGCGCACTGGGCCTGAAATTGCCACGGAAGCGGTCGTGAAGGACGCCGAACATCTGCTCCGCATCGCAGCGCTGTTTGCAATGGGGATAGTGACGTTCCTGGGCATTCGAACCTTCATGGTCCCCCACAGTTTTGGGGAATACGGACATTACCGCGGCGACGCCATTGCGGAGATCGCGGCGCTCCCCATCGTCCACGCCGGGCACGAAACCTGCGAAGCCTGCCACCCGGATATCTCCGAAGTAAAGACCAAAGGCAAACATGCTGGAGTAGCCTGCGAGGCTTGCCATGGCCCGCAGGCCAAGCACGCAGAGGATCCCGTTGCCTTGGTGCCGCCGAAGCCGGACCCGGCCGTGCTTTGCCCGCAGTGTCATGAAGCCAGCGCCGCCAAACCCAAGTGGTTCCCGCAGGTGGATACGAAGGAACATTCCGGCGGAGTGGTTTGCGATACCTGCCACCAGCCGCACGATCCGTCGTGGAAGGGAGAACCGAAGTGAGCGTCACGCGCCGCCATTTTCTAACTCTGACCGGAGGAGCCGCAGTGGCCTGGAAATATCTGCTGGCCGGGACCCCGGAACAGTCGCCGAACTACAAAATGGCGGATCACTGGTGGGGCATGCTGATCGACGTCACCAAGTGCATCGGCAGCGGCAACTGCGTCCGTGCGTGCGCTCAGGAAAACGACGTGCCGGAAGGATTCTTCCGCACTTGGGTGGAACATTACCATGTGGATGACTGGCACCTGGAGACCCCCGTGGTCGAATCGCCCGACGGCGGTAAGCACGGATTTCCAGTGGTGGCCCAGAACACAGGGAAGGATTTCTTCATTCCCAAACTTTGCAATCATTGCGCCGATTCTCCCTGTGTGCAGGTTTGCCCGGTGGGCGCCACGTTCGTCACCCCGGACGGTGTGGTGCTGGTGGATGAGAAGTACTGCCTGGGCTGCCGCTACTGCGTGCAAGCCTGCCCCTACGGGTGCCGCTTCATCCATCCGACCAAGCACACGGCCCAGAAATGCACGCTGTGTTATCACCGGATCACCAAGGGTCTGACGACGGCGTGTTGCGAAGCCTGTCCCACCGGTGCACGGCAGCTTGTGGATCTCAAGAATCCCAAAGATCCGATTCACGAGTTCATCAAGACACATAGCGTGCAGGTACTCAAACCCCATTTGGCCACGGGCGCCAAGGCGTTCTACAACGGCCTGGACGGTTCGGTGAGATAAGGAGGCGCGATGAATCCCGTTCCGGTGGTAGGCTTCATGTACCCGAACGAGGCAGAGCTGCAGTGGAGCGTGCTCATCGTGCTCTACCCTTTCCTCACGGGGTTGGTGGCGGGGGCGTTCATCCTGGCTTCGCTCGAGCGGGTGTTCAAAGTGGACGCGGTGAAACCGACGTATCGCCTGGCGCTGCTGACCGCGCTCGCGTTTTTGCTCGTGGCGCCGCTGCCTTTGCAACTCCACTTGGGACATCCGGAGCGGTCCCTTGAAATGTACCTTACGCCCCATCGATCCTCCGCGATGGCGATGTTCGGCTTCGTCTACCTGTGGTACCTCATGGTCGTCCTGATGCTCGAGATCTGGCTGGATTACCGCCACGACATTGTAACGCTCTCCCAGACCACCTCCGGCTGGAGACGCTGGATCTACCGCGGCTTGACCCTGGGCTCGGATAATATCAGCGCGGAGAGCCTTCGCATCGACGATCGGGTGGGCTGGATCATCACCGTAATCGGCATTCCTTCGGCCTTTCTGCTCCACGGATACGTCGGATTCATCTTCGGCTCGGTAAAAGCGAACCCGTGGTGGTCGTCGCCGCTGATGCCGGTCGTGTTTTTGTTCTCGGCGATGGTTTCCGGGATCGCCACCGTGATGCTGCTGTACCAGTTCACCGCGCGCATGCGGAAGACGCGCGTTGACATGCGCTGCCTGGACACGGTGGCGCGGTATTTACTGTACACGTTCATCATCGATTTCAGTTTAGAAATGCTGGACCTGATCCAGCGCATTTACGAAGCCGATGAGTCGTTCCGCAGCCTGGACTTTATGGTCCACTCACGGCTGTGGACATCGCAGGTGGTGATCCAGATGCTGATGGGAACGCTCGCGCCTATCGCGATTCTAGGGCTAGCGCAAGTCTATAAGTTCGGCGCGGCGGTACGCCGGCGGATGTATGCTCTGGCAGGCTTGCTGACCCTGATGGGTATTTTCGCCATGCGCTGGAACGTGGTGATCGGCGGCCAGCTTTTCTCCAAGAGCTTTCTTGGATATACGACCTACAAAATGGGTTTTGCCACGCGCGAGGGATCGCTGACCGCCGTTGCCCTCCTGATTCTGCCGTTCCTGATTCTATGGGGACTAGTGAAGCTGCTTCCGCCGTGGGAGGAACGGAAGGTCTGATAACCGCTACGAGCGAGTTATGTCGGAACCATCCACCAATTCGGGCCCGGCGCTTTCGGGTCCGGCGCTTTCGGGTTCACCCCAGGGTTCGGGCGACCTAGGCGAATTGATCCTTCAGGTTCAGGACCTGCGGCGACGGGTTTTGAGCCTGGAAGAGCGTCTGGGGACCACGGCGGTGGCGGCGCCGGAGGTACCTGCCTCGGCACCGGTCCCGATTCCCGCGGCGCTCGATCTGCCGCCGAACACTGTGCCCGTGTTGGGCAGGATGCTCGTCGCGATCGCGGGCGCCTACGTTCTCCGCGCTTTGACCGATTGGGGAGTTCTGCCTGCGGCCGCCGGCGTGGCTATCGGTTTGGTCTACGCGCTCCTTTGGCTCTGGGTCGCCGCGCGTTCGCCCGTGAAAGCGAAATTCGCGGCCGCTTTGAGCTGTTCCACTTCAGTGCTCATCATGGCGCCGTTGGTTTGGGAAGCGGCCGGGCGCCTCAAGGTGATGTCGTCCTGGACGAGTTCGGGAGTGCTCACCGCCTTTGCTCTCGTCGCACTTGCGCTCGGGTCGAGGACGCAGCACCGGATCATCGGGACTATTGCAGGCATGTCTTCCATCGTCATGGCAGTGGCGCTCCTGCTGGCCCGCGACGACATCGTCCCTTTCACAACGGCGTTGCTAGTCATCGCGGCCGCGATGGAATTCGCCGCCTGGCGCGATCTGCGGCCGGGCGCGCGCGCCTTCGCCGCCGTCGCGGCCGACTTCGCCGTGGTCCTGTTTTCTTATCTGATGGCGAGCCCGCGCGGCATGCCGGAAACCTGGATTCCCGTATCGCGCCACGCCGTGCTTACCGTCCAACTCGCGCTGGCGCTGATCTATATTGGAACCGCCGTAACCCAGTCGGTGGTGCGGCGCAGAACTCTCGCCTTCGCGGAAATGGCGCAGATCGGGGCGGCTCTTTTGATCGGAATCGGAGGCGCGGCTTGGATTTTCAAGGAGCAGCGCGCGGTTATGCTCGGCCTGGGGATCGCCGCCCTGGTCGGCGGGTTAGCCTTTTATGGAGTTTCGTTCCTCTTGTTCGAGCGTGACAACAAGTGGAACTTCCGTGCCCTGGCCACCTTCGGCCTTTTGCTCGTGCTGGCAGGGATTTTTCTTCCCTTTTCCCGTTCCGAATTCTGGATTCTTTCGTGCGCATGCGCCGTGGGCTGTTGTTGCGCGGCAAGGGCGTTCGTTCTGCCCACTCTGGGGCTGCATGGCGCGGTCTATCTGTTGCTGGGCTCCGCGGTCGCGGGCGCGACAAGCCAGCCTTTCGCGGTCTTGTTCGCCATCGGGAGCGGCCCGGTGGAATGGCTGGCATCCATCGGCGTGCTTGCAGCGGCGGCCGTATCCTGGGTAGCGATCACCGGAATTCCCCCCGGCGCGCCCGGCCATTGGCGCAATCAGATCTCTTCCCTGGCGCTGGCCGCTCATATCGTCTGGATTACGACGGGACTGGCTGTATACGCCATCGTGGCGATGTGGCGGGCAGGCGTCGGCGGAGGGAGCGGCAGCGTCCCGGCGGATACCCTGGGGACCGTAGTTCTGACGGGGCTGTCGCTGGCACTTGCCTGGGTGGGAACACATGGGAGGAAGCCCGAGTTGGTGTGGCTGCTCTACGGATTGATGGCGCTCGGCGGTTACAAGCTTGCGATACGGGATTTCATCAATGAACACAACCTCCCTCTGGTCGTTTCGCTTCTTTGTTACGGCGGCGCCCTGATCGTCCTCCCTCGAATGCTGCGCGGCAAGTCCGCGGCCGGGGACGCGGAGCGCCCTTCTGCGGGCGGTCAACTCCTATAGCACGGCGTATCTGGAATTTTAGCCGCGGCTATGGGAACAAAGATTCTCAGAAGATAATCGCCCGTCTGAAAACTCCGATGCTACGATGGCCGTATGAGTTTGCCTTTCGATGCCAAGCGAATCCGTGAGTACGCCGTGGAGTTTGGCGCGGGTGGACAACGGCTCGGCTGCGAGTTCCGCTTCGATGATGGATCGCGCCTGTTCGTCCACGACGCTCAGATCACGCCTGAAATCGAGCAAATTATTTCCAGCTTTGGCTCACCCGCTGTTGGACTCCGGCATGGCCTGGAAATGGAAGAGGGGACCATTGCCGTCGCGGAAGTCATTTTGTGCGACTTCGATGGGACGAAGACAATCTATCCGGCGAAGATGCCCCTTCCCGAATTGATCTCCAATAGCGACAGCGATGAAGGCGTTCTGGTGATCCGGCGCTACGCCAAGACCGATCAGCGGGACGAACAAGGACGGACTGTCTACGCCGAGCGTAACTGATCGATCCAGCCGGCGGTAGAGACTTCATCGGCACGGACGAAATGTCCTAAGTTAGTGCCGGACAGCGCGCACTCTAGCAAAGAGTGCTAGACTCGGGGCGGTCTACAGAAAGGAGCGGTGTATGTTCGAAAGTCTCGACGAGAAAATGAAGAATGACGACGACCACGTCAGCTCCAGCAAAGAGCGGATGCTGCGGTGGGCGCTGTATGTGTTGGCGGCAGTCATCGTTTTTGGCGGTTTAATCTACGCCGTGCGCAGTTTAGGCTAGAGGCCAGCGAGTCTGGTGGGCAGCCATCACGAAAGCAAAGAGAGGTCGTGCTTATGGTACCGTTCTGGACAATCCCCACCGCGATCATCATTCTCTATCTGTTGTCTTCCATCAAGATCCTGCGCGAATATGAGCGCGGCGTGATTTTCCGGCTGGGACGAGTGCTGCCCAAGCCGAAGGGCCCCGGCGTCATCTTCGTCTTTGCGCCGATCGACCGTATGAATCGAATCTCGCTCCGCGTGGACGCCATGGAAGTGCCGCCACAGGACGTCATCACGCGGGACAATGTGACCGTAAAGGTGAGCGCGGTTCTGTATTTCCGAATCGTGGATCCGACCAGGGCTGTCGTCGAAGTGACGAATTATCTCTACGCTACATCGCAACTCGCGCAGACGACTTTGCGCAGCGTTCTCGGCGAAGTCGAGCTTGACGAATTACTCAGCCAGCGCGAGAAACTCAACGTGAAGTTGCAGAGCGTTCTCGATGAACACACCGGGCCTTGGGGCGTAAAAGTATCGAATGTCGCGGTCAAGCAGGTCGATCTGGCCGAGCAGATGATCCGGGCCATTGCGCGCCAAGCCGAGGCCGAGCGGGAGCGGCGCGCCAAAATCATTCACGCCGAGGGAGAAGCGGTTGCAGCCGTCAATCTCGCAAAAGCGGCCGAGACGATGGAGCGGCAGCCGGTGGCGATACAGCTCCGCTACTTGCAGACGCTGGTCGAAATCGGAGCGGAGAAAAATACGACGGTGGTCTTCCCGCTCCCCATGGATATCTTGTCGTCGTTAGGCCAGGTGCTGAAAAAACTCGCTGGCCCCGAAGCGGGCAGTGCGCCTCCAGGAAGTTGACGGGCGCGCATAGCGGATTCCGCCCATGCTGATCCTGATCGTATTGTTGGCAGCCTCTCTCGCCCCCGCGGCGCCGAAGGTAATCGCTGTCAACATCGACAGCATCGTCCATCCGATCACGGTTGAGATCGTGGGGCATGCGATCGATCAAGCGGCCCGCGAGAACGCAACCGCGGTTTTGCTGCGGCTTAACACACCGGGAGGTCTGCTCGATGCGAGCCGTGAGATCGATGCGAGGATCGTGGCCTCGCGCGTTCCCGTCATCGCTTACGTCACGCCCAGCGGGGCGCGCGCTGCCTCCGCTGGGTTTTTCTTGCTGGAAGCGGCCGATGTCGCCGTGATGGCGCCGGGGACGAATACCGGTGCGTCCTCGCCCGTGCTGATGGGGGAACAGATGGACCCGGTGATGCGCAGCAAAGTCGAAAACGACACTTCCGCCTGGCTCCGCAGCCTGGTCACCAAGCGCGGCCGCAACGCGGAACTGGCGGAGCAGACGATTCGCCAAGCCAGGGCATTCACCGAAAAGGAAGCCCTCGACAATCACTTGCTCGACTTCATTGCGGCGGATGAACGGCAGCTTCTTGTCGAGCTCGACGGGCGCGAAATCAAACGCTTCGATGGAAGCACCGAGGTACTCCATACGCGAGGTGCGGACATTGTCGACTACCGCGCCTTGCTGCGCGAGCGCCTCATGCAAGCGATCGCCGATCCAAACATCGGCTATATCCTGGTGGTGCTGGGAGCGCTGGGAATCTATCTTGAGTTCCACGCGCCGGGTCTGATTTTCCCCGGAGTGGCCGGCGGTATTGTGCTGCTCCTCGGGTTGTCGTCGCTGGCCGTGCTGCCGATCAACTGGGTCGGAGCCGCTCTGCTGATGCTCGCGTTGGCCCTCTTCATCCTGGAAGCAAAGCTCGCGTCCCACGGGATCTTGGGAGTTGGCGGTACCGTAGCGATGGTGCTCGGCGCGGTGCTCTTGATCGACGGGCCGCCGGAACTCCGCATCCGTCTCTCCACGGCCCTGGCCGTGAGCGTGCCATTTGCGCTCATTACGATGTTCTTGGTGACGCTGGTGATTCGCTCCCGGGCGAATAAGTCCGTTCTCGGGAGCCAGGCACTGATGAACCAGGTCGCGCAGGCGCGCACGGCGCTCGCCCCAGCGGGAACAGTTTTTGTTGCCGGAGAATACTGGGGGGCCATATCCAGCACCCCCGTGGAAGAAGGCGGTAAGGTGCGCGTCGTCGGTGTCGATGGCATGAGACTCCGCGTCGAGCCGGTGCGTCCCACTGCCACGGAGTAAGTCATAACGTCCCGCACCAGGCTGCAGTCAGCTTGCGAGTTGAACGTGCTGGTAGTGCTGTTCGCATTCAGGCTCTCGGCCTCGAACGATGCGTTTCCCGGCCATGCTGCCTCGACGCGATGTAATCACGGTCGCCTGGCGCTCATCGGCGCCGCCGTCGTAGTACAGAACCACCCAGTCCCGGGTGGTCCCGAACTCATGCGCCTTTGCCGTGTTTGAAAAAAGAGCGGTGTAGTTACGTTCACCCCGGTGCGTGTGCATGATGGGAAGCCAGGCGGCTCCCGAAGGATTGAACCGCCTTGGCGCGATGGTGGGCAAGTCGCCCTTTGCGGCTCTTTCCCGATATTCCCGGTCCAAATCGAGCAGTTCTTCGACGGTCGGGTCATCCTTTTCATGTATGTGGCCGGGCTGGCGCACACGGCCCAGCCGCGTCGCCAAAGTATCGATGATGCCCGCGAGTTTCTTTTTGCCGATTCCGGCCAGATCAGCGAGCCGCCCGTCGTGCGCCGCCGCCTCCAGATCCTCCAGTGAGTCAATGTCGAAGTCGTCGTGGAGACGTTCGGCCAGCCCGCGCCCGATCCCGGGAACGGATTCGAGCAACGCCACAGGATCCGATTCCCCGCGCAGCCGGTCCAGCATGGGCAGGCGGCCTGTCGTGACTAAAGTTCGCAGAGCGGTCGTCAGTCGTTCGCCCGCTCCCGTCACCGCGTGGAGACCGGCCTCCCCTTTTTCGTGCCAGATTTCGATCAGCGGCTTTGGTAAATGCCAAATGCTCGTGGCTACCCGGCGATACGCCTGGACGCGGAACGGATTCGCTCCCTGCGCTTCCAGCAGATCGGCAACCTCCTCCAGGCGACGCGCGATTTCGACATTATGCATTTTTTGTGTTCAGTCCCACGCGGAAGTTGTGCCCTCGCCGCCGAACAAGCGTCGAGCTAAATACCGCATTGACTTGAGCGAAAGTACGCAAGCTCAAACGATTCAAACCTTCACACTCTCTTCAAGAGCATGAATATGGCCACTAAGGGATTGCCGCAATAGCGATCTGTCTCGACGCAGCGATCGCGCTGCTCGGCAACCCACTGTTGCTGATCCCAGGCGTCCTGAGATGGGAAGACGTCAAGAGCGAGTTTGCCTTGATCAGCGAAGGCTCGGCGCTGCCAAGAGGTTGTTGCCCCTGTACCGCGTTTTCTCCGAGCGACTTCGTCTTGTGCAGTTGAGGTCCCATTTGGTTCCGAAGTTGCTCTCAAGATGGCAACGATAGGAATGTCGCTATGCTCGATGCAACTCTGACAATAGTTACCGACCTCGTTCGCGACGCCGCTTGCCCTCTGACCGGGGCTGGCACGGATCACGATTCTTTACTCGAATTCATTGGTGACGCGCATTTCGTCCTGCTTGGCGAGGCCTCCCACGGAACGCACGAGTTCTATCGGCAGCGTGCTCAGATCACGAAGCGCCTGATTCAGGAGAAAGGGTTCACGGCAGTGGCCGTTGAGGCAGACTGGCCGGATGCTTATCGTGTCAACCGCTATGTGCGCGGCCAAGGCACGGATGCTGACGCCGTCGAGGCCCTTTCGGGATTCAAGCGTTTCCCCGCGTGGATGTGGCGCAATGCCGACGTCCTCGATTTCATCGGATGGCTCCGCGCCCACAACGACTCGGTTCCGTCCGGCGCGGTAAAGACCGGATTCTATGGGCTCGATCTCTACAGCCTGCACGCCTCTATGGAGGCAGTTCTAAACTATCTCGACAAGGTTGATCCGGAAGGAGCCCAGCGGGCGCGCCATCGGTACGCGTGTTTCGAGCGGTTTGGGGAAGATCCTCAGGAGTATGGTTATGCGGCCGGCCTGGGACTCAGTCATAGCTGTGAATCCGAAGTGATCACGCAGTTGATCGATTTACAAAGGCGTGCGGCAGACTACGCACGCAGAGACGGCCGCGTCGCGGCCGACGATTTCTTCTATGCGGAGCAGAACGCGCGTTTGGTGAAGGATGCGGAACAATACTACCGCACGATGTTTCGAGGGCGGGTCTCTTCCTGGAATCTCCGTGATTTGCACATGACGGAAACCCTGGATTCCCTGGCCGGGCACTTCGCGCTCCAGCATCAACAGGCGAAGTTCGTCGTGTGGGCGCACAACTCGCACTTGGGTGACGCGCGCGCGACGGGGATGGGTCAAGCAGGCGAATGGAACGTCGGACAATTGGTCCGTCAAAAACGCGGCCGCGAGTGCGTCCTGATTGGTTTCACCACGTACGGCGGCACGGTGACGGCGGCCTCGGACTGGGGTGGGCCGGCGGAGCGGAAGCGGGTTCGCCCGGCACGGCCGGGAAGCTACGAATCGTTATTCCATGGCACTGAGATGGCCTCATTCTTGCTTACCTTGCCGCCTTCCGCGCATGTCGCTCAAGGACTGCGAGAGCCCATGCTGGAGCGCGCCATCGGCGTGATCTATCGGCCCGAATCCGAGCTGGCCAGCCATTATTTCCAAGCCCAAATTGCGGATCAGTTCGATGCGGTCATCCACTTCGACCAGACCCGAGCCGTGGAGCCGTTGGAGCCAACCGCGGAATGGGGCATCGGCGAACCGGCGGAAACCTTTCCAACGGGAATGTAGCGTCCATGTGGCGAGCGCGGCGGGAACCGGCCGCGCCAGGTTCAGGAGTGGACCGGGGACTTCGCGGCTTCGCGGCCCGCGATGCGGCCAAAGGTTAAGGATTTGGCCAGCCCGTGCTGGTTAAATCCGCCTGCTGTTTCTCCACCGCAATAGAGAGCCGGAATGACCTGTCCCCACAAATCGATGACCTGGGCCTTCGCGTTAATCCGCAAGCCGGAAATACAATCGTGGATGCAAGGCGTCGACCACGCGGCATAAAAGGGCGGCGTTTGAATCTTGTATTTCGGCGAGGGCTTTCCGAAATCTTCGTCTGTGCGCGAATCCACGAAGGAATTGTACCGGGCGACCGTTTCTTCGAGCGCCCTGGCGGGCAGGAGCTCCTTCTGATATTTGCTGACAATCCTGCCCGCCAATTCCCGCAGCGATTTTCCGCTAAAGAACCAGCCGTCGGGATCGACGAAGGGCGGCGCGCAAGTCCACTTTTCGCGCGCCGCACCGTCCGCGTCGAAGATGGCCCAGATGGGCCCGCCTCCCTCGCCTTTCCCGCCGTTGAGTTCCAGGCAAGGGTTCCACCAATCGAATCCCGTCGCAAACTCGTTGACGAACCGGCGGCCCACCTGGTTGACCTGGATGAGATTCTGATAGTCGGCCACCTGCAGGCCGATCGCCCGGGAGAGGCCTTTGACAGGGCTGTCCCTTATATTCTCATTCCGCCTTCCACCTCCCTGCGGATAACCGTATTGGTTCCCGATCACGTAGGGCTTCTCAAAAATGTGCGAGCGCGCTTGCGTCTCCACCGTCTGGTTCGCCACTCCCCACAGGGATGCTCCGACTTGCATGGCGGCGATTTCGCCATCTCCGGTTTGCCGCGAGTAAGGCTCTCCTACAACCTGGTATTCCTCGGTGAGGCGCGGATCGAAGATGCGGCGGAAATTCACATTGCTCGTGTGCCCGCCGGTGCCGAGGACAACGCCCTTTCTGGCTTGGATGTTCAGGGCTTTGCCCTCGTGCGTCACCGCGATTCCGAGAACTTTTCCAGAGAATTGTTCCTCACGGATGAGGCCCGTCATGCTGTGCCGCAGGAGGATCTGCACGCCCAGCTTTCTTGCGCTGGCTTCGAGCGGCCGCATGAGCGCCGTGCCGTTCCCTCCCGTCGGCGCATACGCGCTCACCTCTCCGCTCCAGACCACGGTCTGCGCCCGCATGACCGTCTGAGGGCCGCCGTCCGCTCCAGCCGGCGATCGATCGGGGAACTGAACACCATGCGCCAGCAGAAAATCGAACGTAGCCACGCTCTCGTCGCAGAAGGCGCGCACGATTTCCCTGTCGCTGAACCGGTAATCGTGCCAGCGTACAAGGTCGTCAAACATGCGGTCGGGCGAATCCTCAATGCCGTACTTTTTCTGCAAACTCGTGCCGCCGCCCAGCGCGATGTTGCCGCCGCTTTCGATGGCATGTCCGCCAATGTCGTAGTTCTGATCGACCACAATGACGGAAGCCCCTTGTTCGGCGGCGGCAATCGACGCGGGAAGTCCGGCGGCGCCGGCCCCTACCACGACCACGTCGGCGGCCAAGTCCCAACGCCGTTTGACGTTCGCGCCCTCCGCTTCATTCACGCCGAGCCCGCCGATGGCAGCCCCACCCAAGCCGGCGGCTGCCTTCTGAATAAATCCTCTCCGCGGCAATGCCACGCTTTTCGCGTCACTCTCGCTCATACCCTCATTCTCCTGCAGTCCGATCCTGTCCGATGCGTCGGCGAATCGGACTTGTGCTCGTCAGGAGGAACGGAACGAATTCAGTAGATGTTCAAGAGCCAGGAGGCGACTCCAAAAGGATTTAGCGTACGGAAGAGGCCGCTTTTGCGCTGAACACCGCGTCCATCGCCGCCTGTGCGCATTTCTCGCCGTCGGCCCCGGAAACGCCCATCGCGCCTATAACCTGGCCATCAACCACTATGGGAAGCGCGCCCGGTTGTGGGAAGTCATGCATGAAGGTGGGCGCCAAATTCTCGCCGCTGCGGACCATCTTGTTGGTTTCGGACGTGGGGCGCCGCCAGCGCAAAGCCGACTTCGCCTTCAAAAGCGCGGTGTCGATCGCGTTCATCGGCGCGCCTTCCATGGCGTGGGACTCGATGAGATTACCGCCCCAATCCAGAATCGCCATCGCCACGACTTGCTTATTTTGCTCGGCCCAAGCGGTACAAGCGTCCGCCAAAGCGCGCGCGCCGGCACTCGAGATGACCTTGATCTCCCTGGTCGCCTTCAGGTCCTTCGCCGCTTGCTTCGCCGGCGCTTGTTGCTGAGCGTGCAATGGAACGAGCAGCGACAGCGTCAGTCCTGTAACGGTCCCCGATATGACAAGAATGTTCTTCACGCGAACTTTCATATGTCCTCCTCAAATCCCGCACGATCGTGCAGGCGCATCATTATATCGAGAATCCGCGCTCGTGAAACCCGTGGGATGGCCTCGAACGATGGGGGTGACGATTTGAGGGCTAGACCATTTTCTGAATAAGCGTAGACCGATTTCCTCGGAACGAGGTCAAACCCCTCGATCGCTCGGGTTTGCGCCTCGGTCCATGTAATCGCGGAAACCGGTCTACTTGGCGGCGAGCGCCGTTTCAATCGCGCTGGTCAGTTCCTTCGACCCCGGCTCGACCGGCGCATCGAAGCGCGCCAGCACCTTGCCGTTGCGGTCCACCAGGTACTTGGTGAAGTTCCACGGAATCTCGCCGCCCGTCTTCGGATGGGCTGTTTTATCGGTCAGGAACTGATAGAGCGGGGCTTTATCTTTGCCGGCCACCGAGATCTTGCTGAACATGGGGAAAGTGACGCCGAACTTAGACTTGCAGAACGCGCCGATTTCGGCATTGCTGCCCGGCTCCTGCCCGCCGAAGTTGTTGGCCGGAAACCCGGCCACTACCAGACCCTGGTCCTTGTACTTCAGGTACAGCGCCTGCAGGCCTTCGTACTGATAGGTGTAGCCGCATTGGCTGGCCACATTGACGATCAGCATCACCTTGCCTTTGTAGTTGGCGAGCGAGATGGGCGTGCCATTAATCGCGTCGACGGTAAAATCATGCACGCTGGAGGCGGCAAACGCGGTGGTGGTTATCAGCAGAACTCCAAGCAGGGATTTCATGGCTAGATTCTACTACGCGCTGCCAGGGCGCGCCCGGCCGAACCGGACTACATCGTATCGAGTGCGGAGCTAGCGTCGGGCGATATCGGCAAGGGTAAGCCGGCCCGCGGCAAGGTCCCATAGATCCTGCCCAATTTCTACCAACGCCGAATCGTGCCTGGAACGAATCCGAATTCGCACATGCCCATCGTGTATCGCGGATTCAGCGATCTCAAAACCTTGTTCCTTGAGAACCACCAGTGCCGGCTCGATACTCGCATTTTCCATCCCACTACCTCTCGTTTGGCATACAGGAAAAAAGGGGTGACGTCCACAAGGCGAAGCCACCCCATCGGCGTTGACGCTCCTTGACCTCCGAGGGAGCATTCATCGCCCGTGCGGTTATTGTGGTGCGTTCACCCTGCTGGCGCGATAGGCCAAAAGTGCCACCAGTACTAAACTTTCCCTCCGTCGATGAGCACTTGTATCGCGACGCAAAGCGCTGTGCCGCCAGCAGGATTGGTCTGCAACGGCGTGCAAATCGGGAAATTGTCTTTGCCGAATGGTGATCATCGCTCGACGTCCAAGTTGAGCGGGCGAATCGGACCCTGTGACAGCTAAATGAAAAACATAGTACGGAAGCACTTGGAGCGTGGCTAACGGCCGTCTACTGCATCCGGCACGCTTCACTTCGACGACTTGCCGACCTTACGTCCAAGTGGACAGTTCGCTTACTGAGTGCGTTTGGGCTAGCTGCACCGTACTCCCTAATTCAGTACTTCCAGGCGATTGTTCTGATTTCTCGGAACTTATATCTTGGGCTCGCCGGTGCTAAAAACACTTCAAAGAAGGCGTAAGCGAGCAAGCGCGGGGGCGACGCTTTCGCCCCTTTTTTCATGACTACATACTTCTGAGGAGAAACAAGATGAAAAAGTTACTTTGGATTTTGACACTCGCAGCAGCTTCTATGCAGATGGGTTTTGCTCAAGATTCACTGAGTCCGTATCTATCGAGCCTGACACCAGCACCAGAAAACAACGCGGCAAATTTGTCCGCGTTCATTCAGGGTTTTGGTGGTGGCTACAATCCGAACATCGTTTCTATGCCCACGCCCAGCACGCCAATGGCGGTCGCGCCGATCACCGCTACAAGCGCACCCACACAAACGGCTGCTTCGTGGTCGCTGCCCGCTACCAGTGTTGTGCGCTCGACGGGGGTTGCTTCGTGGTCGCTGCCTACTCGCATCGGTACGCAGTTAAAACTCTCATCCAAGGCCGCAACAATAATTTCACACGTCCAGATCAAGGCTGTTCCCCGCGCTCGAACCGGCGCGGCGCTGCGTAAGTAGTACCATACAGGTCGCATCGCTTAGGTCGCAAGCCCGACGATATCTCGCGGGGTGCGCACTTTTGCGCAAGCGCAGGCCAAGGGTCCTTAGAGGCTATCAACTGGATCTGCCCGTGCCACTCCATTTACATAACTAACGTGCGTTTCAACTGGTCAACGATGCCTTCCGCCGCTTCAGCTTCGTTTAAGGCGGAGGCCCTGCCGCACGGCCTCACCGCCGATGGGCAGGTTGCAGCGGACGGTCACCCTCCGTTGGCATCTTTCTGGCGGCTGCGGATGCGATCCTCGTGCGTGATCGTGGCCACACGGCGGGGAGAGCCGCTCAGGAAGGTTCGCCGCGCGGGAAGGGCGTCCAAGCCTCCCTCAAGAAGTCCTTAGCGCGTCCCGCTTGCCAATTTTCGGACT
>Ga0181536_10003559_pt1 | contig 16934 bp, 10 predicted proteins | sample PEATcosm2014_Bin_41_FD_121105 | JGI IMG/M metagenome (GOLD analysis project Ga0181536, IMG submission 121105) | Peatland microbial communities from MTU Mesocosm Facility, Houghton, MI, USA - PEATcosm2014_Bin17_60_metaG | ecosystem: Environmental > Terrestrial > Soil > Wetlands > Peat | place... | reverse complement strand
GCCCTTGCGGTTCTTGTCAAAAGGCTGGCAGCGTTCCGGCGCGATGGCCCCGAGACGCGCGAAACCCATGTATGGAATGCGCGAAAAAGCATCCGACCCGCCGGCGAGCATCATATCGACACGGCCGCTGCGAATCTGGTCGAAGGCATATCCGACTGCGTAATTACCCGCGGCACAGGCGTTCGGAATCATGATGGCCGGTCCATGCAGCCCGAACTCGATGGCGACGTGGGCCGGAATGACATGGCACGGGTAATGTCCAAAAACCTCGGCGGGCGCGGAGGTGCCGTTCTTCTTCGCGTCGTTATACTGCTCGACAAAGAGTGGCTCGCCGGACGTTGTGCCCATCGAGACGCCGACCCGCGAGCGCGTCATGCTGTCCAGATCGACTTGCGCGTCCGCCAGCGCGAGTCGCGCCGCTCCGATGGCCATTTGGGATGCGCGTCCCATGGAATCCGGCTTCTGGCACCGGAGATGGTCCTTCGGATCGAAGTCGGGTACTTCCGCACCTATATGGACCGGGAAGGCCGACGTATCGAACGAAGTTACCGGCCGTATTCCCGACTTACCTGCGAGCAGGGCGGTCCAGAATACATCCTTCCCCGTGCCGATCGGGGAAACGACGCCGATGCCGGTAATGACGACTCGTTTCATCCGGCCGCGGAATTCGATCGGAGGGCAAGCCAATGCTCGACCATGGCGACGGATTCGTCGACATTATGCGCTTTGCCGAACTCTTCTTCCGGTATATCGATGCCGAACTTGCGGTCCACCGCGATCATGATTTCCATGGCCATCAGCGAATCGATGCCGAGTTCGTCGACGAAATGCGCTTTGTCGGGTATCTCTTCCGGTTCCCGTTCCGTAACTCTGGCGATCAGATTTTTGACTTCAGCCCTGATCTGGTCGGTCGTGTATGTCACTTCGGGCATGGATTAAGTCGTCCCCCTGTTTTTCTGTTTTAGTCCAGCGGGCGCAGGATTTTCAGCGCCGGCCGGGTGTTGTATTTTTCCTGATACTCGCGATGATAAGCATCGTCGGGATAGCGCTCACTCGGCGGATACGGATACGCGCTCATGGCATGAAATGGCAGCGGGGCCACGGACGTGGAGAATGCAGTGTTGGCGTCGGCGTCCTTCGCCCAGCCATCGACCAGCAAGAGAAAATCGCGCTTCCATCCCGATTTCAGCACAGGGAAGGCGGCGGGGTCGAACAGGAGCCGCATCTCGTCGCCGGAGCCCATAATAACGGGCCTGTCGTCGGCGGACAAGAGCAGTTCGCGCACATCGCCATACCGCGTATAGAAACCCGGCGTGGGATTCCACTGCGAAACGGGCGCGACCTCGTCGTAGAGAAAGTTTTCGGGCTGCTTGCGCTCCGGATCGATGACAGATTTCGAAAATCCTCGAAAATGCAGTTCGGCGGCGTGCGCGTCGGCACGGGTAAGAACCACTGGTGGCGCGGCTGGTTCGTCGCTCAGAAAGATCTCATCCCAATAAACACACAGGTTCGTAACAATGCGAACCTCGCGCGAAGCGGACAGGAACTTGCCGGTGAGATCGACTGAAATGGTTTTCGGTTTGCCGGCCGGAATGCCCATGTCTTCGATGACGGTGCGCCACTTTCCCGCGGCATCCTTCACCTGCAGGTAGGGCATGATCAGGCCTTCCCTGCTCTGTTGGGAAGCCTGCCGGAACGTGCTGCCATCGGCCCAGTCAACCCAGCCGCTGAGGATCAGCACCGCGCGGTTGGCGGGTGCGGCTTTGCCGAAGTCCAGATCGAGATGGTGAAGTTGCGCGACGCCGCCGAAATCGCGTTTGAAGCCGTCGGGATACTGGCCGTCCTTATGCAGCAACTTCGGAAGCACGTCGCGTCCTTCGTCGTCTCGCGCAGTCACGGGATGCACAGGCTTTGAGACGCCGAACAGACGAAACTCCGGGAACGGCGGAGATTTGAATTTGTCGTTCGTATAGATGGCGACACCGGACGGATGATCGACCGCAATCAAACGGACCTGATCGATGTATGAGACTTCGCGAAGTTCTTCGGAGATCCGGATCTCATACTGGCCGTCCTTCGGCACCATCGCTTCCCCCGGTATCTGCACATACTCGTCATGATCCACCGGGAAGTAATTGCCATCGCCGGAACTGGCGCCCAGAGGAGCGACGCCGAGAACGTCCGTAAGAAAGTGAAAATCCTTACCTGTCCACGTGAAAATCATGGGGCAGGAACCCGACAGTCTCTGCGCCTCTTTATAGAGGTGCGCGCCCACCGGCTGATGTATTTCGTTCTGAATCAGCCCGTTTGGCCAGGTGATGCGAACGGTATCGACCTCGCGATATCGATCCGGCAAGCCAAAAACAATCGGCACTCCGCGATAGGTCTGCTTCTGGTATTGGCTGCCCGCTTTGACTTCGATCTTCGCGCCATAAGCCAAGTGGATGTTCTTCACGCCTGCTAGCGTCGCCAACAGCCCGCCATTGCCCGGAGTCGTATTCGTTGCCACGACGACATTTGGTCCGTCAAGCGCAGCCACGCTCGCACGGGTTCCGCCGAAATCGGCGCTCAGCATGGCGTACGGCTGCGCGGGCAATGCGGCCTTTCGCGCCTGGAACGTTCCCTGCCCCTCATTCCGGTAAACGGTTCCGGCCGCCGCAAGATCGAACGTGCCGCGATTTTCGAAATCTGCAATCGCGACCGCACCGTTCGGAGCCGGGAGCTCAGGCGATTTCACAAAACCGCCCGGCCGATTCCAGGCCACGAATACGCTCGACGGCGTCGAGACCACGAGATCGGTAGCGCGGTCGTTATCCATGTCGGCGGCCAGCACGGCTTTCGCGCCAGCCGGAATCGCGGGGAGATCCTGTGCTTCGTATTTGCCGGTCAGCCGGTCGCGATAGAGAACGCCCGGACGATCGGCGTAAGCCACGGCGAAGTCCACCGCATCGGTGTCGGGCACCAGATCGAATGTTACGCCGCTGACGGCCCGACCGGCCACGAACGGGAACGACTTCGTCTCATCGCTGAAACCCGCGGCGCCGTTATTGCGCATCAGAACGGAATGATCGCCCAGCAGGACAAGGTCAAGATCGTAGTCGTGATCGTAATCGATCCAGACCGCGCCGGTGTAGTTGCCCGCCGGCAGCGCCACCGCCGATTTTGAAAATCTGCCCTTGGCGTTGGTCCACAGTTCGGCTCCCTTTCCGGTGACAATGACAAGATCCGCCAGTCCGTCGTTGTTGTAGTCGCCGGGAACAATCGAAACGATATCCCTCACGCCGGCGAGTCCCGCGTCGAACAGCTTCGATCCGGACTGGAACACCTGCACACTGTTCGGAGACCAGGCGATCAGATCGGCCACTCCGTCGCCGTCGACATCCGCAACGGCGATCCCGCCTCCGGCGCCGAGATTGTCAGACAGCTTCTCCGTCCGGAACTGAAGGTCCGCTGCCGGGGTAGATGACGCGGCAGGGGCTTCCGCCGGGTCGTATATCTCCGCGTAGAAACTCCAGTCGAGGTCCTCCGGAACGGCCGCGCCGGCCTGGCGCTTGCGGATCTCCTGGAAGATTGTGTTTTCGTGCGCCGCGTCTTCCGGACGGCTCTGACGCCAGGCGTTGTAAAGCGCGAAATGCGGACCCGCGAGATTGGGATTGTATTTCTCGCTGAGCTCGAACTCCTTCACAGCAGCATCGGGCTTCCCGCTGAGGCGGTAAAGATAGCCGAGATTGTAGTGGGACACCGGTTCGTCGGGAACCAGGCGGACCATCCCCTGGAACTGTGCAATCGCCTCGTCGTATCGAGAGTCCTTCTTGAAGGCGATGCCGAGATTGAACCAGGTGTGCGGAATCTTCGGATCCTGCTTCTGCGCCTTCTCCAGTTCCGCGATGCCTTCCGGCGTTTTTCCGGCGTGAAGGAGCGCCAGACCGTAGTTCACGCGCTCGCGGGCGGAATTCGGCGCCAAATCCAGGGCTTTCTTGAACTGCTCCACCGCCTCGTCATGTGTCGTTGGGTTCTCAAAAAGCGCCTTACCGAGATTTCGAGCCTGCGCCAGACGCTCCGCCGTCCCCGCATCGGCCTGGAAGCCGAAGACGAGCACGGCGGCGGCGGCCACTGTCAGAGCGGCGGCCAGAAGCGTGGGCACCTTCGTCATCAGCGCTGGATGCCTTTCCCTTCAGTAATCTTGTTGATCTTGTTCATCGCCACGCCATCGATCTTTTCCACGAGACCGCTTGGCCAGTGAATCTGGACACTGTCGATCTTCGAGGCCTTACCGATTCCAAAGTGCGCACGCTTCGAACTTTGGCCTGCGTAGCCGTTGCCGCCATCGATTTCGCGGATCTGAGTAAGTCCGCCCGCCGTGAGTGTAATGCGCGCGCCGATGGCGTCGCGATTCGACTTCGTTCCAGTCAGTTTGAACTGAACCCAGTTGCCAATACCCTCGGAAACTCCGTGATAAAACAGCGACGGCTGGTCGGCGTTCGTTTGATAGATATCGAGCCTGCCATCGTTATCGAAGTCCGCGATGGCGATACCGCGGCCGTCGAGATCGTTGTCGACGCCCGCCTCCGCCGAGATTTCCTTGAATGCCTGACCATCCAGATTGCGGAACATCTTTTTCTTTTGGTATCCGCTCCAGGTCATGTTGCCTATGTTGGGCCAGTTAGCCACATCGGTGAAATCGACGCCGGGCTTAGTGATCAGGTCATTCAGCAGCACCGGAATGTAGTTCTCTTTACCCGCAGAGCGGAGACCGTTGACGACAAAAAGATCCTGCCAGCCATCGTTGTCGAAGTCCCCGAACTTCGCGGCCCAGCCCCACAGCGTGGCGCAGGTACCGGTCTCCTTCGAGACATCGGTGAAGGTGCCGTCGTGGTTGTTGTGCCACAGCATATTACATTCCTTCATGTACTCGTCGGTGATGTTGGTGACATAGATATCGAGCCAGCCGTCGTTATCGTAGTCCGCCACTTCCGCGTTCATGCCCTTCCGGGTATCGAAGCCAGTCGATTTCTCAGTGGCATCCCGAAAGGTGCCGTCGCCGTTATTGAAGAAAATACGGTCGGTACCGTAGTCGCACGCCAGATAGACGTCCTGAAATCCGTCGTTATTGAAGTCGCCGTGACCCAGATCGAGCGTCCAGCCCGTATGTTTGCCGAAGCCCGCCTTATCGGTGACGTCCGTAAAGGTTCCGTTGCCGTTGTTGTGCCAGAGAGTGACTCCGCCGCCATTGATGGCGTTGTCGAGGTCATTGGGCAACACATGAGGATCTTTCAGATCGAGCAGGTTCTCCGGCTTAAAGTAGTTCCCGAACATCACGTCCAGGAAACCGTCATTGTCGTAATCGAATGCGATGACCGCGATGGTATTGCCAAACTTGTTGAAGCCCGCCGTTGCCGAAACGTCTTTGAACTTCCCGTTACCCTCGTTGTGATAGAGGATCGGCTTTCCGAAGCGCGCTACCAGAAGGTCTTCGCGTCCGTCATTGTCATAGTCGAACCACAGAGCGTCCGCGACAATCGACAGCGGATCGTTTCCGCCACCGACGCCGGCCTTATCGGTAACTTCGGTGAAGGTCAGATTGCCGTTGTTATGGAAGAGATGACTCTTCTTACCCTCGCCGGAATCGGTCACAAACAGATCGTCGAGACCATCGCCATCGTAGTCGCCGGCCGCGACCGACGCGCCCCCGGAAGTGAACATGCGAAGTACGTCGCCGTGCGGGCCGGCAAAGCGGCGCGTATGATGCTCGGTCCGTACGCCGGCCGCCGCGCCCACCTCCACGAAGCGAATCTTCGCCACAACGGCGTCGGCTGCAAACACCACGAGCGGTACTGCAAGCGCGATGGCCACAGCAGTCTTGAAAGCTTTTCGCGCGAACCTTTCGGTTGTCATTGAGTCATCCAGAGTTCGCGGAGATTGGTGTCAACTCGCTTATTGGGGTCCAGCACGTTGTCGATGTAGTCCTTCAGCGCGTCGCCATCCCTGGCCAGGCGATCCTTCAGTGGCGTGCTGTCCGGGAACTGCGCGGCGCCTTCCTTCCAGATCGCGCGCGCCTTATCCAGGTTGTCGGTCTTCCAGTAAGCGTCACCCAGTGAAATGTAGACGCGGACGTGATAGCTCTTCTTGCCCTCCGCCTTCTGCATAGCGTAGGCTTTCTCCAGGTCGTCCAACGCCAGAGGAGCCCGGCCGAAAATCCTCGGCCAGTACAGATAGCTGTTGCCGCGTGTATATAAGGCGATCCAGGTTGACTTCAGCTCAATCGACTTTGTGAAGTAACCCAGCGCATTGTTGGCCAGAATGACCTGCGTGATCGAGCCTGCTGCCGGGATTTTGTCGACATAGCTGAATCCGTAATTCAGAAATGCATTGCTGGCCTTCGGATTGGCCTCTGTGAGTTTTCCGAAAAAAGCGATCTCGCGGTCGAAATCGGCGGGACTCCCTTCTTTGGGATGACCCGCGATCGCCTTCTGAATCGTCGCCTGGCGATACTCGCTGGCGTTTCGCAGATTATCGGGATCGGCGGTCAGGGCTTCTTCGAAAGAACCAAGCGCACTGTCGAAATCTTTCGACGCGAGCGCCCTCTCGGCTTTATCGAAAGCATCGTCGGCGCCCGTCATCGGCGACGCGAGAAGCAAACATACCGGGAAAAGCCGTGCTGCCAGGCAAGCGAACGTGCGGCGGCTCATTTCGTTTTCGTCCCCTTCCCTTCCACAATTTTTTGAAGCTTGTCGGCTACGAGACCGCTGAAAACTTCGCGTTGGCCGGTTGGCCAGCGCACTTCAACCCGATCGATCTTCGAGGATTCGCCCAAACCGAAGTGAATACGGTTGCTGGACTGTCCCGCAAAGCTGTTGCCCCCGCTGATGAACTGCAGCCGGGTCATGCCGCCGGCGGTCAGGCGGACCTGAGCGCCCACGGCAGCCCTGTTCGATTTAGTTCCTTCGAGACTGAACTGCACCCAATGCGGGCCGGCAGGCATGGTGTTTCGGTAGAGATACGGCTCGGAGTTGGCATTGGCGACAAACAGATCCAGTCTGCCGTCGTTATCGAAGTCCGCCACTGCGACACCGCGCCCGTCGCGGGTCGAGTCGACCCCGTGCTGTGCCGCCACGTCTCGAAACGATTGGCCGTGCTCGTTATGGAACAGCTTCTTTTTCTCGTATCCGCTCAGGCTCTTATTCCCCATGGGCGGCCAGTTGCGCGCGTCGGCTAGATCGATTCCCGGCTTGACGATCATCGAGAATATGTCCGGAACGTAACTTTCTTTTCCGGCGGACACCCAGCCATTCACGACGTAGAGATCCAGCCAGCCATCGTTGTCGAAGTCGAAGAACTTCGCCCCCCAGCCCCAGCCGGTTTCGGCCGTGCCGGTTTCCCGGGAAACGTCGGTGAAGGTCAGGTTTCCGTTGTTATGCCAGAGAAAATTCCCTTCGCGCATGTAATCGTCGGTGATGTTGGTGACGTAGATATCCAGCAGGCCGTCGTTATCGTAGTCGCCCCAGTCGACATTCATGCCCTTTTTTGTGTCGAACCCGATCGCCTTTTCGGTGATGTCGGTAAAAGTGCCGTTTCCGTTGTTGTGAAATAAGTGGTCCGTACCGAAGTCGCAGGCTACATAGAAATCGTCGAAGCCGTCGTTATCCATGTCGCCATGGCCCATATCGAGTGTCCAGCCACTCAGCGCAACACCAACCTTGGCGGTCACGTCTGTGAAGGTCCCGTTGCCGTTGTTGTGGTAGACGGTGACGCCGCCGCCATTATTCGCCGTTTCGAAATTCTCGGGGAAAAACCGCGGCGAATCCGGCTTAAAGATGTTAATGGGCTGGAAATAAGAACCCACAAAGAGATCGAGCTGGCCGTCGCGGTCGTAGTCGAATGCGATCGCCGTGATGGCGTTGCTGTAGCGGTCGAGCCCGGCCTTTTTCGTTACGTCGACAAACTTACCGCCGCCGAGGTTTTCGTAAAGCTTGCTGTGTCCGAAGCGGACTACGAACAGATCGGGCCGTCCGTCGTTGTTGTAATCGAACCAGAGCGAATCCGCCGTCGCGTTCTGGTCGTCGTTGTCGTCCGCCACGCCGGCCTGATCGGCCACGTCGGTAAACGTAAAGTTGTGATTGTTGTGATAGAGGTGATTCTTCCCGCCCAGCTTTGAGTCGGTGACAAAGACGTCGTCATAGCCATCGCCATCGTAGTCGGCGACCGAGGCGGATGCCCCCAGTGCGGTATAGCCCGCCATGATCTTCGCGTAGGGATTATCGAAGGATCGGTTCGTGTGTTTTTGATTCACGCCCGCTTCCTGTGTCACATCCTGAAACCACCGGCCGACAGCGGCGTCCGCCAGCAATGCCGCTCCGCCAGCCAACCCGCACGCCACTGTCGCGAGCAAAACTCTCTTCATTTTGCGGCCTTCAGGTAATGCTTCTCCGCAATCCTGTTGACACCCTCGGTGATTTCGACGATCCGGTCCGCCGCCACGTTTTTAAATGTCTGCACTGTTCCCGAGCGCGGCCACTTCACCACCAGCTCGTCGACCGACGTCGCGTCACCGATCCCGAAATGCTGCCGAAGCGAGCTCTGCGAAGCGTAGCCGTCGCCTGCCACCACTTCGCGCATTTGCGGTTTGCCATTGACCTTGATTGACACGCGCGCGCCGACCGCGTCGCGATTCGACTGCACTCCCACGAGCTCTATCTGTATCCAGTGTCTCGACGTGCCGATTTCGTTACGGAGCAGCGCATGTTTGTCTGTCGACGCCGAAACCGCGATGTCCATCGCGCCGCGATTCCAGAAGTCGGCCACCGCAACGCCGCGAGCGTTCAGCAGCAGATCGTTTCCGGCCGCGCGGCCAATTTCCTCAAAGCTGCCGTCCCCGCGGTTGCGCAGATAGCGATTGTGCTCCCAGCCATGCCAGGACGTATGACCGAAGTGCGCCGGGTCGAAGAAAATACCCGTCTTATACAGCTTCTGTTCCGTGACAACGTTGTTCAGGAAGTCCAGTTCAATTTCCGTATCGCGATCGTTGTAGACCCAGCCATCGGCGGCGAAAATGTCCTGCCAGCCGTCATTGTCGAAGTCGGCGAAGCTGGCGCCCCAGTACCAGCCCGGAGGGTTCGCATGCTCTTTCACGGTCGTATCTTCAAAAGTCCCGTCACCGCGATTTCGCAAAAGGGTATTACCGGAGGCCATATCCCTGAACACTTTGACGAAGTCGGTACCGGACTGCCGGAATATCTGCATATAGAGCGGCATGTCGGTTTTCCAGACGCCTTGCCGCCAGCAGTCGATCATGTAACGGCCGACGGTTGGCCAGTCGGCGTACCAGGCTTCATCCGACCGGATGTTCGTGGCGTAGATATCCAGTTTTCCGTCATTGTCGTAATCGGCGAAGCTCGCGCTCATGCCCGCGCCATAGGCGAGGGTGCCGCTTTCGACCGTCACATCCGTGAACGTGCCGTTTTTGTTATTGCGGTAGAGGGTCTTGCGCCCGAAGTCGTTTACGACATAAATATCCGGGTAGCCGTCGTCGTTGTAATCACCGAAAACCGTCCCGAGACACAAACCCGTGTCGCCGACTCCGGCTTTCTCCGTGACGTTGGTGAATGTGCCGTCGTGATTGTTGTGATACAGCTGATTCGGTTCTCCGTTCCGTGCATAGAAGGTCGTCGGAATGTCCTTCCGCGGATCGAGATAGCGCCCGACATAGAGGTCGAGATAGCCGTCGTTGTCGTAGTCTCCCCACGACGCGACGGTCGTGCAGCAGTCGTCTCCGATACCCGACTTCGCCGTTACGTCCGTGAAAGTGCCGTCGTGATTGTTATGAAAGAGCTGGTTGTGCTTGAAAGTGCGGCTGACGAACAGGTCCTTGTAGCCGTCATTGTCGTAATCGGCGAACACCGCCACACTCACACCGTCGAGTCCGGCCAGCCCGGCCTTCGCGGTGACGTCTTCGAACTTGCCATTGCCCAGATTGCGGAACAACTTCGATTCCACACCGTCCGGAATGAACAGATCGTAGAATCCGTCGTTGTCGAAATCCACCGCCGAAATACCCGCGGGACCGTAGCGGATCATCGCAAACCGCAGTTTCTGTTTCAGAAATTCAGGGTAGTACCGATTCGTGAAGTCGATGCCGGCATCGTGACCGACATTCGTGAAATGGGGCTTATCGCCGATATAGCGATCGCCTTCCGCGAGCGACGAGGACGTAATTTCGAGGCCGTGAGAACCACCCTCGCGGAACGCCATATTGAAATAACCGCGATCGATTCCCGCATACGCCGCGCCGTGCGGGGTCCCGATCAGCTCGAAGCGAACACGCGCTTTCAGATCGTCCTTCGAATCCCACTTGTCCATCCGGTCGAGGTGGAGCGCAAGTTCGTCGATCGAATCGAACGATCCGAGATAGCTGCGCCACTCGTCTACCGCAAAGCTCTTTCCGCCTGTCGCGCCATCGCTCGAAAACAGAAGCCGGTGAATGCCATCGCGTAACTCGAACGGCTTCATAGTGTTCAGGCCCAGAGACGAACCACTGAACTGCGCCCCATAATAAGTGCCGACGGCGTCGAAATCCTTCGCTTTCAGGGCATGGGCGAAATTGACCAGATCTTCCCTGACCTGCTTACCGTTCTCGAAGAAGCGGCTTCCGGCCGAATCGATGTACGAAACCGAGCCTGCGCCCAGGATGCCCAGAGAGACGAAAGGCACCAGGCCCCAATAAACAATTTTTGCGTGTTTCAAGGTTCTATTGTACCTGTGAGTTTTTCCGCCCCGCACGTTTCAGCACATTCCGTGATCCTGCTGAATTGGACGGAAAAGTACGCACGAAGGCGTTTATGTTTCAATGATTACCTGAGCGGCATGGCTGCCGACACTCCTGACGGCATCCGTTTTTTCGCGTCGTTTGCCAGTCTTATAGAGGATGTAGAGCAGGACAGACCCGGTCGACATCGCCGCCGCTGCGAAGATCCATTCGGTCCGCCCGCCGGCTGTTTGCTGCAGGGTCCAGAGAAACTGGAAGATGCATAACCCGGCCACGAAATAGAGCACCCGGACGCGAGGCAGCCTGCGCGCCAGCCATGTTCCGACGGGAACCATGAAAATCACCACGGGGCCGGCCGCCAGCCAGTTCATCGCCGTTTGCCGGTCAATGTCGCGAATCCAGACGTGCAGTGCGGCCGCTTCGAGGGAAGACAGGCCACAGGCGGCAACGGCCGTCGGGATAGCAATCCTGAGATCCGTGCGATAGACCAGAACCAGCACTGCGTAAACACACATCTCAACGCCGACACCGATGATCGATGCCAGCGTTCCGCCAACGATTCCCGCTGCTAGTCCGATGAGTACAGTGCTCACATTGGATAGTGGTCCCCTGCCATGCAGTCCGCAGATTTCGATATTGCGAAACAGGGTCAGGAGGCCGAAGCTCATCCAGAGACAGGCGAACAGCAGCTTCACGAGACTGCTCTGCAGATGTGGAGCGATCAGAAACGTGCCCAGCAGGAAACCGATCGCCGCCCCGCCAACACTTCCCGCCAGGAAACGAAACGCCAATGGAATCCTGCGTCCGATCATCATCAGGAACGACGATGTCGAACCAAGAGCCTGAATGATGAGGGCGAAATTGCGCGCATTCGCAGGATTTTGCTTAAACACGAGCACAAGGATCGGAAACGCTACCGTACCCCCGCCCATGGGAGTAGAGCCCGCGACAAAAGCCCCGGCGATCATCACCAGCGACATACGCCAGTGCGCTGCGATTTCCCGCCAGAAGTGAAATCCAAATGCAACAACGGACCAGATGGCAAAAAAAGCGATGACGTACACCTGCCAATAACGCATAGGATTCCGCCGGTCAGTTCGCTGTATCGAATCGGAGGCGGAGTCCACCGGCTTAGTGTCGTTCATTTCACGCTGAACATCAAATTCGCAAAGAATAAAGGATAAGGTGGCGTGAAACCGGCAGGCGGAACCGCCTGCCCCACAAATGCACCTGCACTTGTATTGTGTGGCGAAGGCGGTTCCGCCTGCCATCTGCTATTCATATCTGAAGCTGGCGTGAAATCCAGGATGGATCGGGAATCTCAGCGGCAGGGTGGCGATCGGTCCCGATTGCAGGGAGTGTCCGTCAAACAGCAGAAATTCTCCGCGATTCTCCGCCGGGAGTAAGTGCTCAACGATCACCACGCCGTCGGCCGGATTCCCGGGATTCGCAACGTAAATGGGCTCTCCGCCCAGATATTGACCCCGCGGTGCGGCCCAGCCATCGCATATCGTGCCGGACTGCCACGATCCGCGAAGAACCCGATCGAAGAATTTGCGCCCCGGCCGTCCGAAGGCGCCGATACCCAGCATCCAGAACTCTTCGCAGGCGCTGCCGGCGCGATGCACGTCGATCGCGGGGAAATCCGGGGATAATTCGCAGACCATTGTGAACTTATTCCGGATGGAACGCGTTTCCAGATCGATCACATACCGGACCGGCCGGCATGGCGGAGCGTTCGAGAATAAATCCGGAATCGGCTGGTATTCGGGATAAATCGGCTTATCCATTTCGAGGACGTCGACGGTTATCGTGCTGCCGTCTTCGAAACAATTAATAAGATGCAGACAGTACCTCGGCTCGACTTCCACCGTGAACGCGGCCGCTGTCTTCGACGTACGCGGAGCGACCATAATACGCGCTCCCTTCTCCGGCGCCCACACGAGCGATTCCATCACGGATAGACCCTGCTTCAGAAATCGCTGAAAGTCCATCAGCAGGGGGCTCAGATAGAATACGCCTGCATTCGCCGTGTAACCAAAATCATGCACCGCATGCTGATGCTTAAGAGGGTGTCTGCGGCGCCGCAGGAGTTCGCCGGATGTTTCGAACTCATAGACATTCAGCATTGGCTCGGTAGCAGAAAAGGAGATGCCGAAGTTCAGCAGATGGCCCGTAACCGGGTCGCATTTCGCGTGTGCCGCGAAGGGGCTCACCTCGTTGAGGCTCCCGCGGAAATCGTATTCTCCCCGGGTTTCCAGGGTGGCCGGATCGAGTTCCACGGGGACGCACTGCTCCCCAAAGGCCAGGAGTTTGCCCGCCCAGGGGTACACGCTGACATTGACCGGCGGTTCCAGCATCACGTTGCGCAGGAGCCGGTCGCCCGGAAACGATGTGCCAAACCCGCGATAGAGAAAGCGTCCCGCTGCTTCCTCATCTCGCAGTTTCCGAGTCCGAACGAAACGGCTGGTGAACTTTGCGCCGTCGGAGAAGAAACGCAGCGAACACACCATTCCGTCTCCGTCCAGCCAGTGCTTCACGCGCTGCCCGGCTCTTTCAAAACGGGCCGGGCCGTTCACATAGTAAGAACCGCGCAGCCAGGGCGGGACAGATCCGGTAACACCGGAAATCGCGTACGAGGTCTCCGAGGCATCGAACAGGAAACATCGTTCGAGGAAAGGAGCGGCATCCACCTGGGTTTCAACGCTGTTGATTTCAACGCTCAATTGTTTCGTACTCCGGAACCGCGGTCTCGCCGATAAAACTTTCCATAGCTAACGGGTTCAGATTCCATTGATAGATGCCATCCGATTCTGCGTGACGCGCCCAGGCCTCGCGCATCTTTGCCGGGTCGAACATCGTGTCGCGAAGTTTGAGGCTCGCCACGAACGATGCGTTCAAAAGTACCCGCTTATCGCCCAGCACGACGGCATGCACATGGGCGAGAACGTATCGGGTAAATTCTCTCATCCTCTCGACGTGCATATCGAGAAGGCTCTCGGCCTCCTCGCACGTCAGCCCGACCTCGTAAAAATGTTTCTCGGACATGCGCAGCGGTTCCATATCGTAGAAATCGATATGAACCGCTTCCGCCAGCACCGTGCGGCCTTTCTCTTTCTTCCACAGGAAATAATCGCTGAGAAATTTCTGCAGGTTGCGGTTCACCGGCCCGAAAAACGCAAACCTTCGCAGGTAAGACTGCATGAATTTTCGATTCGTGAATAACTGGTTGACGAACGGAACGACGTAGAAACCGAAATACAAAGCCAGCTCCCACGTGTATTTCAGGGTCAGAGTTTCCGGATCGCCCAGGCAGTTATAACTTGTGGAATACGACGGCACGTAGGCCTCGTACATAATCCTCATCACCTGCTCGTAGAAGGCGCACTTCGATTCCAGATCCGCGTTGTCGCTCTGAACGGCATCCACGATCAGCGTGTTGTAGATCGCGATGAGGTCGCTGCCCGGACTGTAAAGAGGATCGGAGAACCGGCCCGCTTCGCCCGTCATTGCCCAGCGCGCCGGGTTGATGGTCTGCTGCGCATCGTACGAAAAATCGATCAGCCGCCCCTCGTCGATGACTTTTCGCTTCGGAATGTCGGCCGCAAAAATAGGCCACTCGCGGCAGACCCATTGCAGCATTTTGCGTGCGTTCGCCACTTCTTCCGGCTTGATGGCCGCGTGATCGTAAACCAATCCGAGGCTCGTCATGCCATGCAGCGGAATGACCCAGAACCACCAGCCTTCCCCACAAAAATGATTCGTGGCGAGGAACAATGGAAAATTTCCGAGCTTTTGGCGCTTCCGGTGTACGAGCACTTCCGCATGCGTATGACTGGTGAGCTTCTCCGGATTGATCTGGCCTTCCACCCAGCACCAGGTGGATCCATGACGAATGCTGTTTTTCTTTTCCATGGACAAGCTGCGCTTGAGAATGCCGGGGCGTCCGGACGCGTCAACGACCCAGTGGCCGGTCGCCTCCCCGCCATCGAACACGACCCTGTGATCGCCGCCGCTTTCCGAAAGTTCGACCCGGCAATTCTTAGCCCCGCCGATAAAACGGAAGCGCGGATTCGCGCGATTGATTTCCATCAGATGCGATTCGAGAACGTTCCGGTCCAGCTGGAATGTCGCCAGATTCGATTGGGAGCGAATCGAGGCCGACGACGTGTCTTCCCAGTAATCGTGGCGGCCGGAACTCGTCTTCCAGTGGAAGCGCAGATTGTACTTGAGGTAGTGATCGACCAGTAAATGCTCCTCGAGATCCAGCGTCTTCGAGAAGTAGTAGCCCCCCAGCTGCACCAGCGACTCGCCCACCTTCTGCGCCTTTCCCGGAGGATTCTCCTGCCGGTCCAGAACGAGAACCGTCTTATCGGTGTACATCAGCAGATGCCGGGCCAGACTCAGTCCCGCCAGCCCCGCTCCCGTGATCACGACGTCGTAATTCATGCCGCTACCGGCTCCGTTCGGACAGATACATCGAACCAGTCACCAAGATCCCCAGACCAACCACGCCCAGAACCACGAGAAAGAATGTCTCTTTGGTCTGCAGGTAAATTCCCAGAACACACAGCCAGATCGGGATTCTCACCAGCAGCGTCATGCGGTAGAGAATCGGATTCCCGTGCCGGATCACGGTCGCGACAACGATGCCGAGACCGATTAACAGCGAGCCCGAAAACTCGGGAAAGGCATCGGAGTATTCATGATTGGCGAAAAGCAGCTTCATGAACCACTGCGGGGCCAGTAACAGACAGAATCCCGTTGGAAAGAGATAGCCCGCCAGATAGAAGAGGCTGCGCCTCGTTTTCTTCATCTCTCCGTTCACGAATCCTCAGAGTGAATCCACATCTGCAATTGTTGCACCCCGGCACAGGTTTTCTTCGCATCGGGTCCTGGACAGACCAATACAAACATACTATTGATCAGCCTCGGAATCCCGGTGCATGATGATTGGAAATGACTTTGAAACTGTTCTGTGCCGCCCTTGTTCTGATTCCGACACTTGTAATCGATCCATCCCTGGAGGCGCAGGACACGTTTACGCCCATTCAAGTCGGCGGTTTTACCGTCACAGGCAGCGTCCGCGACCGCATCGAAAATTGGGGATGGTTCACGCCTAATACAGGCAATCCCAACTATACTTTCGACGGCAATACCATTCGTATGGGCATCAGCCAGAATGTCGACCGTTACGACTTGATGGCTGAGTTCGAAGTTCCGGTCCTGCTGAATTTGCCTTCGAATGCCGTTGCAACCGGAGTTCAGGGGCAACTCGGCCTTGGCGCGAGCTATTACGTCGCTAACAACAAAACATCCAATACGGCGATGCTGTTTCCAAAACAGGTTTTCATTCGCATGCATAAGGTGCTCGGAATGGACGGGAGCACTTTGCAACTTGGCCGGTTCGAATTTTTCGACGGCATGGAACTCAAGTCGGCGGATCCGACCCTCCAGGCGCTCAAGCGCGACCGCATCCAGCAGCGCCTGATCGGAACGTTTTCGTATACCGACGTCCTGCGCTCTTTCGATGGTATCCATTATGCGTACGACCAGCCGGGCGTAAACTACACACTCGTCGCCGCTGTACCCACGCGCGGCGTGTTCCAAGTGGATGGGTGGGGGTGGAACGATGTGGCTTTCGGTTATGCCTCCGCAACGCGGGATTTTTCCACACCCTCCGCCACGAGTGAACTCCGCCTCTTCGCCATTTTTTACGACGACTGGCGGCCTGTCACGAAAGTCGACAACCGCCCGGCCGCAGTCAAAGCCGCCGATCACGGCAACATTAAAATCACGACCCTCGGCGGGCATTATGTGGGCGACGTGAAAACCTCCGCCGGCATCTTCGATGTCATGGCCGAGGCCGCCGTCCAGGTTGGCGAATGGGGCGTCGAGCAGCAACGCGCCAGCATGGCGGACCTCGAAGCCGGTTTTCAGCCGAAAATGCTGCCCCGCCTCACGCCGTGGCTTCAGGCCGGATATTACTTCGGCTCGGGCGACAAAAACCCGAACGACAACACGCATGGCACGTTCTTCCAGCTCCTGCCCACGCCTCGCGCCTACGCGCGCTTCCCCTTCTTCAACATGATGAACAACGTCGACCGGTTCGGAATCCTTACGCTGCATCCGCACAAGCGTGTCACGCTTCACACGGAAGCCCACTCTCTGC
>Ga0181536_10003558_pt1 | contig 16935 bp, 15 predicted proteins | sample PEATcosm2014_Bin_41_FD_121105 | JGI IMG/M metagenome (GOLD analysis project Ga0181536, IMG submission 121105) | Peatland microbial communities from MTU Mesocosm Facility, Houghton, MI, USA - PEATcosm2014_Bin17_60_metaG | ecosystem: Environmental > Terrestrial > Soil > Wetlands > Peat | place... | reverse complement strand
CGCCGCTGGGCGCGGCCGGCCCGCGCGTCCGGAGCAGTGCGCTGGCCAGCAGGCCGGTGCCGCCGATGCCGCCGAGCTTGATGGCCCCGGTCGTCAGCTCTCCGTCCCGCAGCGCGCCGAGGTGGCCGCGGAAGCCCCGCCGGTCCCCCCTTCCGGCCAGGTCGTCGTACCCGCCGAAGGCAGCCGCGCCCGCGGCGGCGGCCAGCAGGGCCGCCTGGCTGCCCCGGTCCAGGCCGGTCGAGCTCAGCACGCCGGCCATGGCGCCGATCGCGACAGCAGGGCCCTCGAGCAGGGTGACCGGCTCGCCGCGGTGGTTGCGACGGGTCCAGCGGGCCGCGCCGCCCGGCGGCCGGCGGGCTGCGGCCGCGTAACTGAGCCGCGCGACCGCCGCCGACACCACCGCGCCGCGGACTCCTGCCCAGCTCACCTGCCACCCGCCTGCCGGGTGACCGTGGCGGACGGGGTGACCGACGGGATCGCTGACGAGCTGCCAGACGGAGTGGGTGCGGGACTTGGCGCCGTTCCCGGCGCGATCCCGAAGCTGGCCGCCGGGTGACCGGCCAGCAGTTCCGCGAGCGCCTGCGCGACGATGATCTGGCCCACCTCGGTGTCGGCATTATCCACCGTTGACACCTGCCCGCTGCCGCTGACCACCTCGTCGATGGCGCTGCCCGAGCCCGATCCGGCCACCGGTCCGGCCAGCACCGTTCCCCGTCCGCTCCCCTGCAGCTGGACGGCCATGGCGATCAGGCCGAGGTTAGCCGGACTGCTGTCACCGGCGGCCGGGGGCGTCGACGGGATCACCACGACGGCCAGTGTGGCCGGCGGCAGGGTCGTTCCGCCGTTCTGCGCGCTGACCTGCAGATAGCCCTGGTTCGCGAAGCCGCTGAGCACCTCCTGGCTTTGCGCGGTGGTCAGGGCAGGTGCGTCCTTGCTGACCACGCTGGCGGCGATCAGCTGCGCGGCCGCCTGCTGGCCCGCTATCTGCGCGTCCGGCGTCTGGCCGGGCAGGCTGACTCCGGCCGGCTTCAGCTGCTGAGCCAGCGTGCTGAGGGCCTCCTCGGTGGGCGCGGAGGTGTCGAAGAACTGCGAGCTGAGGTTCACCTGGCCGGTGACCGTCGCTCCCGCCTGGCCCAGCGCGGTCTTGATGCCGGAGATGGTCGAGCTGTCCGCGCCGGGCGCCGTCACCAGCACGGCGCTCTGGCCGGTCAGCAGGTGCGCGAGCAGGCGGGTCGACCCGGCCTGCGCGAACGCCTGATCCGCGTTGATCTGCTGCTGCAGCATGGCGTTCTGCTGGGTCAGCGAGTTGTTCTTCTTGGAGACCTCGCTGGCAGCCTTGCTCAGGAACGCCTCGGTGGCCGGCCTCAGCGCATTCGCGCCGACCGCGATGCCGACGGCCAGGGCCAGGAAGACCGCGATGATGGAGACCAGGTGATAGCGAAAGTCGATCACGAGAAGATTCCAGTTAGCCAGTGCCGCAGCTGGTCCAGCGCCACGCCGAGGTAAGAGAGGTAAGCCGAGCCCACGGGCAGCGACGTGACGGCGATCACCATGGTCACCAGCGCCGCGAGCGCGAGCAGGATCAGCGCCTTGGTGGAGATCCGGCTCTGGTAGAGCCGGCTGACCCCCTTGGCGTCGACGATCTTGTCGCCCACCCTGATCCGGGTCAGCACAGCGCTGGCCATGCCTGACCGGCCCTTGTCCAGGAACTCTACCAGCGTGAAGCGCATGCCCACGGCCACTATCAGGGACGCTTCGGCCTCGTCGGCCAGCAGCACGGCGACGTCCTCGCTCGTCCCGAGCGCCGGGCACAGCACCGATTCGAGCCCGAGATCCTGCACCCGCGGAAGACCGGGAGCATAGCCGTTCGGATAGGCGTGCACGACGATCTCGGCCCCGGACTTCAGTGCCCGGTCCGAGACCGAGTCCATGTCGCCGACGATCATGTCTGGCTGGTAGCCGGCGTCCAGCAGCGCGTTCGCGCCGCCGTCCACGCCGATGAGCACGGGCTTGAACTCGCGGATGTAGGCGCGCAGTGCCTGCAGGTCCTCAACGTGCCGGTATCCTCGCGCGACCACGAGCGCATGCCGCCCCGCCAGCTTCGTCCGGAGCTCGGGCAGCCGGATGCCCTCGATCAGCATCTCGGAGTCGCGGTCGATGTACTCCATGGTGTTGGCCACGAATGCCCGCAGCTGGCTGGCCAGGCCCTCCTTCGCCTGCGCCATGACCTCGGCCACCGATTCGGCAGTCTGGACCGTTCCCTTGGCCACGATGCTGTCGCCCAGGTACAGGGTGTCACCGTCCAGGCGGACTGACTGACCATCCTTGACCTGGTCAAATACTTCCGGCCCGGCGTCATCGATGAGCGGGATGCCGGCCTCGATCAGCAGTTCCGGTCCGAGGTTGGGGTAACGGCCGCTGATGCTCTGGGCGGCATTCAGCACGGCAGCCACATGGCACTTGATCAGCGACTCCGCGCTGACCCGGTCAAGGTCAGCATGGTCAATGATGGCGATATCACCCGAAGACAGGCGCTTAGTGATGCTCTTGGTCCTGCGGTCCAGGCGCGCCGTCGCCTGAATTCCGGGCAGGTCGCCTGACCTGGCCCGGCGAGCTGCGGTGAAGCCTCGGGCCGGTGCCTTCATGTGGGTAGTAATTTTGCCAGACTTGAGCCGCGCAGCGGCCATCGCGCGGCCATCCGAGCCGGTCAGGGCAGGTTAGCCCGCTCGGCGGCGGCAGCAGCCAGCAGCTCCCCGGCGTGCGCGCGGCCAAACTCGGAGTCCTCCAGGCCGGCCAGCATCCGGGACAGCTCCCTGACCCGTCCCTCGTCGTCCAGCCTGGTGATGCCGCTTCGCGTCACCGAGCCGTCATCCGCTTTCTCCACCACCAGATGGGTGTCGGCGAACGCTGCCACCTGAGGCAGGTGAGTGACGACGATCACCTGCGCCCGCCGGGCCAGCCGGGCCAGCCGCCGGCCGATCTCGACCGCGGCCTTGCCGCCGACCCCGGCGTCCACCTCATCGAAGACGAATGTGGGCACGGGATCGGCGCCGGCAAAGACGACCTCGATCGCCAGCATGACCCGGGACAGCTCGCCGCCGGATGCCCCCTTATTCAGCGGCAGCGCGGTGGCGCCGGGATGGGCGGCCAGCCTGATCTCGACCTCGTCGCCGCCGTGCGGGCCGAGTTCCCGGGCCGGGGCCACGGCCACGTCGAGACGCGCATGCGGCATCGCCAGGGCGGCCAGCTCCGCGGTCACCTCGGCCGCGAACCGCCCGGCGACCTCCCGGCGGGAGGCCGTGAGCTGAGCAGCCAGCTCCGCTACGGTCGCTGCCAGCGCGGCCTCCTGCTCACCGAGCGCGGCAATCCGCTCATCGGTGCTGTCCAGCTCGACGAGACGCAGGGCGGCGGACTTAGCCCAGCTCAGCACGGCGGCCAGGTCGCCGCCCTGAGCACCGCCGTCCGGCAGGTCCCGGGCGGGCGCCAGAGCGCCGTAGGCGCGGATCAGGCGCGCCAGCTCGGCGCGCCGTTCCTGGACGACGGAGAGCCGGACCGGATCCGCCTCGATCGACTGAGCGTAGGAGGCGAGCTCGGCGGCGACGTCCGACACCAGGTACGCGGCTTCGGACACCCGCGCCGCCAGTGCCGCCAGCGCCTGGTCGTGATGCGCCGCTGACTCCAGCGCCTGCCGGGCCGACGCCAGCAGCGTCGCCGCGTCCGCCGCCTCGTAGGACCCGCTGGCCGGATCGCCGAGCAGGGCCTCGTGCGCGCTCGTGGCCGCCGAGTGCAGGGCGTCCGCGTTGGCCAGCCGTTCTTCCTCGGCGAGCAGCTCGATGTCCTCGCCCTCGGCAGGCTCGGCCCGCTCCACCTCGGCTAGTCCCCGGCGGAGGTCGTCCGCCTCACGTGCCCGGTCGCGAGCCAGCGAGGTCAGCTCGTCCAGCTCGGCCCGCAGCTCCGCATGCTGCTGATAGGACCGCTGGTAGCCGGCCAGCAGCCGGCTCAGCGCGGGGCCGCCGAACTGGTCGAGCGCCTGCCGCTGGCGGCCTGGCCTGAGCAGCTGCTGCTGGTCGGCCTGCCCGTGCACAGCGACCAGGTCATCGGCCAGGTAGGTGAGCAGCGACACCGGCACGCCGCGTCCGCCGGCCGTGGCACGGGACCGCCCCTCGGCGCTCACCGACCGGCTGAGCAACAGCGTGCTGTCATCGTCGTCCAGGTCCCCGCCGGCATCGCTGACCTGCCGGGCGACCTCGCCGCCCGGCTCGACGCGCAGCCTTCCCTCGACCGTCGCGCGGTCGGAGCCGGGGCGAACCCGGGACGGGTCGGCGCGGCCGCCGAAGAGCAGGCCTAGCCCCGACACCACCATGGTCTTGCCGGCACCGGTCTCGCCGGTCACGACGTTGAACCCGCCGGACAGCTCCAGGACTGCCTCGTCGATGACGCCGAGCCCGGTGATCCGAACTTCCTCAAGCATCGCCGCCCGGCTCCTCGCCTCGCTGCCGTGCCGTCATCTCGAGCCGAGCACCGCCACGCCCGCGCCAGCCGGTGACCGGCAGGCCGAACTTCACCACCAGCCGGTCGGTGAACGTCGCGCCGATCTCGGCGGCATCCGCGCCCGCCCGCAGTCGCGCCAGCAGCACGGGCTTACCACCTCGCCGCACCTCGACGCGGGACCCGGGCGGGAGATCGACCTTACGACGCCCATCGCACCATAGAACTGCCCCGGATGTCGCTGTTTGAGCGCCTGCCATTCCGATCACCTCGGCCGCCAGCACGGACCGGGGCGAGACCACCATCGGCCCGGCGAACAGCGCATGCGCGCAGATCGGCACGAGCAGCAGCGCTTCTACCTCCGGCCAGACCACCGGGCCCCCGGCCGAGAAGGCATAGGCGGTCGATCCGGTCGGGGTAGCGAACACCACGCCATCGCAGCCCCACCGCGACAGCGGCCGGCCGTCCACCTCGGTCACCAGGTCGAGAACGCGCTCCCGTGCGGTCTTCTCGACCGTCGCCTCATTGAGCGCCCAGGTGGCCGCGACGGCAGTCCCGTTCACCCGCGCGGTGACATCGATCGTCATCCGCTCCTCGACGGCATACTCACGCGCCACCACTCTGTCGACGGCCGCCGCCAGATCCTCCGGCTCGGCCTCGGCCAGGAAGCCGACGTGGCCGAGATTGACTCCCAGCAGCGGCACGCCGGCCGGACGGGCCAGCTCCGCTGCACGCAGCAGGGTGCCGTCACCGCCGATGACCAGCACCATCTCGGCGCCGCTGGCCGCGTCCGGCGAGACCGGGGCGACCGTGGCGGTGGCCAGGCCGAGCTCGGCTGCCTCCGATTCGAGCACCCGGACGCCAATGCCAGCGGCGGTGAGCCTGGCCACGACCAGCCGGGTGATCCGCAGCGCAGCGGGGCGCCCGGTATGGGCAACCACCAGCATCGTCCGCTGGGCGGTCACTGCGGGCCCGCCAGGACGGCCTGCTGCAGGGCCGATGGGTCCAGCGGCGGCGCGCCACGGCGCAGCCACAGGAAGTACTCCACATTGCCCGACGGCCCGGGCAGCGGACTCGCGGTCACCCCGCGGACGCCCAGCCCGGCCTCGGCAGCGGCGGCGGCCACGGCCGCGGCGGACTCCGCCCGCAGCTGCGGATCCCGTACCACCCCGCCCGCGCCGACCTTGCCCTTGCCGACCTCGAACTGCGGCTTCACCAGCAGCACGAAGTCGGCATCCGGCGCCGCGCACGCGACCAGCGCAGGCAGCACCAGAGCCAGCGAGATGAACGACAGGTCCGCGGTGACGAGACCGGGCGCGGGCGCTACCTGCTCAGGCCGCAGCTCGCGCACGTTGACCCGGTCCAGGGCGGTCACTCGCGGGTCGCTGCGCAAGGACCAGGCCAGCTGGCCGTAGCCGACGTCCGCGGCGACGACATGCGCGGCACCAGCGCGCAGCAGCACGTCGGTGAAACCGCCGGTGGATGCGCCAGCGTCCAGGCAGCGCCGGCCCTCGACGGCGAGATCGGCGAAGGAAGCCAGAGCGCCGGCCAGCTTCCGGCCGCCCCTGGACACATAGTCCGGCTCCTCGCCGGCCTGCATCAGCGTGATGGCCGACTCCTGGCCGACCTGCGTCGCGGCCTTGCCGGCTGGCTGGCCTCCCACCGCGACCCGGCCGGCCGCGATCAGCTCGGCCGCCTGCTCCCGCGACCGGGCCAGGCCGCGCCGGACAAGCTCGGCATCGAGCCGCACCCTTCTGCTCATCTGCTCAGCACCGACCGCTCAGCTGCCAGCCTGCCCGGGTGGCCCGGTATCCAGCTCGCCGAGCACCTCGCTCAGCCGGGCATGCACGTGCTCGAAGACCGCCGGATGCTCCGAGACCGGCCGGTCACCCAGCTCATCGAGCCGGCGCAGGGCGGCGTCCACCCGTGGCTCACCGGTCCCGGCCGGAGGCACCGGGAGCGGGCGGCCCGCGGCGGCGTCCGCCGGCGCCGGGCCGATCGGCCGATCGCCGGCCTCAGGCTGCACTGCCATCACGCTCCTCGCACCGGCTGCACGGCCGGCTCTGGCGGCTTGTTCCTCACAGGAACGCTACCGCCCGCTGGCCGTAGCGCGGAGCACCTAGCCCGCCTGCCGGACCCCGGCGGCAGGTCCCGCCCGGCCAGCCGGAGAATGACCTTGAAAGCGAGGCGATGATGGCGACAGCGGAAGAGTGCCGAGCGGCGCTGGAGAACCTGACTGCGCGGATCTCACAGCTGGAAGCAGCGGACCGCGAGGAGCACCTGGTGGACCGGACCATGAGCTGCCGCATCCCTGACCTGGGCATTACCTTCGTCACCAGGATCGGGCCCAGCGGTGCGGACTCGATCAGGCAGGCCGAGAACGGCAGCCCGCCCGCGCAGGTCCGGTTCACCGCCAAGAGCGATGTCGTGGTCGGGATCGCGACCGAACCTGGCACCTTCGCCCGGGCCTGGCTCACTGGCCGGCTCAAGGTGGAAGGAAACATCTTCGACCTTTTCCGGCTGCGGAAGTTCATCTAGCGGCTGCCTGCGGCGGCCGGTCGCGGCCCCGGCGACTGCCCGCGGCCGGTTGACCGGCCTACTCGGCCGGGATGTGATGCCAGCTCAGCGCCGCGGGCCGCTGGCAGCAGCCTGGCTAGCCGCCTGGCGTCAAAAGAGGCTAATCGTCCCATGTAGTGAAGCCTGGCAGGATCCTCGGACAATCCGCCGTCCCTGCAGCCGACGCTACAGGCCCCGTCCGCCAGTTCTGCCCTCACATGGCGGGCTCGCCACGCCGGCCAACCGCGTCGGAGCGTGATTGCTGCTGATACAGCAGCAGTACCTGCGCATCGACGTTGCTGGCGCTGCGGAAGATCGGCCGGGCGGCTTCTATAGGAGAACTCGGCGGGGCCTGAGGGGCCTGCTGCGGCACAGGCCTGTCCGGGATACTGGCTGAGTGCCGGCTCTCTTTCCGCAGCCGACCCTTGAGGTCGCTCCCGGTGCTGTCCACATACCGGGCTGGCTGACCATCGCTGAGCAGCGCAAACTGGTTGCCGCCTGCCGGATCTGGGCCAGGCCGCCGGCCGGGATGCGGGCGACCCGGATGCCCACGGGCGGGGTCATGTCCGTGCAGACGGTCTGCCTGGGCTGGCACTGGCTCCCGTACCGCTACTCGCGCACGGCCGACGATGTCGATGGCGCTGAGGTGAAGCCTTTCCCTGGCTGGCTCGGTGACCTGGGGCGCCGGGCCGTGGCCGCCGTCTATGGCGACGCAGCTGCGGCCAGCGAGTACGGCCCGGACGTGGCCCTGATCAACTATTACGACGACGCGGCCAGGATGGGGATGCACGCCGACAAGGACGAGCGCAGTCCCGCGCCTGTCGTCTCGCTGAGCATCGGGACCACGTGCGTCTTCCGGTTCGGCAATGCGGCGGGCCGCGGCAGGCCGTGGACGGATATTCAGCTGGAGTCCGGCGACCTGTTCGTGTTCGGCGGCCCGGCCCGGCTCGCTTATCACGGCGTGACGAAAACGCTGCCCGGCACCGGTGATCCGCGCACCGGCCTGACGGCCGGACGCATCAACATCACCCTGCGCGAATCCGGGCTGTCCTGACTGCCTGGCGCCGCAGTCCCAGCCCGCAGTCCCAGCCAAACCAGCCCGACGGTCCAGCCCGACGGTCCAGCCCGACGGTCCAGCCCGACGGTCCAGCCCGACGGTCCAGACCGGCGGTCCAGACCGGCGGTCCAGACCGACGTCCCAGCCCTGACAGGCCCCCCCGGCAGGCCCAGCACGACAATCCCAGCCCAACGGTGCGAGCCCGACGGTCGCGGCCAGGCCGTGACCCGGGACGCCGGCGCCGGCGCTGGCTGATGCATGCTGGCAGGCATGCCCGAGGGTGATGTGGTGTGGCAGACCGCGAACAGGCTGCATGAGGCGCTGGCGGGCCGGATGCTCACCCGCACCGACTTCCGCGTCCCGCGATATGCCACGGCAGATCTCACCGGCCGCGAGGTGACCGAGGCAGTTGCCCGCGGCAAGCACCTGCTGGTCCGGGTGGACGGCGGGGCGACGATCCACACGCATCTGCGGATGGACGGCTCCTGGCGGATTCGGCCCGCCGGCGGCTACCCGCCGCGCGATCACCGGGTGCGGCTGATCCTGGCGAACGACCAGTGGCAGGCAGTCGGCTACCTGCTCGGCGTGGTCGAGATCCTGCCGACCGCGCGGGAAGAGCGGGCCGTCGGCCACCTGGGTCCGGACCTGCTGGGACCCGACTGGGATACCGCCGAGGCGGTCCGGCGGCTGAGCGCTGCGCGGCGGACAGGTACTGGCCGCCGGGGCGGCCGACGACGTGCTGACCACCGAGCTGGTCAGTACCTGCTTCGACTATCCGGTCGCGATCGCCCGGCATGCGGGCCGGTGGGCCTCAGTCGCGCAGCTCGCCCGCTGACTCGCCGCGGAAAGCCGCAGGGCGGCGGGCCGGGGCAATCCCCGGCCCGCCGCCTGAGCCCGGCGCAGCCCCGGTTATGCGTCGCGCCTGCGGAAGAGGATCAGACCGGCGATCATCGCGATCACCGCGTAGCCGGCCAGCACCCCGAATCCGGTCCAGGCCGAGAACATGTGCTCGGCCGGCGCGGCGGCGCTCGTCCGCCAGACCTGCTCGCCGGCGTTCAGCGGGATCCACTTGTTGATGTCGTTCTGCCACGACTGCGGCAGGAAGTTAACCAGGATGGCCAGCACGAACAGCAGCCCGACAGCCGCGGTGATCGCGCCGGCGGTATGCCGCAGGATCATGCCGAGCCCGAAGGCCAGCATGCCGCAGGCGGTCAGGAACAGCGCGCCGCCGATGACCGCGCGCAGCACATGCGGCTGGCCGAGACTGGTATTGATGTGCGCCGAGGACATCAGCGCCTGGCCGAGGAAGAACGACCCGAAGCAGGTGACCAGGCTGGTGACGAACGCCACCAGCGCGAAGACCAGGGCCTTCGCGGCGAACACCACGCCGCGGCGCGGCATCGCGGTCAGCGACGTGCGGACCATCCCGGTCGAGTACTCCGAGGTGACGGTCAGCGCGCCCAGGACCGCGATCACGAGCTGGCCCAGCAGCAGCCCGGCCAGGCTCTGCCGGGTCGCGTCAAAGTCGGGCCCGTGCTGACCGTGGTGGGCGACGCCCCAGCTGGCCAGCGCGCCGATCCCGATCGTGACCACGACGAGCGCGATCAGCGTCCAGTACGTCGAGCGCACCGAGCGGATCTTGGTGAACTCCGAGCGCATAGCGCCCAGCAGGCCCGCCCGGCCAGCCGGAGCCGGCAGCGCGGCCGCCAGCGGGCCGGCCGCTGCCTCCGTGGTGGTAACCGACATGTCAGACCCCGCTTCCGGTGAGAACGTGCTGTTCGTCCCCGCCCGGCCCGCCCGACCCGCCCTTGCGGCCCGGCCCGCCCTTGCCGCCCGTTCCTCCCGGCACGCCAGCGTGGAACTCCACGCTGGATGCGGTCAGTTCCATGAACGCCTGCTCCAGCGAAGCGTGGGCGGGAGCGAGCTCGTGCAGCCGCACGCCGTTCTCGAACGCGAGATCCCCCACCTCGCTGGCGTCCAGGCCGTTGACGACGATCAGCCCGTCACCGGACTCGTGCACCGACCCGCCAGCGGCCGCAACCAGCTTGCCCAGATCATCGGGCTGCGGCGTACGGACCCGGACGGACTGCCGGGAGTTGGCCGCGATGAACTCGTTGACCGTGCAGTCCGAGATCAGCCGGCCGCGCCCGATCACGATGAGGTGATCGGCGGTGTTCTCCATCTCCGACATCAGGTGGCTGGACACGAACACGGTCCGGCCCTCGGCCGCGAGTGCCTTCATCAGGTTCCTGATCCAGAGGATGCCCTCCGGGTCCAGGCCGTTGACCGGCTCGTCGAACATCAGGATCTTCGGGTCACCGAGCAGCGCCGCGGCGATGCCGAGCCGCTGGCCCATGCCGAGCGAGAAGCCCCTGGACCGCTTCTTCGCCACCGCACTGAGCCCGACGAGCTGCAGCACCTCGCCGACCCGGCGGGAGGGCAGGTTGCTGACCTGAGCCAGGCACAGCAGGTGGTTGTAAGCGCTGCGTCCCCCGTGCACGGCCTTGGCGTCCAGCAGCGCGCCGACCTCCCGCATCGGGTAGGCGAGCTTCTCGAATGGCTTCCCGTCGATCGTGACATTGCCACTCGTCGGCCGGTCAAGGCCGAGGATCAGCCGCATGGTCGTGGTCTTCCCGGCCCCGTTCGGGCCGAGGAAACCGGTGATCTTCCCCGGCGCAACGCTGAACGACAGATTGTCGACGGCCAGCGTGTCGCCGTATCGCTTGGTGAGGCCCCGTGCCTCGATCATTGTCGTATCCCTTCCGGCAGGTCCGTCGGTCAGCGGATCAGCCGGAACCAGTCTGCTGCAGCGGCGCTCGCCGCCGCGTCCGCCGCTTGGCTATTCCGGGTACTACTGGAGGCTGATCTCAGCCCGCCAGGTGCAGCACCCGGAGCGCCTGCTGCGCCGCCTGCCGGGTGATCACGCCGTCCGGCCCGTGCGGCCCTTCCGGGCCGTCCGGGCTGCCCGCCCCCGACCAGGCGGCCGCGCACAGGGCACGCAGCCCGTCGATCGGGTCACCCGCTCCGGTCAGCTCCAGCCCGCCGGATCCGGCAGGCCGGCAGGTCCATCCGCCGCACTCGCGCGCCGCCCCCGAGCTGGTCACCTCCGGATGCGCGGTGAGCAGCCCGTCGAGGTCACGGGCGATGTAGGCGGGCCGCCTCCCGGCCGGGGCGAGGACCAGGTCAGCGGGGCGGGTCACCCCGGTCAGCACCACCAGGCTGTCCGCCCCGCCGCGGACGGCTCCCTCGATGTCGGTGTCCAGCCGGTCGCCGACGACCAGCGGATGGCGGGCGCCCGTGCGCCGCAGCGCCTCCGCGTGCAGCGGCGGGTCGGGCTTGCCCGCCACCACCGGCAGCTGGCCGGTGGCGGTCACGAGCAGCTGCACCAGCGAGCCGTTGCCGGGCAGCGGGCCGCGCGGCGAGGGCAGGGTCGCGTCCGCATTGGAGGCGACGTACCAGGCCCCCGATCTGATCGCCACGGCCGCCTCGGCGAGCATTCCGTAACTAATATCCCCCGCGTACCCCTGCACCACGGCTAGCGGCTTCTCGGCCGCGGCCGACACCGGCCGCAGGCCGCGCTCCCGCAGCGCGAGGCGAAGCCCGATGCCGCCGACGACCAGGACGGGTGCGCCAGGCGGCAGCCGGCCGGCCAGCAGCCGCGCCGCGGCCTGGGCCGACGTCACGATGTCACCGGCCTCGGCGGGCACGCCGAGGCCGGTGAGCTGGCCGGCAATGGCCGACGGCGAGCGGGACGCGTTGTTGGTCACGAACGCGAGCCGCATCCCCTGGCCCCTGGCCTTGCCGAGCGCGTCGGCGGCACCGGGGATGGCCTGGCCGCCGAGGTAGACGACGCCGTCGAGGTCCAGCAGGGCGGCGTCGTACGCCGCGCAGAGCGGGTCAGCGCTGCCGCGGGGAAAGTCACGGCCCTGATCAGGGTCAGCCTGGTACTGCCCCTGCTGCTGGCCATGCTGCTGGAGCCGGGCGGGATCCGGCTCCGATTCCGGGTCCTGGCCGGGCCCGGCGGCGCCGGCCTGCGCGGCGGGCTGAGGGGCGGGGGGTTCGTTTCGAGTCAATCTGCTGTGCCTTCCCTCAGACGTCGCCGTGCGCTCAGCGTTGCCCGCACGTTGCGGAGTGCATCCGTATAGTGCCGCAGGTTCGGCCGCATCGCCGCGGCCAGCGCCAGGTGCTCGGCCGCGGCGCCGGGGTCCCCGGTGCGAGCCAGCGCCAGGCCCAGGCCGAACTGGGCGTAGTCGTCGCTTGGGCTGGCCTCCACGATCTGCCGGAAGCTGCCCGCGGCCGCCGCGTACCGGCCCGCGTCAAACTGCGCCCTGGCCAGCGCCTCCAGCACGCTGCGGGACTGCGGCTCGGCCACGGCCGCCCGCTCCAGCAGCTGGGCGGCCGCCGCCGCGCTGCCGCTCTGGAGCAGCTCAAGGCCGCGCCGGTACAAGCTATAGGTGTCCTCGCCCGCGACCGCCCGGCTGGCCGTGCCGCCCCTGGCTGCTCCCGGCTGGGCCGGCTCCTGCCCGGCCTGATTTCCTCCTCCCGAGCTGGACTGCTGATGAACGTCCGGTGACGAAAGCTCTTCCGGCCGCCGGGAATCATGGGCCTTCCCTGGTCCTTCAGACATATGTGCAGATCCTTCCGTCCGGCCAGGAGCCAGCAGGTGCAGGCGGCTGCTGCCTCTCGCTGGCGCCGTTTCGTGGCGTCCGTTATGTCGAGGACCGGGTGAGCGGGCTCGCCGAGGTCACTTCTCCACCGTACGACGTCATAGCGCACGATAAAGAGGAGCACTTCCTGGCGGCGGACCCGCACAACGTGATCCGGCTGATCCTGCCCCGAGCGGAGGACGCCCTGCCCGGCAATCCATACCACCAGGTGGCCGACGAGCTGGCCAGCTGGCTGGCGGACGGGATCCTGGCGCCCGATCCCGAGCCCGCCCTGTATGTCTACGAGCAGATGTCCTTCCCCCCGCCCGGACAGCGAGTGCAGCGGGGCCTGATCGGCGCGCTGGGGCTCGTTCCGCTGGATGCGGGAGTGGTGTGGCCGCATGAGGGCGTTGCGCCGGGTCCCATCGCCGGCCGGCGCCAGCTGATGGAGGCGACGCAGGCCAACCTGGAGCCGATCTTCCTGCTCTATCACGGCTCGCCGGACGGCGCCGCGACCCGGATCGTCGAGGAAGCAGCCTTCACCCGGCAGCCGCTGGCCGAGGCCGTGACAACGGACGGGCTGCGGCACCGGCTCTGGGCCATCACCGACCACGCCGAGCTGGCAGCCGTGGCCGCCGACCTGGCCGCCCGGACCGCCTTCATCGCTGACGGGCATCATCGCTACTGCGCGTACCTGCAGCTGCAGGCTCGCCGGCGGGCCGCGGCCGGCCAGGATGCGGCGGGCCATCGGGCAGCGGGGCACGACGCGGCCGGCCATCGGGCAGCGGGGCAGGACGCGGCCGGAGAGGAGCCGTGGGACCGGGGGCTCGCGCTGCTGGTGGACGCCGCCGCGTACCCGCCCCGCGTGGGCGCCATCCACCGGGTCGTCGCCGACCTGAACCCGGAAAGCGCCGTGATGCTGGCGGCCAGCGGCTTCAAGGTCCGCGAGCTGCCCGGCGGCGCAGCCGAGCTGGAGGCCGCCCTCGGTGAGCTGGCCGCCGCCGGCGAGCACGGCGTGGCCTTTCTGCTGACCGGCGGCGAGCGGGCTTACCTGCTGACCGACCCGGACCCGGCGCTGGTCGAGGCGTGCATAGCCGCCGACTGCCTGCCGCTGTGGCGGCGGCTTCCCGCCGCCGTGCTGCGGGACGTGCTGCTGGCCCGGCTCTGGGGGATCGGCGATGACGAGCCGGGCGTGCTGGCCGTGCATGACGCGGCAGCCGCTGTCCGCCTTGCCGCAGCGCCGCCGGGCGGCACGGCGGTGATCGGGAACCCTATGCGGGCGGCTGACATCTACGGGCTCGCCGCGCGCGGCCATACGGTGCCGAGGAAATCGACCTCGTTCGGCCCTAAGCCGCGCATGGGGCTAGTCATGCGGATGTTCGCTCAGGGCTGAACAACGCATCCGGCCCTGCCGCGGGGCGCCGGGCCTGCGTTGGGCATGTCCCGGCCTGGCGGCAGACCTGAGACGATGTGGTCATGGAGGACGCCGCGCCCGCATTCGCCGTGAACGATGTCATTACCGAACTTGGCCACGATGTGTACCAGATCGACACCCGGATGGCCGGGTACGAAGGCATTACCGCCGGATACCTGATCCGCGGCGACCGGCCCTGCCTGGTCGAGACCGGCACCGGGCCGTCAGCGCCAGTCGTGCGGGATGCACTGGCGGCGCTTGGCGTCGGGCCGGATGACCTGGCCACCGTCGTGGTGACGCACATTCACCTGGACCACGCGGGCGGCACCGGAGACATCGCGACCATGTTCCCCGCGGCGCAGGTGGTGGTGCATGAGCTCGGCGCACGGCACCTGGCCGACCCGAGCAGGCTGATGGCCAGCGCCCGGATGGTCTACGGGGACCAGCTCGACGTGCTGTTCGGCACGCTGCTGCCGACACCGCCCGAGCGGATCCGCACGGTGGAGCGCACCGGGGTGGTCGACCTCGGCGGCGGCCGGCGGCTGGAGAGCCACTACTCGCCCGGGCACGCCAGGCATCACGTGGGACTGATCGACTCGCTCAGCGGCGACCTCTACGTGGGGGACGCGGCCGGCATCTACGTGCAGGAGACCGGCGACATGCGCCCGGCGACGCCGCCGCCCGACTTCGACCTGCAGGTCGCGCTGAACTCGCTGCGGACCTTCGCGGCCCTGCAGCCGACCCGGTTGCTGTTCAGCCACTACGGGCCGGTGAGCACCGTGGCGGAAGCGCTGGAGCGGTCCGCGGCCGAGATCAGCGTCTGGGTCGAGGAGACGCGGCGCGCGCGCGGCGCGGGGATGGACCTCGATCACGCCGCGGCGATGGTGGCCGAGCGGACCCGGCAGCGTTATGCCATCCTGGCCGAGGACGCGGATCCGGCGCTCGCGGTGAAATACGAGCGGATCAGCGGCACGGTGGCCAACGTGGCCGGCATCATGCGCTGGCTGGACAAGACCGAGCCATCCTGACGGCTGGAGGATGGCCGGAAGCTGCGGCTGAGGAGCTGAAGTGGCTGGGCGCGAGGCCCGGGAGCCCGCCGGTCACGCGTCAGCCTTCGGGATCATGGCCTGATGCCAGGCCCGGCAGGTCAGAATCAGCAGACTCAGCCTCGTCCGCAGGAACATGCTCAGCCTCGTCCGCAGGAACATGCTCAGCCCTGGCTTCGTCGGGCTCGCCCGCCGGGCCATCCTCGCCCTCGCCCTCGTCCGCCTCGGCATTCTCATCGAACTCCAGGTCGTCGAGGATGAAGTCGTCCAGCTCGTCCACCCGGTCGGCGGCGTCAGTCTCGCCATCGGAGTCTGCGGCGGCGGCCTTGCCGAACCACTCCCGCGCGTCCTCCTCGCGGCCTGCGTCGAGCAGGGCATCAGCGTAGGCGTACAGGAGACGAGCCGATCCTGGCCGGCTCCGGCGGTCGCTGAGCTCCGGAACCTGGAGAGCCACGACTGCCGCTTCTGGCAGGCCCTGGTCCCGGCGGATCCCCGACTCGACAATCTTCAGTTCGAGCTGGGTCGGACGGTCGGCGGCACGGGCCTCTGGGCCGGTGACGATGTCGAGGGCGCGATCAGGCCTGCCCAGCGCCCGCTCGCAGTCCGCCATCAGCGGCAGGTAGCTGGCCCGGCCGGTGAGCCTGCGCGCGGCCCGGAACTCGGCCAGCGCGGCGGTCCAGTTGCCTGCCTGGTAGGCGGCAATGGCGCAGGTCTCGCGGACGATCCCGACCCGCGCGGCAAGCCCGCGGGCGGCCTCGGCGTACTGGTAGGCCCGGTCCGGGTCCTCAGCCAGGCTCGTGGCCACGAGCAGCCGGGCGACCGCGTCAGCGAGGTCGCCGGGCAGGGTCCGGAGCTCGTCGCGCGCCTCCGGGTCCAGCTGGTCGGCCGTAATGCTGGCCGGCAGGTCAGGGTGGCGCACATCAGGCTGACGCGGGCCGACTGGCCGGCCGCTGTGGTCACGATCGCCCTGGGGTGACCGCCAGCCAGAGTCGCGAGCCTGGCCGTACGACGCACGGGAGCCGGCCGGCGGACGCGAGCCACCCCCGTCACGCTGGGTCCCCCGCGGCGCGCCCTGGGCGCCACGACCGCGTGACGGCGCAGCGCCCGTGCCAGCACGCGAAGGTGCTCCTGGTCCCCTGCGGGTTCGATCGGCTGGGCCGCCTTCCCAGCCGGACCGCTCGGCCGGGCGGCGAGTTCCGCTCCCCGAGGCACCGGAGTCAGATTGCCGCTGGCCACGCGGCTGCCAGTCGGGCCGGCGTTCCGATCGGCCAGAGCGGTCCGCTACCGAGTTCCGGCGATCCGGCCTGTCGCCGGATGCGGGACCCCGGTAGCCGCGGTCGCCTGTTCCCGTTCCCGCGCCGTCACGTCGCTGGTACTGGCGCTCGCCGGTCTCTGGGCCGCCGTCACGGGGCGGGTATCGCCGGCCGCCGGCGGCTGGCCGGTCACCGGCATCGCGCCGCTGGTAGGGACGGTCCCCGCGCTGGGAGCCGCCGTCACGGGGCGGCGGGTAGTCCCGGCCGCCGGCGGCTGGCCGGTCACCGGCATCGCGCCGCTGGTAGGGACGGTCCCCGCGCTGCGAGCCGCCGTCACGGGGCGGGTAGCCCCGGCCCCCGGCGGCTGGCCGGTCACCGGCATCGCGCCGCTGGTAGGGACGGTCCCCGCGCTGCGAGCCGCCGTCACGGGGCGGCGGGTAGTCCCGGCCCCCGGTGACTGGCCGGTCACCGGCAT
>Ga0181536_10003557_pt1 | contig 16937 bp, 15 predicted proteins | sample PEATcosm2014_Bin_41_FD_121105 | JGI IMG/M metagenome (GOLD analysis project Ga0181536, IMG submission 121105) | Peatland microbial communities from MTU Mesocosm Facility, Houghton, MI, USA - PEATcosm2014_Bin17_60_metaG | ecosystem: Environmental > Terrestrial > Soil > Wetlands > Peat | place... | reverse complement strand
TAAACGTCCAAAGAGAAGGGTTCCGGCATCGTAATCCTTTCAGGGAACTTGGTAGAACACGGTTTGACCGATTGTTCTGCGTTCGAAACGGTCGGTGAGGTTCAAGGTGGTTTCGCTGCCGCCCAGCAGCAGGTAACCTCCCCGGAAGAGGGTTCCGTGAATTTCCTCCAGGATCTTCCGCTTGGATTCCACGTCGAAATAGATCAAGACGTTGCGGCAGAAGACCACGTCGAAGGGCCCGCGCGCGGACATGCTCTGCCGCAGATCGCAGGTGCTGAACTCCACCATGCGCCGCACCTCGTTTTTCAATTGCCACTCCAGACCAACCCGCGTGAAGTATTTTACGAGGTAGCCGACCGGCAAGCCGCGGTTGACTTCGATCTGCAGGTATTTGCCCGTGGATGCGCGTTCGGCCATCCGGGTCGATAAATCGGTGCCTTGAATTTTGATTCGCCAATCGCCCAGGCCCATCTCCAGCAGCATCATGGCCAAGCTGTAGGCTTCCTGGCCGGAGGACGACGCCGCCGACCAGAAGCTCATCTTTCGGGTGTCCTGGCGCTGCGCGATCAGGGCCGGGATGACGACCAACCGCAGCGCGTCATACTGCGCCAGGTCGCGGAAGAAGAAGGTCTCATTGGTGGTCATCGCCTCCACCACTTGGCGTTTCAGAGCCGTATTGCCGCCCGGACCGCCGAGCATGGCGCAGAGATCGTTCAAGCTGCCCAGGCGCATCTGCTGCACGATGGGCGAGAGACGGGCTTCCAGCAAGTAACGCTTATCCCCGTCGAGCACGATGCCGGACTCGCGATACACATAATCCTGCAAGAAGCGGTAACTTTCGGGATGCAGGTCGGCTTCCGGCATTCGATCATCCCTTGCCAATCCGCCGCAGGACTTCGGGAACCACCGCGTCCAAAGAGATCACACAGTTCGCCAGGCCGGCCCCGGCCACGGCGCCGGGCATGCCCCACACCACGCTGGTGGCCTCATCCTGGGCGATAACGTATGCTCCGCTGGCTTTCAGCACCGCCGCGCCGCGCATGCCATCCTGGCCCATGCCGGTGAGGACGGCGCAGATGGCCGCTCCCCCATAAACCTCACCGGCCGAACGAAATAACACGTCAACCGAGGGGCGGCAGGAATTCTCGGGCGGGGATCGGTCCAGCCGGACGACGGTTTCGCCGTTCTGGGCTCTGACGCGCATGTGGTAGTCCCCGGGGGCGATCAACACCGTGCCGGCCGCCACTGGCGCGCCGTCGGCAGCCTCCTCGACTCTGAGTTTCGTGGCGGTCTGGAGACGCTCAGCCAGGAACCGCGTGAACAATGGCGGCATATGCTGCACGATCAGAATGGGCAGCGGAAAGTCCGCCGGAAACTGAGGCATAATCACCCCCAGGGCCGTGGGGCCACCGGTGGAAACGCCGATCGCCAACACTTTCGGTTGGCGGGTGCTGCGAATCGGAACGGGCGAGAAGCCCGGCGGCTTCGGCGCCGCGGCCGGCGCCCCGGCTGGCGGTGCGTTGCCCGTCAAGAGAAAGAACTGTTTGATCTTCGGGACCAACTCCTGACGCAAGCTGGCCATGGATCGATCGAGCGATCCAACACTGGCTGCCTTGGTCACATAATCGTCGGCGCCCAGCGCCAAAGACTCCAGGGTCAGGGCGGCGCCGCGGTCCGTGAGAGTACTGAACATGACGACTCGCGGCCGGCCTTCCTGGTTCCGGATACGGCGCAGGACAGCCAGGCCATCCATCTCGGGCATTTCGATGTCCAGCGTAATCACATCGGGGTTCAACTGGGCGATGCGCTCCAGCGCGATGGCGCCGTTCGAAGCCGCCCCAACCACTTCCAGGGCGGGATCTTCCGACAGCGCGTGCGTCACCAGGCGGCGGATAACCACCGAATCGTCCACTACCAGCACACGAATGCGAGCGCCCGGCGGAACCGCTTTTCTGAGAATGCTTGTCTTCATCCGGATCTCTTATCGAAGCAGGCCCGCATTTATTGAACTAACCCCAACATCCGCAGCTTGTCCTCCAGGATCTCCTTGGTGAACGGCTTCATCACGTACTCATTGGCTCCCGCGGCGAGGGCCTTCACCATCTGGTCCAGCTCCGTTTCGGTGGTCACCATCATGACTTTCACGGACGCGTAGCGCGGATCGGCGCGCAGACTCTTGAGAAGTTCAAGCCCGTTCATGCGCGGCATGTTCCAGTCCACCAGGATGAGCGAGATCTCTTCCCGTAGAAGGGCGAGCGCTTCGGCGCCATCGGCGGCGGCACAGACGTCGTAACCCATCTCCGCAAGGTTTCTGGACAAAATCATGCGCATCGCCCGCGAGTCGTCAACGACCATGGCCTGGGACATTCAAATCCTCTGTTCGTCTATCGGACGAGTGGGGGCGGGGCTTTAGCTCTTGCCTTCAGTGCGATCCGTAAGTGGGTAGTGGTGGGCTAGTCGAGCTCGTTCGGGGCCCCGCAGATAGCGAGTCCGCAGGTCCTCACCGATCCAGAAGACCGGCAACGCGAATCATTTCGTCTAGAATTGGCGGGCATCGGGGTATGCGGTCCGTGCCTTGGCTTGACCGGCCCTCCGGGAAGGCCGGTCACTTCCAGGCCACGGCCGATTCGCGATCCGGCGCCCGCGCTTCTCGTCGATAGCCTCGGCTTCACCTGGATCAACCTGCTCGCGGAGTGCCGCAAACGTGGTTCCGGTCTGGGAGGCCAACGGCGCAGGCGGGTCCTGATGGAGGACCCGCCAAAAGCCGGCCGGGGAGGCCGGCTGCAGCGCACGGCTCTGCCCCACTCAGAAGGTGAACTTGGCGACCAGGCCTTGGAGCTGAGCGGCCATCCCGCTCAGCGACTGGGCCGCTTTCTGCATGTCGGCCGCGCCGCGGGTGGTGTTTTGCGCGGCGACCGCGACCCCGCCGATGTTCTTGGCGATTTCGCTGGTGCCTTTGGCCGCCTCTCCGACATTGCGGCCGATCTCGTTCGTCGTAACAGTCTGTTCTTCCACAGCGGAAGCGATATTGTTGGAAATATCGTTGATCTGGTTGATGATGCCGCTGATCTCGCCGATCGCCTGCACGGCGCCTTTGGTGTCGCTTTGGATAGCCTCGATTTTCTGGCCGATCTCTTCGGTGGCCTTGGCCGTCTCCTTGGCGAGTTCCTTGACCTCGTTGGCCACCACGGCGAAGCCCTTGCCGGCCTCGCCGGCGCGCGCGGCTTCTATGGTGGCGTTCAACGCCAGCAGGTTGGTCTGTTGCGCGATGGAGGTGATGACCTTGATGACCTTGCCGATTTCCACGCTGGATTCTCCCAGCTTGGCGATGGTGCGATTGGTGGATTCGGCCACGCCTACGGCGGCCCTGGCCACCTTCGCGGATTCATTCGCGCTCTTGGAAATCTCGCGGATGGAAGTCTGCATCTGCTCGCTGCCGCTGGCCACCACCGTCACGTTCTTGGAGACCTCTTCGCTGGCCGCGGAAACCACGTTGGCCTGCGTCGCAGTCTCTTCGGCGTTGGAGGCCATCTGATTGCTTACCGCCGTGAGTTCCTCGGCTGAGGACGCCAGCGCGGAAGCCTGGTTTGCAGCTATCTTGAGCGGCTCGACCACGATGTCCAGGGTGTGGTTGAACCCCTCTACGATCTTGCGGAATTCGCCGCGATGCTTGGCGGCCTCGGCGCGGATACCCAGCCTCCCGTTCGCGGACGCCTGGGCCAGCGTGTTGACGTCGTCCGCCAGGCCGTTGATGTTGTTCTTCAACAGCACCAGCCACTCGTGGATCTGGTCGTCACCGGATGCCTTGTCCATGGCCGCGGTCATATCGCCGTTGGCCAGCTTTGTGACATAGGCCACCAGATCCGTCAGCCGGGTATGCACCCCGTTGATGGCGTCCTTCATTTTTTCGTGGTCGCCCTTGCAGGCGATGTCGACTCTCTCGCGCAGATTCCCGCCGCGGATGAGCCGCAGCACGCGGTTGCCTTCGCCGATCGGCAGCAGGATGGCGTCCAGCATGTCGTTGACGCCTTTGACGATGCCGGCGTAGACGCCTTGGAACTGGTCTGCCTTGCCCCGCTCGGAGAATTGCCCTTCGTGGGAGGCCTGGGTCAGGCGGGCCAACTCCTTCTGCATGCTTTGCAGTACGACGGCGACGTTGTTGACGGCCTGTTTCATCTTCTCATGGTCGCCCTTGCAGGATTGGGCGATCAGCTCGTCAATCTTGCCCGCGGATATCTGCGCCAGAATGCGGTTGCCTTCGCCGATCGGCAACAAGATGGCGTCCAGCATCTCGTTGACGCCCGCCACGATCTTGCGATAGTAGCCCTGATGTTTGCTGGCGTCGGCGCGGGTGGCCAGTTTACCTTCCACCGCCGCCTTCACCAGCAGGCCGGTGTCGGCCACCAGCGCGTTGATGTTGTCGATGCAGTTGTTCAGGTTGTTCTTGATTTCGTTGAAGTCGCCGTTGTATTTGTCGGCGATCTTCGGCGGGATATCGCCCTTCGAGATGCGGTCCACATACTCGGCGGACACGTTCAGCGGTCCGCTCACCGCGTCGAGGGTCCGGTTTACCCCTTCAACGATCTTGCGATAGTCGCCCGGATGTTTGCTGGCGTCGGCGCGGGTGGCCAGTTTACCCTCCACCGCCGCCTTCACCAGCAGGCTGACGTCCTTCGCCATGTTTTGCAGCGCCGTGGCGACGTTGTTCACGGCCTGCTTCATCTTCTCGTGGTCGCCCTTGCAGGTCTGCGCGATCAACTCATCGATCCTGCCATCGGAGATCTGGGCCAGAATGCGATTGCCTTCGCGGATGGGCAGCAGGATGGCGTCCAGCATTTCGTTGACGCCTTTCACGATGCCAGCGTAGGCGCCCCGGAACTGGTCGGGTTTTCCGCGTTCCGAGAGTTGCCCTTCGCGCGACGCCTCGGTCAACCGCCCCAACTCCTTCTGCAACCCTTGCAACACTACCGCCACGTTGTTGACCGCCTGCTTCATGTTCTCGTGGTCGCCACTGTAGGTCTGGGCGATCAATTCGTCGATCTTGCCCGCGCTAATTTGCGCCAGGATGCGGTTGCCCTCGCCGATGGGCAGCAGGATCGCATCGAGCATCGCGTTCACGCCCTCGACCCGCTTGCGGTCATTTCCTTCGAATTGATTGGCTCGTCCGCGCTCGCTGAGGCGGCCTGCGCGCGAGGCTTCCACCAGCCGCTGTATTTCCTCCTGCAGCAGATCCCTCGTCTCCGGCGCATGATGTACTGGACGGTCCAAAACGGCGGCGCCGATGGACCGGTTTCGCTTGGGGCCAACGCTCCGGCCATTCCCTGTTTGTCTTGCCATTGTCCGCTCCTTTGTGATTCCTTTGCGTTGCTTACGACGCCGCCGCGGGCGCCTGATTCTCGATCCCTGATTGCCTTCCGATGGCCGATGGGCTTGCGGCGGCCATCCTCTGCGATTCCCGCAGCCTCTCGTTGCAGCGCTGGGTCAGCGGAGGGCCGTGTCCGAAGTAGATCCGCCGGACATCGCGGGCGCACAGCCTCTCCAATGCCGCCAGAAACTCCGGCTCATAAGTGCCGGCCTGCGACGCGATCAGCAGGGGGGTGTCGCCCGCGAAGAGCACGCCCTCGGCCTGGTTGCACAAGCAAATCGAGTCGCTGCTGTGACCCGGCGTATGGATCGCCTCGAAATACTCGTCGCCCATTTTGATCGTCTGCCCGTCGCGCAGCAGACCATCGAGGCCATCGATGTTCGGAGAAAACGCGAACACTTTGGGATGGAACGCCTCACGGACCCGCGGCAGCAGCGCGCAGCGATCGGAATGGTTGTGCGTCAGCACCACCTGCTCCACGGGCCATTTACCGACCCCCGTGGGCGCCCGCTGAATGCTCGCCAGGATGGCCGGGTCCTGGCCCACATCCACGAGGGTATTGACATCCTCCAGCCGGCTCGTGCTGCCGAGCACCAGGTAAGCCTGGGAAGTGTAGATTTGGCCGCTGTTTTCCAAAATCACGATCCGCATCCGGCGCCTTCCACTTTGCGGAACACCTGCCCGTCGGGAATGGCCCGCTGGAACAGGGGTGCGAGTTCCGGTGGCATCTCCTGCGTCAGCTCGCTGGCGAACAAGCCTCCCGGTGCCAGGGCGCGGTGAAACATTCTGAGCACTTCGATCCTCCTTGCGGCTGGAAGTGGAGCAGCACGTTCTTGCACAAGACCAGCGAGTATCCCCGACCGATTTCCCGGAAGCACAAAAGATCGTGCCGCCGATACGCGACCCGCCGCCGGATGCTGTCGATCGCGCGAAAGTGGCCGGGTTTGCCATTCGGTTCGAAGTACTTTTGCAGGATGCCCTCGGGCAAGCGCGACAACTCGTCGTTCGGGTACAGGCGCGCCTCTATCATTTGGGCGAACTGCCCGGTGCTTTCCACATCGGCGGCATCGATGCGGAGGTTGTTGAACGCGAAGTATCCCATCCGCCCGGCGAGTATCATGGCCAGCGTGTAAGGCTCTTGCCCCGTCGCGACGCCAGCGTCCCAGATGCGGGGATGGCTGCGGCCCGCCACCACCCGCTCCAACACCTGTTGGTCTCGAAAGAAGACAGTGAACGCCAAACTAGAATCTCCCGAACACACCGCGGGGCTTAAGCCCCGCGCGGGCTAAAGCCCGCCCTCCAGGCCTTAAGCCGCGACATGGGCGGCAATATCGATCGTCTTCTCGGTGTCCAGGACCAGCAGCAGGCGATCTTTGAGTTTGTACACGCCCTGGAGCAGATTCCGCGCGGCGGGATCCAAGTTATCCGGCACGGGCTCGAATGCCTCGGAGTCCACTTTGACTACATCGCCGATTTCGTCCACCAACAGGCTGACGGCGGCTCCTTCCTTGGTGCGGACGACCGTGTTCATGGGTGTCTGGCCCTCGGCCCGGGCCCGGAGTTTGAGCCGCCGCCGCATGTCCACGGCCGTGACGATCTGGCCGCGCAGGTTGATGAGCCCTTCAATCACGGCAGGCGCCAGCGGCACGCGGGTCATCTCCTGGTAGCGCAGCACCTCCTGGACCTGCAAAACGTCGATACCGAAGAAGAGGCCATCGACAAAGAAGGTGGCATACTCACGGCTGGTCCGGGCCGTTTCGGCCGCGCCGTTGGTTGTTTGCGGAGCGTTCATGGGCTTCGGCCTTTCTGCCCGGCCGGCGCCATCGTCGTCTCCTGCGTTCCGACCGCGCCCGCCAGTTTAGCCAGAGAGGCCAGCATGGCGTCCCGATCGAACTTCATCTGGCAATCGGAGAAACCGCGCGGACGCTCCCGATACGCCTGGGCTTGCTCGGCGCTGTCGCTGAGGGCCAGCGCGGGAACGTGAGCCAGACCGGGCAAGCGCCGCATTTCTGCCAGAAGACCGTGGTCGCCATCCGGCAGCAGATCGAGACCGGCCAGCACCACGTCGATTCTAAGGCGCTCCAGTTCCCGCAGGGCCGCTTGCGTGTCGGCCGCCTCCACCACGCGGTAGCCGGCCATTTCGAGCGAGCTGCGCACCAGGCCGCGCACGAAAGGAGAAGCCTCCGCGATCATGACAGTGGCGCCGTTGGTAGGCTGCCCATCCCGGCTGCCGAACCAGCCGCCGTCGGCCGCCTGAATCACGGCGTGCAGATCGAGCAGATCGGTCACTTTCTTGCCGACCACCGCGGATCCCAGCAGTCCCTGGCGCGCGGCAGTCTGACGGACCGTCACCTGATCCTCCACGATGTCCAGGATCTGGTCCACCAGGATGCCCATACTGCGCTCTCCATTATTGAAGACCACGACCTGGGCCGGGTCCTGGAGACCGGCCGTGTCCGGCGCGCCGGGATCGAGGATCGGCGCCAGGGAGGCCAGCGGCAGGATCCGCCCGCGGTATTGCACGACCCGCTTGCCGCCGGCATGCTCGATCTTGGCGAGAGAGATTTCCTCCAGCCGCGCAACGAGGGAAAGCGGCACCGCCAGGCGTTCGAACGATCCCGCCCGGAACAGCAGGAATGTCTGGCGTTCGTTGGCGGAGTGGTCGTGGCGCTGGATCTCCGCTGTGGACTTCTCGCGCGATTCCGGCACCACACCCGCCAACTGCGCGATTCCCGAGACGTCCAGGATCAAGGCCACGCGGCCATCGCCCATGATGGTGGCGCCGGCGTAGCAGTTCAAGCCCTTCAACTGCTTGCCGAGCGGCTTCACTACGATTTCCTGCGTGTCGCCGATACCATCCACGACCAGGCCAAACTGGCGGTCCTCGGCTTGCAGGACCACGATATTGACCACGTTGGACTCGCCCGTGCTGCCGAGCCGCAATACGTCAGCCAGATAGACCAGCGGCAGCAGGCTCCCCCGTCTGCGGTAGAACGGTGTGTCATGGATGCGTTCGATCTGGCGCTTCCCGGAGTCGCCTTCGAGACGGATCAACTCCAGCAGGCTGACTTGGGGAATCACGTAGCGTTCGCCGGTGCCGGTCATCCTGCGAGGCGCGGATCGCTTTTCCGTCAGCGTAACGACCAGGCCCGGGATGATGGCGAGAGTCAGGGGAATCTTCAGTTTCAGTGTGGTCCCTTGGCCCAGGCGGCCGACCAAGTCCACCACGCCGCCGATCTTTTCGATATTGGTTTTGACGACGTCCAGGCCCACGCCGCGGCCGCTCACGCTGGTGACTTCGGACGCGGTGGAGAAGCCGGGAAGGAAGATCAGCGCCAGCGCTTCCCGGTCGGTCATGCGCTCCGCCTGTTCGAGCCGTATCAGCCCCTTTTGGACGGCCTTGTTTTTCAGGACCTGAACGTCGATTCCGGCGCCATCGTCGCCGATCTCGATGTTCACCTGGCCGCCCTCGTGGAAGGCGCGCAGGGTCAGCTTGCCTTGGGCCGGCTTGCCGTTCCGGATGCGCACCTCCGGCTTTTCGATCCCATGGTCGCAGCAGTTGCGCACGATGTGCGTGAGCGGGTCCTTGATGGCTTCGATAATGGTCTTATCCAGTTCGGTGTCCGCCCCGTCCATCTCCAGGTGAATCTGCTTGCCGAACGAAGTGGCCAGATCGCGCACCACCCGCGGCAGTTTATTCCAGACTACCCCGATGGGCTGCATGCGGGTCTTCATGACGCCTTCCTGCAGCTCCGTGGTAATCAGGTTCAGGCGTTGCGAGGTGGCGCTCAGGGTGGAATCCTCCTGGTGGGCGGTGAACTGCAGAATCTGGTTGCGGGCCAGCACCAGCTCGCCCACCAGATTCATGAGCTTGTCGAGCAGTACGACATCCACCCGGATGGTGGAGTCCGATACGGAAGGCCCCTTCGGGGCAGCCGCCTTTTCGGTATCGGGAGCGGCTGTGGGAGAGTCCCCGGCAGGCGGGCTGGCGGTGGCCTGGGCGCAGGCAGCTTCCAGGCGTTTGCGCAGATCGGCGTAAGCCTCGGGTCCTTCGCGCCCGTTTGCTTCGATGGCCACCAGGACGGTCTTGACAGCGTCCACGGTTTCCAGGATGAGCGTGACTAATTCGGGTGTGAGCCGGCGTTTCCCGTCGCGCAGTTGACTGAGGATGTTCTCGGCCAAGTGGGTTACGGATTCCAGTGTGGCGAAGCCCAGGAACCCGCAAGTTCCTTTAATGGTGTGAATGGTACGGAAGATGCCGGCTACTAATGGAAGATCCTGGGGGCGCTTTTCAAGCTCCACCATTTCCTGGTCCAGGCGGGCCAGATTCTCATTGCTTTCAATGAGGAACTCTCGAATGACGTCTTGATCGTCCATCCCTCGGCGCCAGATTTACTTTCTATGGATTTCGAAATGCTAGTGGTGGGGATCGGGGAAAATCTCATGCAGTGTGATAGTGAGTGTTTTCAAGAGTCTTGCTGGGGGGCATGTCACCACCAAGGCGGCAGGCAGGGCTGGGTCAGGCGACGCCACGGCTATTCAAGAACTCGCCGAGTTTGGCATCCCACCCCGTCTGGTGGCTCCCGAGCCATGCGCGGAGCCGGCTGAGCATCTGAAGGGCAGCGGCGGGATGCCCTTCCGCTGCTATTCGTTCCATCTCCTCGAGCCGGATGAAGAACTTCCGATGCTCAAGGGCGTGCATGTCGCGCAGCGGGTAACCGTATGACTCCATCAGCACTTCTTCAATCGGGCAGTGGTGAGCTGCAGATTCCTTGACATCGCGGATGATCTGCGGAAGTGCGGCCCAGCCCACGCCAGCAGCCATAGCCTCCTCCAGCCGCTCGATCTTCTCGATCAGAACCGCGTGCTGGTCGTCGATGAACCGCACGTTGACGGAGGGTGGGGCCGAGCGGGTTAGAGAAACCATACAAGAATGTTATCGGCCAATTCGCCCGGCGCTTGCGCGGACCTCGTGCGCCATTTCCCGCTTATCTTATGGGCGCCGGGGCATTGCCGGAGCAGGGCAGCAATCGGCCGCGCACACGTCGTGGCTAGGGCCAAACTCGCCCAGAGCGCGCTTCGGAGCGGCGCCTTTACGCTCCAGGACAAGCTCGCGGATCATGGCGGCGAAGCGTGGATCGGCGCCCACGGTTTCCGCGCGCACCATCTGCAAGCCGAGTTCGCCGCACAACTGGCGCGCTTCGGTATCCAGATCGTACACCACTTCCATATGGTCGGAAATGAATCCGATGGGCGCCAGGACCACATCGCGCACCGAGCCGGCGGCGGCCAGCTCGCGCAGGTACTCCAGGACATCGGGACCCAGCCAGGGCTGGCCCGGCGGTCCGCTGCGGCTCTGATAGACCAGGCGGTATGGCGGATGGCCCGCGCGTTCGGCCACGAGACGGCAGGCTTCCTGCACTTGTTGCACGTAGCGGCTGGTCTCGGCCATGGCGACTGGCACGCTGTGCGCGGTGAACGCCAGCGCGGCCGCCGGGCGCCGTTCCGGCGGGATGCGGTCGATCGCCGCGCGTACCCGTTCCGCCACCGGTTCGATGAACCCGGGGTGGTTGTAGAACACCCGCAGCTTCAGCACTTCCGGCGCACCGGGACCCACGGCCTCGCGCGCGCGGGCCAGATCTTCCAGGTATTGCCGGCAACCGGAATAGGAACTGTATGCCGACGTCACGAAGGCGAAGGCGCGGCGCACTCCGTCCGCCGTCATCTGGCGCAGCGTGTCCGCCAGCAGCGGATGCCAGTTGCGGTTGCCCCAATAGACGGGCAAATCCGGACCTTCGGCCGCGAGCACCTTTCGCAAGGCTGCCAGCAACGCGCGATTCTCTTCGTTAATGGGGCTCCGGCCGCCGAAGTGATAATAGTGCCCGGCCACTTCCAGCATCCGCTCGCGCGGCACGTTGCGCCCGCGCAGCACGTTCTCCAGAAACGGCATCACTTCTTCGGTCCGGTCGGGACCGCCGAAAGAGACCAGCAGGATGGCGTCGCCGGAGTCAGTCACTAGCGCGCCTCTTTCAAGTACTTGTCGAACCAGGCGATGGAGCGGTCGAGCGAATCCACCTGGTTCTCGCGTTTGGCAAAGCCGTGGCCCTCGCCGAGATAGTAGTGCGCGTCCACGGTTTTTCCATACTTGCGCAAGGTATCGACCACCTGGTCGGCCTCTTCTTTGGGGTCGCGGATGTCGTTCTCTCCCTGCAGCACCAGCAGGGGCGCCTTGGCGCTCTGAAAGTACTTGATGGGTGAAGCGTCCTCGTACACCTTGCGGTCTTTCACGGGATCGCCAAGAATCGACTGATCGTACTGCTGCAGTTCCGGGCTTTCGTGCGCCTGCTCGGTGAGCCAGTCGGCGATGCCGAAAAGTTCCACCGCGGCGGCCCAGACATCGGGCGTTTTACCGATGGCCATCATAGCCATGTAGCCGCCGTAAGATCCGCCGATGATGCCGATCTTCTTTTCGTTGACGTAGCCCGTGGCGATCAGAAACTTCGCGGCGTAGACTTCGTCCTGCAGGTCGCCGCCGCCCAAGTCCTGGTAATTGGCCTTCTGGAATGCCATTCCGTAGCCGGTCGAGCCGCGGACATTCGGCGCAATGCACACATAGCCGCGCGAGGCCAGAGCTTCGGCCGTGCGGTTGAAGGCATCGAATGTCTGTCCAGTGGGTCCGCCGTGCGGCAGTACGATCCCTGGAGCGGTGGCATCGCGCTGGAGATTGAAGGGCACCCAAAGAAATGCGCTGATGATCTTGCCATCGAACGACCGGTAGTGGACTAGGTGCGACGCGGGCAGATTCGCGGGATGGAGCCCGGCCAGCGCGGAAAAAGTGATCTGCGTAGCGCGGCGCGATGCGAAATCGTAGACCCAAAGATCGGCCGGCCGGTTGGAGCTTTGATGCGACATCAGCAAACGGTCGCCGGAGGGTGAGAACGCCGTGGGATTACCGCTGGGACTCGTCAGCCCTTCGGGAAAGTCGAGCGGCTCGGACCGGCTGGAGCCGCGCTCAGCGATGTAGGTCCTGGTGCGGCCGTCTTCATTGATGAGATAAGTGAACCGCCCGCCCTGGGGAGCGAAGTCGACCGCCCTGGCATCCCACTGCGTACCGGTTACCCAAGTCAGCTTGCGTGTGGCGGCATCTAGCAGGGCGACGTTGGAATAACCGCCTTTTTGGTTCGAGCTGATGAGCAGCGTTCGCCCATCGGCGGAAACAGAGGACGCCTGGTAGATCGTGTCGCCGGTGTGCGGCGTGAGGTTTTCGAGCGTGCCGCTTTTCAGGTCGATGCGATAGACATCCGAATCGGTATGTCCGGAATTGGCGCGGTTGGCGTAAAGGTTTTGCCCATCGGGACTCCACGCAGCGATCTGCCAGCCGCGGTTCTTCGACTGCTCGTTGGTCAGGTTGCGAACTTCGTGCGTGCGCCAGTCGAGCAAGGCGATATCGAAGATCGGCGACGTTCTCGGCTTGAGGGAAATGGCGAGAGCGCGGCCGTCGGGGGACCAGCGCGGATCGGTTTCGGAGACATCCGGAGTGCGCGTAAGGTTGACGGGCGGCCCGCCCGCGGCCGGGATGGCGAACAGGTCGAAGATCTCGCCGCCGGCGTAGTCCTGCTGGAAGACGATCCATTTGCCGTCGGGCGACCAGGCAGCGGCGGACTGCCGATCGTCGGACTGCGTCAACTGGATGGGCCAGCCTCCGGCAGCCGCAACTTTCCATAGGTTGTTTCGCCCGGTGAGGTTGGTGGTGAATACGATTTCGCGGCCATCGGGCGACCAGGCAGGGCCGCCCGTGGATCGCGTATAGACCAGTTCTTCGATAGGCGCAGGCGCGGCGTTGGGATTGGATGTGGACGCGATGGACTTGGGGTCGGTGATGGCGCGGTCATCGGGCCCGGACGCCGCGAGCGACGCGACGCAAGAGAATAAGAGGGCAAGAGTGAGTTTCATGGTTTCGACGCCTTGACGATTCTCAGGAGCATTGGCGCCAATAGAAAGGAGAAGGAGCAAGTGGTTTCCAGGCCTTCCTCTCGAAGCGCCTTCGCGTATTCATCCGTATACTTGAAGTCGGAAACAAGAGCCACACCGCCGGGTTTCAACACCCGCGCGATTTCACGGCAAGCCGCGGCGCGGCCTTCCCGGCTGGGGATGTTGTGCAGGCAGAGGTTGGACAGCACGCAGTCGAATGAGCGGTCCGGAAACGGCATCTGCCGCGCATCGGCGTTACGGATCTCCACTTTGTTAGCGACGCCCTCGATCTGTGCATTCCGCATGGCCGCCTCAAGAGTATTATGGGACAAATCCTGTTCGCGCCAGATGTCAATGCCGATACTCTTGCCGGTGGTCAGGCGTTTCGCGGCGCCGATCATCAGGAGGCCGCGCCCGGTTCCGATGTCCAGGACCTGCTCATTGCCGCGCCATGGCGCCAGGTTTAGCATGCGGTCTCGATGGCGGAACTTCTCAACCTCGACGTACGGCACCATCAACAGAATCAGGATGACGCCGGTCGGAACCAGGGAGAGAATGACGCTCGCCGCGGTTCTGGCTGCTTCGCTGGAGGACCTGCGAAACGCCGATCCAAACGCCAAGCCTGCCAAGACGGCCAATACGACGATCAGCCCGACGCGCGGGGCGTCAATGCCGTAGGCCGGTCTCGCTTTTGAGTGCTGTCGGCCGGGGCTAGTCATCCAGCGCCTGAAAGAGTTCGGCCAGCGGGACTTCAATGGCGGGATCTTCAGTGCGCAGCACTCCGTTTTTGGCTTCGTAGAATCCCGAAGCAGTGTAGACGTCTGCACGGCGTTCTTCTGGATCGATGAGCCACACGTAGGCTACGCCGAATGCCAGGTATTCGTCGATCTTTTTGCGCACCCGGCTCATGCGGTCTTCCGGCGACAGAATCTCGACAGCGATAAAGGGAGGAGTGGAGAAGATGCGATCGCGCGGCGCCGGTTCTTTGTAAACGCAGACATCTGGGACGCGGTACGTACGGGGTGCGATGCGGATGCGTTGCTCCGTTAGGACCCGTATCCGAAACCGCTTGCGGCGTTCAAAGAAGAAAGCGCCGAAGGCAGTCTCTAGAATGCTGTGCGGTTGCTCCCCCACGTTGCGCTCCAGGAGTACACCTTCATCGTACTCGCAGTCCGGCTCGTAGCTGGTGGTAAGATACTCCTGCTCGGATACGAGAAGCGACGTTCCCATGTCTGGAGTATAGCGCAGCATTCAATCACCGGTTGGCGGAGCGGGGCTGAGGCCCGGCCGAAGCCCCGCGCGGACTCAGGTCCGCCCTCCACCGCAACCAAAGGTAGCGGCCTGAGAGGCCGCTGCAGGCCGGGGGCCTGCCCCACTTTGCTACCCGCTCATGGAGTTCAAGAACTCCGCGTTGCTGCGGGTCTTGCCCAGCTTGTCGAGCAGCAGTTCCATGGTTTCCACTGGCGACAGCGGATTCAGCACCTTGCGCAGAATCCACACGCGATTCAACTCTTCCTTGGGCAGCAGCAACTCTTCTTTGCGCGTGCCGCTCTTGTTGATGTCGATGGCGGGGAAGACGCGCTTGTCCACCAGCTTGCGCTCCAGGTGGATTTCCAGGTTGCCGGTTCCCTTGAACTCTTCGAAGATGACGTCGTCCATGCGGCTGCCGGTGTCGATGAGCGATGTGGCGATGATGGTGAGCGAGCCGCCTTCCTCGATGTTGCGGGCCGCGCCGAAGAAGCGCTTGGGGCGTTGCAGGGCGTTGGAGTCCACGCCGCCGGAGAGCACCTTGCCGGAGGGCGGCACGATGGTGTTGTAGGCGCGCGCCAGGCGCGTGATCGAATCCAGCAGGATCACCACATCCTTCTTATGCTCCACCAGGCGCTTGGCTTTTTCGATCACCATTTCGGCCACCTGCACGTGGCGCGTGGCCGGCTCGTCGAAGGTGGAGCTGATCACTTCGCCGCGCACGGAACGCTGCATGTCGGTGACTTCCTCGGGCCGCTCGTCGATCAGCAGCACGATGAGCGTGACCTCGGGATGGTTGGTGGTGACGGAGTTGGCGATGCTTTGCAGCAGCATGGTCTTGCCGGTGCGCGGCGGCGATACGATCAGGCCGCGCTGCCCCTTGCCGATAGGCGTGAGCAGATCCATAACGCGGCCGGAGAAGTTATCGCGCACCGTTTCGAGCTTGATCCGCTGGTTGGGATAGAGCGGCGTCAGGTTGTCGAAGAAGATCTTGTTGCGGGCTTCCTCGGGCGGCTCGAAGTTGATGGCATCCACCTTGATGAGCGCGAAATACCGTTCGCCTTCCTTGGGCGGCCGGATCTGGCCGGAGATGGTGTCTCCGGTGCGCAAATCGAAGCGGCGTATCTGCGAGGGCGACACATAGACGTCGTCGGGGCCCGGCAGATAGTTGTATTCGGGCGCGCGCAGGAAGCCAAAGCCGTCCGGCAGGCACTCGAGCACGCCTTCGGAAAAGATCAGGCCGCTCTTCTCCGCCTGGGTTTGCAGGATCTTAAAGATCAACTCCTGCTTGCGCAGTCCGGCGGCGCCGGCCACGTTCATGTCCTTGGCCACCTGGTTGAGCCTTTGGATGCTCATGTCCTTCAGTTCGACCAAGTCCAAAGTGGGGGAGCCGTTCTTGGCTTGCGCGGGTGGTTTGTTGCGCCGGTGCCCCCCGTGGTGGCCGCCGCCCCCCTGAATTTGCTCGGGCCGTTCAGCGGCCGGCTGCGGCCGTGGTTCAGATGGCGGAGGGCCATCGTGAGCCGCGGCGGTTGTTTGGTCGCGGGCGGGCCCTGAGGTTTCGCGGGCAGGCCCATTTTCGCGGGCAGGCCGTTCGTGCAGGCGCTCGGATGGCTTGTCCTGTTCTTCTTGCGGTGTTGTGGTATTTACCGCGTCCGGAGTGTTTTCGTTATCACTTGCCAAATTTCCCTCACTCCCCGGCCCGTGGAGGCCGAGAACGGCAACGGTTCGACGTTCTCCTTGCGGACCGACGCCAGACCTTGCCATTGTTCCGATTGATTCAACTTATCCGTCTTTGTGGCGATCACCTGGTACCGCCGGTTGTGGCTTTCGAGCCATTGCTTGAGCTGCAAATCCCGATCCATCCAGCCCCTGCGGGCGTCCAGGATCAGAAAGGAAAGATCCAAAGTCTGCCTTGTTAACAGGTAGCTCTCGATCAGGTCCCGCCACTGTCCGGTTAGCTCCTTCGAAACCCGGGTGTAACCATATCCGGGGAGGTCGACGAAATACAGCGATCCTTTAATTCGGTAAAAATTGAGCGTTTGCGTGCGACCCGGAGTGCTACTGGTGAAAGCCAGCCCTTTGCGCCCTACCAGGGCGTTGATCAGGCTGGACTTCCCTACGTTACTTCTCCCTAAAAAGGCGATCTCGGGCAAGCCGTCAGAGGGGAACTGTTCCGGCTTGGCCGAAGATGTTACAAAAGTACTGTCAATTACCAAGTGCTGCCAGTCATAACCGCTCCGTTGAAGACGCACCTCGAGCCCGCCGGCCTGCGGCCGTTGGACCGGCGAGGGCGCCGGTCCGCGGGCGAGGGCGCCCGCCCCACGAAGGCGCGTCTTCATCATCTTTGGTGGCC
>Ga0181536_10003555_pt1 | contig 16939 bp, 17 predicted proteins | sample PEATcosm2014_Bin_41_FD_121105 | JGI IMG/M metagenome (GOLD analysis project Ga0181536, IMG submission 121105) | Peatland microbial communities from MTU Mesocosm Facility, Houghton, MI, USA - PEATcosm2014_Bin17_60_metaG | ecosystem: Environmental > Terrestrial > Soil > Wetlands > Peat | place... | reverse complement strand
CCGGCTGGAGAGGTTGGTGTCCCAGTGGCCGGTCAGGCGGGCGTAGCCGCAAATGCCGGCGAATAGCAAAGCGACCCCGGCGGCGATGGCCCAGGCCGGGACCCGGCGCCGGCCCGGCGCCGCCATCAACAGCGCGCCGGCGGCGGGACAGGAGGCTACGCATTCGAGGCAGCCGGTGCACTCGGCCGATTGAATGGCGATCAGGCGATCCACCGGCAGGCCAGACGGGCAGGCTTTGGTGCACTTGCCGCAATCGATGCACAGCGAGCGATCCCGCCGGATGCGCAGCGGGCTGGCCAGAGCCGCCAGGCCCATGAGCGCGCCGTAGGGGCATAGGTAGCGGCACCAGAAGTTCTCCACCAGCACCGAGGCCAGGACCAGGCCGGCCACCACCAGGCCGCCGGCGAAACCCAGGAAACGGAAGAAGTTGAGCATCTTGACGTCGTCCACTATGCCGTAGGGGCCTTCCAGAAAGGCTCGGATGGCCGGCACGGACATCGATGCCACGGCGTAAACGAACAGGCCGAGCAAAATGTATTTGAGGCTGCGCAGGCCGATATCCAGGCGGCGGGGCAAGCGGAAATTGCGGCCGAAGGTCCGGCGGCCCAAGCGCCACAGATACTCCGAGACGGTCCCCACCGGGCACAGCCAGCCGCAGAAACTCTTGCGGAAGAGCCACGACATGGCGAGGAATGCGATCAACAGGAACATGCCGGCCGGGTGCAGGTTCGGCAGGCGGCCCGCGGCCAGCAGCACCTTGAGGTTCATCATGGCGGCGATGGGCAGCCAGCCCTCGACGCCCGCCGGCCGGCCGGCGCGGAGCGTGCGGCCCCCGGTTTCGTAGTACCGCACAAAGAGGTAGAACTGGACGCCGATCCAGATATTGAGCAGCAGGAAGGCCAGTTGAAAGGCGCGCCGCAAGGCCTGCGACCGGTCGGGCGGGGAGCGCTTCCCCAGCTTCTTTCGAGGTGCGGCGGCGGGCTGGACGGGCGCCATGGCGGCCATGGATCGAACCTCCAATTCCAGCCTAAGGGAACGGTCCAGGGAAGGCTGTGACCCAGGTCACCGAGGCGGGGCTAGAGCCGGCCAAACACCGGCGGCAAGACCGCCGGCGCTACCAGGGCAAGCTTGGCTTCGGCTTGAGGCGCAGGCGGCACCGCCTGCGCCACCAAAGAAGGGCGGCGCCTTCAACTGCGGCACCCTCAACTTGACTTTGGCAACCCCGGCAATATATTCTGACGGTTCGCTTTGACTGTGCCAGAAGGCCGTTCCATGTATGCGTGAAAATAAGCACCACGTGCCGGAAACCGTGGAACGGCTGCTGGATTCGACCCTGGAGAGCGTAGAGAGCGCCGAAGAGTTGGCGCTTAGCGTGGCGCAGCGGGCGGGATTCGACGACGACGACCTGATGAAGATCGGCATGGCCGTTCGGGAGTCGATGGTGAACGCGGTAGTACACGGAAATCGCTACAACGAGCATAAGAAGGTGCGGTTTTCGGTGACCCTCAACGAGGAGCGTTACACCGTCAGGGTTGCGGACGAAGGCGAAGGGTTTGATTTCAAGGCCCTGCCCGACCCGCTGGCGCCGGAAAACCTGATGCGAACATCGGGACGCGGCATTTTCCTCATCCGCTCCTTTATGGATGAGGTCGAGATGCGGCGCCGGGAGCCGTCCGGGACCGAAGTAACTTTGGTGAAGTACGTGGTGTCAAAGTAGAATTACGGCAGTTTTGAGCCAGGAGGCATAATCAGTGAGCGTAAAGTTGAGTACTCGGCAAGTGGGAGACGTGAGTGTAGTGGATGTGGCTGGGCGCATCACCCTGGGTGAGGGCTCCAGCGCGTTGCGTGACCTAATGCGCGAAATGGTAGGCAAGGGCCAGAAGAAAATCCTGCTCAACCTGGGCGATGTCTCATACATCGACAGTTCGGGGATCGGCGAGCTGGTCTCGGGCTTCACCACGGTAACCAATAGCGGCGGTGAGATGAAGCTGCTCAACCTCAACAAGAGGGTGAAGGACTTGCTGCAGATCACCAAGCTGTACACGGTCTTCGACGTTCACGACGAAGAAGCCCACGCCATTCGCGCCTTTGCGTAGCGCATAGGGCAGGTGGTTCGCCTGCTCATGTTCCGCGCTTCGCCGAAAGCAACCATATCCTGAACATGCCAGCGCGTCTATCGCCTGCGGCGGTCTGTGCCCTCGTGGCGCTGGCGGCATTCACCGTCTGGATCACCTGGCGGGCCAAAACGCTGGAACTGGATCTGGGCGTCAATACCACAAAACTGGCGCTGGTGGGCAAGCAGGCGCCGGATTTCCACCTGCCCGCGCTCGACGGGCGCACGGTTTCGCTTTCCGATTATCACGGCAGGAAGGTGGCGGTGATTTTCTGGGCCAGTTGGAACAATGGCAGCCATCCGGCCATGGCGTCGCTGGGCCTCTTCTATCGCAACAATCGCACGGCGGATGCAAATTTCGACATGGTAGCCATCAGTGTGGGCGACGACCGCAAGGCCGCGCAGGACTTCGTCACCGAGAGCAAGGTGACATTCCCGGTCCTGCTGGACGGCTCGGAGGCCACCGCCAAGGCGTTTCAGGTACGCAGCATTCCGGCCGTCGCGGTGATCGACGGCAACGGCAAAGTGACTTGGGGGTTCGTGGGTTTCACGCAGCGTTTGACCTTCGACCTGGCCCGTGAACTGGGCGTCACGAATTTCCGCGGCATGGAGTTTGGAGGGCCAAATGGCGGCCGCCGCAATTGAATTCCGAGGCGTGACCAAGGTCTACAAACGCCTGTTCAGCGACGAAAGGATCACGGCCCTGGCGGATGTCTCTTTCGAGGTAGTGCCGGGGGAAGTCTGCGCTTTTCTCGGTCCCAACGGCGCCGGCAAGACCACGGCCATCAGCATTTTAATGGGCTTTTTCTTCGCCAACTCCGGCGAGATCCGCGTGTTGGGCCATCCGCCCGGCGACGTCCGCGCCAAAGCCCGGATCGGCTTCCTGCCGGAGAATTTCGCATTTTATAAATACCTCACGGCGCCCAAACTTTTGCGGCTGCACCTGGCGCTGGCCGGCAGGAATCCCGCGAGCTCCCAAGGGCTGATCGCGGACCTGCTCCAGAAAGTCAAGCTGACGGGCTATGAGAACCTGAAGATCGGCAAGTACTCGCGCGGCATGGTGCAACGCATCGGCATCGCGCAAGCGCTGCTGTGCGATCCGCAACTGGTGATCCTCGACGAGCCCACCAGCGGCCTCGATCCGTCCGGGCGGCGCGAGGTGCTGCAAATCCTGGCCGGTTTGAAAGCCGAAGGCAAGACGGTCTTCCTGAGCTCGCACATTCTTCCGGAAGTGGAACAGATTTGCGACCGCGTGGTGATTATCGACCGCGGCAAGCTGGTGCGCACCGGGCGCCTGGAAGACATGCTGGGCGGCGGCAACCGGGTGGAGATCGCGGCCGATGGCGTGCCCGATGGCTTCGAGCAATCGGCCGCCGGCGAAGGCGCCACGGTGGAACGCGGCGCTCACGGCGTCCGCATTCTGGTGGACGCGGCGCGCAAGCGCCAGACGGTGGAAGCCCTGTGGGCCGCCGGTTGCGACGTGACCGCCATGAACCCGCTGCGCAGCACGCTGGAAGAACTCTTCCTCAAGGAAGTGGACCACCGATGAAACTCCGCGCCATCACGATGAACACGTTCTCCAGCCTGGTGCGGAACAAGATCATCATTCTGTTTTGCGTGGGCTGTGTTTGCATTCTGCTGCTGATGCTCTCGTCGCTGCTGGTGATCCGCAACATGCGCAACGTGCAGAATGCCGAGCAGATGCAGGCGGCCGTACTGCCGCTGATCGGTTCCATGATGGCGTTGGTCAGCGGTTTCGGCAGCCTGCTGGCGGCCTGGTCGGCGGCCGATGCGCTGTCCTCGGAGATGCGCTCGGGCACCATTCTGGCGGTGATGGCGCGGCCGGTGCGCCGCTGGGAGTTCCTGTTGGGCAAGTACCTGGGCGTGCAGCTACTCATGTTGGTCTTCGTGGCGATCATGGTGGGGCTCAACTACCTGCTGGCCTGGATCGGCGGCGCGCACATCCAGTCGGCGCCGTGGGAACTGGTGGTCTATCCGATGGTGCGCTACGCCATGTTCAGCGCCATCGGCCTGGCGCTGGTCACGCTGATGCACCCCATCCTGGCCTTCTCGGCGGTGCTGTTCCTGTCCATCGCGGCGCAGATCGTGTCGCCGGGAGCCAACACCACTTTCCTGCCGGAGTGGCTGAAAACCGGCCTATTCTACTTTCTGCCATCCACCAACCTGTTATCGGAGACGCGGTTCCTGACCATCACGCGCGCCACTTTGCAAGCCGCCACGTGGAGCGAGCACGCGCTGGCGCTGGCTTACGGCCTGGACTATGCGCTGGTCTGCTTCCTGCTGGCCTCGTGGATTTTCCACTCGAGAAGTTTGTCGAGAGACTAAGGGCAAGGGCTGCGCCCTTGCTATCCCCGCGGGATATGGGAGTCAGGAGATCAAAATTCGGGGAAGTCAGAATGGCGGGCGGCACCGCCTGCCCCACCGAAAACGGGCGAGCGTGCGACGCTAGTATCAGCTTCCCGATCGCAGTTTTCACAGGGTCAATGGATCGACAGCGCGCAATCATCATCGGGGCCGGTTCATGTTGACCGCCATGACGGTGGTGGACGGAATCGTCGCGGGCAAAGTGGACAGGGCCGCGCTGTGGGAGGTGAACACCGAAACCGGTTACCACGAAGAAGGGGAGCGGGCGGAGTGACCAAGCCAGATAGCCGGTGGACCACCAGGGCGCAAGCGCCGGGCTCGCGAGCGAGGGTGTGCGTGCTGCTGCTGATGCTGGTCAATCTGGCAATCGCGGCGAAGCTCTTCGGGGTGGAGTACTCGGCCTACAATGGCTCGATCGAGGGCACGTTCATCGCGATTCCGCGCATCATGGCCAAGTATCCGGGTCAATGGCAATGGTGGCCGTTCTGGAACGGCGGGCTGCCGTTTGAAGACGTCTACCTGCCGTTCACACACTGGCTGGTGGCCGGATTCAGCTTGCTGACGCGGCTTTCCGCGGCGCGGGCGTTTCACATCGTATCGGCGGCCATGTATGTTTCGAGCGCGCCGGCGGTTTTCTGGATGGCTCTGGAACTCAGCCGGCGGTGGGGCGCGAGCCTGATCGCCGCGCTGGCATACTCGTCGGTCCCGGCTTCCGCGCTGCTGCTGCCGGCCATCGGGGTGGATGCGGGCGGCGCACTGAATCTGCGGCGGTTGCAGGTGCTGGTGTTCTATGGGGAGGCTCCCCATACGATTGCCCTGGCGCTGCTGCCGGTGGCGGTGGTCTGCTTCTCACGCGCGCTTACGACGCGCCAGGTGAAATGGCAATTGCTGGCCGCGGGCATGAGCGCCTGCGTGGTATTGAGCAACGCGTTCGGGATGGTGATGCTGCCGGTGGCATTGGTGTGCTGGTTGATGGCCTTCCCGATGCGTCCCTGGTGGAGGGCGCCGCTCGACGTCGCGGTGATCGGGATTTTGACCTACTGCTGGATTTCACCCTGGCTTAGCCCAAGCATGATCCGGGCGATTCGCGCGAATGCCGCCACTACCGGCGGCGACTTCCGATACACGGAGCGTACGTGGATGGCACTCGCCCTGGTGGCCGGCGGTTTCCTGTTGCTCTGGCTTGCCACGCGGCTGTTCCGGGCGGCAGGGTATTTGCGTTTCTTCCTGCTCCTGGGATACGTGCCCACCGCCATCGTGGTGACCGACTACCTTGGGAAGGCGGCCATCATTCCGCAGCCCCACCGTTATGAGCTGGAGATGGACATGGTGCTGCCGATCGCCATGGTGTTCGCCGGCGCGTCGATTCTGGACCGTGTTCCGGCGCGCGCGCGTTTCGCGGTGATGGCAGCCGTCATCGGCAGCCTGGGCTTTCAGACCGTGCACTCGGCGCTCTATGCCCGCAACCTGATTCGCGCGGTCGAGCCCAGCCGTTTGAGCGAATACCAGATCGCGAAGTGGCTGGACACGCACCGCCCGGGTGAGCGAGCCTTCATCTACGGATCGAGCACCTTTCTGTACAACGCTTTCACCGACAATCCTCAGCTCACCGGAGGGCACGACCAACACACCGTGAACACGTTCCTTCCGATCGTGCGTTACACCCTTTACAGCGGCACGAATGCCGGTGACCGCGATGCCGGGTACTCCATCTTCTGGCTGAAGGCCTTCGGCACGCACCTGATCTCCGTGCCGGGCCCGGGCAGCACGGATTACTACTATACGGGCATCGTCCACCCGGGCAAGTTCGACGGCGTTCTTCCGCTGCTGTGGAGGTCGAAAGACGGCTCGATCTACGAAGTGCCGGCTCGCTCCGGGTCGCTGGCGCACGTCATGCCGGCCTCCGCGATGGTCACGCGGACTCCGATCCACGGCCTGGATATCGCACCGGTGGAGGCGTATGTAGCGGCTCTGGAAGATCCCGCCAACCCGCCGGCGACATTCCGGTGGAAAGGCCTGAGTGAAGCGGAGATCGAGGCTACTCTGAGGCCGGGCCAGGTGATTGGGGTACAGGTGACCTACGAGCGAGGATGGGAGGCATGGGCCAATGGCAAGCCGCAGCGGGTTGTCGGCGATGCCATCGGACAAATGGTGATTGAGCCCGATTGCCTGGGGCCTTGCCAGGTGTCGCTTAGTTACACGGGCGGGTGGGAGCACCGCGCGACACGCGCGATGAGTCTGGCGGCGATGCTGGCCGGGATTGCGTTGGGATGGAGGCGAAAAGGGCGACGGTCCGCAGAGCGGCGAACAACTAAAGTGTGAACCCCGGCCGGGCTGCCCGGCTGCACCGATTGACAATCGGTGCGCAGGATACCATCTTGCCCCACCAAACCCCTTGCGGCGGCTCTACTTCAGGTAGAAGACTTCCTTCATCATGGCGAACCGCTCGCCTTCCTGCTTTTCCGGCACCGGCTCGAACAGCCGGCTCATTTGCTCCTGCCAGCGCAGGTTTACCGGGTCCCGGTCCAGTTCGTCCCAGGCCCGGTTGAAATCGTCCACCCGCAAACTCAACACCAGTTCCTGCCCGCGCCGGAAAATGGAGTACTCCGAAATCCCGACCGCTTTGAGTTTGGCCAGCAACTCCGGCCACACCCGCTGGTGCTCCCGTTCGTACTCTTCGATGGCGTCGGCCTTGATGCGTAGTTTGAATGCGTAGCGAGGCATGCAACTCCTTTGGGCGTCCGCGGCTCCCTGGTCTTCCCGGCGCTACGCGTAGCTCGAAACGGCCGCCGCGTTTCGCTTCGCCCGGCCGGCCGTGATTCGCTCCAGGTATCCGCTCTGCCGGAAGGCATCCATCGGATCCGCCGGCAGTCCCTTGGATTCCGCCCATTCCCGGATCACCGGCCGCACGTCGGTGGCGAACGCGGACTTCAGGCATTCCTCCGCGTCCACCAGCGCGCACTTGGTCTGCAATCCCGCCAGTTTTTCGTGATCCACCAGCGCCGCCTTGGCGTACAGTTCCATGGCGGTCGTCACGGTCTGGATCATGGCTTCGATCTTGCCCTTCAAATTGTGGCTCTGATCGATCATGTACGCGATGTCCGCGGTCTTGCCGTTTTCCCATTCGAAATATCGAATCTCGTGGAAAATGCGGAACACCTGATAAGGATCGATCGAGCCCATGGTCAGGTCGTCGTCCGCGTACCGCCGGTCGTTGAAGTGGAATCCGCCCAGCATCCCCAGGTCCAGCAGCCACGCCACAATCTGCTCGATGTTCTGCGCCTGGTAGTGATGCCCGGTATCCACCAGCACCCGCGCGTTTGGCCCGGCGTCCCTGGCATACTGGAGCGCCATACCCCAGTCCGCGATATCCGTGTGGTAGAAGGCCGGCTCGAACGGTTTGTATTCCACCAGCATCCGTTGCTCTGCCGTCATCCGCCGGTGGACTGCCTGCAATCCTTCCGCCATCCATTGGCGCCGCCGGCGGATATTCTGCGTCCCCGGATAGTTCGACCCGTCCGCGAACCACAGCGAAAGATCGCGGCTTCCCAACCGCTTGGCAATCTCGACGCAGTTCAGAATGTGATCCAGCGCTTCCTGCCGCACATCCGCATCCGGATTCGCCAGCGATCCGTACTTGTATACCTGGTCCTGAAACGTGTTCGGATTGATCGCTCCCGCCCGCAGCCCGCACTTCACGCCAAGCGCCTGCACCTCCGCCACATCCTCCACGCCGTTGGGCAGGTCCCACAGCACGTGCAGCGCGATGGTGGGGCATACCCCGGTCCAACGGTGCACTTGTCCGGCGTCGCTATATTTTTCTTCGATCGTGGCAGCCGCCGCGGGCTGCAGAAACTTCCCGAAGCGGGTGCCCGTATTGGCAAATCCCCACGAGGGCAGTTCGATCTGGAACGCATTCAGCGCATGGATGATGATGTCGGCCTGTTTATTGGGAATCACGTTGGTTTCCTGCTTCAAAGTCTCACTATGAAGGGTATCCGGCAAAGCCGTCAAAACAATTATCCACCAAACTGCCCGTTTCATGTTGCGGAACCCTGCCGCCCTGGCTCGTGAGCCGGAACTTAAACATGCTGCGGCTTTTATTTCCGGACGGGCCAATGGCTGGACGCGTTGTCCGCTCGCCATCCGTCCCAACCGTTTCACATCGGTAAACAAGTTCTTCCGCTCTGCCCCGCTCTTCCTGGCGTATCTGCCACTTACCCTGGGTGGAACGTCATGAATCCACGCGCCGTTCCCACGGCACCCGCATCGCCCGTTTGTTTATCGATCCGAAACGGCCACCCTTACCCGGAATCTCCTTGTAGTGTCCCGGCCGCCCCAGTAGCATAATCGTATGCGCACAAACCTGTTGTGGTATGGGGTCGTCGCCCTGCTCGCGGCGGGCTGTTTCCTGTTGCCGGCTGCGTCTCCCGCTGCGTCTCCGGCCACCATCGCCGATCTCCGCCGTGCTTTCGAACAGCCCCCCGCCGACGCGCGCATCATGGTCCGCTGGTGGTGGTTCGGCCCGGCCGTCACCACCGACGAACTCGAACGCGAACTGCGCACCATGAAGGAGGGCGGCATCGGCGGCGTCGAGGTCCAGCCGGTCTATCCTCTGGCGCTCGACGATCCCGAACAAGGTATCCGCAACCTGGCCTATCTCTCCGACGGCTTCATCGATGCTCTCCGTTTCACCGGCGAAAAAACCCGTGAGCTGGGCCTTCGCTTCGACCTCACGCTCGGCAGCGGCTGGCCCTTCGGCGGCCCGCACATCCCCATCACCCAGGCCGCCGGACGCCTCCGCATCGAGCGCCGCCCCTTGTCCCCCGGCGCAACTTCCCCTCCGGTTCCCGAGCTCGCTCCGGGCGAGACCTTCATCGCCGCCTTCCCCGATCCCGGCCATGCCAACACCGCCCTCGTCTTCATCGCCGGCCACACCCGCATGATGGTCAAACGTGCCGCCTTCGGCGCCGAGGGTCTGGTCCTCGATCACTACGACCGCGCCGCCATTGATACCCACCTCCACGCCGTCGGCGACCGCCTCGCCCAAGCCTTCGGCAAGAATCCTCCCTACGCCGTCTTCAGCGACTCGCTCGAAGTCGAACGCTCCGATTGGACCACCAACTTCCTCGACGAATTCCGCAAGCGGCGCGGCTACGATCTGCTGCCGCACCTGCCCGCGCTTGCCTCCGATACGGTCAAAGACTCCGCCGCCATCCGCCACGATTGGGGCCGCACCCTCAGCGAGCTGGCCGACGACAATTACCTCACGCCCATTCGCGAGTGGGCCCACCAGCACGGCACCCTCTTCCGCTCGCAAAATTACGGCACGCCGCCGGTCTCGCTCTCGAGCAACGCTCTGGTGGATCTTCCCGAAGGCGAAGGCTCCTCATGGCGCCGCTTTTCCGCCACCCGTTGGGCCGCTTCCGCCAACCACCTCTACGGCCGCCCCGTCACCTCTTCGGAAACCTGGACATGGCTCCACTCCCCGGTCTTCCGCGCCACTCCGCTGGACCTTAAGGCCGAAGCCGACCTTCACTTCATCCAGGGCATCAACCAGCTAATCGGCCATGGCTGGCCCTATTCGCCGCCCTCCGCCGGTGAGCCCGGCTGGCGCTTCTATGCCGCCGCCGTTCTCAACAATCACAACCCCTGGTGGATCGTCATGCCCGACATTACGCTGTACCTCCAGCGCATCAGTTTCCTCCTGCGCCAGGGACGTGCAGCCAATGACGTCGCCGTCTACCTGCCCACAGACGACGCTTATGCCGGCTTCACCGCCGGCAACGTCTCCGTCAACAAAATGATGGACGACCTGATCGGCCCCGCCGTCATTCCACAGATCCTCGACGCCGGCTACAACTTCGATTTCCTTGACGACGCCGCCATCGCCCACGCCGGCGTGCCTTATCCCGTCCTGGTTCTGCCCGCCGTTCAGCGGATTCCGCTGGCCACTTACCAGAAACTCGAAGACTACGTGCGCAAAGGCGGAATCCTGGTCGCCGTGCGCCGCACCCCGTCGCTTGCGCCCGGCCTGCTGGAACAATCCGACACGCCGCAAATCGTGGAATTGTCCCGTTCGCTGTTTGCCGGCGCCGATGCGCGCGGCCATCTGGTGGAGAACGAATCCCGCCTTGGCGACTCTCTCCACCAGTGGATCGCGCCCGATCTCTCGACCGCACCCGAAATCGGCTTCATCCATCGCAAGCTGGATTTCGCCGATGTCTACTTCCTCGCCAACACCGCCAATCACCCGGTCCACGCCCCCGCCGCCTTCCGCACCACCGCGCCCGACGCCGCCTGGTGGGATCCCTTCACCGCCAAGGTCTGGAAGGCCGCCGGCTCCAAACTCGATCTCGACCTCGCACCCTACGAATCCCGCGTGCTGGTTTTCTCGAAGGACCGCACCCCGCCCGCCGCCGCGCCCACCGCTCCCATCCCCGCACCCATCGAGGTGACCGGCCCCTGGAACGACGCCGCTTCCTGGGTCAATTTCTCCGGCCAAAAGACCTACGACACCACCGTCACAGTTCCGCAATCCATGCTGGCTTCCCATCATGCCCTGTATTTGAATTTTGGGGAAGGCACTCCCGTCACCGCTCAGGAGCGTCGTTCCGGCTCCGGCATGCGCGCCATGCTGGAGAGCCCGGTTCGCGAAGCCGCCGTCATTTTCGTCAACGGCAAGCGCGCCGGCTCGGTGTGGCGTCCGCCCTATGAACTCGAAATTGGCGGCCTGCTCCACGCCGGCGCCAACGCCATCCGCATCACCGTCGCCAACCTCGCCATCAACCAACTGGCCAAGGGCCCGCTGCCCGATTACAAAGCCCTCAACGCCAAGTATGGCGAACGCTTCCAGCCCCAGGACATGAACAACCTGCAGTCGCTCCCTTCCGGCATCCTGGCCCCCGTCCGGCTGGTCGCCAAGTAGGACTTTTTGAGAGGGTACGTCAACTTCCGGGCGAACGGGAGGATGAGGTGGAAACCGGCGGGGCATCCATAGCTAGCGATAGTTCTTGTCGTCTACCCGGCTCAAATCCCCGTCGAATACTCCCAGCGTCACGATCGCGAAGGTGAAGACGTTCGTCCCCGGCTCCAGATGCCCGCCGAAGGCGTGATCGGGATTCGCCATCGTCAAATGCGCGTGCACCCGGCCATCGATCACGTACCCGTTCATGCTCACGATGTCCGCCGGGGCGCTGGGATCCTGCACGAACGTGTTCTTCGAGGGAAATGTCCGATTGCTTACCGAGTGCACCTGGTAGTTCCGTACCGACCCCGCTCCTGCCAGAATCACCGCGTTGCGAATCTTCTGCTGCTTGACCATCTTCTCGATTCCCGCCAGCAGGTCAGCCTGGTATTTGAATCGCAATACCACCACGCGGTCGAACTTTCCGGTGATGGCATAGACATCCGGAACGGCCGGGTCGTTCGGCTTCGCATCGTCGGCCGGGGTGGTCGCATTGGTGACCTCTTTCCGCGTCTGCTGCGCCGTGGCGATTCCGGCGCACGCCAGCGCCACCACCATCCATCTCATAGGGGCTCTCCTTTTCCACTTTACGTCACAGTATACCTGGCGCCCCGATGTGGATGGATAGTAATACAATTGTTGGCAGTTCTTAGAGGAGATGGGAGGAGTCTAGAGCGTTATTCCTGGGCGGGCATCTGCTGTTCCATCTCGCGCCAGGCGCTGATCTTCAGGCGGCGGCAGACCCAGCAAAGCGGCTCGCTGGAGGCCAGAGTGGTTTCGCCGCCACAAACCGAGCACTTCGTCACCGGGGTCAGGCGGTCGGCCGAAATGGAAAGCTTCGCCTGTTCCAGTATTTCCGCCGGAACAACCGCCTCGAGTTTGGGCTGCAGCTTCCGTCTCATCTTTATCCAGACTGTCTCCACTATGGCAGAAGTGCAGCCAGGAAACAACCCCTCCGGGAGTTAAGGGGGTCCTAAGCAGCTTCCGGTATCTGTATGACCGCGGCCACATCCAGCGCCGAACGGCAGCGCGGGCACTTCTGGCCGGATGCCACGCGCGGGTACTTTCCCCTCAAGTCGATTTCCGCGGGCACGGTATGGGTACAGATCGGGCAATGGGCCAACCCCTGCGTGTGATTTTGAACGAATGGTTTCATCTGAGTTGCCTCACTCCATCGGACGCAGGAAGCGGCGCGATGGTTCTATGGAAAATCGTAAAGAATATTAAATCTCTCCGGCGCGGTGCTACGCTGAAAGGCATATGACGCAGGCACCAGCACCCAAGATCCAGCTCATGCAGGGACCGGAGTACCGTGAGAGCTACGCCAACAGCGTGCAGGTACGGGTCAGCCTGTGGGACTTCTTTTTGTCCTTCGGCCGGGTGAGCCAGTCGACCCCCGAAAACGTCGCCATCCAGAACTTCCAGGGGATTTATCTCAGCCCGCAACAGGCCAAAGCCCTGTTCAACGTGCTGCGCGAGAATATCACGCAGTACGAGACGGCCTTCGGGGAAATCAGGCTGGAACCGCAGGCAGGCGGCGGGATTGTGCAGTAGCCGGCGCGGCGGAACTGTGGCCCAGGTATTCGAGCAGCAGGATCATCTTGTGTTCCTGGTCCCGGCAGCAGCGTGGCGCGCGGGTCTGTTGGTATTGCGCGATGCGCCCGGCCAGTTGGGCGCGGGAACTGCCGGCGTCCGCGGACGGTTCCAGAATGCAGCAGCCCAGAAACCCGGCGATGAATTGCAGTTCGTCCGATGACAGGCCGAGCAGGAAACGGCGAGCACGGGTCTTCAGGGGCCTATCAACACACGAAACCAGGGCGGCTACCAAAGTGCTGCGCACGGCAGATCTCCTGTCAGTGAGAAACCATACCAATTCCTGTGGATCTGGCCGTATTATGGCGAAAACGGCCCCCAGGCGCAAGGGGGTTGGACGGCGTTGGGGTTGACGGCGGCGCGGCTGAAATCGCCGGCATCCTGCACGGGGTGGCCGTGGCCGGGTTCGAAGCCGAAGGCGCCCTTGGGGTCTGCATGTCCCGCTGTGTGGAGCGTGCACGGGACCCCTTTGTGCCCGGATTAAATTATGGCCCACAGAACGCGGAACCTGCCGGGCTTGATAAAATACGGGGAGAATGCTTATGAACAAGCTTGCAACCCTGATGGCCTGCCCCCTGCTTCTAATGCTGGCAGGCTGCAACTCGACACCCACCACCACCGTGACAGAGGCGCCCAAACCGACTGAGCCGGTGACCGGGCAGAGCGCTCTCTACAAGATGTACCAGGTGGCACGGAGCGCCTGGTCGGCCGATGCGCAGGTGCTGACGTGCACCAGCGTTCATCTGCCGGAGGTTCCTCAGGTGCGGGGTAAAGCGGGCGCGTGGCAAGCCACTTTCACCTCCGAAAAGCTGGGGCGGAAGCGGCCGTACTCGTACTCGGTGGTGGAATCGGCGGACTTTCACAAGGACGTGTTCGCGGGGCAGGAAGAAGGCTGGTCGGGGAAGGAGGGCGTGGAGAGCAGCTTCACGATTCAGGCCGTATCGATTGATACCACCGCGGCATACCAGACGGCGCTCGAGCAGGCCGGGGAATACGACAAGAAGAACCCCGGGATCCACATCTCATTCGTGCTCGAAAAGACCAGCAAGTTTCCGAACCCGGCGTGGCGCGTGGTGTGGGGCGAATCGGTGGGTACGTCGAACTTTTCGGTTTACGTGGATGCGTCGACGGGCGCGTTTTTGACGAAGATGCACTGACCCTAGGGGCGAGCCGTGGAGCAGGCCGGCGGCCGGTCCTACTCAGGCCAGGCTCATTTTGATCAACTGTTCGGCGTTCTTCAGGGCTTCCGGTGTGAGCTTCTGGCCGGAGAGCATGCGGCCGATTTCGCGGGTGCGGGCGTCGCGGTCGAGCTCTTCCACTTCGGCGATGGTGCGGCCCTTCGATTCGCGCTTCTCGACTAAGTAATGATGGTCGGCGAAGGAAGCGATTTGCGGCAGGTGCGTCACGCACAAAACCTGGTTGGCGGCGGCCAGTTTTTTGAGGCGCCGGCCGACTCCTTCGGCGGCGCTCCCGCCCACGCCGGCGTCGACTTCGTCGAAGACCAGGGTGCGCTGGGGACCGCTCGATGGGGCTGCCAGGCAGGTTTTGAGGGCCAGCGCGATACGCGAAATTTCGCCGCCGGACGCGACTTTTTCCAGCGGTCGGGGCTCTTCGCCGAGGTTGGGCGAGACCAGGAAATCGATTTGATCGGCGCCTTCGGGGGTCCAGGGAGCGGGGGAAATCCGCACCTGGAAAACGGTACGCTCCATGGAGAGCTGAGCGAGCTCTCGCTCGATGCGCTTTTCGAGCTTGCGGGCGGCGGCGGTGCGGGCGGCGGTGAGAGCGGCGGCGAGCTTCTCAAACTCGGACGAATACCGTTGCTGGGCGGCCCGCAGGGCTTCCATGCGCTCACCGGCCTGTTCGACGGAGGCGATCTGGCGGCGCACGTCTTCGAGGAAGGCCAGCACATCGGCGATGGAGTGGCCGTATTTGCGTTTCAGGCGATCGAGCGCGGCGAGGCGGGCTTCGATTTCCTCGAGGCGCGGGGGATTGGCTTCGAGGCGCGAAAGATAGTCGCGCAGCGCGTAGGAAACTTCCTGCAGGCTGAGCGAGGCGGCCTTGAGGTGTTCGCGAAGACCTTCGAGCGAGGAATCGATGCGGCAGAGCTCCTCGATCTTCTTGGCCGCTGTGTGAGTGAGGGAGAGCGCGGATTCGGGGCCGTCGTAGACCGCGATGTAGGCGGTGGAGGCGGCTTCTTCGAGACGCTGGACGTTCTGCAGGACGCGGCGTTCGTTTTCGAGCGAGACTTCCTCGCCGGCTTCCAGCGCGGCGGCTTCGATTTCCTTGCGCTGGAAACTCCAGAGGTCGAGCATGCGCAGCTTTTCCTGCTCGGAGCGCTGCAGGGATTCGAGTTCGGATGCGGCCGAGCGCCACTGCTCGAAGACGGCGGCGGCGCGGTCGAGCGAATCGCGATGGGCGGCGAAGACGTCGAGCATGTCGCGCTGGGCCTCGGGAGAAAAGAGAAGCTGCTGGTCGTGCTGGCCGTGGATATCGGCGAGAAACGGGGCGAGATCCTTGAGCAAGGACACGGCCACCGGCCGGCTGCCGACAAAGGCGCGCGATTTTCCGCCGGTCAGGATTTCGCGCTCGACCAGCAACTCGCCGTCGTCGCTCTCGATGCCCGCGGTTTCGAGCAGGCGGCGGATGGGCTGGCTGTCGCGAACATCGAAGATTCCGGCGACGTGGGCGCGCGATTCGCCCGTGCGGATCATTTCAGCCGAGGCGCGGGCGCCGAGCAGCAGGCCCAGCGCGTCCACGACGATGGATTTTCCGCTGCCGGTTTCACCGGTAAGCAGGTTGAGGCCCGGGTGAAAACGGATCCGCAGGCGATCGACCACGGCGTAGTTCTCGACCACCAGCTCCTGGAGCATTCTGGAGGTGATTATAGCGTGGTTCCCTGCTCTTCCCCCGCCGCCCGGACACTCGTTTCCACCGGCTCCAGCGGCGCAATTTCCACTCCCATCGGCGAGGTCTTCAAGTCGGCGAATCTGCGCGCCGTCACCATTACGCGGCTCTCCAGCGATCCCACCGCCCCGTTATACGCTTCCACCGCCTTTTCCAGGCTCTTCCCTACCTTGTTGAAGTGCTCGCCCATGTCCGACAACCGCTTGAACAGATCTTTCCCCAGCGCGCTGATCTCGGCGGCGTTCTCGGCCAGGTTCTCCTGCCGCCAGCCGTAGGCCACCGCGCGCAACAGCGCGATCAGCGTGGTGGGCGTGGCCAGAATGATGTTCTGCCCCACGCCGAATTCGATCAGCGAAGGGTCGCTCTCCAAAGCGGCGCTGAAAAAGCACTCGCCCGGCAGGAACAGCACGGCGAATTCCGGCGCGTGGTCGAATTGTTCCCAGTAGGATTTGCGGCCCAGCGCCGTGAGGTGTGCGCGCACCTGCCGTGCGTGGTCGGCCAGCCGCGCCTTGCGCGTGGCTTCGTCGGCGGCGTCGATCGCCGCCAGATAGCCGTCCAGCGGCGTCTTGGCATCCACCACAATCGTCTTCCCCGCCGGCAGTTTCACCAGCAGGTCGGGCCGCAGCCGGCCGTCTTCTCCCATCGCGGTGGTCTGCGTGGCGAAGTCGCAGTGGTCCAGCATGCCCGCCATCTCCACCACGCGCTTCAACTGGATCTCGCCCCACCGCCCGCGCGCGCTGGGGGTGCGCAGGGCCGTCACCAGCTTGCCCGTCTCGGCGCGAAGCTGCTGCTGCGTTTCGACGAGGCCGCGCACCTGCTCGTGCAGCGCCGCGTACGCCCCGGCGCGGCTCTTTTCCAACTCCTGGATTTTGGAATCCACCTTATCGAGCGAGGCTCGCACCGGCATCACCAGATCGGCGATGGCCTGCTGGCGCAATTCGAGGTCCCCGCGCGCCGCGTCCTGGGACTGCGCCATG
>Ga0181536_10003553_pt1 | contig 16941 bp, 17 predicted proteins | sample PEATcosm2014_Bin_41_FD_121105 | JGI IMG/M metagenome (GOLD analysis project Ga0181536, IMG submission 121105) | Peatland microbial communities from MTU Mesocosm Facility, Houghton, MI, USA - PEATcosm2014_Bin17_60_metaG | ecosystem: Environmental > Terrestrial > Soil > Wetlands > Peat | place... | reverse complement strand
TGACCGGCAAGTTTGAGTATTTCGGTTCCACCAGGACCGGCATAAGTGCAACCCAGGTGCCAACAGCAGAATGGCCGCACCGAGAGTTGTAAGCCTGTCTGCCTGCAATAGTTGATGTTTTCGTGGATTACGACGGCGACATGAATTGGAAGAATCTGCGACTGCGTGGCACACTTGCGAGGTGACAGAGTGTCACCTAAACCGGTGATCATGACACAGAGGCTGGGCAAATTGCTATTTATTTTCACTAGTGCGACAGACCGGTTAGTAGGACTGGTTAGCATACGAATGGCATAATGTGCGTGTAAACCGCTAGTTATTGATTTCGCGCGCTAAAGGTTCAAGGTTAGTGCAAGAATTGAATAATTCGTACTAACTTCGGATAAGAACTGGAACTAAGTGTTCCGGATTCAGAACAAATATCTTGCATCTCGAAATAAAAGGTAATAACAATATTTAGGTACGGCAAGATTGTTACCGGGCACTTTGTTCCAGACTCGGAACAATGGCTAGTCTCTCGGAGAAAGACGACATGACCGCTGTTGGGGGGACGGAGGCGAACAAGAAGGTTCCGGCGATCGCCTGCTCACACGGGGCCGACGGCCAAGAGCAGGCAGCTCGGCCGCAATCCTATCTCGGCCTGTCCGCCATCATCGCCAGCCAGCCGATGCAGAACTTGATGCAACTGGTAATCAAGGTGGCGCAGACCAACGCCACGGTACTGATTACCGGTGAAAGCGGAAGCGGCAAAGAGCTGGTGGCGCGTGCCATTCACCATTACTCCCTCCGATGCACCAAGCCATGGGTCGATCTCAACTGCGGGGCCCTGCCGGAACATTTGATTGAAAGCGAGCTGTTCGGCTACGAGAAAGGCGCGTTCAGCGGCGCCGATAGCATGAAGCCTGGTCTTTTTGAAGCGGCCAGCACTGGCACTATGCTTCTGGATGAAATCGGAGAGCTGGATATCAAGACACAGGTAAAACTGCTTCGCGTACTCGACGGCGTGCCGTATTACCGGTTGGGCGGGACCAAGAAGGTAACAGTGGACGTGCGGGTTGTGGCCGCGACCAACGTCAATCTGGAAGAGGCAATTCAGGCTGGGAAGTTCCGCACTGACCTTTACCACCGGTTGAGCCCCATTCAAATCCAGGTACCTCCGCTGCGCGAGCGCGTGGCCGACATCGGCCCTCTGGCTGCATTTTTCCTCGAGCAGCATGACCCGCGGAGGCGTTTCACTCCGGAAGCCATCGAAGTCCTGGCGCAGTATTCCTGGCCGGGAAACGTACGCGAACTGCGCAACGTGGTTACACGGGCAGCGGTCTACAGTTCTGGTGAAGAAATCGGCCCCGGCGACTTGCCACACGAAATTGCGGGAAAACAGATGGCGGCTGTGGTATCCGATCAGATCGGCACTTACTCGCTCGACGGTCTGGAGCAGCATACGATCTTCAAAGTTCTGGCGCAGACCGGCGGCCACCAGCAGAAGGCCGCCGACATCCTCGGTATCTCGCGGCGGACGCTGATTCGCAAGCTGAAGCTTTATCGCGGAGTTCCCTGCGAGTCGGTCGCATAGGCCATCACGCCCGGACCAGCGCCAGCAGACGGCCTGGATCCTGCTCTCCACGTGAGGCCGGGCCTGGAGACTGCGGCGCGTGCAGCAGCTTACTGAGGACTCCGTGGGCGGGAACTTCGGCTTCCAGATATTCCACGCCTGCCGCTGTGAGCACGTAGTCGGAATGATCGCCGACACGGATATACTGCTTCTCGTGCAGAAACCAGATCGCGAACTCCAGATGTTCCCGGGGGAACGACATCACGGTCTCGAGCTCCAACACTGAAATTCCGGGGACGTCAGGATTGGTGCGCCGGCGGTTATAAAGCAAGGAAAGGATTCCCAGCCGACGGTTGACTTCGCCTTCCAAACCTTCTGCAAACTCCTTAAGTCCAAATACCGGCAAAGGCTGGGCACGCCGGTCGCGGTGGTGTCCATCGTAAGCGGCCCGGCGAACGGGATCCGAAAGCACGGCATAGGCCTTGGTTAGCAGGAGAAATTTCTCGCTACTGCCGGTCTCCTTATTGTCCGGATGGCAGCGGGCAGCCATGATGCGAAAGACGCGATGAATGGTGTCCGGCTCGGCGTTCGGGCTGATCTGAAGGAGCTCATAATAATCCACGAATGCTTCCACGTCTTCCGAATCGGCGCTTCTGCTCTCCGGGCAGAACTCGAGACCCAGAACGTACTTAGAGCCGCGGCGCGCGCAGTGCCGGACCGCGGTGGCACCCGTGAGACCGTACCGTTCGGCGCGCACGTAGACTTCGGTGTGCTGCTCAATCGGCTCGCTCGATTCCACGCGGATACCCGAGTTGGAAAGATCGATTGCTTGGACGGCCAGCGTACGGCTGTTGCCTTGTCCATCCTGCCAGGAGATCTCTAAGGCGCAATCAAATAACTGGCGCTGCTTCCGTCGCTTATCACTCATGCTCAATGACTCAACAGCGCGAAAAGCACGTGGCATTCCAGCTAACCGCCGCCGCCAAGATATAGATTCCGCACGCCACCACGCCGATGGTTAACTTTGGTTATGACAATCTGTCGCTCCAGGTTATCCATTACAGAGTCACGGCGTGACAAACTGTCACTGTAAGCAGAGCCACAGTAAGTTGTTCTTGCGCACGCAGTTCGCAATCACGATGCGACACGCTCTGCGACACAGTGTCCGCGGCCGCCGTAGGCCGGCCGACATACGCTCGATTTTCCTCGACTTACTCGATGCTAGCTTTGGAACTGCCCGTGCTTATTACCAGGTGAATATAGGCAGCGCACTCGATCGAAGGGCGGCGGCCAAGGAAAGGTGCATAGGGAGATTTCATGTACGCATCAACGAATAAGATTGCAAGCCGGTATCGCGAGCTGTTGCAGGGCTTGGAGCAGCGCTCTCATGAACGGGTGAACCTGGCGCTAGAATGCAGAGTCACCGCGGGAAACAAAAGGTCGGGCGGAACCATGAAGATCGTGGAGAACATCAGCCGTACCGGCATTCTGATCCGGTGGCTGCCTTCGGACGGTCCGGAAGATGTTCCACGCGCCGGTGACACGCTGAACATCGAGATGGCGCTGCCCGCCAATCATAACTTTGACCGCAAGTGCTGGTTCTGCGGAGGCACTGTCGTACGCGTTTCGAAGGCGGAAGACAACTCGCCGCTGGTAGCTGTGCGCATTAACACCACGAAGTTCCGCAAGTACACCCCCGCAGTCAGCCAGAAGGCGATGGCGCACGCTCCGCAGCTGGTACCGGTCACGCACTGAGAAAAGTCAAGCTCTGCGGGCGACCTGGTGAAAGCAACCGCGCCGCCCCACCGACTCCACGTCATGAGACTTTTGAACACAGGACTGGTTATCAAGCGCAGCGAGCTGCTGGCGGAAGCCGAGCAGTGCTGCCAGGAACTGGCCAGACACACCCTCGTCGAAAAACAAGACGGCGGCAACTGGCCGGGTTTCCTGGAGTGGCTCGAGCACACGCGGCCGCACGTCTTGTTGGTCGACGTGGAGCATCTCCGGAATGCGGTGGAAGAGCGAGTGCGACAGATCAAGGCGACCTCGCCTGACTCGATGTTGATCGCCGTGCATCACGGAGCTGATTCGCAAATGATCATCGCCGGGATGCGCGCGGGGCTGGACGAGTACTTCTATCCACCCCTGGAGAAAAATCTTCGCCGTGTGCTCGAACGCAAAATCGACGAGCACACAAAGAGTCAGTTCTTGACTAACTCCGACCGTAAAACCATAGCCTTTCTTTCGGCGAAGGGCGGTTGCGGGGGGACGACGGTAGCATGTCACACGGCGGTCCAGTTAGGCAAACGAATGCAACAGACTGGGACTCACCACGTTCTGCTGGCTGACCTGGACTTGGCCGGCGGCAATGTCGGGTTTCTCATGCGGTCCGCGACGCAGCTGTCGATTCTGGACGCCATGGAGAGCATACAGAGTTTGGACGTAGCGGCGTGGAACCGGATGGTCTCTAATGGTCATCCCGGGCTGGAGGTAATCTCGGCTCCGACGGCCGGCACAGGCCGGTTGCCGGAGCAACGGGAACTGGAGCGCGTACTCAATTTCGCCCGCGCAAGATATCAGTGGACGGTGCTGGACCTAGGCTGCTGCCTGACGCCGTACAGCCTCGGCATACTCGAAAGTTTGAACGAGCTGTATGTGGTTGCTTCGCCCGACGTGCTTGCGCTGTTTCAGGTAAAGCAAATACTCGCGCAGTTGCAAGAGCACAAGATTTCCAGCGACCATGTCCGCCTGATTCTCAACCGCAGCGTGGACTACGAAGACAAGTTGGCCGCCCAGGAGGCGCAGAAAATGTTGGGCATCACTGCTTACTTTTCCCTGCCCAACGATTACTCGGGTCTGACGGAAGCTTATGCCAGCGGCAGCGTGGTCTCGGAGCTTAGCCCTCTAGGACGGCAGATCTCGGCACTGGCATCGAAAATCAGCGGCATTGAAGATCAGGACGAGGATGGCCAGCGCCAGGGCCCCTGGTACCGGAAGTTTCGCGTGGCGCGAGGATGACTTACAGATTGAGTACCACACCACGGATGCAAAGGAGTTTGGGAATGGTTTACAGACATTCAATTCGCCGAATTTTACGCCAGCTTTACCGGCGAAAATCGGACGTCGAAAGCTTGATTTGTTTCTTTGAGAGGCAGGCCAGACGGTCCGTTCGGCGGCGCAGCAGAACAGCCCGGTTCTTGAGGGTTACGTCGTAGGCGGCCGTTCCCGGAATTTAATTCGAAAGGCAAACATATGACTCGAGTCCTTGTACTTACCGACCAACCCATCTTATCCCGGGGATTTCAAGAGATTCTCTCGGCAGGCGGCATGGAAGCCGTCTCCTGCGACGATCCGGGGGGAGTTGTCTTCGCCTTCAGCAACCAGGAGCTGGTTCTGCTGGACCTTACCGGCGAGTTTACGTTTGAGACTCTCGCCGACACGCATGCGCGCATGCCCGGATGCAATCTGGTGATTCGCGTGGGGCCCATGTCACGCGAGCTGATTTTTCAAGCACTCGAGTATGGGGTGCGCGGCATCTTGCCGGTGCAACTTTCGCCGGAGATGCTTCTCCAGTCCCTGCGCCGGATCGCGAAAGGGGAGGTTGTCATTGAAGTGACCGACTCCGGTTTCGATCCCATCGGCGAGAAGCGCATCAGCTTCAGCGAGCGTGAAAAACAGGTTGTGGAGCTGCTGGCCCAGGGACTTAAGAACAAAGAGATCGCCGCCGCCATGAATCTAGCGGAAGGAACTGTCAAGGTTTATCTCTCCCGGCTGTTCAAAAAGACCAAGGTGCGGGACCGCTTCGAGCTCATGCTCTACCGCGCCCAGGATCGCAAACTTCTGAGCAACCCCGAGGCTGCGAACCAAGCAGCCGAGAACCCGCAAGCACAGCAGTTGGCACAATATCTTCCCGCGCGCGAGCTACGTGCGGAAGGCGTCCTGGTCTCCTAGCTGTAGGGACCACTCGAGCAGCTTCACGGGCTATCATAGGTCCTTGAAGCTGCTCATTTTTTCCGATATCCACAGTAATCATCAAGCCCTCGAGCGCCTGATGGCCACCGAAGCCGATTACTACTTCGCGGCCGGCGATCTGGTGAACTGGGCCCGCGGGCTGGAGGAATGCGGCAAGATCCTCGAACAGCGCGGCAACCGCGTTTACGTCCTGCCCGGCAACCACGAGTCCGCTGCGCAAGTCACAAGCTTCTGCGAGAAATTCGGCTTTCACGATTTTCATGGCCAGTCACTGCGCATCGGCACGTATCATGTGGCCGGTTTGGGCTACTCCAATCCCACGCCGTTCCACACGCCTGGAGAATATAGTGAAGCCGAACTGGCTGCCCGCCTGGCGCCGTTTGCGGCCCTTCAGCCGCTCGTGCTGATCTGCCACGCCCCGCCCCACGGCACGGCTTTGGATCGCGTGCGTGAGAAACTGCACGCGGGCAGCCGGTCGGTTCGCGAGTTTGTCGACCGCCATCAACCCGACTACCTCTTCTGTGGCCACATTCATGAAGCTGAAGGCATCGAGATCGAGATCGGCAAGACGAAAGCGGTCAACGTCGGAAAACGAGGCTATTTGCTAGAATTGAATTGAACCATGAATCTAGACGAGCTCGAAAGAGAATACTCCCCGCTCCGCGAACAGGCTCTGGCCGTGCGGAGCTATCTTTGACGTTCCCAAAAAGAAAACTCAGCTTGGCAAAGTAGAAGAGGACATCTCACGTCCCGACTTCTGGTCGCAGCCCGAGAGAAGCCAGAAGGTGATGCAGGAGCGCAAGCGGCTCGAGCAGACCATCGCCGATGACCAGCGCATTGCCGCTTTGACCTCCGACCTCGATACACTGTTCGAACTGGCGCGCGAGGGGGAAGACGTCAACGGGGATATCACTCGCGAGCTGCAATCGTTCTCGACGGTAATCGAGAAAGTCGAAACCGCGATGCTGCTCTCGGGGGAAAATGACGCGCGCAGCGCCATCGTAACCATCCATCCTGGAGCTGGCGGCACCGAAAGCCAGGATTGGGCCGAGATGCTGCTTCGCATGTACTTGCGATGGTCGGAGCGTCAAGGTCTCGCAACCGTTATCACCGACCGGCTCGAGGGCGAGGGCGCCGGCATAAAATCCGTCACGTTTGAAGTGAACGGGGAAAATGCCTACGGCCTGCTGCAGTCGGAAATCGGCGTGCATCGCCTGGTGCGTATCTCGCCGTTTGATGCCAACGCGCGCCGGCATACGTCGTTCGCCTCGGTTTTCGTCTACCCGCAGGTCGACGACGAGATCAAAATCGATATCAACCTGGACGATCTCCGCATCGACACGTTCCGCTCATCGGGCGCCGGTGGACAGCACGTCAACATGACGGATTCGGCGGTGCGCATCACGCACTTTCCCACCGGGATCGTCGTCCAGTGCCAGAATGAACGCTCCCAGCACAAGAACCGCGACAGCGCCATGAAGCAGCTACGCGCGCGGCTCTACGAATTCGAGCTGGAGAAAAAGCGCGAGGAAACGCGCAAGACCGAAGCCACCAAGCTGGAAATCAACTTTGGCAGCCAGATCCGCAGCTACGTGCTAGCTCCCTATCGCATGATTAAGGACCACCGGACCAAGCTCGCCGTTGGCGACGTCGACCGCGTGTTAAATGGCGATCTCGATGCGCTCATGCACGCCTACCTCGTCTTCCGGAAAACCGGAAAGACCGCCGGCGATGCAAAAGATGATCTCCCCGAGTAGCGCCGAGCAGATCCAGCTCGCCGCGGAATTCATCCGCGAAGGGAAGCTGGTGGCGTTTCCCACCGAAACCGTCTACGGCCTGGGTGCGAATGCGCTGGATGCGCAAGCGGTGGAGAAAATCTTTCGTGTGAAAGGCCGGCCCTCGACCAGCCCGCTCATCGTCCACGTGGAGTCCTGCGAACGGGTGCCAGAGTTTGTGACTGCGTGGCCCGCCGCCGCCGGCAAGCTGGCTCGGAAATTCTGGCCGGGGCCGCTGACCTTGGTGCTGCCCAAGCGCGAATGCATCCCCGGCATCGTGACCGCCGGATTGCCGTCCGTAGGTCTGCGCGTCCCGGCGAATCCGGTCGCAATGGCGCTGCTGGCACAGGCCGGCGTCCCGATTGCCGCGCCCAGCGCAAATCGGTTCACCGAACTTTCCCCTACAACCGCCGAGCACGTTCGCAAATCTCTCGGCAGTGAAGTGGATTTCATTCTGGACGGCGGTCCTACGATGGTAGGAATTGAATCAACCGTTTTGTCGCTGGCCGGTCCGGTGCCCGTGCTTCTCCGCCCAGGCATGATTTCGAAGGAACAGCTGGAAGCTTTGATCGGACCGATCGAATTGGCAGGCGCGGTGACAGAAGGTGCGCATGCCTCGCCCGGCATGCACCCCAGGCACTATAGTCCTCGTACGCCACTGGTGCTCACGAGACCTTCCGCGGGCCGCGGCGCCTACCTGTGGCTGGCTCAACAGAATGAGGCGGCGCGCAGCATTCACATGCCTACCGACCCCGCGCGGTATGCAGCCGCGCTTTACGAAACGCTACACCGGCTGGACGATGAGCACCTGGATTGGATCGCCGTCGAGCTGCCGCCCGATGAACCCGAATGGGCCGGGATTCGCGACCGGCTGCATCGCGCGGCTGCTATTTAAACATCGGACTGGTCACCGTGGCTGCTTCCTGGCCGAAGTTGTTGCGGATCGTCATGCTCTGGTCGGAAAAGAAAGTCCTGCTGCCCGACGTTCCAAAGGCGATCGGATTCGCGTTAATAGTGTAACCACCCGGCGTCGCAGTCAGAGTGAATTTGTAGCCTTGCTTCTCGCCCGCCGCCAGATCTTCCTGAATCAGATCCGAAGCCGCAGGCCCCGCCGCCCCGCTCGTGGGCGGACCAAGGGCGGCGAGCGTTTCCGCGTATTTACCATAGGTCGAGTAGTACTGCACTTGGGCAGTGTGAATGGTCCGGATCGCTTGCACGGCTGCCATTTCCTGCGCATACATGCGCGACTTGCTCAACTTCGGCATTGCCACCGCCAGAATGATCAGGATGATGGCAATCACGATCAGCAGCTCAATGAGCGAAAAACCAAATTCGCGGCGGGTCTTTTTCACACGAGGGCCCTCCCCAACATTGTATGACGCCTGCCCGAGCCTAGTCGTGCAGGGCATCTTCGCGCTTGATCAGGGAGTCGATCGCTTTCAGCCGCTGCCAAAACGCGGCGAGCAGGTCCAGGCGCAGGGCGTTGGCGCCATCTGAAAGCGCTCTTTCCGGCCGATCGTGCACTTCGACGAAGATTCCGTCGACGCCGGCGGCTACCGCAGCCCTTGCCAGCGGCTCAATGAACTGCGGCTGGCCTCCTGATACTCCTCCGGTGCCACCGGGCAGTTGTACGCTGTGAGTGGCGTCAAACACGACGGGCCAGCCGGCATCGCGCATGATCTTCAACCCACGCATATCCACCACAAGGTTGTTGTAGCCGAAGGATGACCCGCGCTCGGTAAGCAGCACCCTGCCGTTCCCCGTCGATGCCACCTTCTCCGCGGCGTACCGGATATCGTGCGGCGCGACGAATTGCCCTTTTTTGATATTCACGATGTGCCCCGTGCGGCCCGCCTCCACCAGCAGGTCCGTCTGCCGGCAGAGGAACGCCGGGATTTGCAGAATGTCGGCCACTTCTGCCGCCGGACCCGCCTGGGAGGGCTCGTGAATATCGGTCAGGATCGCGTGACCGCTTGTCTTGACGCCGGCCAAAATCCGCAACCCTTCCTTGAGTCCCGGCCCGCGGAAGCCGGACAGGCTGGTGCGATTGGCCTTGTCGAAGGATGCCTTGAATACGAACGGCCCCGCGATCTCGCGGATCGCGTTCGCCATGAAGTGCACATGCTCTTCGCTTTCGATCACGCACGGTCCGGCAATAAGCGCTAGAGGGGCATTGTCGCCGAAGCGGATCGTCTCTCCGGCGGGGGTGGTCAGCTCAACGGATTTGGGATGGCTCACGCGAACTAATCGCCCCGCGAATACTCGCGCACGGCCTCGCGTTCGTTCACGCGCCGCGTAGCCAACCGCCTGCGCCGATGCTCGTACGCCGCGCCGACGAACGCGCGGAACAGCGGGTGCGGCTCCATGGGCTTCGATTTGAACTCCGGATGGAACTGGCAGCCCAGGTACCAGGGATGATCCGCAATCTCGCAGATTTCCACGTAGGTCTGGTCCGGTGTTTCGCCCGTGATCTTGAGACCGGCCGCCTTCAGAGTTTCTTCGTACTCACGATTGAACTCGTAGCGGTGCCGGTGGCGCTCGCTGATCTCACGCACCCCGTACGCGCTCTGCGCAAAGCTGCCGTCGGCCAGCACGCAAGGCCAGGCACCCAGCCGCATCGTGCCACCCAGCTCATCCACGCCCTTCAGCTCGCGCAATTTGAAGATCACGCGATGCGGCGTGGCGGGATCGAACTCGGTAGAATCCGCACGCTCCAGGCCGCACACATTCCGTGCGTACTCGATCACCATGGTTTGCATCCCGAGGCAGATGCCGAAATATGGCACCTTGTTTTCACGCGCAAAACGGATCGAATGGATCATCCCCTCAATCCCGCGCTTGCCGAACCCGCCAGGTACGAGAATACCGTCGTAACCCTCGAGCGTTTGCCCAGCATTGTCAGGCGTCACGCCTTCCGCCTCAATCCAGTGAATATTCACCTTCAGCCGGTGCGCCAAACCGCCATGGAGCAAGGCTTCCTTGAGGCTCTTGTAGGAATCTTCATACTCTACGTACTTGCCGACCAGGCCGATCGAAACCTCGTCCACCGGATTCTGCATGCGGTCGAGCATCTCGCTCCACTGCGACAGCTCGCGTGGCGGGGCCTGCAACTTGAAGCGCTTGAGAATGAACTCGTCCACACGCTCGCCGGCGAAAACCAGCGGCACTTCATAAACTGATTTCACGTCGCGCGCCGTAATGACCGCCTCCGCGTCGACGTCGCAGAACAAGGCGATCTTTTCCTTGACGTCGTTCGGCAAAAAGCGCTCCGAGCGGCATAGCAGCATGTCCGGCTGGATACCGATCGCGCGCAGCTCCTTGACGCTGTGCTGCGTCGGCTTGGTTTTCAACTCCTGAGCCGCCGCGATCCAGGGCACCAGCGTGACGTGCAGGAAGATGACGTTCTCGCGCCCCAGCTCGTGGCGCACCTGCCGGATGGCTTCGAGAAACGGCAGCGATTCGATGTCGCCCACCGTGCCTCCGATCTCCACGATCACCACGTCCACATCCGCCGAGATGCGCTTAATTGCCGCCTTGATCTCGTTGGTCACGTGCGGAATCACCTGCACGGTCTTGCCCAGGTAGTCGCCCCGCCGTTCGCGCTGGATGATCTGCTCATAGATCCGGCCGGAGGTGACGTTGTTCGCCTGCGTCAGGCGCGAGTGCGTGAAGCGCTCATAGTGGCCCAGATCGAGATCCGTCTCCGCGCCGTCGTCGGTCACGAAAACTTCGCCGTGCTGAAACGGGCTGAGTGTGCCGGGATCGACGTTCAGGTAAGGATCGAACTTCTGCAGGCTGACGCGGAGCCCGCGGCTCTCCAGCAGGCACCCGATCGACGATGCCGCGATTCCTTTGCCCAGGGAGGAAACCACGCCGCCTGTGACAAAGATGTATTTAGCCATTCTGAATCACCCCCGCAAGCGAAGCTTCAAACAATTTGCTCACCCTCTCCAGGTCTTCCGGCGTATCCACGCCGATCGATTCATACTCGGTCTCCACCACCCGGATCTTGTGTCCATTCTCCAGCGCACGAAGCTGCTCCAGCCGCTCGACCGTCTCCAAAGGCCCCACCGGGAGTTGTGGATACCGCAACAGAAAATCCCGCCGGTAAACATAAAGCCCGATGTGCTTGTAATACACAGGCTCATCGACACTTTTGCCTTTTGCCTTTTGCCCTTTGTCTCTTGCCTTATCTCTCGGATATGGAATCGTCGCCCGTGAAAAGTAGATGGCGTTCCCAAATCGGTCCGTGACCACCTTCACCACGTTCGGATCCTCCACCTCACGCGGATCCTCAATCCGCTTCTGGAGGGTCCCCATGGGAATGGATGGCTCGTCGACGAGCGGTAAGATCGCCGCGTCAATGGCGCCGGGATCGATGAGCGGTTCATCGCCCTGCACGTTGACCACCCATTCAGCAGTATCTGCCGACGCCACCTCAGCCACGCGATCGGTTCCGGAGAGATGATCCGGCCGGGTCATGCGTACTGAGGCGCCAAAGCTCCTCGCTTCGTCGAAGATCCTCGGGTCGTCGGTGGCGATGATCACGCTGGTGAGATATCGCGCCAGCGAAACACGCTCGTAGACGTGCTCGAGCATGGTTTTCGCTCCGATGCGAGCGAGAGATTTGCCAGGAAAACGGGAAGAGTTGTACCGCGCTGGAATAACACCCAGAATTTTACGAGGCACACAGGATCATACCACAAAAGTACTGTGATAAACTCTTCTCAGAGGTCGGGAATTATGAACCGCCCGCTCCGAATTTTCAGGTTCTTCGCTAGCGCTTCCCTTCTTCTGATCTCCGCCCTCCCAGCGGTCGTATCGGCCGCTGATAAACCATCCGCGGACACTGATTCGAAAGTGGACATCGTCCCCCGGGCAAAGCACTCCGGCGTCAAACAGGACACTCCGCGGGGCGACATCCGCGTCCAGACCACCTTGGTGCTGATTCCCGTCACCGTTACCGACCCGCTCAACCGCTTCGTCACCGGTTTGGATCGCGAGAACTTCCGCTTGTTTGAAGATAAGAGCGAGCAGAAGGTAACGCACTTCGCGAGCGAAGATGCGCCTTTGTCGGTCGGCCTGGTGTTCGATATCAGCGGCAGCATGGGCAGCAAGCTCGAGAAATCGCGGCAGGCCGTCTCTCAGTTCTTCAAAACCGCCAATCCAGAGGATGAGTTCTTCCTGGTCGAATTCAATGACCGTCCCGAAATGGCCGTCGATTTCACCACCCATCTCGAGGAGATTCAGAACCGGCTCACCTTTACCCAGTCCCGCGGGCGCACTGCACTCCTCGACGCCGTTTACATGGCGCTCCACACTATGAAGAAAGCCACGAATCCGCGCAAGGCTCTGCTCATCATTTCCGATGGCGGCGATAACAGCAGCCGTTACACCGAGAGCGAGGTCAAGGGCCGCGTGCGCGAAGCCGACGTCCAAATCTACGCCATTGGCATTTACGAACCGGTGGCCAGCCGAGGGCGCACTCCGGAGGAGATGTCCGGCCCCAGCCTGCTGAGCGAAATCGCCGAGCAGACCGGCGGACGGCACTTCGCCGTGGACAACCTGAACGAGCTGCCCGATGTCGCCGCCAAAATCGGCGTTGAGCTGCGCAATCAGTATATTCTTGGTTACACTCCTAGCAATTTGGAGCGAGACGGCAAATATCGCAAAGTACAGGTGAAACTGGTACAGCCGCGCGGCCTGCCTCCCCTGAGGGCGTCCTGGAGGCTTGGCTATTATGCTCCAACGCAGTAAATTTAAGGTATTGACAACTTCTTTCGCCTCACCTTTCCTGATGCTCGCCGCCGCGGGCTTGCTCACCGCCCAAAAGGCGGACGATCAGGCTGTTTTCCGCACCGATACCCGCCTCGTGGTGCTGCAATGTACGGTGGTCGATAAAAATGGCCGCTTGATCACCACGCTTCCGCAAAACGCTTTCCAGGTTTATGAGAACGGCGCCCCCCAAAAGGTGAAGCTGTTCAAGCGCGAGGATGTGCCCGTCTCCATGGGGCTAGTCATCGACAACAGCGGCAGTATGCGCGACAAGCGGCAGAAGGTTGCCGCCGCCGCCGTTGCGCTCGTGAAGGACTCCAACAAGGAAGACGAAGCTTTCGTCGTCAATTTCAACGATGACGCCTATCTCGACACTCCGGATTTCACGAGCGACATCAACGTGCTCGATCAGGCCCTGAGCAAGATCGACTCCCGCGGCGGCACCGCGATGCGCGACGCCATTCGTATGTCCATCGATCACATGAAGCAGAAGGCCAAGAGGGACAAAAAGGTCATCCTGGTGGTCACCGACGGGAATGATAATGCCAGCAACTACAGCCTGGAGAACCTGGTAAAGGCCGCACAGCAAAGCGGAATCCTCATCTATGCCATCGGTCTGCTGAACGAGGAAGAGCGGCGCGAAGCCAAACAGGCCAAGCGTGCGCTGGATCTATTGACGGAGGCCACCGGCGGCCAGTCTTACTACCCCAAGGAACTCGCCGACGTCGAGCGGATCGCCCATCAGGTGGCTCACGACATCCGCAACCAGTACACCATCACCTATACTCCTGCCAACCAGGCGTTGGACGGTTCGTTCCGGCAGATTAAGGTAACCGCCACCGGTCCGGGCCACCCGGTCGTGCGGACCCGCACTGGGTATTACGCGACCCCTGATGCCGCCAGCGCCAAGTCTAAAGCTGGTTCGTAGATGCTGCGCTTGGCGTGGCATCTGGCGCGCGGCTACCGGTTGCAGCCCTGGCGCAGTCCGTACCTCTGCTGGCGCATTGAGACCTACTCAGGACTTCATGCGGAGCAAATCGGCTTCCGCGTGTTCTGGAGCTTCGTATGGCGCCACCGCGCCGCACTGGCGAGGTACCTAAGATGGGCCGAACGCCAGGGCGGATGAGCCGGCAATTATGCGGAAACAACCCAAATTGTGAACCAAATGGGGGGTTCCATTTGCTCGCCCTTAGACGTATAATCCGGACGGGAGAGTATGGAAATGCGGTCGCTCGACATTCCCGAAATACTCATTCTGCTCGGCTTGGTCGCGAGCGCGCTCTGGGCGGTGTACAACTGGACGCACCGCAACGGTGTGTATAAGTAACAGGCCCGGCCAAAGCGATTCCGGCTGCGGCCCAGCTATTCTGTAGTCCGCCGCAACACCTCGTCCGCAACTTCAACGGCCGCCCGCATTTCCGCCACATCGTGAACCCGCACGATGTGCGCTCCAGCGAGAATGCACGCCGTTACCGCCGCGGCCGTTGCAAAACGTGTCTGCTCTTCGGTCTGCTGCGCGAGGAACGACTTGCGGGACGGCCCCACCAGCACTGGCAGCTCCAGCCGCGCCAGTTGCCCCAGGTGCGCCAGAATCTCCGAATTCTGCTCCTTGCGCTTCCCGAACCCGATTCCCGGGTCGATGACGATTCGCGCGCGGTCCATCCCCGCGTGCCGCGCACGGTTCACCGTGGCCTCCAGCTCACGTTCGATCGTGCCCATCACATCGCGCAACGGGGGCAGCTTCGCCCAGGTTTCAGGCCGGCCGCGCATGTGATTCAGGACCAGCCCGGCATCGTGCTGCACGGCCACCTTGGCAAGATGCGGCTCGAACGTAAGCCCCGTTGGATCGTTGATGATCTCGGCCCCATGACCGATCGCCAGCTCCGCCACCTCGGCTTTGTAAGTGTCCACCGAGATCGGCACCGTCAGCTTGCCGCGCAACCGCTTCAGCACCGGAATCAGCCGCCGGATCTCCTCCGCTGCCAATATCGGCGCGGCGCCTGGCTTGGTCGATTCCGCGCCCACATCGATGATGTCCGCTCCTTGCTCCTCGATCTCGATGGCGCGCGCAAAGGCCCGGTCCGGGTCCAGATACTTACCGCCATCGGAAAATGAATCCGGCGTCACGTTGAGCACGCCCATGATCAGCGTGCGCTCACCCAGCTTCAGCTCGCGTTCTTTCAGCTTCCAGACGAACGGCCGCCGTGTCATGTTTTCCCCGCCAATCTCTTTCGTAACTCGCCGGTCGCCGCGCGATGGCACTTCAAACACAGCGTTCGCATATTCGCCAAATCACACTCGCCGCCACCCTCCGCCACCGGAATCACGTGGTCCGCGTCCCACAAGCTGCGGCGCCAACCCTCTTTCAGCTTCCATTCTTTCAGGAATTGCCGCCGCGCGCGGTAATCCAGTTTGCGAAATTGCTTACGCAGTTCTTCGGTATCAATGCGGCACGCCGCACACACGCCGTGATCGCGCGCAAAAACCTCTTCTCGCAAATATCCTGGATCGGTGCGCAGCTTCCATTCGTGAACACAATCCGAAGAGCAGAACGTGCGCCGCCCCGGCGGCACTTCGATTCCGCACCAGCGGCACAGCGCGCGGCCGCCCGGCCCCTTCCGCAGCGAACGCAGCTTTGCCCATCCGCCTTGGCTCGTTCTCTGTGTGCTGGGCGTCAATTCAGACTCGCAGCTCGTAACCCAGGCCGCGCATACCATCGATGATCTGCGCCCGGATGGTACTCACTTCGTCAGAGGAAAGCGTCCGCTCCGCCGACCCGACCGTCAAACGAAACGACACGCTCTTGGTGTTCTCCGCCAGCGGCGCCCCGGAATACTCGCGCACAAATTCGATCGCCTCCAGCAGCTCGCCAGCAAATTCCTTGATCTTCCCGCGCAAGTCCGCCACCAACTCCCGTGCGCCCGCAATCACCGACAAATCGAACTGGCTCGAAGGATATCGCCGCAGCGGAGTGTACTTCTTTTCCTGAGGCCTGAGCTCTTGCACCCTTTCCAGATCCACATCCAGCACCGCGGCACGCCCTGGTAGCAGGTTCGGGTGCAATTCGAACAGTCGCCCCACCCTCTCGCCCCGCCATAGAATCTCCGCCGCCCGCGCCGGATGCTCGTACGCGCGTGCCGCCGCCGGGCACGCCTCCGCGCCCGGTAACAGGCACTCGGCCGCCCGCTTCAATTCAAACAAATGTTCTGTCCCGTCATCCTTGGTGTAAATTGCCGCCGCCAGGTGTGGGATCTCGCGCGGCAACCCTTGCGCCTGCTTGTGAATCTCGCGCCCGATTTCAAATAACCGAAATCTCTCGAAATACTTCCGGTTCTCCGTGATGTTCTTGTAAATCTCGGGCACGAGCGAGACCCGTAACAGGTTCTGGTCAGACGCGATCGGGTTCGCTACCCGCACATGGTCATCCGCCTGGAACCCGAACTTGGTTGCCAGCTCCTCGCTCACGAACGAATAGTTGTAGACCTCCGTGAACCCCTGCGCCGTCAGCATCGTCCGCACTGCCCGGAAAAACGCGCGCGATTCCTCCTGCGGAGGCACGGTGTCTAGCATCGCGGGCGCTTTGGGTTCGATCGAATCGTACCCCACCATGCGCCCGACTTCTTCCACCAGATCGTCCTTCAGCGAGATGTCTTTCGTGGCGCGCCAGGAAGGAATCTGCACCGTCAGAACGCCCGGCGCCACCTCTCGCACACCAAACTCAAGGCTCTGTAGAATGTCCCGAATCTCCGCCCCCGAAACCTCGCGTCCCAGCTTGCGATTCACCCACTCGGCCTCGAGTCGAACCTCCGCCAGCGCACCGAGCGCTTTCTTCTGATCGCCCAACCCGCCCACCAGCCGCGCTCCCGG
>Ga0181536_10003551_pt1 | contig 16943 bp, 17 predicted proteins | sample PEATcosm2014_Bin_41_FD_121105 | JGI IMG/M metagenome (GOLD analysis project Ga0181536, IMG submission 121105) | Peatland microbial communities from MTU Mesocosm Facility, Houghton, MI, USA - PEATcosm2014_Bin17_60_metaG | ecosystem: Environmental > Terrestrial > Soil > Wetlands > Peat | place... | reverse complement strand
TTGAGAGCAAATCCAAGCACTCCTTCCCTCAAGCGCGCTTGCAGTTTAACGAAAAGAGCGCGCTTGGGGTGGTGAACACGATCTGGAGAAGCAATCGGCAAACAAATAAACATCAAAAACGAAAGAGAACGTCATGAAAAAAACATCTGTAAACACAGGCAAGGCCCTAAAAGTGTTAGGGTTGGTCATCGGCCTCGGTGCGCTGCCATTGCTCCTGGGCGTGACCGGCTGCACCACCGGCAGCCGCTACGAGCAAAGCACGGGCGAACGAATTGACGACCACAGCACTTCTTCCCGCGTCCGGGCCGCGCTGGCAGACGACTCGCAATATAAGTACGACGGAGTAAACGTGGAAACGTTCAAGGGCGTGGTCCAGTTAAGCGGCTTTGTCAACACGAAGGATCAGAAAAACCGGGCCGGAGATCTCGCCAGGAAAGTCAAGGGCGTGACCGATGTCGAAAACAACATCACCGTCAAAGAGTAATCGAATGAGAAAGGTGCCTTCGCCACACGCCGACGGTGGAAGCCGCCCTTCGACAGCTTGCAAGCCTTGATGGATGCCGCCACGATAACCCGGCCCATTGCGGCCAAGGATGGCTCGATAGTCGCAGCGGCACCGCGTGTAGATACGTTCAGCGTCGAACCGCCGCCCGCTGAACGGATCGCCGCCGCGGCGACCAAAACGACGCCCGTGCAAATCGTCTTGATTGTGCTCGGCACGATTGCCTTCCTTTACTTTGCCCGTCCTCTGGTCCTGCCGGTTTTCCTGGCTTGTGTGGCGGGAATGACCCTGAAACCGCTCATCCGATGGTCGTCCTGCTGCCACATTCCGCCGGCACTCTCCGCCGTGGTCGTGCTTTGTTTTCTGGTGGCCGCCGTCGGGGTTGGTTTCTTTCAATTGGGCCGCCCAGCGTTGACGTGGATGAATGAAGCGCCGCAACACATGACCGAGTTGAGGCAGCGGGTGCTGAAATTTTTCCCGCGTGCCGCACGGTTCAGCGCCGCGGCAGCAGCGGTCAACAACCTGGGCGCTACAGACGCAGAAAAAGCGGCCGAACAGGAGAAAACGCCGACGCTGGAGGTCAAAGAAAGCCGTGGCACCAGTTCAATTCTTAACTGGACCGGAACCCTCCTGGTGGGCCTGGGCGAGACGTTGGTGTTGGTTTACCTGTTGCTGGCCTCCGGCGACCTGTTTTTGCAAAAACTCGTCCGCGTGATGCCGACCTTGAGCGACAAGAAGCGCGCGGTCGAGATCAGCCATGAAATTCAGCAAAACATTTCCAATTATCTGTTCTCCGTTTCGCTGATCAACCTTGGCCTGGGTATTGTCGTGAGTGGAGGTCTCTACTTCATGGGCGTGCCCAATGCTGCGATGTGGGGAATGGTCGTGGCGGTGCTGAACTTTGTTCCCTACTTTGGCCCCGTCACTGGAGTCATCGTGCTGAGCACCGTGGGTCTGCTTACTTTCGACACGTTGTGGCAAGGACTCCTGCCGTCCGCCTGGTACCTGCTCCTCCACCTGCTGGAAGCGAACCTCATCACGCCGGTGTTGCTCGGACGCCGATTCACGCTCAATCCCGTGGTCATTTTTGTTTCCTTGATCTTCTGGATGTGGCTCTGGGGAGTGCCCGGCGCGCTATTGTCGGTGCCGATCCTGGTTTCGATCAAAGTCATTTGCGACCGCGTCCCGGTGATGTCGCCCGTCAGCGAACTTCTCTCCCGATGAGCCAGCAACATTTTATCCGTGGATCCAAGTGAGTCATTCAGGCGGGATTCGGGTTTCGCAGATTAAAAAGGACAGAACGGTTTATTTGGGCAGGGACTGGTGTTCTTGAACTGCCGTGGCGATGGTGTTGACGGTTTGCAACATTTTCCGCGCGACTTCCACGTCGGAAAGTTTCAGGCGGTAATTTTTTTCCAGCGCGACGGCGATTTGCAGCGCGTCCACCGAATCCAATCCCAGGCCGCCCGGTCCAAACAGCGGCTCGTCATCGCCGATTTCCTCCGCGCTGATTTGGAGCATGAGATTTTCCACCAGCATCCGCTTGATCTGCCCTTTGAGTTCTGTTGGATTGTTCATTCAAAATAAAAATCAAAAGATTCCGCCGTCAATTTTGAGCGTCGAGCCTGTGATGTAACCCGCCCCGGCGCAAGCCAGAAATCGGATGGCCGCCGCCATGGTTGCCGGAGATGGACAAAACCAAACCGATCACGCGCTGCTCGAATGACATCAAGAGGCCAACCCAAACTCACGGATGCCGAATGCATCGCGCTGGCTGAGACAGGCAAGCCGCTGGGCGGACAACTGGCTGAGGTCATCACCATCATCAAACCCGAAGTGCTCCTCACGTGGCACCGCCAACTCGTGGCCGGAAAATGGGATTATTCACGACACCGAAATTTCAAATAATTGCAACCGCAAGAGCATTGACAGATCTTTCGCTTCCGCAACAATTGGTCATGTATGTGGAGATGGACGAGCCATTTGTGTCGCCCTTGGACCCGGCCAGCCATGATGGCCGTGCTGATTCTTGCCGCTGGCTGTCAAACATCCACCAAATCCCTGTTCATCGCCTCCGGTCCAGGCTGGCGCGTGCAGGAAGGCCAGGCGCTTTGGCGTCCCCGGCGCGGCTATCCCGAGCTGGCGGGCGACTTGGTGTCGGTTTCCGATCAGAATGGCCGCTGCCTGCTCCAGTTTTCCAAGACGCCGTTGTTGTTGGTGTCCGCGCAGATGACCCGCACCAACTGGCTGATTCAGTTCCCGCCGCAGGAGATGTCTTTCGCGGGCCGCCAGAAACCGCCCACGCGCTTTCTCTTGCTGTACCTTCCGGCAGCTCTCGCCGGTGAACCGTTGCCGGGCCAGTTGCGGTTTGAAACCAAACCGGACCAGAGCTGGCGGCTGGAAAATGTTCGCTCCGGCGAATCCCTGGAGGGTTTTCTTTCACCGTGACTTCCTTTCTGAAGCGCTGGTGGTGGGCCCTATTGATCGTGGCGGTTGGCATCGGGGTGTGGCGGCTCCGGTTCGACGTGGATATTCTCAATCTGCTTCCGCCCGACGAGCCGACGGTCCAGGGACTGAAGCTCTACCAGAAATATTTCACCAACGCCCGCGAACTGGTCGTCACGCTCCGCGCGCCGGACGCCGAACGCGCCGAAAAGCTCTCCCGCTCGCTGGCGGATTGCCTGCGGCAGCAGACCAACCTCGTCGAAAGCGTTTCCTGGCAGCCGCCGTGGATGGAAGATCCGGGCCAGATGGCCGAACTGCTCGGCTGCCTGTGGTTCAATCAACCGCCCGCGGAGTTCGGCGCACTGACGAACCGGCTCGCCCCCGAAAATCTCAAGTCCGTCCTCGCCGACACCAAGCAAACCCTCGCCACTTCGATGTCGCCGATGGATATGGCGCGGCGCGCATTCGATCCGTTCGATTTGCTGAACCTGCCGTCGTTGAACAAGCTCGACGCCTTCTCGATGGGACAAGGCCAGCAGATGTTCGCGTCGCAGGAGGGCAACTTCCGTTTGGTGTTCGTGCAATCGGCGGTGGACCTGGGCAGTTACCGCTCGTGCGCGAGCTGGTTGAAAACCATCGAAGCCGTCGTCGCCGGCTTGAAGGCGGAGCAGAAGGAGGAATGGGACGGCGTCGTGGTGCGCTACACGGGCCGGCCGGTGTTCGTGAACGAAATCGCCACGAGCATGCAGAACGACATGAGCCGGTCGGTGGCCGGCACCTCGCTGATCATTGCCCTGCTGTTCTGGCTGACACACCGGCGCTGGCTGCCGATGCTCTGGCTGCTGACGTTGCTGGCGCTGATTTTGTTTGCGACGCTCGCGCTGGGCGGACTTGTCCTGGGAACAATCAGCGTGGTCAGCATGGGATTCGCCGCGGTGTTGCTGGGGTTGGCTGTGGATTACGCGGTGGTGCATTACCAGGAGGCGCTGTCGCATCCCAACCTGTCCGTGCCGGAGATTCGCCGCGCGATTGCGCCGAGCATCCTGTGGGCGGCGATCACCACGATCAGCGCTTTCCTCGTGCTCAACTTCGGCGGGTTGCCCGGCCTCGGACAACTCGGCACGCTCGTGGGCATCGGAGTCGCACTCGCGGCGCTGGTGATGGTGATGATCTATTTGCCGCCGCTGTTCCCGAATCGCCGCAAGGCTCCGGTGACGCAAGCCCCGGCGGGCTGGTGGAGCTACTTCAATCCGCCACCGGAAGCGCCGCCCTCAACCGGCGGGGCAGCTCCGGGTTTATATCACCGGACGGTGATGGTGGTGACCGTTTTGATTCTGGCCGCCGGCTGCGCGGTGTTGTGCTTCCACCGTCCGGCACTCGATAAAAGCGGAGACGCCCTGCGTCCGCAAAAGGGCGAAGCGGAAACGGCGCTGGCGGAAATCACGACTGAAATGGGACTCCCGCCCGAGCCGCTCTGGCTCATCGTCGCCGGATCGCAAGAATCGAAAGTATATCGGCGGCTGGCGTTCGCGGAGGAAATGCTGAACAGCGCGGTGTCGAATCGCGTGATCGGACGTTACCTGCTCCCGACCGCGATGTGGCCGCGCGCGGAATTTCAGGCGGCCAACCGGGCTGCGGCGGCGGCTTTGGCGGAAAAAGGCCCGCGGTTGCGGGAAGCCGCGCTCAACGAAGGTTTCAACACAAACGCTTTGGTCCTGACGGACGAACTGTTGCGCACTTGGGCCCGCGCCGGCGCGAGCACGAATGTAATCTGGCCAACAAATAACGTGAGCCAATGGCTGCTGAAACGGTTCGTCGCGCACACACCCGACCAATGGCTCGTGATGGGTCTGATCTATCCGGCAACGAATCAGGTCGAAACCGCTTCGCTGGCGAAGTTGTCCACGCGGCTGGCCCAGGACGAAGCCTACCTCTCCGGCTGGCAACTGCTCGGAGCGACGACGCTCAAGCGGGTGAAATCAAAAATGTGGCAGGTGGTCACACCCATGGTGATCCTCGTGCTGGCTTCGCTCTGGTTCGCTTTTCGGCGGAGCACGGAAATTCTTCTTGGCTCGGCGGCGTTGCTTTTGAGCGGCCTGGTCCTCCTGACGGTGATGGCGTTGGCAGGCTGGTCGTGGAATCTCCTGAACCTGATGGCGGTGCCGCTGATCCTGGGCACGGGCGTGGACTACAGCATCTTCATGCAACTCGCCTTGCGCCGGCACGGCGGAGACCTCGCGCTGGTGCGGCGCTCCATTGGTCGCGCGTTGCTGCTGTGCGGCGGCACGGCGGTCGCCGGCTTCAGTTCGCTGGCCTGGTCGAGCAATCCCGGCATGGCCAGCCTCGGCAAGGTCTGCGCCGTGGGCATCGGCGCCAACATGATCATTTCCGTGTTTTTGCTCCCGGCCTGGTGGGTGTGGCTGAGTCGGAAGTCGGAAGGCAGAGGGCAGAAGGCAGAAGAAAATCCTAAGTCCGAAAACGGCGACAGGCAATCACGCACGACTTCAGGCCCTGCCCTCAACTCCTCATCTTTCTACCGCGCCGGCCTGTGGCATTTCGGTCTGGCCGTCGTGCGAATCCTGCCGGTGGGTTTGGTCAAGGGATGTTGCCTGATCGTCGCGGAGATCTATTACCGCCTCCAGCGCGAGCGACGTGAAATGGTGGTGGATAATTTCCTGCCCGTGCTTGGCGGTGATCGTGAGGCAGCCGGGAAAGCCGCGCACCGGCTGTTCCGGAAATTCTCCGCGAAACTCGTGGATCTCTGGCGGGTGGAAAGCGGCGTGCCGGTCAGCGAATGGCTGACCCATTCCCCCGAACTGGAAATCATTCACGCCGCCCGCGCCCATGGACACGGCGTGTTGTTCATCACGCTCCACCTTGGCAATTGGGAACACGGCGGCCTGCTCCTGAACCAGCTCGGCATTCAATTGACGGTGCTCACCCTGGCCGAACCTGACGATGGCCTGACCGACCTTCGCATTGCGCTGCGCCGGCGTTGCGGGGTCGAAACCTTGATCATTGGACAGGACAGTTTTGCCTTCGTGGAAGTGATCAAACGTCTTCAAGCCGGCGAGGCGCTGGCTATTTCGCTCGATCGTCCGGTCGCCCGCGGCGGCGTCCCGATCGAGTTCTTCGGCAAAACGTTTGACGCGCCGTTGGCCGCGGCGGAACTGGCGCGGGCCTCGGGTTGCGCGCTCGTTGGCGTGACGCTGGTCCGGCGTCCCGACGGCTACGCGGTGAAGGTGCTGCCGGAGTTCACGTATGACCGCCGTGAGCTGGGCAGCCGCGAGGCCCGGCAGGCGCTCACGCAAAAAATCCTGCGTGCATTCGAGCCGGAGATTCGCAAGGATATTGACCAATGGTATCAATTCGTTCCTCTCTGGCCAAAAGACAAATGACGTGTCGATTGCTACCGGCGTTGAGCCGTTCCTTTTGGATTCCGCTGTGCTTCGCGGCGTGCCTTTCCCGCGCCGCGGATCCCAACCTCAATCCGATGTTCGACCGCTGGTTCGCCGCACAGACGAACATCCAGAGCTGGTCGGCCGATTTCACACAGACGCGAACCTTCAAAACCCTCGCCCAGCCGCTGGTCTCCACCGGCAAGGTCTGGGTGGCGACGCCGGGCCGGTTCCGGTGGGAATTGGGCCGGCCCGCGCAAACCATCGCATTGCGCCAGCCGGATCAGATGATGATCGTTTATCCGCGGCTGAAGCGGGCTGAGAAATACGCGCTGGGCGACGTGCCACCCGGTCCGTTGAAGGACGTGCTCTCGCTGCTCGATGTCAGTTTCCCGCGCGACCGGGAAGGAATGGAAGCGCGGTTCAAATTGCTCTCGGCCATGGAGACGAACTCCATTCTCCAAATGACGCTTCAGCCCAGGAGCGCTTCCGCCCGCAAGTTCATTGGCGAAATCGTGGTCGGTTTCCGAACCAATGATTTCTCCATCGCGGTCACCGAGATGAGATTTGCCGATGGCTCGAGCATGCGCAACGATTTCACCAACGTCGTGCTCAACCAGCCAATCCCGCCCGGGACGTTCGAGGAGAAACTGCCGCCGGACATCTCCATCGTGGAACCTCTGCGCAAATGACCGCTCCCCCCGATCTCCTGCAACTGGCCCTCAGGTCGCTGCCGCACGGACCGGAATTCCGTTTCGTGGACCGCCTGATCAGCCTGGTGCCGGGCAAGACGGGTGTCGGCGAATACCGCGTCCGTGGCGATGAGTATTACCTGCGCGGCCATCTGCCGGGTGAGCCGATCTTTCCCGGCGTACTCCTGGTCGAGGCCGGCGCGCAAGTGGCGGGCATGGTCGCCCAGGAGGATCCAGCCAACCCATCCCTGCCGCGATTGAAGCTCACCGCGCTCCGGGCGGTGAAAATTTTCGGCTCCGCCAAACCCGGCGAAACACTCCGGATTGAAGCGACGATCACTGGACGGTTGGGATTGATGGTGCAGGCGACGGCTTCGGCCCATGTCCGAGATGTCAAGGTGATGTCCGCGGAACTCGTGTTGATTGGCACAGCCAACAAACCGCTTGGAACGCAGGAATCCAACGCCGCGCGCTAAATCGTAATGACAACGACGCCCGAACCGTGCGCCCGCCGCTTCCAATTCGAGCGCGACACGTTCGCCTTCCCGCACGAACTGGTGTGGGGATACCGCTTCGATCCGGTGTCCGGCGCGATGACCGTCTTCAAGGCCGATCCGCCGCCGACGTATTACCATCGTTGCTTCGTACTTGTGCGGTCGGCGCGGCAGTTCTTTCAACACGCGCGCTTCGAGCCGGCTTTGCCCGCCGTGGAAGCACCGGTTTACCGAAAACTCATCCGCGAGATCGTCCACCGCAACCCCCGCCGCGGATGCGCGGATTCGGACCGGCTGGTGATTCCGGGCTTCGACGGCCTGCGCTCGTTCAGCCAGGCGCACGAACCGCTGCTCAAGGCGGAATGCGGCGGACAGTGGCAATCCTATTTCCTGCGGAGCCACTGGCGGATGGTATTCCCGACCCCGAAGTGGCATCAGGAACAGATCGCTCAACAACTTGTGCGGTCACTGCGTGAAGACGGCGTGCCGCTCGTGCATCTGTTCCGCTTTCCGCGCATCATAATCAATCACGGAATCGTTGTATATGGCATGACGGAGTTGGAACGGGAAATACAGTTCGAGACGTACGATCCAAACATTCCGGAGCATCCGGTCAAACTGCTCTTCGACCGAAACGAGCGGACATTTAACTTTCCACCGGCCAGTTACTGGCTGGGAGGACCGTTGAGTGTGATCGAGATTTATCGCGGCGGGCTGTACTGAACTGGGGTGGTGGAGTACTGGAGTGGTGGAGTGCTGAAAGCCCCAATACCCCAATGCTCCATTACTCCATCACTCCGTTGCTTCCGCGACATCAGAGTTTCCGCGGGCGCCAGAATCCGACGCCGAAAAAAAGCGTTCCGCAGGCGTTGATTCCGAGAATGAAGCCAATGTTGTAGCCGCGTCCGATGTTGTTGGGAGCGTAAATCGGGAGATCTTTCCCCATCAGCAAGGTCGGCAACGCCGCGGGCATCAGGGCTCCGTGGATGACACCCGAATGGAATCCGGCAACGCGATCCGGGCCGTAATACCGCTTGGCCGTCCAGTCATAAGCGACGCCCCAAAGCACCCCGAGCAGCACGAGCGCCGCGATCTTGATGGTCCAAAACCTGACCACCCTGCGCCGGCGCAGGGTGGAGGTCGCACTGTCATCTGAAGCTGGGGTTGCCATGCGATGAAAGGATGTTCCGGGCCGGGGACAACGAGCAAGCACATAAAATGCCCGGCGGACGAAATCCTCCACCGACGAATCCAATTTTGCCTCGATTTGCGTGGGGATTTTCTTCACGCTCAAATCGTGATCGGATCCACAAATTGCGCGGTGGTGGTGCCTGCTTTCAACGAAGGTTCAAGCATTGCGCCCCTCATCAACGCGATCCGCCGGCATCTGTCCATCGTGATCGTCGTGGATGACGGTTCGACGGACAAAACGCCGGCGCTGGCCCGGACGGCGGGCGCGGAAGTGGTGCGGCACGAGCGAAACCTTGGCAAGGGCGTGGCGCTCAAGACCGGCTTGTCCCGGGCTTGGAAGCATGGCTTTGAATGGGCGTTAACCCTGGACGGAGACGGACAGCACGCGCCGGATGATGTGCCGGGCTTCATGACCTGCGCGGAGGAAACCGGCGCCCGGCTGGTAGTTGGCAACCGCAGGCACAACGCCGCGGCAATCCCTTGGCTGCGACGGCACGTGAACTGGTGGATGAGCCGGAAGATTTCCCAACGCGCCGGCCGGCATTTGCCCGACACCCAATGCGGTTTCCGGCTCATTCACCTGGAAACGTGGGCCGGTCTGACGCTGGAGACGAAACACTTCGAGGTGGAATCCGAGATGTTGCTCGCCTTCCTGGCGGCGGAATGCCGCGTGGAATTTGTCCCGATCCAGGTGATCAATCGGAAGCGGAGCAGCCACATTTGCCCGGTGGCCGACACGGTTCGCTGGTGGAGATGGTGGCGAAAGGGGTCGCCGGGATTGCGACACCCCGAGAAAAGAGAACCGGCAGGGGTTCATTCTCCGACCGGGTTCAACGAAGCTTAGAACGGGTTTGAAAACCCATTCCTTCCTCGTAGCAGCCGAGATAACGAGGCTCCATTATCACCGGTTTTCCAGACCGGTGAGCAGACAAGTCAGAGCCTCCTTACGTCGGCTGCTACTTCCAAAAACAGGCTCTTAATCAGCCGGCGACGCGCGCCGGTTTACTTGCTCAGGTTCCAAACGAATTTGCCTGCCGGGTCAATGTAGCCAATGCGTCCGCCCACGGTAACTTGCGCCAATCCTTGGGAGAACGGCTTGGCCTCATCGAACTGCGGGTTGATGACCGTTTTCCCGCTGGTGTCGGTGTAGCCAAATTTACCGGCCATTTTAACCGCAGCAAGCCCCTCGGAAAACGCGCCGGCATCGTCGAATTGCGGGTTGATGACCATTTTCCCGGTCTTGTCAATGTAACCCCAGTGTTTGTTCAGGCGCGCCGGAGCGAGTCCGTTCACGAACGCGCCGACGTCTTCGAATTGCGGATTGACGGTGATCTTCCCGGTCTTGTCAACGAACCCCCAGTGTCCGCCGTTCCTGATTCCCGCGAGCCCTTCGGAAAATGGCTGCGCCTTTTCAAACTGCGGATTGATGACCGTTTTCCCGCTGTTGTCGGTATAGCCAAATTTACCGCCCATTTTAACCGCCGCAAGCCCTTCGGAAAACGCGCCGGCATCTTCAAATTGCGGGTTGATGACCGTTTTCCCGGTCTTGTCAATGAAACCCCAACGGCCACTCAACTTGACAGCCGCGAGGCCACCGGCAAACGTTCCGGCGTCGTCGTACTGCGGATTGACGACGTATTTGCCTTCCGGATTGATATAGCCATAACGACCGCCGCCGCCAATACCGAAAGGATTGAAGGGGGTGGGCCCGCCGCCGCCGCCAAGCCTGACCGCTGCCAGCCCGTCGCTGAAGGCAGCCGCTTTGTCGAACTGCGGATTGATGACAACCTTGCCCGAAACGTCCACGTAGCCCCATCGGCCCATGCGTACGTCAGCAAGGCCTTCGGAAAATGAACCGGCGCGGTCAAATTGTGGATTCGTCACGATTTCACCCGCCTTGTTCGCATAACCCCATCGGCCATTCACGACCACAGGATAGAGCACCGCCGCACCCGCAGAGGCGGCCAGCGCGACGAAAACCACAACGACACCCAATCGCATCAACAATTTTGATATTTTCATAATGTTATAGTAATTTGTTCGTTTAAATCATTTGATACCAGACACAAAAGAATAATCATCATCATTTCCATTCAATTGAAACAATAGTCAAGTTTATTTGGTTGCGAGATTGAGTCAAGGGTGATTAACGCATTGAGGTTTGTTTGCGCAAAGGGTCACGCATTAGCTGGTGTGTTCACATGAAGCACGCTACCATTTATTCATGTTCGTCACTGGAATCAGCACAGCCACACCGCCGCAACGCTACCGCCAGACATTCAGTTGCCACGGCGCTCTGCTTGAGGTGTAATGACCGCGCTCCGGATGGGACCCTCACGAAACATGCTTGCGGAACGCGTTGTCGGATCTGAACTGCTGGACGAATTACCGGTGCAGGATCCCCGTGCCTTGCGTTCCCGCCGCGACCTTCGTCGGGGGAACACCTGGCTGAGGCACCCTCGCATCATGGCCCGCACTATGCAAGAAAGCCTCAGCATCCACCGCCCGCTTGAGATTACCGAGTTGGGCACCGGCGATGGTCATTTTCTGTGGCGGGTTGCATGTCGCCTGCGCAGGCAATGGCCGGCGGCGGAAGCAACGCTGGTTGACCGGCTTAATGCGTTTGATCCGCTGATGCGCAATCGCTTCAGTCTCCTGGGTTGGCGCATCCATGCGGAGGTGGCTGACGCGACTGAATGGCTGCGGCGGGCGCCACCGAAGGCAAACGGGGTCATTCTCTGCAATCTATTTCTCCACCAGCTCCGCGGAGAGCAACTCGCCGAATTGTTTTGCCTGGCGGCGCGATCGGCTCGTGTCGTCATTGCCCTCGAACCGCGCCGGGTATGGTGGACCTACGTATGCAGCCACCTGCTCTGGATGAATGGCAGCGGTCCGATCACCCGTCATGACGGCCCCATCAGCATCCGGGCCGGATTTACAGGCCGCGAACTCTCGGCGCTTTGGCCGGACGATGGCGGTTGGCAATTGGTCGAGCGACCGGCCGGTTTGTTCACTCATCTGTTTATGGCGCGGCGGAAGGATTGAACAACGACGAGGTCTTTTCGGGCCAGCTGGCCTGGGCGCGGTTGGTGCAGGGGATGATGTTCTCTCCGGTGCTCCGGAACCGGTTCGGCTCGATTCTGTTCGGTTCCGAATGGCTTTGGCACTTGATGTTCAGGAAGACGTGATAATTTTCGATCCCAGCATCGGCCCGCGCGCTCAAAGAGTGAATGGCAAAAGTCATCCGCTGGCGGAGGTTGCAAATTTGAAACAGGTGGAGGCGTGAACGGCCTCCACCGTCGAGTTGACTCAAACGAAAGTTACCATAGATGAGGCCGGAGAGGCGCAAGACTTCGCAAGAACGAGCTTGCAACCGAAACCAAGGTTGGCTTAAGAAAGAACGGATGCTTTACGAATGCTGGCAGAAAGTCGCGCAGGAAAGGCGCAATGAAATCGCTCTGCGCGATCTGGGTTCCGGACAGTTCTGGACGTTTGCGCAACTGGGCCGCGAAGCCGAAAAATCCCTGCCCGACCATCCCGGGATGGTTTTCCCGCAAGGCCATTCTCCCGAGTTCGTCTTTACAGTGCTGCGGGCCTGGCGCCGGAGCATCGTGGTCTGCCCTCTCGAATCGCACGAGGAACCGCTCACCGTTTCCGCGCCGCCCGCGCCTTGCTGCCATCTCAAGACCACGCCTGCCACCACAGGAGCTCCGCGCACCGTCGCCTTCACGGAGGAACAACTTGCCGCCGATGTCGAAAACATTGTGGCCACCATGGGGCTGCGTCCGGAATGGCCGAACCTGGGCGTGATTTCGATGGCATATTCCTACGGGTTTTCAAACCTCGTGCTGCCGCTGGTGCTGCATGGGATTCCGCTTTTCCTCGCGCCCTCGCCGTTGCCCGAAATTCTTCGCGGCGCGGCCAAAGCCCGCGGGGATGTCACTCTCGCCGGCGTGCCGGCGTTGTGGCATGCCTGGCATAAAGCCGGCGCGATCCTCCACAACGTCCGCCTCGCCATCTCAGCCGGTGCGCCGCTGCCCTTGGCGCTTGAGCGCGCCGTCTTCGAACAGCACGGAATCAAGATTCACAATTTCTACGGCTCAACCGAGTGCGGCGGCATCGCCTACGATGCCACGGAAGTTCCGCGCACTGATGAAGCTTCCGTTGGCCAGCCAATGAAGAACGTGAAGGTTTCGGCCAACTCAGACGGCGTCCTGCTGGCGCACAGCCGCGCGGTGGGTGAGACCTACTGGCCGGAACCGGAAGAGACGCTGGCCAAGGGCGTGTTCCAGACCTGCGATCTCGCCGAGTTGAAAAACGGAGAGATTCTTCTACGGGGGCGCACGGGCGATCACATCAACGTCGCCGGACGAAAGGTTTCCCCGGCGATCATCGAACAGGCCTTGCGCGAGCACAAGGGTGTCGCGGAATGTCTCGTCTTCGGCGTGCCCGGCGCCGACGCGCACCGGATTGATCTCATCGTGGCCTGCGTCATGGTCGAGGCGGGAAGCACCAAGGACGACTTGAAGCAGTTTCTGTTGCAGAAGCTCCCGAGCTGGCAGGTGCCGCGCGAATGGTGGTTTGTGGAATCACTCGGTGCCAACGGACACGGAAAAGTTTCACGCGCGCAATGGCGCAGGAATTTCCTGGAAAACCGCGCCAAACCGGTTGCCCAGATTTAAACAATCCCTTCGCCGATCTGGCGAATCTCACCCGTGGCGGACTTTTCCGCTGGAAGTCAGAGGAATTTCCCCAACCACCACCAGCGTGGTCGGCACCTTGTGGCTTGAAAGTCGTTTCCGGCAGAATGCCAGAATCTCTTCGCACCGGGCTGGGGAATTGCCGTCGTGCAGTTGCACCTCGGCATGGACGACTTCGCCAAATTGCGGATGTGGTTTGGTGAAAACACGCGACCGCAACACCGCCGGGTGCTGGTCCAGGACACCCGCGACTTCTTCGGGGAACACCTTGTGGCCCGCCACATCAATCACCGTCTTGAGCCGTCCATCAATGACAATTCTCCCGGCGTCATCCCGGTGCGCCAGATCGCCGGTCAGAAACCAGCCGTTGCACAACGCCTCTTCGCGCGGCCGCTTGGGGTTAAGATAGCCGGCGAACATGCCCGGCCCGCGCAAGCCAAGCTGTCCGGTCTGGCCGTCGGCGACGGGTTGGAATTGATCGTCGAGAATGGCAGCTTCGTAGCCCGGCAACGGGCGGCCCACGGCTTCGGGATGTTCCGCCGAGTCCTGAAGATTCATGAGCGGCACGCCCACCTCGATGACGCCGTAGCCCTGCGAGATCGGCACGCCGAAGCGGGCGTGAAAGTCCTTCGCGATTTGCGGATGAAGGCGGCTCGACACCGACATCACGCGGCGAAGCGAAGGCGGCAGGCCGCGCCCGGAACTCTCGGCGGTTAACATGCGCACGTGCATTGGTGTTACGTAAAGGAACGTGGCCTCATGTTTCCAGGCAGCGTCCAGGATCGCGTCGGCGAAGTAATCAGGACCGACCACGATGGTGCAGCCAACTTCAAGGTAAAGGAGGATCGAGGCAAAAAAGTGATAAGACATCGGCAACACCCAGAGCACCCGGTCTTCCTGCGTGAGACCCAGCCCGCGGTTCGCGCCGCGCGTGCGTTCCAGCGTGCCTTGATGCGTCAACATCACACCCTTGGCTGCGCCGGTCGTACCCGAAGTGAACCGCAGAAACGCCGCGCCTTCAACCCACGGCGCGAGCGGAACCTGCGGCGCCGCCAGCAGCGTGTAACGCAGCGTGACGCCGCCCGGCACCTTCAATTCGCAGGTCATTTCACCCGGTTGAGCCCGGCCGGTAAGATCGTCCAGAATCACGCAAAGGGGCGCGCGCACGAGCATGGACGCCATTTCGTCCGGTTTGAGCAGATGATGAATCGGCATGACGACCGCACCGCAGCCGAGCGCCGCCAAGGCGCCGATGATGAAGGCGCGTCCGTTGCGACCCTGCATGCCCACGCCTTGTCCGGCGCTCACACCCAGGGCGGCCAACTGGCTGCGGACGGATTCAATTTCGCGCCAGAGAGATTGGTAATCCATCGGGCCGGCGGCATCAATGATGGCGATCCGTTCGGGCCATTGGCGGGCGGCTTGAGAGAGGGTTTGGTAAACGTTCATCGGCGAAAAATCAGGTTCTCGGTTGTTTGAGTTCGAGTGCTTCGTTGTTTATTGGTTCATCTGCCGGCGGATTTCCGCCACTGCTTCATCCAACGGATGGCCTTGAGCCTGGAAGGCGGCGGCGGTTCCAGCCGCCCAACCCGTCGTCAGCGCCGTGCCGATGACACGGGCGGAAGTCATCGCTCCTGCTGCGGCGGAAAGGCAGCGTCCCGCAACCCAGGTGTTGTCCAACTCCACCGGACGCAGACAGTCCAGCGGGATGTCATAGTAGTCATGCTCGGCGAAAAAAGTCATCTCCGGTTTTGGAGCGGCGCCCCAACGTTCCATCGGCCAGGCACCGCGGGCGATGCCGCGGTCGGACTTCCGCGCGCCCAACACATCTTCGTCTGTCAGCCGGGCGCGGCCTTGAATGCGCCGGCCCGACCGCACGCCAAGTTGCGGAGCCACGGAGTCCAGCCGCGTGTTCCGGCACGCGGCGACGTTGGCGACGAGGAATCGATGCAGTTGCCCGACCAACGCGCGGGACTGGCGTTCCCAGGCGGTGACCTGTTGCCAGAGCGGAAGGTCCGAACTGCCGGCGGCCAGGCTGAGTTTGAGCGCCAGCCGGTTATTCGAACCGGTGCCGGGCACAAACGAAAGCCGTTCGCAAAGCGCCGGCAAAACGCCACTTTCGACACCCCGCCGCAGTTCACGCCGCATCTCGATCAAACCGTGTTGGACCAGAGCCGGATCAACGTTCTCCAAAACAAAAACCAACGCGGGCGCCTGATCGGTGGCGCCGTTTTCCACACTCGCGCCGGCCAGCGCGGCGCTCGTGGCTTCGCCGGTGCAATCCACAATGGTCTTGGGCGCGAAGAGCAACGGCTCGTTCCACGCCAGAGCGCGGACCTGGTTTATCCTCGCGCCCTCAGCCCGCACCTCCGCCACAGTAGCATGCAGGATCACGTTGATGTTTCCCGACGCGGCCACGATTGCATCAGCAACGCGCATGAAAGTCGGCGGAGAATACGGCAGCACCCACAAACCCTTAGACAGCCGCAGGGGCTTCGATCCGTCGGCGTGCTGCAATTGCGAGGCAAATTCCTGCGCAAAACCCGCGCCGACCGGCACGGCTTCAGTGCCCGCCGTATCCCGCAGATAAAGGCCGCAAATGGTTCCCACCTGTGCCACGGTGGCCAGACCGCCGAGAAATCCATAGTGTTCCAGCAACACCACACACGCCCCGGCGCGTCCCGCCGCCGAAGCCGCTGCCACGCCCGCCGCGCCGCCGCCGACCACAAGCACATCGCAGATTTGGGATGCTGATCTCATTGGATCGAAACCATTGGCAATGGCATCACCTTCCGTATTTGCCGTAGAAGCGGATGTGTTTCCATTGCGGCCGCACATTCAGTATCATGGCCAGTTTCTGGCCCCATTGCACCGACCGCTTGCGCCAGTCTGCCGGCGAGGTCCACGCCGAACACCGCCGTGCGATGCGGTCCAGCTTCTCGGTCGTCTGCCCGGCCAGCGCGGGTGAAAGGTAATAGGCGGGCTCGAATAAATCCTGATCTGGTTTGATCTGGCCCTCCTGCCGGGCAATCTGGGCCATCGGCGTGCCTTCATAAACGCGGATGCCGTAGGTGGCAAACACCGCATGGGCCGGCGCGCACTTGCTCAAAAAGTTCTGCGTTTCCTCGACGTCGGCCCACGTCTCGCCCGGGCCGCCGAACAGGAGATAAATGGCAAACGGCAGACCGGCGTCATGCGCCGCCTGTAGCGCAACACGGGTGTCCTCCTGATCGAAAGGTTTATGCAGCGCGGCGAGCATTTTGGCCGAGGCAGCGTCTTGGCCGAATTCAACCGCTTCGCAACCGGCTGCCTTCATGGCGCGGGCGAGTTCGGCATCGAAACCCGTCGGGTTGCAGAAGGCCGACCAACGGACGGGCAGCTTCCGGCGGCGAAGCGCGGCGCAGATCGCCAGGGCATGTCCGTGCGGGTCGTTGAAAACGCTGTCCACGAAAAAGAAATGGCGCACTTTCGAGCGAACCGTCACGTCCTCAACTTCTTGAGCGACCGCTTCCGGCGACCGC
>Ga0181536_10003549_pt1 | contig 16948 bp, 14 predicted proteins | sample PEATcosm2014_Bin_41_FD_121105 | JGI IMG/M metagenome (GOLD analysis project Ga0181536, IMG submission 121105) | Peatland microbial communities from MTU Mesocosm Facility, Houghton, MI, USA - PEATcosm2014_Bin17_60_metaG | ecosystem: Environmental > Terrestrial > Soil > Wetlands > Peat | place... | reverse complement strand
CAAGCCATCGCGGCAGCGGGCTGCGGTTGACTCGCCGGCGTAGCGCGCCCGGCCACATCGAACCGACGAAATTCCGCCGGGGCGCGGTTTTTGCCGCTACGCAAGCTGACCGAAGCAACACGGCCGGCGGAACCAACGGGGCGTTGGCGGGCGTGGTCAGGGCCGTGGCGGATTATTTTCAAGCGGGCCAGGATGCGGACGCCCAGGCCCGCGCGGTGGAGGAATTTGCCCAGGCCGAACCGAAGCTTGGGGCGGATGCTCCGGTGATGGGCCTTCCGTTCTTCGTAGCGCACAATCCGCCGGCCAATGCCACCATCGGGGCGCGTCTCGCCGAGGTATTCCAGAGTGACGCGCGCTACGCGCAGACCAAGCAGTTTATCGGCCGTCAGTTCACTGATCCCACTATGATCGCACAGAACCTGAATCAAGGTCGGCCGTTTTTTACGGCCGGCCTTGGGCGAGTGGCGGTGCCTGGCGGAGGACAAGGCGGGGGAGCGGGAGCAGGCGGAGGGCAATAATGCACATGACAAAGCGGATTATCACATTGCTCGCGTTTTTCGGCTGGGCCTTTGCGGCTTTGGCCGAGCTGGAAGTCGGCCAGCCCGCGCCTGACTTCACCGCGACGAACATCAGCGGCCAAACTGTCAAACTCAGCGATTACAAGGGAAGGATTGTGGTGATGGAGACGTATGACTCCCGCTCTCCCCGGACGCTCTGGGAATATGCTTCCGGCACCATGTCCTTGGTCCAGCGCTTCCTGGCCACCAACGGGGTCGTCTATCTGATCATTGATCCCGGAACCGATCGCGTCACGCCTGCGAGCGCCAAATGGCAAATGGGCAACCGCAAGATGCAGATCACCGATTGGATCATTGACGGGCCGGGCGTTCCGCTGACCCAGCTTTACGGCCTGACGGACATCGGGAAGATGTTGGTGATCAACCAGCAGGGCGCCCTGGCCTATTCGGGAGCATTTGACGACACGCAGGACCTGGCTTCCGACCCGCGCACCGCGCGCAATTACGTCCTTCGGTCGGTGAAGGAATTACTCGCCGGCAAAAAGGTGTCCATCCCACACGCTCCGGTGCTCGATCCGGCCATCCCCGCCGCTGCCGAGCCGGAAATCGGCAAGCGCGCGCCGAACTTTATCGCCACGGACATCGAAGGCAAGATGTTCCGCTTGAGCGACTACACGGGCAAGATTGTTGTGCTGGAGGCGTATGAATCCGGCTGTCTCTGGGTGGACGCCGAATACCAATCCGGTGCAATGCAAAAATTGCAAGGCCAATTGGCTTCCTCCGGCGTTGTTTGGTTGACCATTGATCCGCACGTCCTTACCACCCCTGCCGAAGCGAAAAAAGATTGGGCCGACAGGAAAATGGTCATCTCAAGATATATTATAGATGACACTAACCACTCTCTTGCCCGGCAATATCGCATCTGGGTCACACCGCAAATGTTTGTCATAGACAAGGAGGGGGTGCTCTCCTACACGGGAGCGATCGACGACGTGGAGACCCACGCGGGCGACCGGCTCACCGCGCACAACTACGTTCGCCAAGCCGTCAACGAAATGCTTGCCGGCAAAAAAGTGTCTCTTCCGCAAACCAAACCCTTCGGCTGCGCCCTCATCTACCCGGGGATGTGGAACGCCACAATGTTCCAGCCACCGAACTTCAACAGATGAAATCAAGGTGTATGAAGGTGATATTCGCGCGCATCCGTCTATTGTGCCTTGCGCTTTTGGCCGTCCCGCTCCACGTGCCCGCGTTTGCGCAAAGCAAGACACAGACGCGGCTGCTTCTTTCTGCGGAGTCGGCTAGGCCCGGCGCAACGGTTTGGGCCGGTCTGGAACTCAAGACGGCCCCGCATTGGCATACTTATTGGCGCTACCAAGGCGATGCCGGTCTGCCCACGGCTGTCGCATGGTCGCTGCCTGCCGGCGTCAGCGCCGGCGAAATCCAATGGCCCCTGCCCAAGAAGAACCTTCTCACCGCCGGCGACATTTCCTTCTGCACCTACATTTATGAGGACCGGGTTGTTTTGCTCGTCCCGATTAAACTGGAGGCCAGCCTGCCCTCGAGGCCGCTCAAATTGAGCGCGACGCTCACCTGGCTGGAATGTGAGGACCAAGGCGTCTGCGTGCCGGGGAAATCGGTTTTGCACGGCAATCTGGCGGTCGGCGAAGCGAGCAGGCCCTCGGCGGACGGAGCGTTGCTGGAGCAGTGGCGCGCCTGGCTGCCCCGCACTGGCGCACCCGCTCATGCGACCGCCCAGTGGGAGAAGTTGGTCCCGGGCAACACGCGAACCGTTATTATTGACTGGGAAAGCGCGGATAAGCAGGCTGATTTCTATCCCTACGAGCACCAACCCTCCGACGTGGAAGGGCCGACGGTCTCTTTGCCCGCGCCGCCAGGCCACTTGCGCCTGCGCAAGACACTGAAAAAGTACGAGGGTGAATGGCCGGAGAAACTTGCCGGAATCCTCGTGGGCAACTGCGATTCGTCAAACCCCACTGTCCTGGAGGCGGATTTGCCACTGCTCGCGCCGACGCCGGGTTCTGGAGAAAAATAATGGTCATTCTCCATGGGCTTCCCTCAGGATTGGAGAATTCCTCCCGTCTTGCCGGTTCGATATCAATCGGGCTATTGTATGGGCGGATGAAGCGTTTGTGCCTCACGATTTTGGCGGCCTGCCTGAGCCTTCAGGGCATGGCCCAGGGTGATTTCCTGGGCGCTCCCGCGGGCCATACCCGTGCCCGATTGCTCTTTTCGGCGGAGGCGGCCAAGCCGGGAGAAACGATCTGGGCGGGGATCGAGCTGAAAATGGACGCGCATTGGCATACCTATTGGCGCTTCGGCGGCGACGCGGGAATGCCCACCACGGTCGCATGGACGCTGCCCGCAGGAGTGAGCGCCGGGGAAATCAACTGGCCCATCCCCCGAAAGACGGAAACCACGGCCGGCGACATTTCCCTCGTCACCTACGGCTATGACGATACCGTTGTCTTGCTGGTTCCAATGAAGCTGGACGGCTCGCTGCCCGCCGGGCCTGTGCGGGTTGGCGCGGCGCTCAAGTGGCTCGAATGCGAGGACAAGGGATTGTGCGTGCCCGCCAACGCAGAGGTCAGCGGCCTGTTGGCCGTGGGCGGCGAGGATAAACCTTCCGCCAGTGCCGCGTTGATTGAACAGTGGCGCAGCCGATTGCCCCGGATCGAGCCAGCCCCTCATGCGACAGCGCGATGGGGCGCCATTTTGCCGGGCGACACGCGGACGGTTATTATTGACTGGGAAAGCGCGGACAGGCCGGGTGATTTCTATCCCTACGAAAACCAGTCCGCCGACGTGCAAGGGGCGACGGAGAATTTGCCCGGACAACCGGGCCATATTCTCCTGCGCAAGGTGGTCAAGAAAGGCGATGGCCCCTGGCCGGAACGCCTGGCGGGAATCCTGGTCGGCCGCGGCGATTCGCCAAACCCTCTGGCCGTGGAGGTCAATCTGCCTTTGGCGGCGCCGTCCGCCCCCGCGCCGCCGCCGGCCGGCGCGTCAGGCTCGTTGGTTCTCATGTTGCTGTTTGCCTTTGCCGGTGGGCTGATTCTCAATGTGATGCCATGCGTGTTGCCGGTGATTGCGCTGAAGGTGCTCAGCTTTGTCAATCAATCCAGAGAGTCGCCCGGACGGGTGCGACGGCTTGGACTGGCCTATGGGATCGGTGTGATGGCGTCCTTTGCCGCCCTGGCAGCGCTGGCCATCGCCGGGCAACGGGCCGGCGGACTGGCCAGTTGGGGAGACGCGTTTCGCAATCCGCAATTCCAAGTGATCCTGACGGTGCTGATGACGCTGATCGCCCTGAACCTTTTCGGCGTCTTTGACATTGCGCTGGGCACGCGGGTGATGGGGTCAGCAGCTAATCTGGCGTCGCGACAAGGCTGCGGCGGGGCGTTTTTCAACGGGGTGCTGGCGACCGTGCTGGCCACCCCATGCACGGCGCCATTTCTCGGCGCGGCGGTGGCGTTTGCCTTCACCCAACCGCCGGGCGTGACGGTGCTGGTTTTTTTGGCGGCCGGAGCTGGGCTGGCGTTTCCTTTTGTATTGATTTGCTGGGAACCACGGCTGCTCAAGGCGCTGCCCAAACCGGGCGCGTGGATGGAGAAGATAAAAATCGCCATGGGCTTTCCGATGCTGGCGACGGTGGTGTGGCTGGTCTGGGTGACATCGCGCGACGGAGATGACGCGCTCTGGCTGGAGCTTTTTTTGGTCATCCTGGCGCTGGCGGCGTGGATTTGGGGTGAATTTGTGCAGCGGGGAACGCGCCGCAAGCGGCTTGCGGGGGCGATTTGTCTTCTGCTGGCGGCGGCGGGTTACGGGGCGATTTTGGAGGGGGAACTTCAGTGGCGCCTGCCCGCCAATGGCCGGAGAGAAGGCATTGATTGGAAAGTCTGGAGCTCGGAGGCCGTCGCACAGGCGCGGCGCGAAGGGCATCCGGTGCTGGTGGACTTCACGGCCAGGAGTTGCCTGACCTGCAAAGTCAACAAGGCCAGCAGCCTGGAAATCGCGCGGACCCGGGCGAAACTCAAGGCCATCGGCGCCGTGGCGTTTGAGGCGGACTTCACGCACCAAGACCCGCAAATCCTCGCCGAATTGCGCCGGCACAACACTTCCGGAGTGCCGTTGGTGCTGGTGTATTCCAAAGACCTGGCCCAGGACCCCCAGGTGCTGCCGACGTTCTTGACTCCCGCCATCGTGCGCCACGCGCTGGATGCGGCGGCGAGGTAGATTTTTAACTTTCAAATTAAATCGGAAACTTTACGCTGGCAACGCATGTCACACGAATACACAAAGCCGCTGGTGGGCATCATCATGGGAAGCCAGTCGGATTGGGAAACGATGCAGCACGCGGCCGCCCAATTGGAGGAACTGCGCGTGCCCTACGAAGCGCAGGTTATTTCCGCCCATCGCACGCCCGATCTCTTGTTTGAATACGCCTCGGACGCGGCAGGGCGAGGATTGGAAGTCCTCATCGCGGCGGCAGGAGGGGCGGCCCATCTGGCGGGCGTGACGGCGGCCAAGACGTGCCTGCCGGTCCTGGGCGTGCCGATGGAATCAAAGGCTTTGCACGGCATGGATTCGCTTCTGGCGATGGTGCAAATGCCCGGCGGCATTCCCGTCGGAACGCTGGCCATCGGCAAACCGGGTGCGATTAACGCCGCGTTGCTGGCCGCGGCCATTTTGGGAAACAAATATCCCCAGCATCGCGCCGCCTACGAAGAATTCCGCCGCAAGCAGACCGAACGGGGCCTGAGCAACCGCGCGCCCAAGCTCTCCGGCTGAGTTCACCCCTTGAGCATGCCCAACTCCGCGGCGATGGCTTTCTCCCCTTTCAACTCGTCCACGCTGGCGGTGATCTTCGCGCGGCTGAAATCGTTGAGGGAAAGCCCCTGCACAATTTGCAGCGTCTTGCCGTCGCTGCGGACGGGGAAGGAACAAATCAACCCCTTTTCAATGCCGTAACTGCCGTCGGAGCGGACCGACACGCTGTGCCAATCGCCCGCAGGAGTGGGAGCGAGAATGGATTTGACCGTGTCAACGGCCGCATTGGCCGCGCTGGCCGCGCTGCTCAATTTCCGCGCGTTCAACACCGCCGTGCCGCGCTGGGCGACGGTGGAGACGAAAGTGGTCTTCAACCAATCTTCATCCTTGATGACGCTGGTCGCGGGCTGGCCGCCGATTTTGGCGTTATAGAAATCGGGGAACATCGTGGGGCTGTGATTTCCCCAAATCCCAAGATTGGAGACGGCGCCGATGCCAACCCCCGCCTTGATGGCGAGCTGGGCTTTGCCGCGATTCTCGTCAAGGCGCGTCATGGCGAACCAGCGCTCGGGCGGGATGTCCGGCGCGCTGTTCATGGCAATCAGGCAATTGGTGTTGCAAGGATTGCCCACCACGAGGATCCGCACATCCTTGGCCGCGTTTTCCTGCAAGGCCCGGCCCTGGGCCATGAATATTTTGCCGTTGATGGCCAGCAAATCCTTGCGCTCCATCCCCGGCTTGCGCGGAACGCTGCCAATGAGCAAGGCCCAACTGACCCCGCGGAATCCTTCCGCCGCATCGGCGGTGGGCACAATCTTCTGGAGCACCGGCGAGGCGCAATCCTCCAGTTCGAGGATCACTCCGCCCAACACCGGCAACGCCGGTTCGATATCCACCAAGCGCAAGATCAGCGGCTGGTCGTGGCCGAACACTTCGCCGGAAGCGAGCCAAAACAAAATTGAATAACCGATCGCGCCGGCCGCGCCGGTGACCGCCACGTGGATTGGAGGTTTTGTCATAACCGTGCCATTCTAAATCCAGCGCCTGAAATTTGCAAGGTTAAAATAGGATGGCGGCCGAATCCGAATTGGAAGACTTGAAAAACTCCAGAAGGGGCGTAAAATGAATGCTAATGAAGAACATGAAAGCCCTTCTGGCGCCGGCGTTTTTCGCGGCGGCTCTGGCCGGTTGCCACCCGGGGCCATCCGCGGAGGATGTCAACAAAGAGGCAACCGCCAACCGTTCCTCAACCAATCAAACTACCATGATTCAAGTGCGTTTTTTGGATGACAAAGGTCTCCCCGGCCCGCTGACTTCCACACCCCGGGTTGTTAAGACAGACGCGGAATGGCGCAAGCAGTTGACGGCCGATCAGTATGCGATCACGCGCGGCAAAGGCACGGAAGCGGCCTTCTGCGGGGCGTTTTATGATCAACACAAGCCGGGAGTTTATGAGTGTGTTTGTTGCGGGCTGCCGTTGTTCACCTCCGAGGCAAAATTCGATTCGGGCACCGGGTGGCCGAGCTTTTTCCAGCCGGTCGCCAAGGAAAACATCCTCGAAGAGCCGGACCACAGCGGCGGCATGGACCGCACGGAAATTCTCTGCGCGCGCTGTGGCGCCCACCTGGGCCATGTATTCGACGACGGTCCCCGTCCGACCGGGCTGCGTTTTTGCCTGAATTCCGCCGCGCTGGTTTTCAAAGAAAACCACAACCTCAAGGACGGCACGGCCAAGTAGCGCAGTTGGGACGGAATCATCCTCCCGCCATTTTCCCCAGCATCCGGCCCAGCTGGCCGGGAATTCCAAGCGATTCCTCCGGCTGCACGGCGGCAAGCGCGCGGAATTGCGAGTAGAGATTTCGCTGCGCCCAGAGGGCAAATGCAATATCCACGGCGATCCCCAAACCGAACCAGATAATCAGAGTCGCCCAGAAGGAGGTCAAGAAGCGCATCGCCCCCATCAACCCCATCAGCAACCACGGCAGCACCAGGATGCGCGAGATGGTTTGTCCGGCGGCCTGGCGCGGTTTTTTTGCGGACATGGCCCGCCACATCCCCACCCAGCCGATGGCGAAGGCGTCCGTGACGAGCATCTGCATGGACGCGCCCACTGCCACGGCGAACCGGGCTTTGGATTCGTCGCCATTTTGGGCGGCGGGCATCTGGCTGGCCAGGATCAAGAGGAGATCGAAGTTCAACAGAGCCAGCACCGGGCCGAGAAACCGCCGTCGCAGGGCCAGCCATTGTCCCCGAATGATTTCTGACACCCTCAAGGGAGTGCAGGAGAGCAGGAATTCCAGGGCGCCGCTGCGCCTTTGGTCCTCCAGATGATGACACGTTTCCGAGGCAATCCAAAACTTGAGCAAGGAGTGGCTGATCACCACGGCCACGATGAACAACGGCATGGATTCCCGCAAGCCAACTTTGCCCAGCCCCCAGGCGAAGGCGCACCCCATCAGACCAAGACCGCCCCAAACCACGATTGGTCCCAGCCGGCTCCGGCTGACCAGCCAGAGGAATGGATTGATGTCCAGCAGCCGCCGGCGCAACGCTTGGCGGGCGTCCGGCGGCCCAAAACACCATTGGCGAAAGCGGGCGCGCCAGGTGGAATTGATGTCGCGGGGCTTGTCCTGCCAGCAGCCGGGCATTCTTAAACTGGCCAGCGCCAGAAACAGCCACGCATTGAGGTGGACCGCAAGCAGGGAGATCCAATAGCTGCCAACTGGGGTTCCGCCCGCGCTGGATTGTCGAAACGCATTCCCCGGATCGAACACTTCGAGAATTGAGGCTGCTGCCGGGAAGTTTTTATATTGCAGCGCCGCGACCAGCCCCGAGATTCCCAGGAAATAGAAGAGCAACAACGCCGCCGTGCCAGCGGTGGCGCGGTGCGCATCCCGGCTGAAGGTGGAAACAAGCAGGCCCGCGGCGTGGGCGAAGAAAAAAATGTTCAGGAGCGCCAAAACCACGCGCGATATTTCCGGAACGGTGACTCCTCCAAGCACCCAGGCGCAGCAGACGACGGGCACCGCGGCCAGGAGGCCGTAAAACGACCTGAGCGAGTTGGCGGCCAGCTTTCCCATCACGACGTCATAGCCCTTCAAGTCGGTGAGAAAGAGCAGCCCCAGAGTGCCTTCGCGCTTTTCCTGGCTGACGCAATCGAGGGTGTTTCGAGCCATCCCGATGCAGTAGAAAAACCCCAGGTAGCTTAAAGAGTTAAAAATGAAGCGCCCGCTCCCGATGGGCGCGAGCAAACCCCTGAAGACGATGAAAAGATAGCTGCCGCAGGCGATGGAAGCCACCGCCGTCCAAAAGCGCGTGTGGTAAAGGCTCCGGCTGCGGGAAGCGACACGCAGTTCGCGGACGACAATGGGAAGGAAGGTCATATTACACCATGTCCATACGCACTGGCCTCACGGGGCCGTTCTCCCCAGGCTCCGGACCAGTTGGCCGATAATTCCAACCGGTTCGCCCGTCTGCATGACCGCCATCCGCCGAAACCGAGTCAACAATCGCCGTCGCGCGAGGACGGACAAAACCGCAGCGACAGCCAATGCCAGCGCGAACCAAAGACCGAGGTTGAATGCGAAGCTATCAGGAAAATCCTCAGTCTGAGGGGCAGCGGCCCAACTTATGATGATGGCCACGTGAAAGAAGCATGGCAGAAATATCAAGAGACCGATGGTTTCGCCGGCGGCGGCGTTGCGTGTGGGCCGCTTGATGGCCATGGCCCGCCACATTCCCACCCAGCCAGCGGCGAAGAGATCCACGGCCAGAATCGCCATGACCGCCGCCACGAGCCAGGCGAAAGCAGACTTGTCCATTGCACCGTTGAAGCACAGGCCGAGGATTGCCATCGCCGCGTCGGAAACCAAGACAAAGATCAGAGGCCGGGTGAATTGGCGGCGCAATGCCATCCATTGAGCGGCCAAAATCTCCTCCACCGCCACCGGCGTGGAGCAGAGGACAAATTCCAGCGCCCCGGTGCTTCGCTGTTCCTCCAGGTGATGCCCCGCTTCAGAGGCCACGCCGGCGATCATGAGCAAATTATTGGTACAAATGCCAATGATGAAATCCACAATGCATTCGGATTTTCCGGCGGCAATTCCACACCCGATCCAAATGCAGCTCAATGCGCCCAGAAACCCCCGGAAAATGACCGGGGTGACCCGGTTGCGGCTCATGAGCCAAAGAAACGGATTGATTCCGGCCAAACGCCGGCGCAGGTCTGCGCGAAAATCAGGCGGCCCATAAGTCCACTGGCGGAACCGGTCGCGCCAACGCAGCCGGGCCGGGCCTGCCTTGTCCTGCCAGCAGCGGGGCAGACGCCGGCTGGCCAGCGCCAAAAGAAACCAGGAGACGAAATGCGCCAGCAGCAAGGATGTCCAAAAGAAGCGGCCCCCTTTGGGCGCCATCGCCTGGAAGAAAGCAAAGCCGGGACTAAGCGCGGCCAAAGCCGGGGCCAAAAGGCCGAATCGCCCGGAGCTGAAGGCCAGCGCCAGAAGCGGAGGCCCAGCCAGAATTCCAGACAAGAGCGCCAGCGTGACGGCGTGGGCCCTGTCCAAGGCGCGGCACAAGACGGAAGCAAGCAGGCCGGCGGCGTGGGAGAAGAAGAAAATATTGAGCAGAGCCAGAGAGACTTTGCAAAACTGTCCGGCGCTCACGCCGCCGAGGAGCAGGACAACAGCCACGACCGGGAAGGCGCCGAGGAGGGCGTAAAATGATTTGAGCGAATTGGCGCAGAGTTTGCCCAGGGCCACATCCCAGCCGCTCAAGTCCGTGAGAAAAAGCAACCCCAGGGTCCCTTCCCTTTTTTCCTCGCTGACGCAATCGGCGGTGTTTCCGGCCAGAAGGAGACAATAGAAGAAACAGAGGCCGGCCAAACCCTGGAAAATCGCCCAGCCCATGCTCGCCCAGCCCATGCCAGGGAGGAGTGGAACGAAACTGAGGAAAATGATGATGGCGGCGCAAACCACCACCGCCGCCACCGCGGTCCAGAACCGCACTGAATAGGTTTTTTTGCGCCAGGAAGCGGTCTGCAGTTCGCGGACGACAATGGGCAGAAAGATCATTTCACTTGCTGATGCCGCGCAGGCTGGCGCGGATGAACTCGACCAGCCGCCGGACTTCCGGGAGCGGGGGCTGCTGCCGCTCGATGCGCCCCAGCGCGTTGGCGATGGTGAGTCCCTCGCGAAATAGAATTTTGTAGCAATGTTTGAGGGCGGCCTGGGCCTCTTCGGACACGCCATTGCGGTCGAGGCCCACTTTGTTGATCGTGCGGGTTTCGGCAGGATTGCCGTCGGCCAGCATGTAGGGCGGGACGTCCTGGACGACTTTGGAGCAGCCGCCGATAATGGACATGGTTCCAATGCGGCAAAACTGATGGACAGCGGCCAGGCCGCCGATGACGGCATGATCCTGCACGCAGACATGCCCCGCCAAGGTGGCGACGTTGGACATGATGACGTGATCGCCGAGGGTGACGTTGTGGGCGATGTGAGAATAGGCGAGAATATGGTTATGGGAGCCGATGCTTGTGACCTCGCCATCGCCCGTGGCGCTGTGGATGGTAACGTATTCGCGGAAGGTGTTGCGGCTGCCGATTTGGGTGCGGGTGATGCCGCCCTTCCATTTCAAGTCCTGCGATTTCGACCCGATGCTGGCATAAGGGAAGATTTCATTCCCCTCCCCCAGCGTGGTGTGGCCGTCAATCACGACGTGGGAATGCAGGCGGCAATTGGCGCCGATCTGGACATGCTCCCCAATGACACAAAAGGGTCCGATCTCGCAGTCCGGGCCGATCTGCGCCGCGGGATGAATCACGGAGGCTGGAGAGATCATGGGGCGGCCCTACTGGCGGTCAAATAACATAAAGGTGACCTCGGCCTCGCTGACCGTTTCGCCATTGACGGAGCAGACGCCTTTGGCTTTGCCGATCTTGCCGCGGGACTTGGTCAATTCCACTTCGATGACCAGGGTGTCGCCGGGGCGGACGGGTTTGCGCCAGCGGACGCTTTCGGCGGACATGAAGTAGGCCATCTTCCCAAAGTTCTCGGCCTGCCGCAGCATCATCACGCCCGCGACCTGGGCGATGGCTTCCAATTGGAGCACGCCCGGCATGATGGGGTAAAGGGGAAAATGACCCTGAAAATAAGGCTCGTTGACAGTCACATTCTTGACGCCCGTAATTTTGGTTCCGGCGATTTTGGTGATTTTGTCCACCATCAGGAAGGGATAGCGATGGGGCAGAATGCGCATGAGGCGCGCGGTGTCGAGCGATTCGCCATCTTGAATTTGGGCGGGAGCTTCGCCCTGGGCGGCCGGGGAAGGAGGCGGGGGGGAGAAGCTCTGGGCGGCCTCGAGGGGTTTGCGCATTTCCAGGCTGAGGAGGCGGGCGAATTCGCAGTTGGCGGCGTGACCGGGCCTGACGGCGATGACGTGCCCTTGAATCGGCGCGCCGACCAGGGAGAGGTCGCCGATAATGTCCAGGATTTTGTGGCGGACGAATTCCTCCGGATAACGCAGCGGCTCGGTCGTCAACACGGCGTCATCGCGGATGACGACGGCGTTTTCGAGGCTGCCGCCCTTGATCAAGCCGTTTTTGATCAGGGCCTCGATCTCCTCGAAGAAGCAGAAGGTGCGGGCATGGGCGATGTCGCGTTCCCAGGATTCGGGAGTGAGTTCCAGGCTGTAGAATTGGGTGTGGCGCCCGCGGGCGTCGGCGCTGGTGCAACTGATTTTGAAGCCGTTGTGAGGAAAGACCGAAAGCATGGTTTCGCCCTGCTCCAGCGCCAGGGGGCTTTGGACGACAAACACCTCGCGCGGCTCGTCTTGCGCGACGACGCCGGCGGCCTGGATCATCTTCACGCAGGCGCGCGCGCTGCCGTCGGCGATGGGCGGTTCGTTGGCGTCCAGTTCCACAATGGCGTTGTCCACGCCCCGGCCGGCGAAGGCGGCCAGGATGTGCTCGACGGTCTGGATTTTGACGTTGCCGCGGGAGAGGGAGGTGGAACGGGTGGTGGCGCTGACGTTTTCGATGGCGGCTTGCACCTCCGGCCTGCCCTCCAGGTCCACCCGGCGAAAGGTGATGCCGGAGTTGGGCGGCGCGGGCAGGAAAGTCATGTTGACACGATTGCCGCTATGCAGGCCGGTGCCGGAGAACTGCGCCGGCTGCCCCAGGGTTTGTTGATGTAGCACGGGCGGATTAAAACAAATCCCCCCGCCGCTTGGCAAGCGCGATGGCGAATGGGACGGGCCGGCAGCAGGCTGCGGGCGGCCGGTAAAAAATCGGAGAAATCGGAGGAATCGGAGGTTTTGGAGGTGGCATTCCCTGGCCCTATTGTAATCGTAACTCATTGCACCGCATAGGCTTATCATGGCGCACCGCTGTTCTGGTGGGTGGATGGTTTGATTCATTTTCGGTTCATCAGCATTGGTAATCGTTATTAGAAGTTTGGCAAATCATGTCCATGATGCTTCGATGGTCGGCAGGAGAGGAAGGTGAAAGCGCAATCAAAAGAAGACCACCACGGATTTCACGGATTACACGGATAAAGAAGTGCTTTCAACGCAAAGTCACCAAGACGCCAAGGCCTAGCGCAGCAAGCCGCAACCAAAGGATTTGAACATGAGCAAACAGGGAAAACAGAGGCGGGAACATTTTGCCAAAAATGCGCAGGTTTTCGATATTGCACTGCAACAGTTTTGACAGGATTAACGGGATGCCCCCGGCCCCGGATGGCAGCATTTGAATCCTGTAAATCTTGTTCATCCTGTCAACACAATGGATTGCCGCAAGAGAACGCAGCGCGGCAAAGCCGCAAGCAAACGGAATTCAACGCAAAGACGCAAGGACGCAAGGACGCAAGGCACAAAGAAAAAACAACATAAGTTCTTATCTCTGTGTTGCTTGAGATGGAATGGCAACCGGATGCGCACCAAGGGTGCGAGTTCCTTTGCGGCGAAAATCTTGTTGAAATTGGTTCTGTGGATGCGAGCCAACGAGGAGGGACTGTTGATGCCGAAGAGGGCGGCAAGGAAGGACTGAGAAGCCATGAAAAACGCACCAAACTATGGGTGAACCCCTTTTCGAGAAATTGGCCACATTGGCTGTGGCGGCGGTTCAGGATACAGTTGACCCGTAGTTAAACTGCTGGCATACTCCCAACGATGAAGCTGCGCGACAGTCAGAACTTTCTCTCGCTCTACTATGAGCCGAACGCCGTGGAGGTCGCCACGGGCGAGGCTGATTCGTTCGCTTCAGTCGAGTCGTGGCAAGGGGAGGCAAAGCAGCTTGGGCAGGTAGCAACGCCTGAGGCAATTGGGACGGTGATGGCGAAATGGGTGATGTCGGCGAAGCCGCGCACCGTGCTCGATCCAGGGGCCGGCTTGGGCGGGCTGTTGGCTGCATGTCGGCAACTCGACGGGCACGTCCAGTTGGTAGGGGTGGAGCGGGACGTTGAGACTTTGAAACGGGCGAAAGCCACCGCGCCGCGAGGCACGAAACTGATTCTGGCGGATTATCTCAAGTCCGAGACCGGCCTTTTCGACGGCATTATTGCCAACCCGCCTTACGTAAAGGCGCATCGGCTCGATTATTCGGAGGAGGATTGGTGCTATTTCGAGGAGCGTCTGGGCACACCATTGGACCGGCTCACGAATCTCTATGCGCTGTTCTTGCTCAAAATTTGGGAAGACCTAGCGCCGGGCGGACGCGCCGCCATCATCCTGCCGGCGGAATTCCTGAACGCGAACTTTGGCCATGAAATCAAGGGTCGTTTGGTGCGTGCGATTCGACCGGCGGCGCTCGTGGTCTTCGCGCCGTCAGTAAACCTCTTCGCGAACGCACTTACGACCAGCGCAATCGTGTTTCTGGACAAGGGCCGACCAGCCGCAGCTTCGGCATGGGCGATGCGCGTAGATTCGATCGAAGAAGCCGCGAAATTCGTCTGCAAGCTCTGCGCCGGGACAATCGGGCGCGCCAGCAACGGTTGCCTGGACCTGATGAAGCTCAACCCCTGCGACAAATGGCTCAACCAGCTGCTCAACGGGAAGCCGCAGACTGATGGAGCATCGTTCCCTAACCGAGTCGGAGATTACTTCGATTGCAGTCGAGGGATCGCGACGGGAGCAAACGATTTCTTTTGTATGAGCCGCGCAGAACTGCGTTTGCACCATCTGGCGGAAGCACATGTTGAGCCTTGCATCACGAAGGCCGTTGATGCGGACGGACTGGTGTTCACACGCGAGAGTTTTGACGCGCTGGTCGCGAGCGGTCGCCGCTGTTTCCTGCTGAACCCATCGCACAACGGCCAAGACCTCATGCGCTATCTTCAGCTCGGCGTGGAACGGGGCATTCCTGAGCGGCATCTGCCAAGCCATCGTCCTGTCTGGTATATGCCGGAGAACCGCGCCGTGGCGGACATCTGGGCAGCCGTATTTTCGCGCGAGTCGGTGAAGTTCATTCTAAACACCTCTGGCGCAAGAAACCTGACTTGCTTCCACGGACTCTACGCCAAACCGGGCTGGGAAGACCTGCCACCGCTGATGACGTTGTTCCTGAACAGTTCGGACGGACGGCGGGCGTTCTCCCAAGTAAACCGGTTTTATGGCGACGGGCTAAATAAGCTTGAACCAAAAGACGTGGAGGACATGCCATGTCCCGCGATGCCGAAGTTGAGGCCTGCCGAGGCGGATGAATTGATCCGCAAGCTGGCTCATCTGGAAAAGCTTCGGTTGGGCGAGCGAACGGGGAGCATTGACGAATTTGCGAAGCGTTACTTCGCCGCTAGGTTTCGGCCAAGAAGACTTTTCTCGTAGCGGCAGCATCGAGTTCAAAACCGCCACCTTGCGGGACGACATACGCATCGTGTCGCCCCAGTTCCGTGACACGATGTTCCGCAGCGAACGTCGGCTTGGCGGTGGCGCGTCCCATCAGCACGCCGCTTGTAATGGGAATCATGATGGTTGCCTTCTCCTGACTCTTCTTCGGCTTTTCGATGGTAAAACCGCTGCCGCTCGCTATTGTGGCAAAGATGTTGAGGAAGTTGATTGCAAACACCGAATCAAAAAACACTTGGCAGTAGCTCTGCGGCACGCGATGTTGCTCCAGCCAGCGATAGACAATCACGAGGTCTTCGACTTTCACCGTGAAGCTCGGCGTTTCTCTGCCGGTCTTTTTGCCGGAATCGCGCTGACGCTTGCGAACGGCGATGTATGTCAGCGCATCGAACTTGCTAGAGCGAACCTCCACGGCCGCGATGGCATTTTTAACGAATGGCTCTGTATCTGCGTGGCTGCGCTCGGACACGTCGACATCGACGGGAGTGCCGACCAGAAAAAGAAGCAAGTCAGGCCGCTTTCCGAAGCGTCGCGTCTCTTCAAGCCCTGCGAGGTAGCGTGTTTTAAATTCGGGATGCCCGGCAGCGATGCGGTCAGTGCTGCCGTATTGGACGACTTTCCACTCGGTGAGCGCACGGACCAGGCTTGCTGACAACATCCGTTCGGCCCAGTCGCCCATTGCTCGATTAGCGAGGAATTCGGAGCGAGCGTCCGTCGGCACGGTCGGTTTTCTGCCTGGCGGATGACCTTCCCCGCCGAAAGTCAAATGTCGCTTATCAATGCCCTTCGCGCGAAGGTTCTCAACCACGCCCTCCAGCGTTGTCGTGAGCCTTGAGAAGTAGGCGTCTCCCCGGCTCATCGCTTCTTCTCCTCGAAGGTGAACAGTTCCTTGACCTCAACGCTGAGGGCTTTGGAAAGTTTTTCCAACCCGGCGACTGATGGCGCGTTGACGCCACGTTCCACGAGGCTAATGAACTCAACCGAGCAGCCAACCGCTTCGGCAAGTTCCTCTTGTGTGAGCTTCTTTGCCCGGCGCAGGTCGCCAATGCGTTTGCCAAGTTTTCGTTGAAGCACGCAGTTTAACTACCACTTCACGTAGAATTTCACCACGCAGCTAAACTACGGGTTGCGTTTTTCGCCACGGGCACGTTTTTCGGGTTGGAAGCGTTAAATGCCTTTGACCGTGCGCTTGCTGCGGCGAGACGTTTTCTGTTAGCGTCCGGGGCATGTCCAAATCCGTGGTTCAATTCTTTTGGGTTGCGGCTTGCCGCGCGGCGTTCTTTCACGGCAAAAGCCAAAAAATGGCCCTTGAATTTTTTTCGCTTTGCGGGCATCAAATTGGCGTGAGCAGAACCACAGAGGAAATCATCCGCGTTTCACCACTGTCCTGGTATTAATAGTTGAACATCAGCTGGTTACAAATACTGCCCTCTCGAATTTGCGAGCTGGAATTCCTAAGTAATTGATACAGAGGCTCTTGCTCAAAGGCGTTTACGCTCAAAATCTGCAAAATGCGGTAGAGGCTTTTCTGACGTTTTCAGTGGATCCATGCTCAGCACTGCAGAGCATGGGGAGCGCGACCCGTCCCGGTCGCGGCGGGGCGCGTCTTGCGCCCGGCTCCTTCCCGGATTGGTTCCTATGGATTCTTCCTCGGATTGGGCCGGGATCAAAGAAGGCTGGAGTTGTGTGCGTCAAGTTCAGCAAATTGTTCATGGTAGTTCGCGGGGTAAAACGAGGCGGCGCAGGCTGCGAGCTTCCAGCTCGCTGCGCCGCCGTCGAACCTCATGCGGCTCTCGCCAGCT
>Ga0181536_10003546_pt1 | contig 16965 bp, 11 predicted proteins | sample PEATcosm2014_Bin_41_FD_121105 | JGI IMG/M metagenome (GOLD analysis project Ga0181536, IMG submission 121105) | Peatland microbial communities from MTU Mesocosm Facility, Houghton, MI, USA - PEATcosm2014_Bin17_60_metaG | ecosystem: Environmental > Terrestrial > Soil > Wetlands > Peat | place... | reverse complement strand
CGCCGAGAGCCAGAACATCCAGAAGCGAATCGTCGAGCCCGATGAATTGGGCGCGATGGCGGCGCTGCTCGCATCCGACGCCGCCAGCGCGGTGACCGGACAGGTCATCAGCGTTGACGGCGGATTCATGATTTAGCGGGGTTGGATAGTCCCGCTCTATTCGAGATGGTCGATCACCTTTCCGAAGCCGAGCGTCATGTCGCTGAGCATGTAGCTTGCCCCGATCACCCGCTTGACCGGTAGCCGGTTCCACGGGTCGAGCCGCGAGCTTTCCGCGAAAGCGATCGAGCCGACGCCGGTCCATGCCTCGATTACTCTGGTCTCGATGTGCGTCTCGATGATCTCGGCGCATAACGGACGCCCGTTCTCTTCGGGGGAGGGAATCAGGCGCATGCTGACCGGCGGCGGCGCGGCGGAATGGCCGTTGCCGGCTGGACGTTCCGGGCGAACGATCGCACTGGCGAGGCGGATGCCTGCCGGACGTTCGAGCGTCCCATAGATCATGTCGCGATCGTTTTTGAATTCAATTTGGGCGAGCTTCTTCGGAAAACCGTAGATTTCGCGCCCGGCCAGCATCGGCGGCTCGGTCGTCACCGCGATGTGCATGACGTAGTTCATCGGGCGGCCCTTGTGCTCGACCAGGATCGAAAGAATCGCTTCGTTGTAAGGACCGAAAGTGGTCCACTGATATTCGTAGAACGAAAGTATCGCGGTGGCCGGCTCGCTTAGCGCCAGCGGCGCCGGCAATGCTTCCAGCGCGGCTTCGAGGTCAGTTTCGAACGCGACCACGATCGAGCGAGTGTTGCGATAATAAAATGGCGGGCGCTGATACGCGGCGGCGTCCGCCGGCATCGAGTATTCTGCATTGCTGAGGCTGAGACGTCCGTGTTTGGCCATACTGCGATCCTCCTGGGGCGGGATTTTCATAGTTGTGGCACTCGTTCGAATATTGAACAAGCTCTCGTGGCGGATGACGCAGTCTGATGGGAACTGCTCTCTGCGTCAAATTCCCTGATCATCAGGGAAAATACCGGGAATTTTCGCGACGTAACAGGGAATCCGATCCGCAGAACAGGGGAAGCCTCTTTGCGGTTTCGCGCCGCTGTCCAGATTCGCGTCTTTCAGTTGGCCCGGCCATTCGCCGATACTCGGGCATTCACCTACGAAACGTATTTGCTAAATGGGTACCAAGTTGCTAGTGCCGATAAGGCCGCTAGCTATATATGCAGGCGTCAAATCGCCGTCGCAAGTTCCAACTGACTTCGGGACAGCGTCCGAGATCACGCTGTAGCCGGAAAATTCACGGAGCAACATGAATACCGGACGCACAAACGACACTTATATTTTGTGGGGCGCGCCTGCCTCGCTCTATACCGGCAAGGCAAGGTCCTATCTGATCAAGAAGCGGATTCCGTATCGGGAGTTCTTCCCGTCGCACGCGGTCTACCAGACGAAGATCGCCCCCGCCTTGGGGTTCTTCGTCGTTCCAGTGCTGGAAGCTCCCGACGGCTCCATCATTCAAGACACCTCCGACATCATCGAACATCTGGAGGAGAAATTTCCCGAGCCGTGCCTCAACCCGTCGAAGCCGGTGCAACGGACCGTTGCCTCGCTGATAGGAGCGTTTGGCTCGGAAGGGCTGATCAAGGTGGCGATGCACTACCGTTGGTCCTACTTGACGGATCAAGAGAAATTTCTGCGCGCCGAGTTCGGCCGCGGCGCATCCGCGAGCCGCGACTCCGCACAGCGCGACGCCGTCGCCGCGCCCTTCATGCACGCGATGCAGGCGTACCTGCCGCGGCTCGGCATCACCAGAGAAGCCATCCCGGCAATCGAGCGCTCGTATGAGGAATTGCTCGACATCCTGGACGCGCACTTCATGCTGCATCCCTACATTCTCGGCGGCCTGCCCAGCGACGCTGACTTCGGATTGATGGCCCCGCTGTTCGCGCATCTGGCGCGTGACCCTTATCCATCCACCCTGATGAAAAGCCGCGCACCCAACGTCTTTCGATGGACCGAACGGATGAACTCGCCTGACATCTTCGACGGCGAGTTCGCCGACGTGGATGCGTCCTATCCGCGCGATGACGCCACTGCGGAAACTTTGGAGCCCCTTCTCACCTACATCTTCAAGGACTGGGGACCCGAGTTACTTGCCAATGCGGATCGATACAATTCGTGGGTAAAGGGAAATCCGTCGCTGAAACCCGGCGGTCTGGTTTCCGCGGGAGGCGAGCGGCGCTTGCACCCCACCTTGGGAGACATCAGCTACGCGCTTGGGCGTCAAAACATCCGGAGCACGGCCGCTCCGCAAGCGCTTTGGCATTTCGACAAGGCATTACGCCGGGCACGTGCATTGTCCGGCGCCGCTCGAGCGCAATTCGATGGGCTTGTCCAACGTACCGGTGGTGGCAGTGTGATGGCTATCAAGCTCGCTCGCCCGCTCAAGCGCGAGAACTATGTGCTGGTCGTCGGGTGATTGAGAGCGCATTTTCCTGGTGGCGCCGAATTCGATCGACACAGAGACAAATGGTGGTGAATCGGCGTTAAGCGCGGCCGTCGGCATTCTCCGATTCCACGGCCGCGCGTAATTCGCGCCTCACGCGCCGATTTCATTCCTTCTCCAAAAAGTAGATAAATATGCCAGACTGGGTGCCGGGCTGAACAGAATACGAGCTAGCGGCGCCACAGGATGTGAGCATCCTCGAGCGGAATCCCCGCTCCGCAATGCGATGGAACGATGCGAGGTGTGTAGTCCGACGCTGGGCGCGAAGCGGGGACATCGGCGGCATAGATGCGCCACCCGCTAGAAGGCTCGGCGCTGTCACCGTGGGTCATTTCCGATAGAAACGGCGGCTCAGCGTCGATCGGATCTGCATAAAGTTGTACGCGCACCCAGTCGGCATGCAGCTCTCCGAGATGCACCTCAACCCGTAGCGAGTGCTTTTGTGGAGAGCTCTCGACGCGAAGCTCACCGAACCTCAGCGACGCCCAGTGCTCGGCCAACTCTTGTTTCCATTGAAGCAGGGATCTGGCGTAGGCGCCTTGATCGCTTGCCCGCTCATGATATGCCGCAGCCGCAGGGAGATAATATTTCTCCGTGTACTCGCGCACCACCCGATTGGCCGAAAAGAGCGGTGTCAAGCGTGACATACTTTCACGCATTCGCGTGACCCACTCGGTGGCGATGCCATTGTTGTCGCGGTTGTAGAACGCCGGAACGACCTGCTTCTCCAGGATATCGTAAAGTTCTTCCGATTCGGCCGCGTCCCAGCCCGGGTCATCGCCACGCTCCTTGCCATTGCCCAATGCCCAGCCGACTTGGGGCGAGTACGCCTCGGCCCACCAACCATCCAGTTCCGACAGATTGAGGCCGCCATTGACGAGCACTTTCATTCCGCTTGTGCCGCATGCCTCCCAGGGCCGGCGCGGAGTGTTGATCCATAGATCAGCGCCCTGTACCAGCCGCTCGGCCAGTACCAGGTCGTAGTCGCTGAGAAAGACCGCGTGACGCCGCACGTCGATCCGCTGGACGAAATCAACCCAGGCTTTGACCAGCGCCTGGCCGGCGGTGTCTTGCGGATGGGCTTTGCCGGCCATCACCAGCTGAACCGGCCGTTGTGGATTGGTCAGAATGGAAACGAGGCGTTGCGGGTCATGCAGGAGCAGATTGGGGCGCTTGTATGTTGCAAAGCGGCGGGCAAAGCCCAGCGTCAGGGTGTCTGGATCGAAAATACTCTCGGCGGCTTTTGGATCTCCGCCGCGAGCGGAAAACTCGCGGGCGAGCCGTTCTCGCACGAAGCGAACCAATTCGAGACGGTTCTTCGCGCGAAGTTCCCACAGCGCGCTGTCCGGGGCGCGGCGTATATCATCTCCGACAGTCTCCATGGTCCCGCGCCAACGCTCGTGGCCACAGGTCTCCGTCCATAGTGCATCGGCAGCCGCGGAATCCCAGGTCGGAGTGTGGACTCCGTTGGTGACATGTCCGACCGGCACCTCGCGCTGGGGCCAGGATGGAAAGAGAGGCTGGAAAATTCGCCGGCTCACGGCGCCGTGCAGGCGGCTGACAGCGTTGATTGCTCCGCTTCCACGAATGGCTAGATAGGCCATGTTGAATGGCTCATCCTGATGGTCCGGATACAGGCGGCCCAGGGCGAGGAGACGCGAAAGACCTACGTGAAGCTGCTCTTCGGCGTAGCGCCCGAGGAAGCGGCTTATCAAAGCGGGAGCGAAGCGATCGAAGCCGGCGTCAACGGGCGTGTGGGTTGTAAAAAGATTGCCAACGCGCGATATGGCCAGCGCAATTTCGAAGGGTTCACCGGTGTCTTCCATAAAGCTTCGGGCGCGCTCCAGCACCGCGAATGCCGCATGTCCTTCGTTGAGATGGCAAACTTCCGGTTTGATCCCCAGCGCGCGTAAAAGCCGCCAGCCGCCGATCCCGAGCACCAGTTCCTGTGTCAAGCGGAGTTCAGGTCCGCCGCCGTAGAGTTCGCTGGTGATGCCGCGATAAGCCGGCGCGTTCGCCGGGTCGTTGCTATCGAGCAGATAAAGTTTCAGTCGGCCGACCTGTGCCTGCCAGGTACGCAGCCGCAGTTTCTGGCCAGGCAAGCTGACGCTCAACCTGAGCCACTCGCCGTCCTTATCGCGCAGCGGGGTTATAGGTATCTGGCCGGGGTCATTGTAGGGGTATGATGCGCGTTGGCTTCCGTCGGCGCCGATGATCTGGCGGAAATAGCCTTGCTGATAGAGAAGCCCGACAGCGACGAGCGGAACGCCAAGGTCGCTGGCCGCCTTTAACTGATCGCCGGCGACATTGCCTAGTCCGCCTGAGTAGATGGGGAGTGCTTCGCTGAGCCCGAATTCCATACTGAAGTAGGCGGCGCAATTTAACGGCGGGTTACTATGAGCGTGCTGAAACCATGCAGGACTTTTGAGAGCGTGGCGTTGTCTTTCCAGGCGCTGCTTAACCTGATCCCGGAATTCCGGATCGCCGCGCAGCGACTCGAGTCTGGTCCGGGAGCAGGTTTGCAGAACGACCCACGGATTATGGGTGAGTGCCCAGAGTTCCGGCTCGATCTTGTTCCACAGCGGATCGGTCGAGTGGTTCCAGCAATTTCGCAGGTCCAAAGCCAACTCGACCAACGCGCCGAGATCTTCGGATTCTGACTCGCGCAGAGTCTGATGCAGCTCCGGCATTCGTGCCCCTTCACTCTAAGCAGGCGGGCGTATGCGCACGCGCCCGCGGTTAATCGACAAGTGCACTTGCAGCACCAGGTTTCTCAGTTCGTCATTTACCCCGCCGCGAAGCGATTTGGCAGCCTCGCAGGCGAGATCGTCCAGCGATAGCAACCCGACCAATGCTCCGTCCCGATTGATCACCGGAAGCCGGCGCGTGCGGTTCTCCCGCATCAACTGCGCTGCGAAGCCCAGCTCGTCCTCAGTTGTGCAGGCCACGACCTTGTGCGCCATGGCTATCTCGACCCGCATCTCCTCCAGCGGCCTGCCGCGGGTATAGGCGGCCATACAGATGTCCCGGTCGGTCAGAAAGCCGATCGGTCTGCGTTGGTCATCGACCACCGGAACAGCGCCGCAAGGCTCTTCCCACATTATTTGCGCTGCCTTGTTCAGCGAATCTTGCGGACGGCAGCTTTTGACGTCACGATTCATGATCTGCTCAACTTTCATCGGCGTCTCTCCAGTCCTCGGACCGCGAATGCGGATCAGGCGGGGATGCTCATCGGTACCAACTCTACTTTGCCTTACGTTCAGTTAAAACTGTTCCCGAAGGACACCGCGCTGATTCAGCGGCGGGGCCGTAGATTTTTCAGCGCTCGGGTGTTGAGAACGTCGTCCTTTTCGATCCAGCCGCGCCGCGCCTGATTGACACCGTAATCGAGCAACGCGAAATCGCGAGTCGAATGCGCGTCGCTCGATATGACCAGCTTGACGCCGGCCTGTTTGGCCGCCATGCAGGCGGTGTCGGTCAGGTCCAACCGCTGAGGCTGGGAGTTGATTTCCAGGGCACAGCCCTCCTCGCGGGCGACCCGGAGGATTTCACCGAGGTCGAACTTGCTGGGCTCGCGATGCTCGAGCAAGCGGCCGCTTGGATGGCCAATTACGTCAACGTTGGGATTGCGAATCGCCTTGATCAGTCTGCGCGTCATGTCGGCGGGATTTTGTTCGAGCTTGTAATGGACTGAAGCGACTACCCAGTCGAGCTTGCTCAGCACATCGGCGGGCAAATCCAACCTGCCATCGTCCAGGATGTCGACTTCGATGCCCTGAAGCAGTGAGATGCCGGAGAGTTTTTTCCTGACTCGCTCGATCTCCCGCCTTTGCTCGCGCAAGCGCTCAGGGTCCAGGCCATGGGCCATCGCCAGGCGGCGGGAGTGATCGGTAATTGCAACATATTCGAGACCGCTCTGACGAGCTTGACGCGCCATATCCTCGATCGATGCGTGCCCGTCGGTGTACAGCGAATGAGTGTGAAGGTCGCCGCGAAGGTTTTTACGCTCGATCAATTTGGGCAGCTTGCCGGACGCGGCTGCTTCTATTTCGCCGCGGTCCTCGCGCAACTCCGGCGGCATCCATGAAAGCCCCAGGGCGCGGTAAATCTCTTCTTCCGTCCTGCCCGCGACGACCGCATCGCCGCGAAAGAGGCCGTACTCGTTGAGCAAGAGTCCGCGTGCCTGGGCGATGCGCCGCAGATGCACGTTGTGGGACTTGGATCCGGTGAAATAAGTGAGCGCCGCGCCGAAACTCTTTGCAGGCACTACGCGGAGATCCACCTGCAGACCGCCTTTGAGTACGACGCTGGTCTTGGTCTCACCCGAGCCGATTACCTGGGTGATACCGGGAAAGGCGGTGAAATGCTTCATGACCGCGGCGGAATCATTAGCGGCGGCTACAGCGTCAAGGTCGCCGATGGTCTCGCGCCGCCGCCGAAAGCTGCCGGCCAGCTCGAACTCGCGGATGGCCGTGCATTTTCGCAAGTGGGCTTCGATCTGCGCGGCGATCCGCGTCGCCTCCGCATACAGCATTCGCTTTCCCTGGCCGGTCTCGCGCCGTAGCAATGATTCGCGGATTCGATCCTCTATCTTCGGTCCAAAGCCGCGGATTTTCCGGATCGCCTCGGACTTGACGGCTTTTTCGAGATCGTCGCGGTCGCGAATCCGCAGGTGGTCGATCAGAAGCTTTAATCGCTTCGGACCCAGGCCTGGAATATCTCTCAGTTCGAGGAGCTGGGGCGGGAACTTCGAGGCCAACTCTTGGTGCAACGGCAAGTCGCCGGTCTTGACGATCGTCGTTATTTTTCCCGCCAGATCGGCTCCGATACCGGGAATTTCATCGATCTGTTCTTCGCTTAGACCGGCGACTTGCACAGCTTGATCGCGAATCGCCTGAGCGGCGTTGCGGTAGGCCCGTACGCGAAAGAAATTCTCGCCCGCCACCTCGAGCATATCGGCGGTCTCGTCGAGAACCTTCGCGACTTCGTCGTTTTCCATCGTTACTCTATCTTGCCGCGATGGTGGAGCTCTTGCACGGTACGGCAAGGACCTTGAAGCCGTACTCCTTTGAGCGAGTCGCCCTCACCAACAACGCAGCGGTGAAGCCCGATCTCAGAGCTAGAGGCCTAGCACCTTTGCGGCGAAAGATCGAAGCGCCCGGCAATCGCCGTTCGCTCGGGGCTGAGTCCTATAAGATAAGGTTTAATCCACGGCGATTGCGGCGCGCTCGGCGGCGCGGGCGGCCGCGTAGCGCGGAGCGAGCATCGCGGTGGCGGCCAGCAGCAGGAGCGCCTGCGCGCCGAGCGTTTGCACGGTCGGGAAAATTCCCAGCGCCGGGAGTGTCGGGACGTAATCAACGAAAGTTGCCGCGACCCGATCGGCCTCCTGCAGGCTCGCGACGCCCTGGCCGATGAAGATCACTGCCATCGCGTAGAGCATCACCAACGCCGTCTTGAAGACAATCGCAGACGGAATCATCCGCGCGCTCCATTCGATTATGACGAACAGGGCGGCCAGCGCGACCGCTGCGGCTGCGATCCCGGCGGCGAGCGCATAGCGCTCGGCGCCCGCGGCCGCGCCCGCCGAAAGCGCCTGCAAGGAAACTATCGTGTCAGCCCCCTTGCGCACCACGGCCAGAAAGGCGGTCAGCCCCAATGCCAGGGCCGGCAGGCCGATCCGCTCGGCGCTGCGGAGCTTGCCGCGGATGAACCTGCTCGAGCGCTCGGATTGGCTGTTCGCGGTCAGCCGCGAGATGACATAGAAGAGCGTCGCGGCGGCAAGCAGTTGAAAGATGCCCTCGAGCGTGTCGCTGGCGTCGTCGCTGATCAGATAGTTGGCCGCGACGGCGAGCAGGATGCTGGCGACGATCGCCGCGCCGGCGCCGGCGTAGATGTCGCGCGCGTGGCCGTGGCGGCCCGGCTCGCGGGTGGCGGCTGTTAACGCGACGATCACCAGCATCGCCTCCATCCCTTCGCGAAACAGGATGCCCAGGGAATAAAGGAAGTAGGGGATGGCGGTTTGGGACATGGCGTTTGCTGATGCCTCCTCAAGACCTCGAAAGCGTTGAAAACACCGGAGTTTTGGCGCCCGGCCGCGAGCGATGCGAAGCTAGCAAGCTGAAGTGACGGCGTGATGAAGGAAGTTTATCGAAATAATCAATTCTGCGTTGCCGGTGGCTCCGCAAAACTTGATCCACGCGTTACGCTGTGTGGAGCGACCGCTGGAGACGACTGGGTTCCAGGCCCGACCGGAGCAATGTGTGTCAGCGCCGCACGGCTACGTTGCCCGCGGGCACGCGCGCCGGCGCGCAATCAGCTCGGCACTGGGTTGCGATCCAGAATCCGGAGTGCGCCGGTCAAGCTCAGGACATCGTTGGTGCCGTCCTCGATCAGCGACGCGCGCGCGTCGCGGAAGATCTTCTCGATCGGGTACTCACGGCTGAGCCCGTTGCCGCCGAAGATCTGCAGCGCGTCGGAAGCGACCTCGAACGAGGCCTGGGTGCAGAAGGTCTTGGCCGCGATCGCATACTCGAGGTCCATTGCGGGCGGCGGATCGTTGTGTACCATCACGGCGCGCGACAGCGCGCGGCATGCCTGGACCCGGGTGAACATGTCGAACAGGCGCTTTTGGACGAGCTGATGCTCGCAGATCGGCTTGCCGCCCTGGATGCGATCCTTTGAGTAGTCCAGCGCGGCCTCGAAGGCGGCGCGCGCAACGCCGGTGAACACTGCCGCCATTGTGCTGTTCGCGTTGGTCAGCGTAATCGCCGCCACCATCGGGAACGCCTCGGGCGTGGCGAGCACGTAGCGGTCCGGGATGCGCACGTTGTCGAAAAAGATCTCGCCCTGGTTGAGCGCCCGCTGGCCGATCTTGTTGAGCGGTTTTCCCTTGGAGACGCCCGGCAGGTTGAAGGGAATGAACGCGACCACGCCCCCGGCCGGCTGGCCCTTGGCCGCCGGCATCATCAGGTACACGATTCCGTGCGTCGCAATCGTGCCGTTGGAAACCCACGCCGCCTTCTGGCCGTTGACCACGTAGGAGTCGCCGTCGCGCCGGATGGTGGCGCGTCCGGCGGGGTTTGCTTCACCTTCGCTCGCAAGGAACATCGCCCAATCCGAACCGTGATTCGGCTCGGTCACGGGCCATGATCCGATAAAGCGGGCGTCGCGGTCGGCGACGTAGGGCTTGACGAAAGCGTCGATAAGTTCGGGATTTCCCGACATCGCCAGCGCACCAAACGGAGCGCCCGCGACGCCGAGGCTGATCGCGAGGTCGGCGCCGCCCCATCCGAGCTCCTCCAGAAAGATCTGATCCCCAAGCCCGTGAAGGCCGAGCCCGCCGATTGCTTCGGGGAAAGAAGCGGTGTGATAGCCAAGCGCAAATGCCCGGCGCATGAAGGTCCATAGCGGAGAGCCGGGCGCGATGACATCCTGCGGGTCGGGCATGCGGTCGAGTTCCATTGCGGTCGGCCGCAGCACCTCTTTGGCAAAGCGGTGGACGTTGTCCCTCAGCGCGCAAAGCTCCGCGGGGATATTACGGTCGATTTCCATGTAAGCGTCCATTGCCAAACTCCCGCAGCCTCTGACCTGCTACGAACTGCCACCCGCAGGGATGAAGCTCGTCGGTATATCCAGCGCCTTATGGACGAATTCGAGTTCCTGCTGGCGCCATGGCAGCGGCGCGGGCGCCTGGATCATCTTGTCGCGCTTGAGTTCCTCGACCACCTTGGGATCGCGCTCGAATGGCTTGCCGTGCTCGTTGACGAAGAACAGTTGTTCGAAGGGCAGCTTGGGCCGCTGGCCGCCCGCTTCGCGGCTCTCAAGCGGGTAGCCGACGCTCATCACGACCAGCAGATGGGCGGTTTCGGGAAGATTGAACGCCTTGCGCATCTTGCGCTCGCGCACGCCGCCCAGCTCTCCAGTGCCGATGCAGCAGGTGCCGAGGCCCTCCTCGTAGGCGACCAGGGTGGCCAAGGCGATCGCCTGTCCGCAATCCATCTCGGTAAGTCCGGATTTGAGCATTTCCTCGGCGTTCATGCGGAAGTAGGGAATCAACAACTGATCGAGCGCCTTGTGCTCTGCGGCCTCGTCCACGCCCATCACGCGCGCCGCGACCAGTTCATGGAGCCGCTCGCCTTGGGTCAGATAGCCGGCCTTGCGGTCGAAGATCGCCTCTTCCACCCAGTACCAGAGGATCATGGCCGGGCAGTGCTTTAACTGGCTGGTTCCGAGCGGGGCGATGACCGCGGCCCAATTTTCCGGCGGGGAGGAATCGCGGAACATCACGATCGCGCGCAGCGCCTGCACGTTGCCCCAAAACGAGGTGAGCCGCGCGGCCTCGAGCATCTTCTGGATCTTCTCGCGCTCGACCGGCTTGTACGGATTGTAGAAACGGATCGTGCGTCTTATGCCGATTGCTTCCTTGAGTTCCATGGGTGTTTTACTCAGCTCCTCAATGTGTTGCGTCCGCTGTCCACCAAGGCGCCCTTGTCCCGGTCCCAGGTGGTCGGAGTAATGCCCTGTTGCTTGAGTTGCGCCTTCTGAATCCGGTGGGTTTCGGTCTTTGGCAAGCTTTCGCGGAAGTCGAAATAGCGCGGCACCATGAAGCTCGCCATCCGCTCCGAGCAGAAGCGGGCCAGCTCCTGGGGCGTGGCGCTTTGGCCGGGCTTGAAGACGACCGCAACCATCACGTCGTCCTCGCCGAGATCGGAGGGCACGCCGAACGCGCCGCATTCAAGCACCGCGGGATGCTGGCTGACGATCTTCTCGACCTCGAACGAGGAGATGTTTTCGCCGCGCCGGCGCATCGAATCGGTCTTGCGGTCGGCGAAGTAGAAGTTACCCTCCGGGTCGCGCCAAGCGAGGTCGCCGGTGTGGAACCATCCGTTGCGCACCTTGGCGTCGGAGCTTTTCTGGTTCTTCAAATACTCGACCCGGCGCGCCTCTGGATCGTCAACCTTGAAGACCAGTTCGCCGACCTCGCCGGCGGCAACCTCCTTGTCCTCATCGTCGACCACGCGCGCCTCGGTGCCGGGCGGCGGCTTGCCCATCGAGCCCTTCGGAGAGGTGCCGAGGTTCAGGAGCGAGAATCCTCCCCCGTCCACCGCGCCGTATCCCTCCCAGATGACGAGGTTGAAGCGCTTTTCGAACTGTTCCCATGCCCACGCCGGTGTCGCGGCGCTCATCACGAGGCGGATGGGATTATCCGCGTCGTCGGGGCGCGGCGGCTGCTTGAGCAGGATCGGGATCATCGCGCCGAGCGCATTGAAGGTGGTCGCGCCGTAGTGGCGCATCTCGTCCCAGAAACGGCTGGCGCTAAATCGCCGCGAAAGCGCCATCGTGCGTCCGTTCACAAGTGCCCTGACCGCGGTCAGGAAGAGTGCGTTGGCATGGAACAGCGGCAGGCAGGTATAGAGCACATCGTCGTCGCGATAGAACGCCCCGAATTCCAGCATCGGCCCGCTGAAGGCCCGGTAGCGCATCACCACGGCCTTGGGCAGGCCGGTCGTGCCCGAGGTGTACATCATCACGGCGGGCGCCTGCGGATCGATCTCGACCGCGGGCTCGGCGGGCGCCGCCTTCATTAATGCGTCGAGCGCGACCGCGCCGGCGGGCAGCTGAAATTCCGGCGGCGCTTCGGTGGTGTCCACAATCACGCGGATCGCGGCGGCGAGGCTGGGTCGAATCGCCGCCAGGTTTTCGAGCAGGTCCCATGCGATGATGATCGAGCGCGCCTCGGAGTGATTCAGAATGTACGCGAGGCCCTCGCCCTTGAGCGCGATATTGACCGGGACCGCGCAGGTCCCAAGTTTCTGCGTGGCGAAGAAAACGTACAGAAACTCGGGCCGGTTGGGCATCATAATCGCGACGCCCTCTGCGGGCGCGACACCGAGGCCAAGCAGCCCCCCCGCGACGCGGTTTACGCGCTCGTTCAACTGGCCGTACGTAATGCGCTGCTCCTCGAACAGGAGGAAGACCTTGTTGCCTTGCTCCTTTGCGCGCTGGGACAACACCGAAGCTGGAGAATTAAATTTTGGCCGGGCCGTTTCCATCTTATAAAGCTCGCTTGCCGCCGATCGTCTCTTCGCCGCGCTGCGCTCAGGCCGCCGAGGCGCCCTTGGTGCGCGTCTTGGAAAAAATGTGCACGGTCACCGCGCCGCCGAATCCCTGGCAGTGGCTGAGCCCGATCTTTGCACCGGGAACCTGGCGGCGGTCCGACTCGCCGCGCAACTGCTCGACGATCTCCGCAACTTGGGCGACGCCGGTGGCGCCGAGCGGATGGCCCTTGGCCAGCAAGCCGCCCGAGGTGCTGACTGCGGTCTTGCCGCCGATGCGGCTTAGCCCCGCCTCGATGAACTTGCCGCCCTCGCCGCGCTCGCACAGCCCGAGATTCTCGTAGTGGCAAATCTCCGCGATCGCGAAGCAGTCATGCAACTCGACGACGTCGAGCCGATCGGGTCCGATTCCGGCTTCGCTGTATGCGAGCTTGGCGGCGCGGGTGTTTATCTCGGTGACAAAGTGGAGCGCGCCGGCCGCGGAAGCACGCTCCGATTGCAGGACGGAGGCCGCCACCTCGATCGGTTCCTTGCTCCCGGCGCGGGCAAGATCGGCGCCGGTTACCACCGCGGCTGCGGCTCCGGTGCTGGTGGGGCAGCACATCAGCAGCGTAAGCGGCTCGGCAATCATGCGCGAGTTGAGCACTTCCTCGACGCCGATTTCGTCCCGATGATGGGCCTTCGGATTGAGCGCCGCGTAGCCGTGGTTTTTAGCCGACACCATCGCCATCTGCCGGACCGTGGTGCCGTACTTTAGCGAATGCTCCTTGAACACCTCGGCGAACATCGCCGGCATCACCGGCGGGCCGCCTTTGGGCCGCTCGGCGGCGCCCGTGTCGAGGCGCTTGGCGGCGGCGATCGGCCCACGGTCCATCTTTTCGAATCCAACCGCAAGCGCCGCGCGCGCCATCCCGCCGCGCACTGCCATCACCGCCTGGGCAAACGCGGTCGAGCCCGAGGCGCAAGCGTTCTCGACGTTGATAATCGGCGCCCCCGAACTGCCGACGCGGCTTACCACGCGCTGCCCAGCCGTGATTCCCTGCAAGGAGTGGCCGCAGAAGATGATGTCGATCTCGGAAAGCGGGAGACCGCTTTGCGTGAGCGCCGCCTCGATCGCCTCGCGACCCAGTTCTTCGATCGCGGTTCCTTCATGGCGTCCGAATGCGGTCATTCCGACGCCAGTCACATATACTTCCCGCATAATCCTCATTCCTCTCTTTGCGCGCCGCCGTGCTAGCGGTGGCTGCGCTGGTAGGTTCCCATCAGTGTTGCATTCTCGACGATGTGTCCCTGCATCGCCGCTTCCAGTTGCGCTTTCGTGGGACGGTTAAGATCCGGCAGAAGGCTATCCAATGCGTAGAGCTTGAAGAAGTATCGATGACGTCCGGTCGGAGGACAGGGACCGCCATATCCGGTCCGTCCCCAGTCATTGCGCCCCTGGCAGGTTCCCGCAGGCAAGGCCTCGGGCTTGACGGCCTGCGCCAGTCCTGCCGCCGAGGGCGGGATGTTGTACAGCACCCAGTGCGCCCACACCATCCGCGGCGCGGCGGGATCGGGCGCGTCAGGATCGTCCATAATCAGCGCAAGGCTGCGCGCAGCGCTTGGCACGCCCGACCACGCGATGGCGGGCGAGACGTCTTTGCCCTCACAGGTATGGACGGCGGGAATTTCCTTTCCGTTCGCGAAGGCAGCCGATGTAAGCGCCAAGGGCATCAAAGTCCCTCCCTGCCGTTTATCATTATGTCAACATGTCAACCCTGGAAGGCAGCCTTCTCGATGTCGATGCTGGTGTGGCGATCCTCCTGAGCGGGCGACCAGTTCCAGAGCATGTACTGATAGTGGCGGTAGCCGCCGGCGAAGTGTAAGCCCTTGACCGGCCCGGGCAGCAATCCATCGTAGGGCATCCAGTTCGGATACTGATACGGCTCCCAGGCGTGGTAGATGACCAGTTGGTCGGGACGCACGCATTCGGTCAGCTTGGCCCTGACCATGAAGTTGCCGTAGTCGTTGTACACCCGGATGTAGTCGTGGTCGGCGATTCCCCTGCCGCTAGCCACGGCGGAATTGATGAAGGCGAACGGCTCGCCGCGATGCAGCTTCAGCATTTCCTCTGCCGTGACCCAGTTCGAGTGGATGCTCCAGCGCAGATGGCCGCTGGTCAGACGCATCGGCTGATGGCCGCCGATATAGGGCGGCTGCTTGTAGCGCACGAGGTGTTCATCGGCCTCGATGAACCACGGATGGTCAAGGTAGAACTCGATTCGCCGGGTGGTCGTGACGTAGGGCACCTTCTGCTCGACCTGATCGCGGAAGCACCAAAAGACCTCGCCTGCCACCATGTCCGCATTCTGCGCAACCATCGCGGGGAAGGTCGGCCTTCCGCTCAGCCAGGAGCCGCCATTCTTGCGCAAATTAGCAAGATCGAGCTTCTCGCCGTCGAGGCTGGTGAACCATCCGACCTCGCCCAGCGCGCGATAGGCGTCGTCCACCAGCCGCTCCTCGTCGGCGTTGCTGTCGCCATATTTGTTTCCGTAGGTGGCCCGCCACATGATTTTATCCACGTCGATTTCGCGCGGGCCGGCGGTATAGCTCTTGATGCCGCGTTTTTTCAATTCGGCCGTGGTTGTGCGCAGCATGCCGTGGATAATCTGGCGATCGCTTTTCGACTCTCCGCGCATCGGCACCGATTCGTCGGTAAAATTGCTGAAACGGGTGTTGGGACAGCTGAACTTGGTGTCCGCATACTCATAAAACGACGCGGCGGGAAGCGCATAATCGGCGTGCAGCGCGGTGGTGCTCCAGCGCGGATCCATCACCACGATCAGGTCGAGTTTCGGCCACACCGTGTGCACGTAGGTGTTCATTCCGCCCCGCGTGCGGCGCAGCGGATTTCCGCCCGAAACGAACAACGCCTTGGGGTTGGCACCCTCCTTGGCGAGCATGTCGTAGCCCTGCAGCCAGCCATTGGCCACCGCCTCTTCGACGTAAGCGCTGATCTTCCTCGGTGCGTTGGGATCCTCGAGATGCTTATCCCAGACGTCCTTGTAGCCGGCGTGGTAGTACCAGAACAAAGCCGGCGGCGAGAGGGTGCCGGTGGTTTTCATTCCCTCGCGCAACATCCCCTGCGCGGCCTCCAGAACCGGCATCGTCGGATCCATCGCGAACATGGTCTTGTAGGCTTCCTGGAGCTTTTGCGTCGTGTTCAGCGCGCCGCCGATTGGGTCGTCGGACTCCAGTATCTCCGGCGGCATGCTGCCGACGAACCCGGACCCCGCGTTGAACTCGGCCCCTGCCGACCAGCCGTGGCTTCCGGTGCCCGCCTTGCCGACATTGCCGGTCAACGCCAGCAGGTAACACGCGCCCCGCTCGCAGAGATCGCCATGATACATTTTGCCGGGGAACGCCGCGGAGAAAAAGAATATTCTGCGCGGCGGCCGGCACCATTGCGCCAGTTTTTCGAGCTGGTCGGGATGAACCCCCGCAATCTCGTAAACCCGCTCGGGCGTGTACTCCGCCACGCGCTTGCGCAGCAGCGTGAAAACCGTAACCGCCTCGACCCGCGTCCCATCCTTGAGCCGGACTTCAACAGTGCCCTCGAGCATCCGGTCGCACTCCATTTGGAGCGTGCCCTTCGCCAATGCCTCGAGCTTGCCCGTGGCGGCGTCAATTACGTAAAACTGCTCAGCGTCGCCTCCCTCCTTGAGGTCCGCCTCGCGCAGGAAGCGGCCGTCGTCCTTGCGCACCAGCACCGGCAGATCGGTCTGCTCCTTGATGAACGCGAGGTCGATCCATCCCTTGTCGATCAGGATGCGGCACAGCCCAAGCCAAAGCGCGGGATCGGACGACCAGTTGACGGGAAGCCACATGTCGGCAAACTGCGCACTGGGACTTTTGTCCGGCGAGATCTGCACCACTTTCGACCCCCGGTAGCGGGCTTCGAGCACATAGTGATAATCGGAGATACATGCGTACACCGGGTTGCCGTAAACCAGCACGGTGTCGGCCAAAAACCAGTTCTCGACGCCGGGACACTGTTGGAACTGCCCGAAGGTCAGATACTGTCCGGGCAGAAAATCGCCGATCGAAAAGTTAAGGTCCAGGGACACTCCGCCGAGCTGGGTGGCCAGTCCTGCCCCCGCGCCCTCGCCGCCGCCGCGCAGCACCCCGGCCCCGTTGGTGCCCTGGTCGATGATGATTGATTGCGGGCCGTGAGACTGGATGATGTCGGCCAGCTTGGCGCCGATTTCGTCAAAGGCCTGATCCCAGCCGATGCGCTCCCAACTGCCGCTGCCACGCTCGCCCTTGCGCTTCATCGGGTAGAGCAGCCGCTCCGCCCCGTACATCGCGCGCGAATGCTGGTAGCCCTTCTGGCAGCCGCGCGGATTATAGTCCGGGGCCCGG
>Ga0181536_10003542_pt1 | contig 16971 bp, 15 predicted proteins | sample PEATcosm2014_Bin_41_FD_121105 | JGI IMG/M metagenome (GOLD analysis project Ga0181536, IMG submission 121105) | Peatland microbial communities from MTU Mesocosm Facility, Houghton, MI, USA - PEATcosm2014_Bin17_60_metaG | ecosystem: Environmental > Terrestrial > Soil > Wetlands > Peat | place... | reverse complement strand
GAGCCCGGAAAGCGCACGAAGAGGTTGGGGTATTTGGGTTTTTCGCGGCCGTCCTTGTATTCGTCGAGGCGCTCGGGGTAGTTGATCCCGACGCAGATGATCTTCTCGGTGCCGGGCACGGGCGGAACGTAGGTGAACGTGCCGGGCGCGACGTCGATCGCGTTGCCGGCCGCGCGCGCGGCCGCGAGTCCGGGCGCGCCGGCGCGGATCAGGTCGATCAGCGCCGGATACGTCGTGCCGAGCCGCTTGCCCAGATCGGTGATGCCGCCCTCGTTGACGATGCCGTAGCTGTTGCGTTCGCCTGCCCGGAAGCTGGCCAAACGCATCAAATAACGACCTTGGTCATGACGCCGGGCGGGAACATCTCTTCGACCTTGACGTGGCGGTGCGCGATGCCTTGCTGGTAGGCGTAGAGCGCGAGGATTTCGAGCGTCGCCCGGTTCTCATCGATGCCGAACGGGAACGGATCGCCGCCGAACACGTCTCGCATCTTGCGCGCGTAGGTCGGCAGCCAGGCCAGCGGGTAGCGCGACACGGCCGGGTCGAGCAGCCGTTCGAGGCTGCGGTTCTTCGATTCGAGGAACGCGTTGTAGAGGTTACGCGCGATCCAGGGGTTCTCGTCGAGCACGTTGCGCTGGATCGAGATCATGTGCATGATCGGCCACACCTTGGTGCGCTTGTAGTAGTCCTCTTCCATCTCGAGGTAGTCGGGATAGAGCCGCACGACGTCCGGGTGACCTTGGAGAAAACAGGTCGGCGGCCGCGCGATGATGGCGCAATCGATCTCCCCCGACGCCAGCATCTCGGAGAGCGACTTGTCGGCGATGCGGGTGAGCTTGACGTCCGCGGGCAGGTTCAGCTCGACTTTTTCCTCGCGTCCCGGCGCGTTCGCGCCGGCTTGGTACCAGTGCACGTCCCCCAGCGTGACGCCCTGCTCGTTGTGCATCCAGCCGCGCATGTACACGGCGGCGGAGTGGGCCCATTCGGGCGAGCCGACTTTCTTGCCCTTGAGGTCCTGGACGGTCTTGATGCCGCTCTTCTTGTTGATGTAGAACGAGCTGAAGCGGAAGAGACGCGAGCAGACGACCGGCAGCGCATAGATATCGGGTTTCTCGCGGCTGATCTGCGTCGAGAACTTGCCGCACGACATCTCGCTGACGTCCCATTCCCGGTTGAGCGTCATGCGCGCGAAGATTTCGTGATGACCGAGCAGCGACCACGTGTGATCGATGCCTTCCGCGTTGACCGCGCCGGTCCGAAAGTCGCGAAAGTGGTCGTAGTCGGTGGTGGCGATCGACAGTCTAACGTTGCGCAGGCTCATGCGCCGGTCTTAGTCGCCCACCCTCCCGTGTCATCCTGAGCGGGGATTGCAAAGCAATCCGCAGTCGAAGGACCGCTCCGATCTTCGAGCTTGGCGGCGGTCCTTCGACCGAGCCTGTGCTGAGCGTTAGCGAAGTGCGCCGGCGGCGCTTGGCTCAGGATGACCGACCCGAGCCAGCTCGACGTATCGGCAGAACAACGACAGAAGCCGCATGTCGTCGAGGTTACGCGCTCGAGATTCGACGAGCAGGCCGGAGCAGAGCACGATCGGCAGCGCCCGCGCGCGAGACACCGCTACGTTGAAGCGGTTGCGGTCGAAGAGAAAGTCCAATCCGCGCGGCACGTCCGCATCCGACGATGCGGCCATCGAGTAGACGACGGCGAAGGCTTCCTGGCCCTGGAACTTGTCGACCGTCCCGACCTCGACGTCTTCGCATCCGGCAGCGTCGAGGGCTTTGCGAATGCAATGCCGCTGCGCGTTGTACGGCGCCACGACGATGACGTCGGCGGCGTTCGCCGCGCGTGCGTTGCCGTGCTCGTCGACGAGCCGCGAACCGAGCAACGAGCGCACGATGCGCACGGCCTCTTCGGCCTCTTGCGCCGATTCACGGCTGTTCCCGACGTGCGCGACCGGCCAATAGCGCAGCCCGGACCCGAACGCGGCGCCGTCTCCGATCGATTGATGGATCGTGTCTTCGCCCGGAACGAGGCGGCCGTCGTAGATCGCTTCGGAGATGAACGTGCAAATCTCCGGGTGCAGGCGATGCGTGACGTTGAGGAAGATGCCGCGATCCTCGGCGATCGTGCGGGCGTCACCCAGCATGTGTTGGAGCACGGAGACGCCGACGCCCACGGGATGCACGCCCTGCGATACTTGCGCCAGCTGCAAGGGATCGCCGATGAAGATCAGGTTCCGCGCGGCGGGTGCAATGGCGACCGCGTCGGCCAGCGCGATCTGCCCCGCTTCATCGACGAAGAGGTAATCGAACTTCTCGATCGCCTCATCGCGCGCGAAGAACCAGGCGTTGCCCGATACGAACTGATAGTCGCCCGCGTCCACCGCCTTGTTGTCGGTCGCGCAGCCGATGAATCCGATATCCGAAGCATACGGCGAACCTTCGTTGCTCTTGCTCGCTTTGTGCACGCCGCGGAACGGGTGACCGAGCGCGAGCGCCGCCTCCTCGACTTTCCGGTCGAGGTTGTGGATGGCTTTGTGACTGTTGCTCAACACGCCGACGCGCTTTCCGTCACGCAGCAGACGCGCGATGATCTGACCTGCCTTCGTGCTCTTCCCCGTTCCGGGCGGACCTTGAATGAACAGAACGCTCGAATCCAACCGCCGGACCACGTCCAAGATCGCCTCGGCGTCGACCACCGCGGGTTGGATGGGAAGTCCCGGTAGACGTCCCGCCAGTCGCGGCGACCGCGCCAGAAGCAGATCGACGAGTGCGGATTGCGTCTCGACCGTGCCCGCCAGGATGCCGGCGCCGATGCGCGCGAGCGCCGCCTTCTGCTGATCGGCTTCCACGTAATCGCGTGGAATCAGGGCCGTGACGCTGGCCGGACGGTCGGCAAACTTCGCGGTCAGTTTAATGACGATCTCGTTGGCGTCTTCGTCGATGCGAACCACGTCGCCGACCCGGCCGTCGCGGTGGTAGACGGCGTCGTAGATTTCGCTGTTGCCGAGACGATGGACTTGGTCCGGAAAGCGATAGGTGAACGACAGGTTTCGCTCGCCGGCCTTCGCCTTGTAGGGCGGGACGTCGGCGCGATACTCGAGTCCGCCCAGGCAGTCCTTGTCGAATTCGACCAGCCGGTCGGCGTCGGTGCAGCGGTCGTAGAATTGCCAGAAGACCGGCTTGTCTTCGCGGCGATGGTACGCCAACAGGTTTCCCATCAGAAAGCGCAGGCGCGTCGCTTCGGGCAGCGCCGCAAGGTCGGCCGCGCTCCGCGGAGCCTCGACGCCGGCCAGCAGCGCCTGTTGCGTGGCGCTCGTCCGTTGCGCCTCGCGTTCGGCCCGTTCGCGGTCGGCGCAAGACTTGCAGCCGGCGACGATCACCGGGTGGCAGAGGTCCTTCGGTTGTTTGACGGCCCGCAGCGGGACCGCGACGCCGAAGCGCTGCTCGGCCTCGATGCGAAGCTGCAGCAGCCAGTCGCGCAGCAGGTACGTCGAGCGGCAGTCGTCAGTGTTGTAGGCTTCAATTTCCTCGAGTACGTCTTGGTTGAGGCTACGGCGCCACTCTTCGAACAGCACGATCGAATCGTCGCCGCGGCGCAGGTCGGTGTGGCGTTCGAAGCCGTAGAGCGGCTCGAGCTTCTTGATCGAGTAGCTCTCCTGCGAAATCATGATCGACTGCCGCACGACGGCGTACAGATCGACGAAGACCTCACCCCGCAGGAGTTCGTCCACCTCGTCTTCGCGCGTGCAGTGCCGTTGGGCCAACCGCCGGAGCGCGGATACCTCGTAGTTGGCGTAATGGTAGACGTGCGCTGCCGGGTAGCGGTGCCGTCGCTCGACGATGAAATCGACGAACCGTTCGAGCGCGAGCTTCTCCTGGGCCCGATCGAGGGCCCAGGAGCGGCCGTAACCGGGCCCGTCGAGGGTCCACCAGCCGAAGAGATATTCGAGTCCGGTTCCGAGCTCGTAGAGCGGGTCGCCCTCCATGTCGAAAAAGACGTCGCCCGGATCGGGCGCCGGCATGAGGCTGAACCCGAACCACTGCCGCGGCGGCAAGAGGTGATAGGTCGGCGTACCGGTGCGGCGCTGTTCGACTTGCAGCCGCGCTTGCAGCTGCAGCCGTTCGAACGTGCGCGGTTCCATTGCATAGGGGCGCCGAGCATCCGCGTCGGCCAGGGCGGCCACGGTAGATATTCCGCCCTTGCCGAGCCGGGCGATCTGATCGTTGCGCATCCCCGCGACCAGGCTCAGATGATCGTCGGCGCGCCGCCGGCCGTCACAGCTGCCGTTCCACGGACAGATGCCGCAGTGCTCCACCGGCAACGGGTACGCCCCGTTGCCGGTCGGAGCGTCGCGGAGAAACGATTGCTTGAGCCGGCGATAGTATGCGGCGAAATCACCGACCGCGTGCGATTCGCGGTTGCCGTTGCCGAGCAGCACGTGCATCTGCTTGGGCGCCGTGCCCTGGACGCGTTCGAGCTGCGCGCTGTAGTGGCAGAGCTGGATGATGAAATACGGCTTGGTCTCGAATGCCAGCTTCGTGTCGACGACCTCGTAGCTCCAAGCCCACCGCGCGCACGGCCGGTCGACGCGCACGAGGAAGTCCGAGCGGCCCAGAAACGTTCCGTCGAAAAACGTTCCTTGGTAGATGACCGGCGCTCCATTCGCCATGGCCGCCTCGGTGTGGGCCGCGTCGGCCTCGAGTTGGGCGATCGTCGTGCCGCGCGCGCCTTCCTCCGGCGCCAAATCGACGACGTCGTCGCGCGCCCGAAGCGTTTCGAGATAGCTCGCCTCGTGGGCAAGGCCCAGCTCGGAAATGAGCTTGGCGACGGCGGACGGCTCCGGTCGCGTCAGTTCCTTTTTCGCGACCTGAAGGTCAAGCGTCGTAAGGAACGAGCAATCGAGGTAGTTGTTCAGGTCGGAGGCCGAATAGATCAGCCGGTCCGCAACGATCTGCACGGTGAGAGACTACGCCGACTGGTCGAGCTGGTACTTCGGCTGTAGAAAATCGAAGAGCGCTTCGAGACTGTCGTCGTTACCTTGGGCGAGGTAGCGTTCGATGCAGTGGAAGAACACGTGGCGGGTCACGATGACGTCGGCCAGCGCCCGGTGCGGGTGGCGTCCGTCGAGCTGCGGATCGCTCACGCCGAAGAATTCGCCCAAGGTCGTATTTTTGTGGTTGGGCGCCTCCGGGACGACGAGCGAGGCGAGGCGCCACGAGCACGCCGACGGCCGGCCCGCCAAGAACGGCAGAAACCGGGTGTCGAAGGCCGCGTTGTGGGCCACGATCACGGCGCCGCGGCAGAGCCGGCGCAGCGTCGGCGCCACCTCGCGCATGTGCGGCTGGCCCCAAACCATGCCGTCGTGGATACCGTGGATCGCCGTGACGAACGGCGGGATCCCGCAGAGCGGGTTGACCAGCGACTCGAAGGTCGCCACGACGGCTCCGTTTTCGACGATCTGGCAGGCGACCTCGACCACGGCGCATTTGTTGGGGTCGATCCCGGTCGTCTCGACGTCGACGAAGGCAAACCGGCCGGAGCGGATCGGCTGAACGGGCATGGACGGCAGTATCCCGCCGGCCGGTGCCAGCAGGGTGGCATTCAGCGGCTTTGCCTAATTCAAAAGCGCGGGCCGACCGCGTACTGTGTTCCGGACTCTAACGTCGAAGATTGGGCTGTTGCTGCTCGGCGATGGCGTTGGTCTGGTTCTTGCGCTCGCGATACTGCCCGTACGCACGTACCGCGAATGGAACTGCGCCCGCGGCTATAGCGATCCCGATACTCTGGAAGCCTGTGATCGATTGACCGTGGCGCAGTAAATCCCCGCCAGTCCAAATCAGATACGCCGCTAGTGCGCATCCGATGGCTTGCCCAATGTACGCCCGCACGATGTCGGAAAAGACGATCCGCGACTCTTGGGTTCGCCGATGCTGCGCCTCAACTGGAACTCGCCGATGATGATACCGGCAGCACCCGGTGAGATGCGCTCATATTCCTCAAGTAGGTTCGGCGCTGGGAGTGGGCCGGACATACTGGTCGCCGTAAGTTGTGCGACGAGCTGCGTTTGCTGCTGTCTTGCCGCGAGTTCGGCTTGGCGACGCTCCGCTCTCGTCGGCACTCAGATCCTAGGCCGGAAGCGCCTCGGACGAATACCCGCGAAGCGCATCGGCCATATCGCCGCCGACCATCATCCAATCGATGTTTTGGACCGTCGCATCCACGTCGAGCGGAGCCGGGACGCGCGCGTAGCTCCATGCTACCGGTGAGAACATGTCAAGCCACGAACCGAAGCCCCCAAAGAAGCCCGGTCGGGCAACCCGGTAGAACGGCCGAACCGAGCTGCTGAAGGCGGGACGGTAAGCGCTGAAATAGTCGAAGGCGTCGGGCACGGTCTAGTCCTCTTTTGGGTCGTGTTTTATCTTTTCCCGCAATACCGCTCCCGCAACTAGGAGTCGGTTCGCGGTTGCTTCGGAGCTTCGATCTGGTCCACCGGCGACGACGCCTTCTCGTCTGGCTTGATTTCCAGCATCACTTCAGGCATGCTTTCAAGCATGACTGAAGATGCCGCCGAGAAAGTCCTAGAAAATCGGATTCGGCGTATGGCTAAGCGTCAGGGCTTAGCCGTCAGGAAGTCCCGGCGTCGCGACCCGTATGCCAGCGACTTTGGAGAATACTGGCTCGCTGAAGAGCACGGCGACGGCCTGATCTTTCCGAACGCGGAACGTGCCGCCGCCGGGCTCGGTGCCACACTTGACGACGTCGAACGCTTCCTCTCCAAAAATCGTGAGGATCAAGCACGGCATATTACCGCCGCATTGTCTTACAATCGCGCGAATGAAACGCTATTCGATCTGCGTCTCAAGGGCGTTGAAGACGGAGACCAATGGGACGCAGCGAGCCGAGCACTTCAGGATGCTAAAGCTGCGATGCACTACTTTGAAAAAATTACGCGCACGAGTTTTCATGCGCCCAATCAATTTAACGTCGATGCAAGGTGCGGACATCGTCACCCGACGAGAGAGGATGCGGAACGTTGCGGAGAGCCCGGCGATTCGATTCTCGAAAGCGCATATGCGTGGGGTGATGTTGCCGCACACTATGTCCTGCGCACTGTGAAATCGTAGAGGATTCCGAATCCGTTCTAACACGCGAGCTTTGGGAATCTGACGATTCACGGACTGATCGCGCTCTTTGTCCAGAAGGAGGCCGCCTGCTGATCTCCGCTGATGGGCATGATTTTGGTCACGACGTACCCGAAATTGATGAGCACCTTCTCCCCTTCATGCATAAAGCACCAAAGACAGAACGTCTGTGCCTCGAGAAGCCAGCGATCGCCATTATGTCGTTGGATGATCTCGAGGCGGCCGCTGTCGACATCTTTAACGAGGACGCCCTCTTCCCAATCAGCAGGCCCAGTTGCTTCGCCGGCTATCTCTGGGAGCGGGGTTGGTCCCGCGGCCCTTGGTAGGTTCGAAAGCAGATTGAACTGTCGGATTAGGTTGCCAAGAAGCACGCGGTCAGGCCCGCTCAGATGCTCATCACGTAGAAGGCTCAAGGCTTCGCGCGCTAATGAAAACCGAGCGTCGCGCAGCGTCGCGGAGTCGTTCGTATGATCGGTTTCCAGTTGCCCCATCACTGCCTGGACGGCGATGAGAGCCGATGCGCTGCCTGAGCAGGAGAGATTCGCGTTGAAAGCAGCGAGGTAATCTCGCAATGCGTCGGCATCTCTTGCATTAGTGCGTTCGCTATCTGCCTGAGCGAGTAGAGACTTGGCATCTGCGATGCGGCATGTGTCCGCAGGGGCCCCAATCGGGGCTAAGGTAAGAGCCGCTCCTAGAATCGCAGTGCAAAGGCCTATCAGTTGGTACCTCATTTGTTAGAGTTACTGGCCATGCTCAAGCGGCTGCGCGGCTCTCCCTACTCGGAATTCAAACCCATTTTCTCCTCATACCCGCTTGCTGGGCTACGTGGAAGTGGCACTCAGTTTAGGAGCTGGTCGATGACCTCGCCGGTGGTCCGGACGTCGCCGAAACTCTGATAGAACGAGGTCAGGCCGGCCAGGTGGTCGTCGTCGTAGCGCGCGCCGTTGGCGTCGGCGACCATCACGACCTTGTAGTCGAGCATCATCGCGTCACGGGCGGCCGATTCGCAGCACATGTTGGTCGCGGTTCCGGTGACGATCAGGTTCTCGATCCCGCGCGCCTGCAGCACCTCGTGGAGGTTCGAAGCGCCGGCGATGAACGGGCTGAAGCGCGACTTGTAGACCACCGGATCCTGCGGATCGATCGCGAGATCGGCGTGGAAGGCGTGGCCGGGATGCCCGGGTGAGAGCTGGTCGCGATGGTTCGCTCCGCGCTCGGGCGTGAAGAAATGATCGTGATAGATGTGCCAGCGGCTCGTGCCGTCTTGGCCCGCGGTCATGCCCACCCACACGACGAGCCCGCCGAGCTCGCGCATCCGCGCCGCGAGCCGGTTGACGTTCGGGATGATCGCCAGTACCGACGGAATCTCCCCGACGTAGAAGTTCTGCATGTCGATCACGAGCAGCGCGGTCTTGCGCGGATCGAAGCGATCGAACACGTTTAGGCGACCTCGTTTCGCCAGCACGCGTTCGATCACGTACGGCGGCATGCCGTAGGGCGTGTCAGCCACGATTGGGGCTGTCCTTCGACAAGCTCAGGATGACATGGGGGGAGCGGCTCGCTCTTTCGGCTAGGCGCGAGGTGAGCCGCCCATGTCTTTGTCGAGTTTGTCCAGGGTTTGCATCGCCGGCAAGATTTGCGCGAAGCTCGCGTTCGGCTCGCGTTTCTCTTTGATCGCGGCGAAGAACTCGCGATCTTGCAGTTCGATGCCGTCGAAGGAAACGGCCACGCCGGTCAAGTCGATCTTGTTGCCCTTGCCGTCGCTCAAGTCGTCGTAATAGGCCAGATACGTCCCGTTGTCGCAGATGTAGCGGAAGAACGTTCCGAACGGGCCGTCGTTGTTGAACGAGAGCGAGAGCGTGCAGATCGCGCCGTTCGGCACCTTCATCAGGATGCCCATGTCCATCGAGATCTTGAGCTGCGGGTGCATCGGGCCTTCGATCGCGTGCGCGACCGTCGCCGTCTGACCGGTCTGGTACTGGAACAAGTCGACGGTGTGGCACGCGTGATGCCAGAGGAGATGATCGGTCCAGCTGCGCGGATTGCCCGCGGCGTTCATATTCGTGCGGCGGAAGAAGTACGTTTGCACGTCCATCTGCAGCACCTTGAGCTCGCCGGCCTTGATCTTGTTGTGAATGTACTGGTGGCTCGGGTTGAAGCGGCGCGTGTGTCCGCCCATGCCGATCACGCCGGTTTCCTTTTGCACGGCCAGCAGGCGTTCCGCATCGGCGAGCGTGTCGGCCACCGGAATTTCGACCTCGACGTGCTTGCCGGCCCGCATCACCTGTTCGCCCTGCTTGGCGTGCATGCGCGTCGGCGTGGCGAGGATGGCCGCCTCGACGCCGGGTTGCGCGAGCGCTTCGGCAAGATCGCCCGTGTAGTGCGGGATCCCGTACTTCGCGGCAATAGCTTTGGTCGATTCCTGATTGCCGCCCACGAGCGAAGCAACTTCGACTCCATCGATGCGTGCGATCCCATCCAGATGCTTCTGACCAAACGCGCCTTGCCCGGCGACAACGACCTTCATGTTTCTTGAACTACCCCTTACGCTGCGTTTTCGAGAATGATGTGGCCGACGGCCGTGTTCGATGCGGGTACGTGATAGAAGCGATAGATCTCTTTGGTGCGTTCGTCGAGCGCGCCGCGCATGATCAACCACATCACGAGCTCGATCGCTTCGGCACCCGCTTCGCGGACGTACTCGATGTGCGGGATCTTCACCGCCGATTCCGGATCCTGCGCGAGCTTGTCGAGGAACGCGTTGTCGAACTTGCTGTTGATCAAGCCCGCGCGCTGGCCGGATATCTGATGCGACATCCCGCCGGTGCCCATAATAGCGACGCGCAGCGGCTGCGGGTACGAGTCGATCGCGCGCCGGATCGCCTTCCCGAGCATGTAGCAGCGGTGGCCGGTCGGGGGCGGATACTGCACCACGTTGACGGCCAGCGGAATCACCGGACACGGCCACGCCGCCGGCTGGCCGTACATCAGCGAGAGCGGCACCGTAAGGCCGTGATCGACGTCCATCTTGTTGACGATCGTCATGTCGAACTCATCGAGGATCGTCGACTGCGCGATGTGCGCGGCGAGCTCGGGGTGACCTTGCACGACCGGCACCGGCCGCGCACCCCAGCCCTCATCGGCCGGCGGGAACGAGGCGGCGCAGCCGATCGCGAACGTCGGGATGATCTCGAGCGAGAACGCCGAGGCGTGATCGTTGTAGACGAGGATGATCGCGTCGGGCTTCAACTCGGCCATATACTTCTTCGACGGCTCGAAGCCGCGGAACAGCGGCTGCCAGTAGGGCTCCCCGGTCTTGCCGTTGTCGAGCGCGGCACCGATGGCCGGCACGTGCGAGCACGCCACGCCGGCGACGATCTTAGCCACGTTTCCACTCCGATTTGCTGCGGTTGCCCTCGACCGGCCGGCCGCCGGCCAGCATCATGTCGGCGTACTCTTGCTGCGTCGCGCCGGTCATCTTCGCGGCGAGTTGCTGGAACGCGAGGCCGTCGGTCGCGCCGAGTTTCGCGGTGAAGTAGATGTTGCCGCCGAGTTCGAGCATCTTGTTCCAGTCGCGATCGAGGATCGCTTTGGTCTGCTCCGGCGTCATCGGAAATTGCTTCAGGTACCCCGCTTCGTCGGCCCGGAAGGCGTCGCGGTTCTCGGGCTTCATCAGCGACATGCAGAACATGTTGAGGTGATAGCCCTTACGCGAGCGTTCGGCATCGAACAGCAGCGTGCCGGGAATGTCTTCGAATTGGGGTTCGCTCATGGTCTGATTCCTTTACACCGATTCGTCATCCTGAGCCTGTCGAAGGATTCCCTGTTCGCGGCTGCGCGACCACGAAAAACACGTACGTTCGCAGATCTTGGTAGGCCTCGGCGTCGACGCCGCGCACGTCGACGCGCTTGCCGGCAACGTGGCCGCCGAGCGGCACCGGTAGCATAACCCCGAAAATGCGCCGCCGGGTGGCGTCGTCGACGCGGCCGTCGGTGACGCGCTCCCAGCGCCGGACGTCGTATCCGGCGCCGTCGAAGAGCGCCGCGATCGACTGCCGCGTGAAGAACCGCAGGTGCGTCTTGTCGAGCAGGCCGCTGCCGGCGTAGGTAAAGCGACCGGCAGCCAACTCGTCGAGCAGCCACAGGTTGGCGACGTTGGGAATCGAGGCAACGACCGTCGCCTCCGGTGCCAGCACCGCGCGCAGCCGTTGCAGAAAGCCCCAGGGGTCGACGAGGTGCTCGAGCACGTCGGCCAGCAGCACGCCGTCGACGCCCGTGATGCCCGCCGCGGCGAGGTCGAGCGAATCGGCCGAACCTTCGATCATCCGGTCGACGCGCGTGGCGGCGCGTTGCGCGGCCGCAGCGACGACCTCGACGCCGATCGTCTCGACGCCCGGCCAGCGGGCTTTGGCGGCCGCGCTCGTCGCTCCACTGCCGCAGCCGACGTCGAGCAGCCGTTTGGGCGCGCGCGGAAAGAGGTCGAGCAACTCGATGCGCAGGTGGTTGTAGTATTCCGGATCGGCCTCAGACATGGGCGACGCTGCGTTCGTTCATCGTTGCCGCGAGCGCCTCGGTCATCGCGAGCGTGCGCGGATCGACCACGCCGTGGATCAACGTGCGACCGAGCTCGCGAATGCGCCGTCCGGCTTGGACGTCGGATGCCACCCGCGACATCTCGCGCGCCGCGCGCGGTCCGCGCTCGGTGAAGGCGGCCGGATCGGCGCGGATCGTGCGCACCGCCTCCGCCGCGGCCGCGGTGTCGTCGGCAACGACGCAGGCGTGCGGCGGAATCGTTTCGAGGAACGGGCTGCCGTCCAGCGCGACGACGAGCGCTCCGCCGGCGAGCGCGGCGCCGCCGAGCAGCCCCCAGGCGTCGCCCAGATCGGCGAAGACGACGAGCGGTGCCGACGCGATGCGCCGCAGCGCCGCATCGTCGGCCCCTTCGGCGACGACCGTCTCGACCGGCATCCCGGCGAGCGCCGCCGCCAGCGGCGTCACATGCGCGGTCGGGGTCGTCGCTCGATGGACGAGCAGCGCAGCGGTGACCGGGCGCGCGACGGCGTCCGCAGCCGGCGCGAAGCCGGGCCGCGTGATCGACACCGCCTCCGGCATGACGCCCGCGGCGCAGAGAAACTCGGCGCTGCGTTCCGAGGGCACCCAGTAGCGGCGCGCGCCACGATCCGCAAAGGGCGTCGCATCGTCGGCCGATTCCGGCGCGCACCACACGACCTCGCTCACCGCATCGGTGCCGCGGTGCTCGATCGTCAGCCGTGCGCGCCGGTCGAGCGCCGCCGCGATGCGCGCGAGCACGGGCCGGTTCTCGATGACGCGTGCCCCGGCATGCTCCGCGAGCGTCGCGCGAAAGCTGCGTTTCACCGCGGCTTCGAGCGGGGTCGCCGAATGCCAGCGCAGATCCAACAGCGGCGGCAACGGCTCGTGATAGCGCGGCAGCGCCGCCGTGCGATGGTTCCAGCGCGCCTCGAGCAGCCGGTCGTTGGGCGCGCCGTCGATCGTCTTACCGCGCGACGCGCCTTCGAGATGCACGATCGTCGCGTGCGGGTCGTAGTGGCAGCGAAAACCGGCCGCCCACAGTTTCAGCGACAGGTCGACGTCCTCGGAACCGTTGAGGAACGCTTCCTCGAATCCGCCCACGGCCTCGAATGCCGCGCGCCGCACGAGCACCGCCGCGCCGCTGAGCGCCACCGGGTCGTAGGGGATCTGCGCTTGCGGAAGATCGGCATCGAGGTAAACGTAGAGTCGCTCGAAGTGCGTCGAGCCGGCCAGCATCGCGAGCCCGGCCACCTGGAGCGTTCCGTCGCCGCTCAAGATCTTCGGGCCGACGGCGGCCGCGCCGGATTCTTCCAATGCCGCGGCGAGCCGGCCGATCGTCAGCGGCGGCACCAGCGTGTCGTTGTTGAGGAAGAAGATCGCGTCGGCGTCGCTGATGCGCGCGCCGGCGTTGCACGCGCGCGCGAAGCCGACGTTCTGCTCGAGGATCACCGGCACGACGTCGCGGCGTTCGCGCAAGTGCGCGGCGGTGTCGTCGGGCGACTTGTCGTCGACGACGATGATGCGGCGCACGCACGCATCGCGCGTCACCAGTGTGGCGAGACAGCGCTCCGTCAGCTCCCATTGCCCGTGCACGGGGATCACGACATCGACGCTCAGCGGCATCTCGCGTCCTTCAGTACTGCCGGGGGCACTCTTGCAGCACCGTCGTGCCGTCCGGGCGCGTGTGATCGAGGACGTAGCGAATCACGTCGGGATAGCGGCTCCTGTCCGTGCCCCGCGGCGGCAGTTGCACGGGCGTCGGGAAGTCCGGATTGGGCAGGTTCATCGGCGACCACGGGTCGTTGCCCGGGTTGCCGTAGACGAAGGGGTAAGGAAAGTTGGCTTCCTCTGTGTGGCCGTCGGGAAACGTCACCTCGACGTTGATGTATTCGTAGGTGACCGAACCGCGATGATCCGCCGCCCGAAACGGTTCCAGCTCGACGTCGCCGCAGGGCGGGTACACGTTGATGTTCCCGCTGCCGGTCCCGCCCGTGCCGTTGCCGCTCCCGCCGGCGTTGCCCGCGCCCTCACCGCTGCCTGCGCCCGTTCCGGCCCCGCCGCCGTTGCCCGCGATGACAGCCGACGGCGTCGCCACCTGCGGCTGCGACGACGGCGCCGCATGCCCGCCGCCCTCGCGCAGCACGGCGCTCGGCGCGGCACGCTGCGGGGTCGGCGCGACGGTAACGTGGGGCACCGGGGTCGGCGTTGCGGGCGGCGGTGTGGGCGTCGGTGTCGGCCGGGGCGTCGGCGTTGGCCGGGGCGTCGGCCGGGGTGTCGGCCGCGGCGTCGGCCGCGGCGTCGGCGGGGCGCGCTCGAGGACGAGCTTCGTCAACGGCGTCTGCTCGGAGTGTGTGGGCTCCGGCGGCTGCCAGCGCAAGAACGCGAAGAACAACGCGGTGATGACGATGGCGCCCGGCAGCGCGACCGCAAATCGCGCAAGCGGATTGGCAAAAACCGGGGCTCCGACTTTTGTCTTCATACCTAGGGACCATGATTCGTGCGAGTCGCGGGGTTCCCGTTATGGTGAGGCGAACGGGCCGCTCGTGCAGCTCGAAGCATTGATCCGCGCGATTCCTGACTTTCCTATTCCCGGAATTCTGTTTCGGGACGTTACGCCTCTTCTCAGTGACGCCGGCGGCTTCAAGGCGATGGTCGACCTGTTCGCCGACAAATACCGCGGCGCGAACATCGAGTACGTGGTCGGCATCGAGGCCCGCGGCTACATGCTCGGCGCGCCGGTCGCCTACGCGCTGGGTGCGGGCTTCGTTCCGGTGCGCAAGCCCGGCAAGCTGCCGGGTGAGAAGTTCTCGGAAGAGTACGAGCTGGAATACGGCACCAACACGCTCGAGATTCACGCCGACGCGGTGGGCCACGGCAAACGGGTGCTGGTCATCGACGACCTGCTGGCGACCGGGGGCACGATGGCCGCCACCCTGCGGCTGCTGGAGCGCCTGGGCGCCCATATCGCCGGCGTGGCCGTGCTGATCGAGCTGGCCGCCCTCAACGGCCGGGCTGCCCTGCCGGGCATCGACGTCACGTCGTTCATCAGCTACTAGGGGAACCGAATATGGCCGCCGGCGGGTTCTGAGCTATAGCAGATGACGATCGCCGATCTCATAGCCAACGTCCGCCGTTACGACCCCTCGCTCGATCCCGCGTGGCTCGAGAGCGTTTATAATGTCGCCGAGGGCGCGCACCGTGAGCAGCGGCGGGCGTCCGGCGAGTCGTATATCGAGCACCCGCTGGCCGTAGCCGCCATCTTGGCCGATCTGGAGATGGACCGCTCGACGATCGCCGCCTCGCTGCTGCACGACGTCGTCGAAGACACGGTCATCACCAGCGAAGAGGTCGCCGAACGCTTCGGCGACGAGATCGCCTCGCTCGTCGACGGCGTCACCAAGCTGACCCGCATCCCCTACCAGACGAAGGAAGATGCGCAGGTCGAGAACCTGCGCAAAATGTTCCTGGCGATGGCCAAGGACATCCGCGTCATCATCATCAAACTGGCCGACCGCCTGCACAACATGCGCACGCTGGCGTCGTTGCCGCCGGCGAAGCAGCAGACGATCGCGCAAGAGACGCTCGAGATCTACGCGCCGATCGCGCACCGCTTGGGCATCTGGCGCATGAAATGGGATCTCGAAGATCTCGCGCTGCGCTACCTCGATCCGCCGGCGTATCACGATATCGCCGAACGCGTGGCCAAGAAACGCGGCGAGCGCGAAGCCGCCGTGCAGCGCGTGATCGACGAGCTCAAGGATCAGTTCGAGGCAATCGGCCTGCACGCCGACATCAACGGCCGCCCCAAACACTTCTACTCGATCCACAAGAAGATGCAGAAGGGCCGCGACTTCTCGACCATCTACGATCTGACGGCGGTCCGCATCATCGTCGATTCGGTCAAGGACTGCTACGGTGCGCTCGGCGTGGTGCATTCGATCTGGAAGCCGCTTCCGGGGCGCTTCAAAGATTACATCGCGATGCCCAAGCCCAACATGTACCAGTCGCTGCACACAACGGTCGTCGGGCCGGGCGGCGATCCGCTCGAGGTGCAGATCCGCACGCTGGAGATGCACCGCACGAGCGAATACGGCATCGCCGCGCACTGGCGCTACAAAGAAGGCGTGAAGGGCGATACCTTCGAGCAGAAACTGACCTGGCTACGGTCGTTGCTCGAGTGGCAGAACGACATGCGCGACTCGCGCATGTTCATGGAGAACCTCAAGCTCGACCTGTTCGAGTCGCAAGTGTTCATCTTCTCGCCCAAGGGCGACGTGTTCTCGCTTCCGGCCAACGCGACGCCGCTCGACTTCGCCTACCAGGTTCACTCGGGCGTGGGCAACCACTGCGTGGGCGCGAAGGTCAACGGCAAGATCGTGCCGCTCGACTTCGGTTTGAAGAACGGCGACATCGTCGAGGTGCTGGTCAACAAATCCAGCGCGCGCCCGTCGCTGGACTGGCTCTCGATCGTCAAGACGTCGGGCGCGAAGCACAAGATCAAGCAGTGGTTCCGCAAAGAGCGCAAGGAAGAGAACGCGGTTCTCGGCCAGGAGATGCTCGAGAGCGAGCTCGTCCACCTCGGCGTGCGTTCGGACGTGACGCGCGGCGAGTTGCTCGAGAAAGTCGCCGCCAAGCTCAACTATCCGACCTCGAACGACCTGTACGCGGCGATCGGCTTCGGCGACGCCAATGCCGCCTCGGTCGCCAAACGCCTCAAGGAAGAGCTCAAGACCGACAACGTCGTCGACATACAGACGCTGCCGCGGCCGGCCTCGACGCGCCGCGTCGCGCGCAATGCGTCGGGCATCCGCATCGCCGGCGTTGACGACGTGCTGGTGCGGCTCTCCAAGTGCTGTTCGCCGGTGCCGGGCGATCCGATCATGGGCTTCGTCACGATCGGCCGCGGCGTGTCCGTGCACCGTGCCGACTGTCCGAACGTCGCCTACATGAACGCCGCCCCCGAACGCATTCTCGAGGCGACCTGGGCCGACGTCACGCACATCCAGCACGCGGTCGACATCGAGATCGAGGCCGGCGACCGTTCGGGGCTGCTGCAAGACGTGATGGGGGTGTGCGCCGAGCTGAAGACCCCGGTTTCGTCGGTGAACGCGCGCGTGAAGAAAGAGATCGCGAACATCTCGATCACCGCGCAGATCACGAACATCGAGCACCTGCAGAAGCTGCTCTCCAAGCTCTCGAACCTCAAGGACGTCCGCGCGGTCTACCGCGTGACCAAACGCGAAGCCCGCGTCAGCGGCTGAGCTCCGCGCGATGAGAG
>Ga0181536_10003529_pt1 | contig 16991 bp, 10 predicted proteins | sample PEATcosm2014_Bin_41_FD_121105 | JGI IMG/M metagenome (GOLD analysis project Ga0181536, IMG submission 121105) | Peatland microbial communities from MTU Mesocosm Facility, Houghton, MI, USA - PEATcosm2014_Bin17_60_metaG | ecosystem: Environmental > Terrestrial > Soil > Wetlands > Peat | place... | reverse complement strand
TTCATGGCGGAGGATGGCCATGCACTCGGACCAGGTGCCGCCCTCGACGTCGATGATCATTTTCCTTTCCAGCTGCATCAGCCGAGGATGCGCCAGATAGAACGGGATCGCGATACCGGGCGTGCTGTCCGGGCTGAACCACTCGCTCGAAATCCAGGCATGAGGCCGCACCCGGATGTCGTGCTCGGCAAGCTCGTCGTGCAGGGTCAGGAGGCAGTCCTCGAGCCAGGTGCCTTCGACCGTAACCTTGAGATTCTTGAGGCGAATCTTCAGCAACTGCTCGTCGGGCAGCGCGGCCCAGGCAAATTTCCTACGCGGCATGATGCTTCGAAACCTGGAGCGAACCGGTACGTCAATGATGTCACGAGCGGCCGTTGGCGACAACTGCCCAACGCGGTGCCGGAGGCACGGCTGGACCGACGCGGGGGGCGTTTGATCCAGTTCATAGGCAATTCGGAGATCGCGGTTCACTTTGCCCCGGCCGGCCGCATATCATCCGACCGGCATTGGGGTGCAAAGACCGTGCAGGAAAAAGTCGAACCGGTTCTCGTGGTCGGCGGCGGGCCGGTGGGGCTCGCGCTCGCCGGCGATCTCGGCTGGCGCGGCATCGGCTGCGTGCTGGTCGAACAATCCGACGGCTCAATCTATCAGCCGCGCATGGATCTGGTCGGCATCCGCACCATGGAGTTCTGCCGGCGCTGGGGATTGGTGCCGGCCGTCGAAGCCTCGCCCTATCCGCGCGACTACGCGCAGGACAATATCTATCTGACGAGCCTGACCGGTTACGAACTGGGGCGCGAGCGCTTTCCCGGCATCGGCCAGGCGCCGCCGCCGCAGGTGAGCCCGCAACGGCGCGAACGCTGCCCGCAAAACATGTTCGATCCCATCCTGCGCGCGTTCGCAGCCGCGCAGAAAAGCGTCGCGTTGCGCTACCGCATGCGGCTCGTCTCGTTCACGCAAGATTCCGATGTGGTGACGGCCGTGGTGGAGAATGCCGAAACCGGCGCACGCGAGGAGATTTTGGCCAAATACATCGTCGGCTGCGACGGCGCGCGCAGCCTCACGCGCGAGACGCTCGGCATTCGCATGGCCGGCAATCCGGTGCTGACCTACACCACGAACGTGATCTTCCGCTGCCCGCAGCTCCTCTCGCTGCACGACAAGGGCAAGGCCTATCGCCACATTTTCATCGGGCCGGAAGGCACCTGGTCGACCATCGTTGCGATCAACGGTCGCGACGAGTGGCGCTTTTCGATCATCGGCGGGTCCGCGCAGCGCGAATACACGACCGATGAGATCAAGGCCGCGATCCGCCGCGCCGTCGGCCGCGACTTCGACTTCGAGATTTTGAGCGTGCTGCCGTGGGTGCGGCGCGAGCTGGTCGCCGAGCGCTATCGCAACGGCCGCGGCTTCATCGCCGGTGACGCCGCCCACGTCATGTCGCCGACCGGCGGCTTCGGCATGAATACCGGCATCGGCGACGTGGTCGATCTGTCCTGGAAGCTCACCGCCATGATCGAAGGCTGGGGCGGCGACGGCCTCCTCGATTCCTACACCCGGGAACGCCAACCGATCGGCGCCCGCAATGTCGCCGAAGCGAGCGGCAACCTGCGCCGCATGCTTGCAGTTGCTCCGCATGCCGATTTGCTCGACGCCACGCCGCAAGGCGCGGCGACGCGCGAAAAAGTCGGGCGTGAATTTGCCGAGACCATGCGCCGCGAATGGCACACGCTCGGTGTCCACCTCGGCTATCGCTACGAGGGTTCGCCGATCTGCTGGCCGGATGGGTCCGCGGCGCCTCCCGACGACCCGAAAGCCTGTGTGCCGACCGCGCGGCCGGGGCACCGCGCCCCGCATGCCTGGCTCGCCGACGGCCGCTCGACGCTCGATTTGTTCGGCCGCGGTTTTATGCTGCTGGGCTTTCGCGCGGCTGCGGATGAGGCCGCGCCGCTGCTTGATGCCGCACGGGAGCGCAAGGTGCCGATGAGCTTCGCCGCGATCGCCGAACCGCCCATTGCAGCGCTTTATGAGCGCAATTTCGTGCTGGTGCGCCCCGACGGCCATGTCGCCTGGCGCGACGACCGCATGCCGGAGGACGCGTTGCGCCTGATCGACGTCGTGCGCGGCGCGGCCAATCTTCTCCCTCTCCCTGCTGATGAGCGGGTTGGCATATAAGCATTTGATTGACGGTGCCGCCCTGCCATTGCCCCGTGTCAATCGCGGCCGGGACGAGGAAGCTGCAGGTCCAGTCACCTCCGCTATGCGCCGGAAGCGACCGAAATCCGTCTCAGGATCGTATGTCGCGAAGGGCCAATTCCGGACTCTCGCATTCAAATTCAAACGGGCGCGAGTTGCTCAATATCGCCGCCTCCAGCGCGGTGCAGACTGCCAGGAGCATCGATCAAAAACCCGCGGCGCCTGTCGCCCACAAGTGAGCCAAGACAAGCGCCGCCGCGGTATCGCGCGCCCATATCGACGCGGGCCCCGACCGTGCTCATCATGGACAGCCCTGGACGCTTAGCGCACGTCCGGCGCGACCGTGATCGCGCGGCGCTTGCCGCGAGCTGTTGGCGCTATCGCATAGGCGTGCAGAACCTTGCTGTTCCACTCCGTCGTCTTGCCATCCGGCCCGTTCAGCCGGGCACGCGGCACTTCGAGCTCGACCCGACCGAAGGTTCCCGTGAGCGACCTTAGCCGACGGCCGTGCCGGTGACCGCCGACAGCAATCAACCGGCAGCCGTATCGTTCGCCGATTTTGGGCGCCGCCCATAGCGCGGGCGCATCGGGGCCGCATCGAGCTCGCCTTCAATCATCGCCTGGATGAAGCTGCGCACCCGGTCGCGTACGCGGGCTCGCACAAAGCAAACGCCGCTTCAGACGCTCGCGAACCGATGCGACGTTCGAATCAACGCCGGCAGATTTGACGTTCCTATGACTACCGACAGCCCCCCGCGGTCACCTTCAGGCAGCGATACTTTGCACAATTTTCGACGAGTTTAACTACCTCGTTAACTTTTTCTTTCCCCTAGGGACGAAAGCGCATTTCTCGATTAAGGCAGATGAAACTGTGACCACCTATTTTTTATCAGCCACCGAGGTCATCCACGGTTGGGAGGTGACCTCAAGTGTCGTAGCGAGCTTCGCAACATCGAAAACCAACTCGGTCGATCTCGCATATGAAATTGCACATCGCCCATATACCGAAGCTTATTGTAAAACGGCGAGCCTCTGCTGTTCTGGGAATGATAATCATTGCCATGCTGTGGGGTGGGATTGCCTTCAGCTATCGGCAGGACGTTAAGCTAGACTATAACGAGGTCGAGCGAACGAACCAAAACTACGCGAGGGTGTTCGAAGAAAACGTTCTTCGTTCCATCGGAGAAATCGACAAAGCCCTGCTGTACCTGAGACATAGCGTCGAAGCAGCCAAAGACTATATGGACTACCAAACCATTGTAATGAATACGGACGTATTGAGCGAGATTATTGTCCAGGTAGCCATCATCGATGCCCATGGTATCAGCCGAGGCTCAAACGCGGTTCCTGCTCCCACCGAAATGATCGATGTGAGCGACCGGGAGCATTTCCGGGTTCACGTCAACAGCAAAGAGGACAAGCTATTTATCAGCAAACCATTGATCGGACGTGCCAGCGGCAAATGGTCGGTGCAGTTCACGCGCCGTTTCTCAAATAAGGACGACACTTTCGCCGGCGTCGTTGTCGCCTCGATGAATCCGGCGCACTTTACCAGCTTTTACGACAAGATCGACCTTGGCGCGACGACGACAGTCGCGATGATCGGCAGCGACGGCGTAGTGCGCGCGAGTGGAGGTGGCATGGTGCCGAAGCTTTCCTTGGGCCAGGATATATCCGGATCCGAATTGTTTAATCTGGTTCAGGCCGGATCCAATACAGTGTTCCGTGACCCTGGAGCTTCTCCTGAAGACTCCCTCTTTGTCGCCGCACGCAAGGTTCGAGGGTATCCGCTGTGGGTCACGGTCAGCACCAAGGCGAGTGATGTTTATCAGTCCTCATGGGCCAATCTCCAGCGAAATATTTTGATCGTCACTTTCCTGACCATCCTGATCCTGATCGCCCTCGAACAAATCCTGCGGGCTGAAGCAAGAGCGAAACAGAAAGCGGAACAGCTTCAGCTCACTTTGGAACACATGAGCCAGGGCATTATGCTGGTTACCAAAGAACGCCAGATTCCGATCATCAATCAAAGATGCGGCGAACTCCTGGATTTACCCAAGGAGATCATCGCGGCTCCTCCGCAATTTGGCCAGCTCGCCCAATACGGAGCCAAGAACGGCAATTTTCTCTTCTCGGTGGATACAGAGCTCAATTCCGGCAACGGAACCGTCCCGAGAGAACCCTCAATATCGGACTACAAGAGGCCCGACGGCCTCTTCATTGAAGTTCGCAAGACCAAACTTCCCGACGGCGGCTTCGTTCAGACCTTCACCGACATCACGAGGCGGCGCGAGGCCGAGGCGCGCATCGCCAGGCTTGCGTCCGAAGATCCTCTGACCAAATTGCCTAATCGGCGCGTGTTTCGCTCGAAGCTTGAGGAGTTGATCAGCCGACAACGCGCTCCGTGTGCGGACGATGGGAAGCAACGCGACTTTGCTGTGCTGTTCCTCGATATGGACCGGTTCAAGGTCGTCAATGACACGCTCGGCCATCGTGTCGGCGACAAGCTGCTTATAGAAACAGCCGGGCGCCTAAAGGCCGCCCTGCGGGAACACGATATTTTGGCCCGTCTCGGGGGCGATGAGTTCGCCATTCTGCTCCCCACGCTTAAATCGCGGGCGGATGTCGATATGCTGGCCAAAGAAATTGTCACCATAATGGAACAGCCTTTTCAGATCGACTGTCACCTTATCAGCACGAGCATCAGCGTCGGCATCGCGATTGGGCCGCACGATGGCGAGACAGAAGATGAGCTCCTCGTGGCCGCTGATTTGGCTCTTTACGCCGTGAAAGCGGAGCGCAGAGGCACCTATCGATTTTATCAAAAGTCCATGCACGATGAAGTCAACGATCGGCGCCAGGTCGAGGTCGATCTGCGCGAAGCTCTCGAGCTGCATCAACTGAAGCTGCATTATCAGCCAGTTATCGATTTGCGGCATAATACCATTATCGGCTTCGAGGCCTTAGCGCGCTGGCCTCACCCCGAGAACGGCATGATCTCTCCGGCGAAGTTCATTCCTGTGGCGGAGGACTGCGGGCTGATCTTGCCGCTCGGCGAATGGGCTCTGACCGAAGCTTGCCGCACGGCTGCACAATGGCCGGACAGTTTAAAAATTTCGGTCAATCTTTCTCCTGTTCAGCTCTCCAGGCCCGATCTTCCGCAAGTCATCGCTCGTATCCTTGCGGCAACAGGTTTGCGGCCGGGTCGGCTCACGCTTGAGATAACGGAACGCATCTTTCTCGATGAAACTGAAAAAACGCTCTCGATCTTGCACAAAATAAAACAGCTCGGCGTCGAAATCGCCCTCGACGATTTTGGGACGGGTTACTCCTCCCTCTCTTATCTCAGGAGCTTCCCATTCGACACGCTCAAGATCGATCGCGGCTTCGTCTCCGACCTCGGAGCAGACACCGGCAGCAATATCATCGTGCAAGCCGTAATTCTCATTGCCGGCGGCTTAGGGATCAGAACGGTAGCTGAGGGAATTGAAACATCGGTCCAACATGAGATTTTGAAGACGCTGGGTTGTGATGCAGTCCAGGGTTATCTGTTTGGTCGCCCGGTTCCGGTCACGAAGGTTCCCGCGCTGATTGATGAATGGACGGGGAAAAAGATCTTAGCGGCTTAGCAAGTCCCAATACGACCTCTTTGGCTCTGCAGCTTCTGGCAAGGGCGGTGACCACGGTATTTGCGGCATTCGGTAGCGCCAAGCCGAAGTCGCTGCCGAGCGTCACGCCGTGGGACTCTTTCTCCATATATTGGTCAAGACAGCAAAGCAACGTTGGCTAGCGGCGCCGCTGGCCTCATGCCACAGGAGCAACAGACCCGATCCAACCACGATAGACGATCCGAGAAGAAGCCCAATGGACGGCACATCGCCCCATACCACAAACCCGATCACCAATGCCCAGACCAGCATGAAGTAGAAGAATGGGGACACCGCGGTAGTCGGCGCGAGAACCAGGGATTTTGTCCAGAAATATTGCCCAACCAAATTTGCGACGCCTGCCAGAACGAACAACATGAAGTCGCCGGGCGTCGCCCATCGAACTCCGAATAGAAGGAGGACTGAGTGGAAGATCGAGACCGTGGCAAGTTGCCAAATCAACAACGTATTTGGCGCCTCGGTCGCTGTCATGCGGCGAACGGCCACGGTGACGCTACCGAGCATGATTGCGTTCAAAAGAGCAAAGATCGCGCCAAGCGTCAATGAGTCGACTCCGGGATTTGTCACGATGAGCACGCCAAGGAAACCGCACAGCAAGACGATCCAGCGCGCAAACCCAGCCTGTTCTCTGAACCAAATGACCGAAACGAGCGCTGCCCATAAGGGGGCCGAGAAATTGATCGCGATGGCTCCCGCGAGCGGCATCAAGCTGAATGCAAGGACGGAAAATGTCTGCGACATCGACTGCGACAGCCCGCGCATGACGTGATGTTGCGGCCGGCGCGTCGCAAAAACAGAAAGGCCGTGTGTTGGCAACACAAATGCGCTGCAGATGATGAGCCCGACAAACGAGCGGGAGAACATCACCTGTCCAATGGGATAAGTCGCGATCAGCCATTTACTGAGCGCGTGCGTCACGGCAAACGCCACAGTTGCAGCGATCATACATAGAATTCCCAGCGGAATGTTTTCCGCGTGCTTCGCTGGTGGCGCACTGACGATGGGCGCTCGGTCCGTTGCGGGGACCATGGTTGCCCGCGCGTCGACCACGCCATATCCTTCGCTGGTCATGGGCCGCGCCAGTGAGCTACGCCCGGCTATGGGCATCGACAGCACCACTGATGAGGTTGTATTTGAGCAGCTGGGCCGTGATGTCATGTTCGTTACGGTCTAGAGGTATGATGCGGTTGCGAATTTTATCGATCTCGTTGAGGAGCTGACGGCGCAAGTGTTGAGCCTCTTCGATCGTGACCTGCTGGAATGCGATTTTTCCGCCGATGCGGACGCGGCCGAGTGCCGGCAGGTCCGCAGAGATCACAGTCGCAATCTTTGGATATCCCCCGGTCGTCTGTCGGTCTGCTAAGAGGATAATAGGCTGGCCATTTCCCGGCACCTGAATCGATCCAGGTGCAATAGCATCGGAGACGATGTTAAAGCCGCGAATATGATCGAGCTTGTGTCCGACGAGACGCATGCCCATTCGATCGGATTCCGGTCTGACCGTGTATTCGTTGTCGAAGAGCGCCTTGATCGAGCCGTCCGAAAAAAAATCGCTTTGCGGACCCAAAATTGCGCGATACCGCGCTGGTGGGCTCAGTTTCAATCCTTCGAGCCGAAATTCGCCGCAGTCGCTTGCTGCGTCCCGGCGAAGCGGCAGCCTATCACCCGCAGCGAGAGCACGACCCTGCCAACCTCCGAATCCGCCTCGAATATAGGTCGAGACACTGTCGAGCACAGGTTCAATCGCGAAACCGCCCTCGACGGCAACATAGAGCACGGCGCCATCCGAAAACGAGCCGATCCGGACCACCTCGCCACGCCGGACCCGGATCGTTCGCATGCTTGCATAGCGCGTGCCACGCCGTGCGGTTTCGTCCGGTAGAACTTCGATTGTGGCGCTGGCCCCGACAACGGCGAGCCGCACGCTATCTGCATCAACAACCACGGTTGGTCCGAGATAGGCGACTTCTAGGGCTCCGGTTCCGGGCGGATTTCCGACCAGTGCATTGGCGGCGCGCAGGCTTATCGGATCGAGTGCGCCGCTCGCCGCCACGCCAAGGTGCTGATAACCAACTCGGCCCAAGTCCTGAACCGTGGTCATCATACCTGGTGCGAGGACGCGCAGAGCTGGTGTCATACCGCGTTCTCAATGGCTGGGTGGACTTGCCTCACGGCACTCCTGGCACGCGACAAACCACGTTCATATTCACGTAAAGATAACGGCTTGAATTTCACTTTGTCTCCGGCTGCGAGCAAAGCCCCGGTTTCCCGGCTCAGATCCCACAGCGGAACAGGTGACCGCCCGACCAGATGCCATCCGCACGGCGTGTCCATCGGGTAGACGCAAGTCATGTTGGCGGCAATTCCTACCGAACCGGCAGGGATTCTTGGCCGGGGATTCTCGCGGCGGGGCAATGCAAGCTCGTCCGGCACGTCGCCGAGGTATGCAAGACCTGGTAGAAAGCCGAGCATGTAGACATGATATGTGACACCGCTATGCAGCTCGATCACCTGGGACCGTGAGAGACCGGAGTGATCGGCAACATCGCTCAGGTCGGGCGCAAGCGCAGCATCGTAACAGACCGGGAGCTGCCATGTCCGACCGGATATTTCAGAGGTTTGCAAATCCTGCATGAGCTCCAGGACTCGCTCCTGAAGTGCGACAGTCGAAAGGCTTAGAGGTTCATAATAAATGCTCAGCGAACGGATCGTCGGCACCATTTCGTTCACACCAACGATTCGAAGCTCGTTCAGTCGCCGGGCAAGCGACAGTACTTTGGCGCTAACTTGCAGGTCGACGCGATCGCCAAAATCAACAACGAGCGCCGTGTCTCCAGCCACGAGCACTTTGCAGTTGGGCATATAAAAGCCCTCCATAGGGATAGGCGTCAGGCTGCCATGAACAAATTCACGACGCACCACATTTCGGGGCCGCTTTGCGCGAGATAAAATCAGATGGAAGAAACCAGGGTTTGTCGGTCACTCCATGCCGTAGCGAGTACATATAAAAAATTGGAAGACGATTTGGGAGCAGGCTTCGTAGTCTGCTGCCGCTGAAGGTCACAAAGATCGAGCGCGAGAATGCACGCTCGATCATCTGCTTCTCGAGCATGTTAGCCTGGTAATATCTAATCGCGCCCTGTTCGACGCTTCCATCCCCTCTGAACCACTTTGCGGCGCTCGCGCAGAGCGTTAAAAAAAGCTCCTCCGGTAGGGTGACCTGCGCGGGATCGTGTTCAGAACGCACCTCCACTGTTTGCATGAGCTTGCTGAGCAAACAAGTTTCAAAGCCGCGTTGACGCGCGCTGACCGTGAGATCCTCGAAATAAGAGCTTATGCTCTGTTCCGAGTGACCATTAAGTTCTGCGTGAGTATCGGTAAAAACTAAAGTTATTCGGGCACCCGGCGCATGGCGTTGGCGGACGCGAGCAACCAGCCTTGCCAAGTAGTCCAGGCATTCGATTTCCGGCTCACCAACATCCGAGCGCGGACCTTTGCCCCAGTACAGAACAAATGAGACGGGTTTATTCTGGGCGAGCGCTTCAGATATGATCCGCAGCATGAGGTCCGGATTGTCAGGCTGTTCGCGCTTAAACGCCCTTGTATTGAACGACTTCAATACGCTCTCCGCCGAGAGGGGAGGTCGTATAGATCCGTCTAGTTCGCGCCTTAAAGCGGGAGAATCTGCGTGTCCATCAAAGTATTGTCTTTTGAATACTTGATCATTTCTAGCTAATAATTTTGCTTGTACTCTGTACGACATCGCAAGCTAGACTCATCACGAATTAACGATGCGCTAAACTGTATATTAACGAAATATTAAAGCTAATGAAGTGTTAAGATCAAGATAAAATGCAGTCGCAAGGGACCACAACTGAGATAATAGTTAACGTCTTGGAACGGCTTCCGGAAGGCGCGCCTAGCTTAGGCGGCCATATGCCAGGGCGGAACGGCAGACGATCCGCGAGTCAGCCTAGGTTTAGGCCGGAGTTCCGGGCAGCTCCGCCATAGCTCCCAAGATGGAGCTGGGTGAAAGGACTCGAACCTTCCATCTCGCCAGAAACCATCTGGCGGCTTTACCACTTAAGCTAACCCAGCGGAAGTTGGCAGCGCAACGCGATCTCTTCTCCACACGACATTAAAGGCCACTGATTCGTAATCGGCGCGAGAAGGCTTGAATACCACTCCCACGCGACGCGAATTCACCGCCGGGCTCGGTACGATCGTCGTTGCTTTCTCAACCAATCCGAAGCTCACTTTCGCGCAGCAGCGAACGTCGTTGCCGGGTAGCCTGGCGCAGAACCGTAAGAGGATCGCTCGCATTTAGATCAACACGTGTTGAAAAGCAACGCAGCGAAGCCCCAGAACTATTGGGAACGCGTCATTGGCGTTACTTTATATCGTCAACTGCAAATCGTCTCCTGCGCGATACCGCTAAGAAACGTCATCCGATCGACTTTCAAAAAATGCCACGCCTGAAATACTGACTTCAATGCGCGCCAGCGATTACGCTACGAGCGGCTATGGTGCGAGTTTGTTCGATGCGGGTTCTGGAACGAACTGTAAACGAACTGTACATGTCCGAGACGGGTCATTCGCTACAGATCGGTGCCCGCCAAAAATCGCGCCATGTCGGCAACGCCCCGAAAGCCGACGCGAAATCAGAGCCTTGGCGTCCGTCACGAAGGGTCACGGCGGCAGTCGCCGTGAACCCCTGCAACGCCCCGTTATGTTGGCGTTCGATCACCTGGGCCGTGCTCTGGCGGGGGAGGCAAGACGCGCCGAGACTTGATATAATACCAACCCGCGTAAATTCTGACTCGTCATTCCGGGGCGCGGGCTTGCCCGCGAGCCCGGAATCCATAATCACTGTCGGTGGTTATGGATTCCGGACAGCCTCGCTTCGCTTGGCTTCCGGAATGACGAATTGAGAGGATTGATATAACAAGCCGACACCGAAGAGGTACTCCCGTGCAAAAAATCCCCTCCCGCGAAGATCTCGCCCGCTCCGGCACGCTCGAAGAGCTTTACGGCAAGCTTTCCCAGGTTGGCATCGCGCCGGGCTGGGCCAAGGCAACGCCGTCGCTGTGGCCCGCCCCGCGCAAGAATTTTGCGCCGGCGCACTGGCAATACCAACAGGCGCGCGGCGCGCTCGATGCCGCCGGCCGCCTCATCAACACCGAGCTCGCCGAGCGGCGCAATCTCATCCTGTTCAATCCGGCCGCCGCGAACAGCTACGGCACGGTGCGCACGCTGGTCGCCGCCTATCAGATGATCATGCCGGGCGAATGGGCGCGGGCGCACCGCCATACGCCGAACGCGCTGCGTCTCATTCTCGACTCCGAACCCGGCACCTATACCGAGGTCGACGGCGTCAAGATCGCCATGGAGCCGGGCGACGTGCTCTTAACGCCGAACTGGTCGAGCCACGGCCACGGCAACGACAGCCGCGCCTGCGCCTATTGGCTGGATTTCCTCGACGTGCCGCTGGTGCAACTGCTCGAGCCGATGTTTTTCGAGCCGGCGGAGGAGGACAAGACCCACGACGCGTTCGCCAGCGCGCCGCCGACCAAGGATTCACCCTTCGTGTTCCCGCTGAGCGAGACGCTCAAACGCCTCGACGCAGCCGCGCCCGACCCGGCGGGTCGTTGCGGGACGCAGGTCGAGCTCGGCAATCCGGCGCTCGACACGATCGGTCTCTTTATGATGCGGCTTGCCCCGCGCGTCAGGACAGCGTCGTACCGGACCACTGCCAACAACATCTACGCGGCAGTCAAAGGGACGGGCGCAACGACGATCGACGGCGAGCGCTTTGAATGGAGCCGCGGCGACGTGATCGCCGCTCCGGCATGGCTGCCGCATTGCCATGAGGCCGCCGAAGATGCGCTGCTGTTTCGCGTCAGCGACGAGCCGGTGATGCAGCGGCTGGGCTTTTATCGCGTCGAAGAGCCCACGCAAGCGGCGCATTGAGTTCTTCCCCTCCCCCTTGTGGAGAGGGGAACAGTGTGCGACCCAGGCCCTCACTTGACGACTATAGCCCTGCCCGCCGCGCTGTGAGAGTATCGCCGTCCCGCCATTCGGCCAATCTTGAAACCCATCGCCATCATGAACGCAGGCATCGGAGACACGGTACGCCGCAAGGAGGACTTGCGCCTCCTCACCGGTCGCGGCTGCTACAGCGACGACTTCAATCTGCCGGGCCAAGCCTATGGTGCGGCGCTGCGCTCGCCGCATGGCCATGCGCTGATCCGCTCGATCGACGTCGCTGCGGCGCGCGCCATGCCCGGCGTGCTCGCGGTCCTGACCGGCGAAGACGCGCGCGCCGACGGGCTTAAAGCCATCCCGCATCTCGCCGGTCCCGGCGCCCCGCCCGACATCGTGCTGAAGAACCGCGACGGCTCCGCGGTGCCGGTCGCGCCGCACCACATCTTGCCGACCGACCGGGTCCGCCACGTCGGCACCGCGGTCGCATTCGTGATCGCTGAGACCATTGCCGCGGCGAAGGACGCCGCCGAACGCATCGTCGTCGAGTACGAGCCGTTGCCGGCGGTGACCGAGGCAAAAGCCGCCGTCGAGCCTAACGCGCCGCGGCTGTACGACGACCTGCCGAATATCATGATCGACGCCGAGGTCGGCGACGCCGCGGCGACCGCCGATGCGTTCGCGCGGGCCGCCCATGTGACGCGGCTCGACACCTGGATCAATCGCGTCACCGGTGTGCCGATGGAACCGCGCGCCGCCGTCGGCGTCTATGACGCGGCGAGCGGGCACTACACGCTTTACGCCGGCTCAGGCGGCATCGTGCGCCAGAAGAAAGAGCTTTCAGCAATCCTCGGCGTGCCGTTTGAAGCCGTGCGCGTCATCGCCCGCGAGATCGGCGGCAATTTCGGCACGCGTAACAGCTTTTTTCCCGAATTCGCGCTCGTCACCTGGGGCGCGCGCCGCGTCGGACGGCCGGTCAAATGGACCTGCGAACGCTCAGAGTCGTTTGTCAGCGACTATATGGGCCGCGATCTCACGGTCTCCGCCGAACTCGCGCTCGACGCCGATGGTCGTTTTCTCGCGCTGCGCACTTCGAATCTCAGCAATGTCGGCGCCCACAGCGGATCCTACGTGCCGCTGTTCAAGGGCGTGGGATTGGTGACCGCCGGTTACCGCATTCCGACCTCGTATATCAGGGCGCGCGCCGTGCTCAGCACGACCATGCCGACCACTCCCTACCGCAGCGCCGGCCGGCCGGAGGTGATCTACGTCATCGAACGCCTGATCGACAAAGCCGCGCAAGAGCACGGCTTCGATCGCGTCGCGCTACGAAGGCGCAACCTGATTCCGCCGTCGGAGCTTCCCTACAAAAACCCGCAAGGCCTCACCTATGACAACGGCACTTATCGCGCCGTGATGGAGCGTGCGCTCGAGCTCGGCGATTGGAAGGGCTTCAAGCGGCGCCGCGCCGAGGCGCGCAAGCGCAAGCGGCTGCGCGGCATCGGTCTGTGCAATTACCTCGAGACGACCGGCGGCTATCCGCGCGAGCGCGCCGACATCACGGTTCACCCGCAAGGCCGGGTCGATGTCGTGGTCGGCACGCTGTCGAGCGGGCAAAGCCACGAAACGACGTTCGCGCAATGCGTGGCGGAGTGGCTCGGCGTGCCGTTCGACGACGTCTACGTCAACGAAAGCGACACCGACATCGTCAAGGAGGGCGGCGGCTCGCATTCCGCCCGCTCGATGCGGCTCGCCGGCATTGTCATGGGCAACGCATCCGACGCCGTCATCGAGAAGGGCAAAAAAATCGCCGCACACATGCTGGAAACCGCCGAGTACGATATTGCGTTCGCCGCCGGCCGCTTCACTGTCAAAGGCACCGACCGCTCGATCGGAATCTTCGACGTTGCGGCAGCGGCGGCGGACGGCAAATCCGTGCCGCAGGATTTAAGCGGGCCGCTGGCCGCCACCTCGGACGAGACCATCAAGCAGCTCGGCTTTCCCTATGGCGCCCATGTCTGCGAGGTCGAAATCGATCCGCTGACCGGGGCACTTGAAGTTGTGCGCTATACGGCGGTCGATGATGTCGGGCGCGCCATCAACCCGATGGTCGTGGACGGCCAGACCCACGGCGGCGCCGCGCAGGGCATCGGCCAGGCGCTATGGGAACTGTGCGCCTACGATGCGCAGGGACAATTGCTGTCGGCCTCGTTCATGGACTACTGCATGCCCCGCGCGGATATCCTGCCGTCGTTCACCACCGACATCAGCCAGGTGCTCACGCCGACCAATCGGCTCGGCGTGCGCGGCGCCGGCGAAGGCGGCACCACGGGCGCGCTCGGCGCCGTCGTCAACGCCGTGGTCGATGCGCTTGCCGAGTTCGGCGTCACCCACATCGAAATGCCGGTGACGCCGGAGCGCATCTGGCGCGCGATACAGTCGGCGAAAGCATAATGCCCACCACGCGTTCCGCGCCCGCTCTTGCAGTTCGGCCGCTCGACATGGCTGGCGGATTTTCCCGACATCCCGACCGGCCACGAGCTGACCAACGATCCGCGGGCTCTCGCGCTCATCGATTTCGCCGAATTGCAGTTTTTCATTTCGCTGCCGTTCGCGGCGCCGCCCGCAATACCGGCGGACCGCGCCAAGGCGCTGGAGACGGCGTTCATGGAGATGTGCAAGGACCCGGCGGTGCTTGGAGACGCCGAAAAACTCGGCATCGAGATGAGCCCGATCGACGGCGACACGATCCGCGACGCGATCACGCGCGCTGCCGTCACGCCGCGCGACGTGATCGAACGCTACAACGCGCTCGTTGGGCCGGAGCGCAATTAAGGCGCGGATGAGCAGCGCCGGGCTTCATTACTCGGCGTTGAGCGATTGGACCTGCCAGCTCGTGCCGACGTTGCCGAGACCGGCGGTCGAGGCGATCGTCGCGCCATTCATGAACCAGATCGCGACATTGCCGGTGTTATCGATCCAGAGAATGTCGCTCATGCCGTCGCCGTTGTAGTCGCCGGTCTGGGCAATGCTCCAGGTGCTCGGCACCGCGCCCAGACTCGCAGTCGATTGAACCTGGTTGTTGTTTATGAACCAGATCGCGACGGCGCCGCTAGTGCTGTTGCGCCAGAGAATGTCGAGGCTGCCGGTGCCGCCGAAATCGCCGACGCCTTGGACACTCCAGCCGCTGGAGGCGGGCACCGTGCCGAGACCGAAGCTTCCCGTAACGTGGCCTGCTTGCACCTGCCAGACCGCCAGGTCGCCGGCACTGTCTTGCCAGAGAATGCCGCCGCCGCCGTTGTTGCTATCCCCGAGGATGGTCCAGTTGCTCGGCACCACGCCGAGACTCGCGGTCGATTGAACCTGCCCGCTGCTGTTCATGAACCAGACCGCCACGGTGCCGGTAGTGCTGTCGCGCCAGAGCAGGTCGCCGATGCCGTCGCCGTTGAGATCGGCGGTCCCGTAGACGGCCCAGTTGCTCGGCACGTTGCCGAGACCGGCGGTCGAGGACATCGTCAGACCATTCATGAACCACATGGCAAGGTCGCCGCTCGTATCGCGCCAGAGCAGGTCGGCGTCGCCGTCGCCGTTGAAGTCGCGCTGGCCGATGATCGACCAAGGGCTGCTGCTCCCTAACGTTGCGATAACCCCGGAATTCAAGACTGCGTTGCCGTTCATCAGCCACATCGCCACGGCGCCGCTGCTGGGTTGTTGCCAGAGAATGTCGCTCTTGCCGTCGTCGTTGAAGTCGTGAGTGGGGTGCTGCGCGCCGGCAAAGCCCAGGCTACCGAAGTCAGTGCGGCCAGTGCCAAAGTTGTTGGATGTGCAATCGTTGGAGATGGCGTTGGTATCCATCGTCACTGCAGCACCCAGCGCGATGGCCCTACCGCACAGGATTTTGGCGGTACTGACTACGGTGATGCTCGTGTAGGCGATAATGTTTCCTGCGAACACGGTTCCGGTACCGAGAGTCGCGGAACTGCCGAGCTGCCAAAACACGCCGGTAGCTGAAGTGCCATTGATGACGTTGACGGCCGAGTTGGTTCCGGTCGTCAGCGTGGTCCCAATCTGGAAGACGAATACACCGGGCCCGTTCTGCGCGTTAAGAGTGAGCGTCGCATTCCCGGCGGTCAACGTGGCCGCGCTATTAAAACAATAGACACCTGGCGTGAGCGTGAGTCCGCCGAGATCTGTACCACTCAGGTTAGTCGTGCACGGCTTGGCTGCCAGAGCATTGTACACCGTTTGGGCGTCAGCCTGGGCCTGTACGACGACCGCATTCGCACCTGTGTATTGCGTTCCTGACGCAAGGGTCCCGGGAGGAAAGCCAGTGATCGCAGTGCCTGGGGAGACACCCAGATTTCCCGAGATCATGGTAGCACCAGTATTGGTCACCGTCGTGTAACCCAGGACCGCGAAACTCTGCGCCGAACCCACAATTTGCGCTACCGCTGGCGCGGAGCCGTAGGCAAGCGCCACGAACAACAATATTGCCAACTTGAGTTTCATGGCGTTCATCCCGCTTTCCATCCGTTTAACCGCCAAGGCTTATAACGCTGCCTCCGGCAGAATGTTCCGGGCTTATAACGCTGCCTCCGGCAAGATAATGGTAGCGCGACTCGGGAATTGATTCTGAGCAATATAGCTCACACCCGAATAGCTCACACCCGACTTGAACACCTGAGTTTTACAAACTATTGATATCAAGCGGCTTTCGGTGAAATTCGCGATGACGTGGCACCACGTCTGGGGCGACCGCGCCGTTTCTGAGCGGATTTCATGGGCGGTACGAGTTTCGCTGGCGGCATCTGTTTGGCGCGCGGCGGCATCGCGATGTGGGCGTGGCGGAATAGATCGACAATCGGCTTGGCGGCGTCGGTGCGAACCAACCAGTCATTGCCCCGCTGGCGGATGCGGACCTGCCGCAGGCCCCCTGCCTACCCTGCCCCGCAAGCGGGGGAGGGAAAGTCTGACGCCCGGATGCAATGCTACATTCGGCTCGGCGCGCGTGCCGCTCATCGAAAGGGCGCCGATGCGATCTACATGCTCGGCTCCGGCTGGCGTACCCTCGACATCATCGAAATTTTGGAACAGGACCTGCAGGTACCCGTGGTGCACCCGGTGCCGGCACGGGTGTGGGAAATT
>Ga0181536_10003525_pt1 | contig 17003 bp, 15 predicted proteins | sample PEATcosm2014_Bin_41_FD_121105 | JGI IMG/M metagenome (GOLD analysis project Ga0181536, IMG submission 121105) | Peatland microbial communities from MTU Mesocosm Facility, Houghton, MI, USA - PEATcosm2014_Bin17_60_metaG | ecosystem: Environmental > Terrestrial > Soil > Wetlands > Peat | place... | reverse complement strand
CCGCATTAATGATGACCAGGTGGTCGCCGGAATCGAGGTAGGGCGTAAAGCTGGCCTTATCCTTCCCGATCAAAATGCGCGCCGCTTTCGTGGCCAGGCGGCCCAGCACCTGGTTGGAAGCGTCCATGACAAACCACTGCGAGCCGGTTTTGAGGGCTTCGGCTTCTGCTCCCTTGGCTACGTACGTCCTCATTGCAATCAGCCACACCTTTCCCTTTGCAGACAAAAACTAAGTTTAAGGGTGGCGTGGAGCTTTGTCAACGAAGCACTTGCGCTATCGCCGCGGCAGAAGATCAGTTTCCGATTATGCAACTCTCCTTCTCTCCCGGTTGAGTGCTGTGCTCTGCCGTACATCCCGGTGTATCGCCAAACCCACTCTTTCCTCAATTGAATTTGCATAGCGCCCACGTCCGCCGCAACCGCGAGCGGCTTCTTTCAAGTCGCTGTATCGAAAGCGCACAACCCCACCGTGCGCGAGTGGGCATCTTGCCCACTCGCGCTTCCGATACAGCACTAAGACTTATCAGGCACTTGAAAGCGAGCATTTGCGGGGAGGCGCTTCAGGGAGCGATCACCAGCCGCTTTCACTGGTCCGTTACCGTGCCGGCCTACCTGCAATCATTCGATTTCAGTGCGTAATGGTTTTGTCTGCTGGATCGGGCCACCTCCTTCTAGCGGATGGAAAGCGGATGGAAAGTGTTGCGTCGCATTTTGCTCCTGGTGGTATGATTCTCGTGATTCGGCCGGAGCGGAGGTTCCTATGATCCGGCTTGGTTTTGCAATGCTGTTATTTTTGTCCTGCCTGATTGTTCCTCTCAGTGCCAATGCCCAGACCCCCGTTACCCTAGCGGGGAATGTATATTACGAAGATGATTACAGTCCGGCTAAAAACGTCGTCATCTCTTTGAGCGATGTCGAACAGGTGCAGCTTACGACCCAGGCTACGAGCGACGATGGGGGGTTTCGCTTCCGTGGATTAATGCGGTCAACTTACACAGTCAGCATCAACGCGTCAGGATATGAAACCATAACCCTTACGGTAGACCTGTCTTTCAGCTCCGACAAAGTCGTTGCGATCTACCTGAAACGATCTTCGGAAAAACAAGTTTCCCCGAAAGCTAGCACCATCTCAATGCACGAACTGTCGATTCCGGCGAAGGCGCGTGAATTGATGGAATCTGGCAAGAAAAAGCTTTATCAGGACAAAGACCCCGGGGGAGGGCTGGCCGATTTTCAGCAAGCGCTCTCGGTCGCGCCTGGCTACTATGAGGCCCACTATCAAGTTGCCATGGCTTATCTCACACTAGGGAATCCTGAAGAAGCGGAGAAGAGCTTACGAAAATCGGTCGAAGTGAGCGGCGACAAATATGGGGCGGCCGATGTGGGGCTTGGCACAGTGATGCTTGACCGCGGAAGCTTCTCCGAGGGTGAAAAGACCATTCGCAGGGGCCTCCAGTTGAATCCCAATCTCTGGCTGGGCCATTACGAACTAGGCCGGGCGCTGCTGAATGAAAAGCGGATTTCTGAGGCACAAGACTCCGCAGAACATGCCCGGTTGCTCGCGCCACGCGCCCCGATGGTCTATCGGCTGCTTTCCAACATTCATCTGCAAGAAAAAGACTATCCCGCGCTGCTCAAAGATATCGACGCGTATCTAACGCTGGATCCGGATAGCCCTGCGGGAATTCGCGCCAAGCAATTACGCGAGCAGGTGCAACAGAAGATCGGATCGGAACATCCGGCGCCTGCATCTGCGGAACCTTGACGCTGTCACATCTCACAAGGCGCCACTGCGGCCAGTTCCATTGACTCAATAGGGTTGTGGCGAGAACACTCTGCGCCCCTTTGCTTGAGTTAAGATTCCGAAATGCGCAATTTCCCCGGAGTGGAGTACGGGGATGCGAGTATCGGCACCCTTCTAAATTGTTAAGAACTCCTGATAGGCGGGCTTTGTCGGTATCGCCTTGCATTGCCTAGGTGCGAGCGAGGGGTGGGGGCATGGTGTAAACTCGGAATCGCGGAGCAGGGGAAAGTGCGGCGATGAACAGCGCGAACGGGAAGATGTGGCGGCTTGCGGCGATGGCGGTATTTTGTATTGGGGCGAGCTGGTGCGGGCGAGCGGCGGGGCAAGAGCCCGGGGGGGCGGGAAGCATAAGGATCTGCGGTGGGCACCGCCGAACGTGGAGGCGCCGCTTCCGGCGGGTTTGGGGATAGTGCCCTGTTTCCTTTCCAGTGTGCTCGAACAGGCCGGCGCGCACGCAGTGGAGTTGGCGGCGACGCTGGAGAAATTCACGGCGCAGGAAGAGATTCGATACGAGAAGCTGGAGCAAAACGGGTCGGTGGAGGAGGTCGATGAGAGCGTGTTTGACTACACGTTCGGATTCGAGAAACGCGGCGGCGGACGAGCCAGCCAGGAATACCGGACGCCAACGCGGGGAGGCCATGCGTTCCCCGCGAGCAGCCAGGATACGGGAGAGGCAGCGTTGGCGTTGATCTTCCTGCCAAGCATGCAGACGGACTACGAGATGAGATGTGAGGGAGTGAATAAGTGGAACGGGCAGCTAGCGTATGTGATCCACTTCGAGCAGAGGAAGGACAAGCCTGTACGAACGCTGCAGTTTCGAAGCGAGAGAGGCGTGTATCCGGTGATGCTGCGCGGGCGGGCGTGGATTTCGATGGAATACGAGCAGGTGCTGCACCTGGAAACCAACATGGTGGATGCGATTCCAGCGTACAAGCTACGGCGCAACGCGATTGCGGTCGACTATGGTCCGGTGCAAATATATTCACAGAAAATGGAGTTGTGGCTGCCGAAGAGCATTGAAGCATATTGGGAATACGACAACTACCGGGTCATTTTGGTGCATACGTTCACGAATTTCCGAGTGTTTTCCGTAGAGACAGAAGAGAAGGTGAAGTTGCCGAACATGCCGTGAAGTGCGAACGCGCGCGGCGACGGCGAGAAGGCAGGGCGATAGAAGCTTGCGGCTTTGCCGCGTCGCCGGGCAGGGGATTCCTGCATCTCGGACTGGTCGATGAGCGAGCCCTTCACACGCGTTAGCACTGATGATTTTTGAAATAAGTATCATTCGCTGACGATTCCGTACGCTCGAACCGCCTTAACCATTGCCTGTAAATTTTCAGGCGGAGTGTTACGGCCCAAGGCGCACCCCGAGCTCAGAAACAACCCGCGTCCGGCAGTTTTCTTGATGACCTCTCTTACTGCCGCGGAAGTACTTTCCGGGGTGCCCAAAACAAGCGGGTCACTCGGATTTACGTTGCCCATTAGAACGGTGGTGTTCGGGACAGAACGTCGAGCAAGTGCCATGTCAAGCTGCCAGTCCACCTCAAGAATGCGAGCACCTGTTTTACCCATGTCCGAGATGATGGATGCAGTATTTCCGCAGATGTGAATGGAGAGAGGGATGCCAAAATCCTGCACTTCCTTCGCCAAAGCAGTTTCAGGCTGCAGGGCAAATTTTCGATAGAGCACAGGCGAGATAAGGCTGGGGCCGGCGAACGCATCTCCGATGGATGTCGCGTGCGCACCGGCTACTTTCTGAGCTTTGGCGAAAGTCGCGCAAGCCTTGCGGCAATAGTCAATCAACGCATAGATAGGTGTAGGATCTTCCTCGGTTAGCAGGTCCATCATGAATTGCTGCGGGCCGCGCAACATACAGGCTAAAGTGAACGGTCCCTGGTCAGCCCGGCCCATGATGAAAGCACGGTCACTGACGCGCTGCGCGACGATCCGGGTGGTTTCCAGCCATATGGGCAGCCTACCGTCGTTCCAAGGGTCTGGCACGCGCAGGGAATCCACCACGCTCCAGTCTTTGACCGCGAGGTTGGATTCGTCGAGCACCGCCGGATCGTTTTCGCGGAAAATTACTTTCGCACCACAAGCCTCGGCAAGCGTCACAACGTCAAAGTCAATCACGCATCCGTCGTATTCGAATTGGTCCATGCTGCGGATCAATGCATCGGCCATCCTGGCGGGGTTGTGAACGACATCCGCCATTTTCATCCCCGCGTTCTCGATCGCGAACATAAACGTCTGCGGAATTACTGGGACACAGTCAGGAACTTCGCCGTTCAGTACGGCCATACACCTCTCCAACGAACTCATTTTCCTCATCGAAGCGCCCTTTCGCGCGGTTTATATTTGTGCGTATCCAGAACCCAGCGGCCGGTGGCCTCGCGGATCCAAAGCTCGCGCTTTTCTATCGCGCAACTGGCATTGGGGGCCTGCCGGATCCCGGCGTTCCAGGCGCCGACGGTCACGAGCGCGCTAGCGGGCGTGGCAGGTTGCCGTTGAGAGCTATCGCGGCAACGACAAAGAATCCGGGAAGCCACCGGAACATGGCCTGATATTAGAATTGTGCTTCTCGAATTACAAATGACCTCTGGCGAGGATTGCGTAGCTCCCGAATGACGCAATATAAAAGGGCGCCCATTTACGGGAGAAGTGGTTTTTGACATGTCCGATTTCCTGACTTATCAAGAGTTCGCGCGCCGCTGGCAGAATGCAACAGTTACATGCCGAACGATCCGTGTTAAATTGCCGAGCGAAGTTGAGGAAGCGTCTCGTTGAGGCGAACAGATGGGAGGAATCGTGAAAATCGGGCGATGGCTGATCGTGGCGGGCAGCGTCGTACTGTTCCTGACCGCTTTGCTGCACGGGTCTGGGTACCTGCAAGTCAGCCGTGTGTTGGAAACGAGCGATATGAAACCGTTTCTGACCGGCGGGTTTAAGGCATTGTGGCTGATGTTTTCGATCCATGTGCTGGTACTTGGCGCAGTCTTCATCGCGGCGAGCCGCAGTCCGAAGGGTAGGGGGCTCGTTCTCCTCTGCACACTGATTCCAGCTTGCGACACCATCCTTCTATTCCATTTTGTTGGAGTGTTCATCGGCACGATCGCCCTTGCCGTTGCCACGTTGCTCTTTCTTTCCGGCGGGTTATTGCTGCCGCAGGGCGAGGCGACCCAATAGACGGCGTCCCCTCATGAACATACTTGACCTGGTTGTCGGTAAGCCCATCAAGACCAGCGACGAACGCGCCGAAAAGATCGGTCCCGCGCAGGGCATCCCCATCTTCGGACTCGATGGGCTAAGCTCGGCAGCTTACGGCCCGGAAGCGGCGCTCAGTCTTTTGATTCCCCTCGGCCTGCTCGGCGTGCGCTATATCGTTCCGATCAGCGCCGCGATCATCGCCTTGCTGGTGATCGTGTACTTCTCCTATCGCCAGACCATCGCCGCCTATCCCTCCGGCGGCGGCTCGTATACCGTGGCGCGCTTCAACCTGGGCACACCGGCGGCGCTGCTGGCTGCGGCGGCGCTGCTGGCCGATTACATCCTCACCGCGGCCGTGGGGATTTCCGCGGGAGTGGGCGCGCTGGTCTCGGCTGTTCCATCATTGCTACCGCACATGGTGTCTATCTGCGTGGGCATTCTGATCATCGTCACGATTGTCAATCTCCGCGGCGTGCGCGATGCGGGCCTGGCCTTCGCGCTTCCCACGTATCTTTTTGTCGGCACGCTTCTGATTACCATCGTCGCAGGCGTTCTCCGGGTTATCCTCAGCGGCGGACACCCAGTGCCGGCAGCTCCCCTTCCGCCCCCACCGCCGATGACCCAAGCCGTCACCTACTGGCTGCTGCTGAAAGTCTTTGCCAGTGGTTGCACGGCATTGACCGGTGTGGAGGCTGTGAGCAACGGCGTAAAGGCATTCCGCGAGCCTGCCGTGAAAAACGCGCAGCGCAGCCTCACCGTGATCATTTTTCTCCTGGCGGTGCTGCTGGCTGGAATTTCCTATCTGGTGAAGGTTTACGGCATCGCGGCAACTGATCCGGGGCAGCCCGGTTACCAGAGCCTGCTCTCCATGCTCATTGCCGCGGTTTTCGGCAAAGGCTATTTCTACTATCTGACCGTAGGCTCCATTCTTTTGGTCCTTTCGCTCTCCGCCAACACCGCCTTCGCCGATTTTCCGCGCCTTTGCCGCGCCATCGCGCAGAACAACTACCTTCCGCACGCTTTCGGATACCGCGGGCGGCGGCTCGTGTATACCTACGGCATCGTTGTCCTGGCGGTACTCTGTGGCGGCCTGCTGATTCTTTTTGGCGGCGTTACCGACCGGCTCATCCCGCTATTTGCCGTGGGGGCGTTTCTGGCCTTCACGCTTTCGCAGACTGGCATGGTGATGCACTGGCGCAGAGAGCGCGGTCCGCACTGGATGAGGAGCGCGTTCGTGAATGGGTTGGGCGCGGTGGTCACCGGAATCACCGTCGTCGTGGTGCTGGTTGCGAAGTTCGTGGAAGGCGCCTGGATTACCCTGCTTTTCATTCCGTTGACGATTGTTTTCTTCACCATTGTCCGCCGCCACTACCACGCGGTGAAGGTCCTCACCACCTGCATGGTTCCCGTCAACCCTGCAAGTCTCAGCCAAGCGCCCATTGCCGTTGTGCCCGTGGACCGCTGGAGCATCATTACCCGGCAAGGCATTGAATTTGCCGCCCGCCTTTCAACGGAAGTGATCGCGCTGCACGTCGAAGTTGCGGAGAACTCCGAGTTGCTTCTCGACGACTGGGCGCGCTACGTTGAGGAACCTTTCCGCATCGCCGGCAAGGAGGCGCCGAAACTTCAAATACTGCCTTCTCCTTACCGTTTCATTATCATTCCCATTATTCAATTCATTCTCGATCTTTCAAAGAAGCATCCGGATCGCAACATCATTGTGGTCATTCCCGAACTTGTGGAAGACAAATGGTATGAATACTTCCTGCACAATCAGCGTGGGCGGCTGCTGGAATGGCTGCTGCTGGTGCAAGGAAATGAGCGCATCTTCGCGGTGAGTGCGCCGTGGTACGTGGGCCAAAGAACGTAATTCCGTCCGCGGGAGGGGATGAGGATCGAGAACATCCAGGCAGATGTTGAACTTGAGAGAATAGCGGCACATGCCGTCCGGCAAAAGCACGTCGCTAGACAACGCTACGCTGCACTTCAGGGAGCGCGCCGGCAGAACGAGGCGAGGCTTGCAACTTCACTGCACGTCCGAGACTTTGCCTTTTACGAACGTGATCTTCATATCTTTGTAATAGTAAATCTGCTTGGCGCCGAGATTGACAATTTTCTCCGGCTGACCTAGGGCAGCGGTAACTTCATCGGGCGTTTGGCCCAACTGAATCGTCGGGGGAGGCTGAGGCGGCTGCGCCGGCTGTTGCGGAGCCTGCTGCTGTGCCTGCGCGTTTTGGTCCTGCGCGTCTTGTCCCTGCTGTTGCTGCTGCCCGCTATCATCCGTCTGGATTTCGAGGGTCTGATTGATTACGTCGGAGATTTGGCCGCCATCGGCGCCGCTCAAATAGTCTTTCGGGAACTGAAAGACAACCTGGGCTCTTCGCTGGGAGGGATCCTGAACTGAACTACAGGTGTCGCACTCGATAATCGTCAGGGAAACCTTGGAGTCTTTGCGATTGATGTCGATCTTGGAGACATAAACCTTTTCCCCAATGGTCAGGAACTTCGTGTCCGTCGACGCCGCGCCCGTCGGGTCTGACACGCCCTTCCATTTCAGGAATTTACTAACTCCCTGCGCGGCCGTGTTGCTGGCCGCATGCACTTGGCCATCTTTTACGGTGCTGGGCAGGATCATCGCGTTTCCGGAGGGGACGCTGATGATTCCACCTTTCTTGATCACCAGCACCGTGCCGGTTTCGAGCACCGCAAGCCCGGTGGAATCCGTCCCGAGTTTTACCAGCTTGTATTTCGCGGCAAGCTGGCTCTCCAAGGAATCAGCCCCGCTATCCTGTGCTCCAGCCAGCATCCAAGGAAACATCCCTGCGAAGATTGCCGCAACCACCCGGATTGTCCGCGCCGCTTTCCCGTTCATTGAAAGCTCCTCCTCTCGACCGCCAGAACTCCCAGGCCCAAGGAACCGCTGCCGCAAAACTTACTTTCCCGGCCGGGCAGGGGGAGCATCAGCCGAACACGGCCGACGCTCCCGCCCTTGCTACCGATTCTTGTTCCCGGTCGTCCTCCACTAGTCGTCGCTGCTGCTGCTTGCGGAGGCGTCCTGGACGTCCTTCTCGGCCTGGGTGGCCTCGTCCTGTTGTGCTTTCAGGTCGGCCTCCACCGTCAGGTCCGGTTGCGCCTGACCGTTGGGATTGGGTTTGGAACCAGCCGCCGGACCGCTGGGCATGCCGTTCTTCCCCTGGTTTTCCGCGAGCTTCCCCAGGCCTTCGCTGATCTTGGCCTGGAAGTCGTTGTGCATGTCCTGTAGGTCCTGAACGGCTACAGCAACCTGTGAACCAGAGGAGCAGTCATTCCTCTGGCTACTGGCCACGAGTACTTTCACGTTCTGGTCTGCGTCTGGAGTGTCCTGGATGCGCGTCAACACATCACCGGGGCTCAAGGAACATTCGGTTCCGTCGGGTGTGGATTCACTGAGAACCGCGGACACGATGAAGGTGCGGTGCGCGGGATCCAGCGCGGCCGGAACTTCATCGGGGCCGGTCTGGCCTCCACCCGCAGGGGCCGTGCTACTCACTGGGGCGGCGGGTTCGGGATTCGCAGCCGCTTGTTGTTGCGCTGCGATTTGGGCTCGCACTTCATCGGCAATCTGCTGCTTCACCTCGGGCGTAAGACCGACGGCGCCGCCGCCGGAGGCAGGTTGCTCCTCGGCTGCCGCCTCGGCATTGGCATTGGCATCAGCCTGCGCCGCCGCTCGCGCTTCGTATGCTGCCTGCAGATTAGCAGCCAGCAAATAGTCGGTGATCCAAAATGCTGGAGAGGCGTAAACCGGAGCAGGGGCAAAGTAATAGCCATAATACCCGTACCAAGGAGCCGCGCCCCAGCCCCAGCCGAACGCTATCGGTGCGGCCCAGGGATTGTAAGCCCAACCATAGAAAGCGGGGGCATAGTAGAAGGGTGCAACAAAGCCGAAGTAGGGATGTCCGTGCCAGTAATACCCGCGATAGGCGTACGCGTAACTGCGGCCACCATAGTAATAGGACCGCCTCATATAGGGCCGGCCGCCGCGGTAGTATCCATGCTCGGCATAGCCACGGCCGTGGCCATAGCCGACCACTCTGACACCGGGCCGAGGATGGGAGTCGAACCGCCGTTCTCCATGAGCGCCGTGGTTGATCGTCATTCCGCTGCGGGTATGGATGGTGCTGACATGGCCGCTGCGACTGAAATTCGCTCTCGTGCCACTCTTTGTCTCAACACTCGTTCTCTTACCACTGGAGTTGAAACTGTGGGTGCTGCCATTCGCGCCGGGCTTAGAACTCCCTCCGGGGGGGTGGTTCCCTGCCGTCTTAGCTCCAGCCGCGCCACCGTGCGCGGTATTGGTGGCTCCATGCGCCCCGCCGGTGGTTGGTCCGTGCGTGCCAGCCCCGCCGGCGGTTGGTCCGTGCGTGCCAGCCCCGCCGGTGGTTGGTCCGTGCGTGCCAGCCCCGCCGGTGGTTGGTCCGTGCGTGCCAGCCCCGCCACCCGAGCTTCCGGCTGGCTTTGAGGGTGCCTTTGGCGCCGGCTTAGCCGCAGCCGCAGGTTTACTCGGTGCCTTAGCCGGGGGCTTCTTCTCCTGGGCCACCGCGAAATCCGAGACCGCAAATAATAGAACTACAGAAAACAGCAAACCGCGAACCAAGCTCTTGCTTCCTGCGCTCCAATTCATCTTCGAGCCTCCTCAGAAAATCCCCATACCGCAAAATCAAGAACGCGCTCTGCTCTGGACAATGTGTCCGACGGAGTTTAGCGCCGACCGCCAGCGCGGTGCCGCCAAGTGTGAGTGGGCTTTGGCCGGGTATTCATGTTCTTGTGATGGGAATACAAGGCAAGCAGGCGGAACCTGCCGTGACCACGGAAGCTGCTTCATGATGAACTTCACACTGGGCATGCTGTTCCCCAAAAAGCCAATGGCCGCGGAGCAGAGGGAGGAATCTTACTGGTCCGCGGGCGCAGATGTCAATGAAAGCTTCCGCGATGCAACGCCTACTTAATTAGGAGGTGCGGCTCGTCGATTCCGAGGGACTTAAGAGGCTTGCCGTTGTAAGGAACGATGGTCGTGTACCTGCAGGTGTCTGAAATCGTTGTTGACGTAATAGCCATCCAGGCTGATCATGCGCCATGTCACCAACACTCAAGAAGGTGCTCCAGGCAGCATTCTGGTTCGTCCTTGGTCATCTGAGCTGCGCGCTCATGCATCATCTCCACCACTTCACGTGGAATTGACCTGGAGACGCGTGCCAAGTTGGCATGGGCGGGATGGCTGGGGCACTCCGCCTGTCCGTTCGTAATCTGGAAACAGCGCTTTGAAGAGTGCAAGTGTCCAGGCCGGCTAGAGCGAACAGGTCAGTTGTCGGGTTGACGCGTTTATCGCGGTCAAGATGCCGCAAGGGCGTCGAGGGCCAGATCTTCGCCCGCCAGATGCAGGTATTCCTGAAGCACGGAAACGACAAGCGCGTGGTCCTCGCGCTGCGGCAAACCGGAAACGGTGATCGTGCCGACGCACCCTGTTCCCGCAAGGAGAATCGGGAAACAGCCGCCGTGGGTCGCATAGTCCTTTAAATCAAGGCCCGACTTCTCCTGCAGAGTGGTTTGAGCGCGCTCGTGCTTCAAACCGATGGCGTAGGAACTGCGGTGATAGCGCAGAACGACGTTACGCTTGCGGCGAATCCAATCCCAATTGTCCGGCGTGGTTCCCGGCATGGCGTACGAAAAAAGAGTATGGCCGTTGAGCTGAATATCGATGGCCACGGCAACCTGGCGTTTCTCAGCAGCCGCTTTGAGGGCGGTTCCCACAGCCCAGGCCACTTCTGAATCAAAGTGTTTGAATTGCAGCCGCTTCTCCTGCAGCGCAATTTTTTCGAGATCTTGATCAATGTTCATGAACTTTTCCTATGTAAAACGAGTGAAATAAACGTACAAGAGAATTCTTTGCGACTACGTCACAACCGGTGCATCGGCGACGCCAGCGAGGCCAAAAATACGCTGATAGCGTTGCACCTCTTCGCGGGGGCCCAGCGCTTTTTCAAAGTTGTCGGAAAGTTTCACTGCCGGCCTGCCATTGGCATCGTTGAGCTTGCATACCAGGCTTACGGGATCGAAGTCGCCAGTGGATTGGGAATTGCAGTTGCGAAAATCATTGGTAAGCAACGTGCCCCATCCCGCGCTGAAGCGGATGCGGCGTTCGGGAATCCACTTACGGTCATCGAGAAAGTCGCTCGCTTGCCTAAAATCCGCGGGAGAAGCGCCATTGCGAAGCGTCCCGAAAAAATAGGCATGCAAACCTAAAATCGTGTCCACATCCAAGGCGTCGGAAGCAATGAAAAGTTTTTGCCGTGGATCGCGCCCTCTCTGTTCAAGCCAGGCAATATATTCGTCGCCCGCCAGGAAAGGATCCTTGCTGTCCGCGCGCTGTCCCGTCCAGTCCGCCACCCAATCCGGAGCGTTGCCGAGAAACTGCGTGGTGCCAAACGTGTCTGGAAGCAGAATGCGCAACTCGCCGTGATACGTTTGCTGCCAGAGCTCCAGCAAGCGGTATTGCGCTGTCTTCAGCTCTTCATCATCCCTGGCCATCGCTGCCAATGCCATGGGCAATTCGTGCGCATTCGTGCCGATCGCTTCCAAGTCGTGCTTATAGGCCAGATAGGTATTCGAGGTCCCGGTAAAGCTGCTGCCGAGGACGTCGCTTATGGCTTTCACAACGTATTCCTGCCATAAGAAGCTGTGGCGGCGCCGCGTGCCAAAGTCGCTCACTTTCAATCCTGGGACGCCGCGCAAGCGCTCCATTTTTTCCCAGAGTTTCGTTTTGGCCCGGGCATAGAGAATATCCAGCTCGAGTTCGCTCAGACGCTTGAGGCTGGCGCGCGTCTTTAATTCGCTGATGGTCGAAAGCGCATAAATCTCCCACATGGTCGTCGCTGTCCAGAGGCCGTGAAAGGAGAGAGAGAACTGCCCGTCCTGAATCGACAGCTCGTAATCCGAGAGCTGGAAGTCGCGATCGAGCCACTCCAGGAAAGCCGGTTGAAAGATACCGCGGCGTCCATAAAAGGTGTTGCCCGCGAGCCAGATCAGTTCGGACTTTTGAAATCGCAGCTTCTTGGTCTGCTCCAACTGTTCCCGAAGCTGATCGGCATCGATCAAATCGCCAAGGCGTACGTGGACGGAGCGATTGATGAGCGAAAAAGAAGCGGTTGTCTTGGGGAAGCGCTTCCAGATGAACTGCAGCATCAGCAGTTTATAAATATCGGTGTCGAGCAGAGACCGCGTAATGGGGTCCACTTCCCAGTTATGGTCATGTGCGCGCCGCGCGAAGTTGATGATCACGATGGCACCACTTTACCTCACTCGGGGCGCCCGGCGGCAAGTGTATGCAATAGGCATTAGGGTAACTCAAGATTAGGCGGGCTACCGGACATCTCGCCTACCCGTGCTTCACTTCTTCGGTAAGCGCGTTATCGGGGGCTTCAGCCGGCCTGGACGACCGGGGAACTTTTCCGCCGTCTCCTGGGAATACTTATTGGCCGAACGGCGGTATTCTATAGGGGTGCCGCACGCGGGAAGTGCTTCGCGTATCGCGCTGGCGATTGCGAAAAACCGGAACGCGAGTCGCCGCAGTGACGGGAGAACGGCACGGACCAATTCAGATTCAGGGGAGACTTCATGCGCGGTGGCTACCGTTGTGCCTTCATTCTTGCTGTGCTGTGCGCCTGCATCCAAGCAACGGGTTGCCACCACAGCGCCTCCACTGCCCTTGCGGTCACGACCACTTCTCTCCCGAACGGCGTCGTCGGAACGCCCTATGTAGCCTCACTCACGGCAACAGGAGGAACTCCAGGCTACACTTGGTCGCAAACTTCGGGCGGGACCATGCCGAATGGCGTGTCACTGGGAAGCTCCGGCATTTTCAACGGAACGCCGACAAAGACCGGCACGTTTGGCCCTTACGTTTTCGAGGTGACGGATTCAACGAGTGCGACCGCATCATCAGGAAGCCTGAGCATTACGGTTACGGACAGCGCGCCTGCCATCGCCACCAGCGTGTTGCCGCAAGGAATTGTCAACTCGGCCTACTCGGTCACACTCGCGGCCAGCGGCGGAACTCCTCCTTATACCTGGACGGAAACTTCCGGTGCCGTGTTGCCGCCGGGCCTCGCGAACATCACCAGCGCCGGAGTAATTGCGGGAACGCCGACGACGGCTGGTATCTACGGCCCCTACGTCTTCACCGTCACCGACTCCACCCACGCAACGGCCGCCCCTGCAAGCCTGACCCTGACGATCGGCTCGCCGGTAGTCGCGTCGTGCACACCGTTCGGCAACGAGGCCGCATTGACGCCCGCGACCCCTTACGCGTTCCTGGTTAAGGGCACCGACGGAAGCGGCAACCCGATCGACATTGTCGGCAGCTTCACGCCGAATGGCAGCGGCGGCATCACGAATGCCACCGTGGACTACAACGGAATGACCAACGGCCCCGAACAGTTGCAGGTAGATCTGGCCGCAAGTTCGTATTCGTTCGGGTCGTCCACGCTGGGCTGTTTGTCGCTGGCCTTCTCCGGTCCCATTGCGAGCGCAGTCAGCGCAAAGCACGCGGGAGTGACGCCCCACTTTGCGTATGGCGCTGCGATTCGAGCGAAGAACGGCATAGCACGCACCGCTGAGGCCTCCGCGGTTTCCAGCGTACAGTTCGCGTTCAGTCTGAGCGGATTTGATGGAACGCTGTATCACACGGGAAGAATCATTGAATCCGACAACACAGGCGGCGGTACGAACGCCTCGGGTTTCATTCACGCGCAGGTTCCGAGCGCCTTTTCTCTCACTTCCCTGCAGCCCAACTTTGCGTTTGGTGTGGATGGATGGACCGCAGAGCCTAGCGGTTATTTCCGCACCGCCATTGCGGGAACCTTTACGAATTCTTCCGGCGCGCTTTCCGCAGGATATGCAGACATGAATGCAGGGGGAACGCCATCGGGCGAGCTGACCGGAGGAAACGGAACGCTGAACTCCATGATCGACGCAACCACGGGCCGCGGGACGGGCACCTATACGATTCCGACTAGCGGCGGGAATCTCGCGTTCGACTTTGCGTTCTACATCCTGAACGAATCGGATTTCATTCTACTTTCGACCGATTCGCCTATTACGGCAGGCTCTGCCCCGTTGCTTTCCGGGCGCGCCCTGGCTTCGAGCGCGAGGCATGCGGCAGGTGCGCTGAACGGCTACTACCTGCTGGCGTCGCAAGGACTCGAGGTGAGTGGAGGCAACATTGGAAATCTTGCGGAAATCGGCACGTTGAACGCCACCGGCGCTGGAGCGATTCCCACGGCGATCCTTTACGTAAACGATGCGGGAACCTACTCCAATACACCGTACTCGAATGGCAGCTACACGGTAGAGGCCGCTTCGGGACGCGTCTCCATCACCGGGCTCACAGCCACGCCGCCGGTGGTCTATCTCACCGCTGCCAGCACGACCGGCGATGACATTGCTGGTTTCCTGGTTGGGTCGGACAGCGCGGCGAGTTCCGGGGTTATCGTTCGTCAATCCACCAGCGCGCCTGCTTATGTCCTCTCCACTATTTCCGGTAATTACGCCGCGAGTACGCAAGAAGATGTGGACGGGCTGAACGGAGCATCCCTCGTCGCGTTTTCGTTCACGGGCACAGGTCAATCTGTCGCCACGCAGAAAACTAGCGGCGCGGTGCCCAATCTGCCGAGTCTTGGATGGATCGCCATCAGTGCGGACGGATCGGGCAGACTGAATGGAGGAAACTTTCCGCTTGTGACCAACGGAGCGGTGATCTTCGCCATTCCCGACTCGGGCGATCCCCTGATTTACGTCTTCACGGCAGGCAAGCTCCCCAACTGATAGGCGGCTATTTTTCGGAGCCATGGCAGCGGCATTGAATTATCATTTGCGGCTAACCGCATCATTCTCGCACGGCTCACTCAAGCGGAGCATTCGACATGCGTTTCGTCCGCGCGCCGCTTGTCCTTTTGCTCATTGCGTCGCGTTACGGGACATCATCTTCGTGCAGGGCCGCAGATCGCTGGCACCAGGCACCGCGAATCGGCCTGCGTTTTATGAGCGCGAAGGACATCCTCCTCCGTGGGACGTGAAGAGCCTGAGAGAAAAGAGAATGGCTCCCCTCCCCCTGCCAGACACGCCAGGCGCAGCTTTGTCTGAATTCCTAAGTTGAAGAGGGATTCATCGCACAAAAGACGTGCGATGGAGAAGCGGGCCTCCGCTCCGGTCCCTTCGACTTCGCTCAGGACAAGCGCAATGACAGATTCTGGGTGGTGCAACGCGATCTGCCACGCTGCGCTTATTCGAGGACGTGGATGTTCTTTTTGGCGCAGATTTCCTTGAGGATCTGGGGCCACACACTTACGGTGACTTCGCCGAGATGCGCTTTCCTGAGCAGGAGCATGAGGGTGCGGGACTGGCCGATGCCGCCGCCGATGCTCAGCGGGATTTCATTCTTCACAATGGCCTGGTGATAGGGGAATTTGAGGAAGTCCAACTGGTGGGACATCTCCAGTTGCTTCTTCAAGCTTTCCGCATTCACGCGAACGCCCATGGAGCTGAGTTCGTGGCGGCGCCGCGTAACGTGGTTCCAGACCAGGATGTCGCCGTTCAAACCATGCAGGGGCCGGCCATCAACGGTTTTGGTTTCGGTGACCCAGTCGTCGTAATCGGCGGCGCGCATTTCGTGCGGATAGCCATCCTCGAGGGGATAGCCGATGCCAACGATGAAGAGCGCGGGGTACTGCTGGAGAATGGCCGTCTCACGCTGCTTTCTGGGGAGATTGGGAAACATTCGGAGGAGTTCCTCGGCATGGAGGAAGGTGAGCTTCTCCGGCAGGTTCGGGTACTTTTCGTTTTTGAGCTCGGGAAAGAGCTCCTGGACGTAAAGTTCGGCTTCGACGAGCACTTTCCAGATTTTGCCGACGATCTCCCTCAGGAAATCGAGGTTGCGCTGCTCGGAGGTGATGGCGCGCTCCCAATCCCACTGGTCCACGTAGACGCTATGGTCATGGTCGAGGAAATAGTCCTTGCGGACAGCGCGCATGTCCGTGCAGAGGCCTTCGCCCGGACGCATGCCGAATTCCTTGAGTGCCACTCTCTTCCACTTGGTGGCAGCCTGAACGATCTGGGCATCCACGGGGTGCTTGTCGTAATCGTTGCGGATATGGAACTGGATGGGGGTGCGGGAGCCGTCGCGGTCCAGCATATCGTTGACACCGCTTTCGATGTCCACGATCAGGGGCACCGTTACCATCAACAGATTCAACTCTTTACAGAGGTTGTCCTCGATGAAGCGTTTGACGGCGAAGATCGCCTTCTGGGTTTCCCTGCGGGTAAGCGCACTGGAATAGCCCAGAGGAAGAATCTTCTCCAAATCCTCATAGTTGCCAATGCCGGGTCCTGCCAAATCCGCCGCTTTGCTGGACATAGGTCACACCTCCGCTATGGGGACAGTCGCGCCAAGGATGGAAAGGGGCCAGTACGGGACACACCGAGGCGTGTGATATATATCACAGCTTTTAGTGCCCATAAGCAAGTTTAATAGTAGTGCTCTCCGGCCAGCCTCGGTTGCCGGCCCCTGAACCGCTTATCTCATGACATCTGATGAGCACCAAAATTCAATTAGGAGGACACAATCATGGGCATTAGTACCCTGTCCGCTGCGACTACCAAAGGAACAGCGGAATATATAAATGACGTTCTGACTAGCGTACGTTCCAAGAATCCCGCCGAACCCGAATTTCATCAGGCAGTGCAGGAAGTACTCGAATCCTTAGGTCCCGCCCTCTCGAAACACCCTGAATACCAAAAGGCGCGCATCCTTGAGCGCATGGTCGAGCCGGAACGCGTCATCATGTTTCGCGTCCCCTGGGTCGACGATCAGGGCAACGTCCAGGTGAATCGCGGATTCCGCATTGAGATGAGCAGCGCCATCGGCCCGTATAAGGGCGGACTCCGCTTCCATCCTTCGGTG